>Ga0070665_100000303_pt1 | contig 76933 bp, 69 predicted proteins | sample KBSS13metaG_FD_65862 | JGI IMG/M metagenome (GOLD analysis project Ga0070665, IMG submission 65862) | Switchgrass rhizosphere microbial communities from Kellogg Biological Station, Michigan, USA - KBS S1-3 metaG | ecosystem: Host-associated > Plants > Roots > Rhizosphere > Soil ... | reverse complement strand
AGCCGGCGTGGCAAGCGCGGTCAGGCCTGCGGACAGCAGCCAAAAGCTCTTCGACATCAATTGATGTCGAAGAGCTTTTGGCTGCTGTCCGCAGGCCTGACCGCGCTTGCCACGCCGGCTTATGCGCAGGATACCACCGCCACAACGCCGAGCGGCACCGACGCCGCCGCCGTCCAGTCCACCGATAGCGGCCAGCCCGACATCATCATCACTGCCCAGGGGCGCCGTCAGCTTCTGCAGGACGTGCCGCTCGCCGTCCAGGCGGTCGGTGGCGAACAGCTGCAGAATACCGGCGCGAACGACATCCGCCAGCTCAACCAGCTCGCCCCTTCCCTGCTCGTCTCTTCGACCGGCTCTGAAGCGAACGGCTCCGCCCGTATTCGCGGCATTGGCACGGTCGGCGACAATCCCGGCCTCGAAAGCTCGGTCGCGGTGTTCATCGACGGCGTTTATCGCTCGCGCAGTGGCATCGGCCTCAACGAGCTCGGCGAAGTGGAGCGGGTCGAAGTGCTGCGCGGTCCGCAAGGCACATTGTTCGGCCGCAACGCGTCCGCCGGCCTGATCCACGTCATCACCCGCCGGCCGGAATTCGAGTTCGGCGGCTATGCCGAGGCCAGCTACGGCAATTACAATTATATGCGCGGCGCGGTCGGCCTCACCGGCCCGATCGGCGAGCATGTCGCCTTCCGGCTCGACGCCGTGTACACGCGGCGCGACGGCTTCTACGACGTCGTCAATGCGGCCGGCGGAACCGAATCGGACGTCAACGACCGCAACCGCTTCTTCACCCGCGGCCAATTGCTGTTCGAGCCGAGCGATGCCCTCTCGGTGCGCCTGATCGCCGATTATACGCGGCGCAACGAATCCTGCTGCGGCGCCGTCTATGTCGGCCTTCGCGAGACCTATGATCCAACCCCCGGCAACCCTGGCGATTTCGCCGTGCGGCAGCCGGGAGAGGGCGGCTCGGCCGACGGCAACCGCATCATCGACGTTCTGACCAGCCTTGGCGGCACCTTCCCGTCGCGCGGCGACCCCTATCGCCGCGACATCTCGATGACCCCCGGCACGACCTACCAGGGCGTGACCACCGATTGGGGCGTATCGGGCGAGATCAACTGGGATATCAGTCCGCAGGCGCGGCTGGTCTCGATCACCGCTTATCGCGGTTATCGCTCCTACGGCCCGTCCGACACCGATTACACCAATGTCGACATCCTGCGCCGCAACGACGACGACAATTCGTTCCGCGATTTCGGCACCTTCACCCAGGAGCTGAGGCTGCAGGGCTCGGCGTTCAACGGCTTCCTCGACTGGCTCGTCGGCGGCTATTATGCCAGCGAGAACCTTCATGTCCGCGACAATCTGACCTTCGGCAGCCAATATGGCGCCTTCGCGTCCTGCCGCCTTGTCGCGACGGTCAGTCCCAACCCGCTGCTCCGCAATACGGCCGCGCCGGGCTGCCTCGGCACGACCCCGCAGGCGGCATTGGGCGGCGCGACCGGACGCCAGGCCTTCGCGGCCGGTCTCGGCGCTGCCGCGCCCGTCTTCCTCGCCGGGCTCGATCGCCTCAGCACGGTCAACAATGTTGGCGACAATGCGGCCAATTATTTCCAGGACAGCAGCAACTGGGCGATCTTCACCCACAACATCTTCAACTTCACCGACACCCTCTCGCTGACCGTCGGCCTGCGCTACACGCATGAAAGCAAGGATTTCTCCGCCAGCTTCAACAACACCAACACGGCGTGTCCAACCCAGCAGGCCTTCTTCTCCGCCTTCCTCCCCGGCGGCGCGACGCCGTTGCCCGCCACGCTGCAGCCGCTGGCGCAGGGCCTCGTCAACCTGACCTGCCAGGGGAATTCGACGAGCGCGCTGAATGCGCTCAACCTCAGCGACGACCGGACCGAAAGCGAATGGACCGGCACCGGCGTTCTCTCATGGAAGCCGACGCCGCGCCTGCTGATCTACTCGAGCTATTCGCGGGGCTACAAATCGGGCGGCTTCAACCTCGATCGGTCGGCACTCGGCCAGCCGATCTTCTCGCCGACCGACCCGCGCCAGTTCGGTGGGCGCAACGCGGGATTCAACACCGGCAACCTCCAGTTCGATCCGGAGATCGTCCGCTCCATCGAGGCCGGTTTCAAATGGACGCAGCGCAGCTTCATCCTCAACGTCGCCGCTTTCCGCTCGCGGTTCAGCAACTTCCAGCTCAACACGTTCAACGGCTCGGTCTTCCTGGTCCAGAACATCAACGGCTGCAACGCCAGCCTCGGCACCACCGATTCGGACGCCAGCAGCGCCACCGGGGCCTGCCCGGCGGATGACGTCACCTCGGGCGTGTCGACGACGGGCGTCGAGGTCGAATTGGCACTCTACCCGATGCGCGACCTGCAGGTCACCGCTGGCGTCACCTACGCGAAGACGCGCTATCGCGGCGATCTGGTTGGCCGCGATACGGGCTCGCCGCTCGACCCTGCGCTGTTCCTGCTGCCGGGCGACAATCTGTCCAACGCTCCCGAGATCGTGGCCACGGGTTCGATCGCCTGGACGCCGCGGATCGGCGATAGCGGCCTCAGCGCCCTCGTCTATGTCGATACCCGCATCACCGACGACTATAATACCGGCTCGGACCTGTTCCCGGAGAAGGAGCAGGACGGCTTCGCGATCTTCAATGCGCGCATCGGCCTTCGCGGGCCGGAGCAGCGCTGGTCGGTCGAGCTGTGGGCGCAGAACCTGTTCAATCAGAATTATCAGCAGGTCGCGTTCAACACGCCCTTCCAGGGCGCGAATTCGGTCGCGCACGTGACCAATTTCGGGTCTCCGAGCTTTGCCACGGCGAACCAGCTCTTCTCGAGCTTCCTCGCCGAGCCGCGCACGTTCGGCGTCACGGGTCGCTTCCGCTTCTAAGCCGAAACAAATCTGGCAAGGGCCCTCGCCGGAGACGGCGGGGGCCTTTTGCTATCTTGCTCTCCTTCAGGGGAAAGTCCGCTCCCTCCGACCCTCGCTCGAATCAGGCGAAAACGGGCTCGGGCTCAGGCCGCTCTGCGCCCTTGTACGGGCTCGCGCGTCGCCGCCTTGACCAGCGCGGCCTCGATCGCCTTGAGCCTCGCCGGGGCCTCGATCTTCGCGCCCTTCAGATCGGTCAGATAGAAGACGTCTACCGCGCGCTCGCCATGGGTCGCGACATGGGCGCTGCGAATCACGGCCTTGGCCTCGAAGAGCGCCCGCGCCAGCTCGAACAGCAAGGCGGCGCGGTCGCGCGCATTGACCTCGACGACGGTGTAGCGGCTGGACGCATTGTTATCGACGAAGGCCGCGGCCTGGACGTTGAACGCTTCCGCACGGCGCAGCGGCAGGGCGCGCGCGGTGAGCTGCTCGATGGACGGCTCGCTCCCGTCGAGCGCCGCCGTCACTGCCGCTTCGAGGCGCTTCAACTGGTGGGCCTCGGTGATCGGGCCGCGATTCACGCCCTGGACGAGGAAGTTGTCGAGCGCCATGTCGTCGTCGGTCGTATGGATGCGCGCGTCGATGATGTTGCCGCCGGCGAGGCTGATCGCGCCGGCGAGCCGATAGAAGAGACCGGGCCGATCCTTCGTATAGACGCTGACCAGGGTCGCGCCCCGTTCGTGCTGGACGGCGAGCTCGACCGGTTTCGCCTTTGCCGGGTCGCGGTCGACGCGGTCGATCAGGCGCGCATTGCGCTCGATCACATCGGCAGGCTCGGCCAGCCAATAGGAATCCGAGAGTCGGAAAAGATGCTGGGCGAAGCGGCTCGCGCCCCACCCAAGGGCGGCAAACAAGGCGTCCTGGGTCGCGGCGATCCTTTCCTTGCGGCCGCTCTGCTTGTGGCCGAGCCGCAATTTCTCCTCTGCCGCTTCGAACAGGGAGAGCAGCAACTGCCCCTTCCAGCTGTTCCAGGTGCCCGGGCCGACCGCAGTGATGTCGACGACGGTGAGCAGATAAAGCAGGCGCAGCCGTTCGAGGCCCTGCACCTCGTCGGTGAAGTCCTGGATCGTCTTGGGATCGGCGATGTCGCGGCGCTGCGACGTCATCGACATCAGCAAATGCTGCCGGACCAGCCAGGCGACCGTTTCCGTCTCTGCATCGGTGAGGCCGAGTCGCGGGCACAGCGCCATCGCGACGTCCCCGCCCAATTTGCTGTGGTCGCCACCCCGCCCCTTGGCGATGTCGTGGAGCAGGACAGCGACATAGAGCGCGCGGCGCGACGCGATCTGCTTGAACAAGGCGGTGGCGAGCGGGTGATCGTCCTTAAGCAGGCCGCGCTCTATCCTGGAAAGCAGGCCGATCGCCCGGATGGAGTGCTCGTCGACCGTATAATGATGATACATGTCGAACTGCATCTGGGCGACGACGCGGCCGAAATCGGGAATGAAGCGGCCGAACACGTCCGCCTCGTTCATCCACCTGAGCACGGACTCGGGATCGCGCGGGCTGGTCAGCACGTCGAGGAACAGCGCATTGGCGCGCGGGTCGGCCCGCACCCGCGAATCGATCAGCTTGGCGCAGCGGCCGGCGGCGCGCATCGCCAGCGGGTGGATCTCGAGGCCGTAGGCGTCGGCCAGCGCGAACATCTGGATCAGCCGCACCGGATCCTTGGCCAGGAAGGCCTCGTCGGGAATGGCCAGCCGGCCGCGGTCGAGCATGAAGCCGTCGAGCTTGCCCGGCCGCCGCCGGAAAGCCGGCAGGCCCATCCGCCGGCCGCGCCGCGCGAACTTCTCGTCGAGATGGGCGAGGAACACGCCGGTGAGGTCGCCGACCATCTTCGCGTGCAGGAAATAATGGCGCATGAAGCGCTCGACCGCGGAGGCGCCGGGGCGGTCGGCATAATTCATCCGCGCCGCGATCTCGCGCTGATAGTCGAAGGTGAGGCGTTCCTCGGCGCGGCCGGCGACGAGGTGGAGGTGACAGCGCACCGCCCACAGGAAGCGCTCGGCGCGGTGGAACTGGCGCAGCTCGTCGGCCGAGAGCAGGCCGACCTCGACCAGCTCGTTCACGTCGCGCAGGCGATAGGCATATTTGCCGATCCAGAAGAGCGCATGGAGGTCGCGCAGGCCGCCTTTGCCCTCCTTGACGTTGGGCTCGACGACGTAGCGGCTGTCACCCATCCTTTTATGCCGCGCCTCGCGCTCGTCGAGCTTCTCCTTGACGAAGCCGGCGACCGAGCCGGCGACGACTTCCTTCCAGAAGCGCGCCGCGACCTCGTCGTAGAGCGCCTCGTCGCCCCATACGTAGCGCGCCTCGAGCACGGCGGTACGGATGGTGTGGTCGGCGAGAGTGGCGCGGATCACCTCGTCGACGCTGCGGGTGGAGTGGCCGACCGTGAGGCCGAGGTCCCAGAGCAGATAGAGGATCGCCTCGATCGCGCTCTCGGTCCAGGCCGTCGGCTTCCATGGCGTCACGAAGGCGATGTCGACGTCCGAATGGAGCGCCATCTCGCCCCGCCCATAACCGCCGACGCCAAGCATCAGCAGCCGTTCGGAGGTGGTGGCGTTGCCGCGCGGATGAAGCTGGAGGGTGACGTAATCGTAGACGAGGCGCAGGATCTGGTCGGCCAGGAAGGCATAAGCCGCGGCGGCCTCGGTGCCGGCATAGGGCCGCTCGCCAAGCCGGCGCGCAATTTCGGCACGGCCCGTTGCAAGCGCCTGCTTGAGGATATCGGCGACCGCCTTGCGGCTCGCGCCCGCCATGAGCTCCGAAATCTCGCGACGATCGATGATCTCGCGCTGGTGGGGGACCGCCGCCTTCACCGGCCGCCACCTTCAGCCTGCAGGCGTTTCAGGGCGTACAGGATCTCCAGAGCCTCGCGTGGCGCCAGGCTGTCCGGCTCGACCGCGCTGAGCGCGGCGTGGACCGGATCCGGCGCCGCCTCCTCGGGGATCGCCGCCGCGAACAACGGCAGATCGTCGAGCCCTGCCGCAATTCCCCCGGTCGCGGCCCGGCCCTGTTCGAGCTTGGCGAGGACCGATTTGGCGCGCGCCAGCACCGGCGGTGGCAGGCCGGCCAGTTTGGCGACCGCGATTCCATAGGAACGGTCGGCGGGCCCCACCGCAACCTCGTGGAGCAGGACGAGATCGCCCTTCCATTCGCGGGCGCGGACATGATGGAGCGAGAGCGCATCGAGCCGCTCGGCGAGCCGGGTGAGCTCGTGATAATGAGTCGCGAACAGGCAGCGGCAGCGTGAGCGGTCGTGAATCGCCTCGACCACGGCCCAAGCGATGGCGAGGCCGTCATAGGTCGAGGTGCCGCGGCCGACCTCGTCGAGGATGACGAAGCTGCGGGCGCTCGCCTGGGCGAGGATCGCAGCGGTCTCGACCATCTCGACCATGAAGGTGGAGCGGCCGCGCGCGAGATTGTCCGAAGCGCCGACCCGGCTGAACAGGCGGTCGACCAGGCCGAGCTTCGCGCGTGCCGCCGGCACATAAGACCCGGCCTGGGCGAGCAGGATGATCAGGGCGTTCTGGCGCAGGAAGGTCGATTTGCCGCCCATATTGGGTCCGGTCACCAGCCACAGCCGCGAATCTTCCGACAAGGTGCAATCATTGGCGACGAAACGCGCGCCGCTCGCGCGCAGCGCGTCCTCGACGACCGGATGCCGCCCGCCTTCGACCTCGAAGCAGGCCTGCTCATCGAAGCGCGGGCGGCACCAGCCGCCCTCGGCCGCGCGCTCCGCCAGGGCGCTGGCGACGTCGAGCCGGGCGAGCGCATCGGCCGCCGCCGCGATCGGCTCGGCCTGTCTCAGCGCGGCATCGGCGAGCTCCTCGAAATGCCGCGCCTCGGCGGACAGCGCGTGGGCCCCTGCCTGATTCACCTTCTGCGCCTCCTCGTGCAGATCGGGCGCGTTGAAGCGGACGACGCCGGCAAGTGTCTGGCGGTGGGTGAAGCCCGAATCGCTGGCCATCAGTCGGTCGGCATTCCTGGCCGGCACCTCGATGTGGAAGCCCAGCACGTTGTTGTGGCGGATCTTCAGCGTCGCGATTCCCGTCTGGCTGCGATAGCGGGCCTCGAGGGTTGCAATGGCGCGCCGTCCTTCGCCGCCGGTGGCGCGCAGGGCGTCGAGCGCGTCGTCATAGCCCTCGGCGATATAGCCGCCCTGCGCCATGTCGATCGGCGGCGACGGCACCAGGGCGCGGGCGAGAAGGTCGACCAGCGCGCCATGGCCGGTGAGCGCGGGCAGCAGTTCGGCAAGAAGCGAAGGCGGCTCGGGGATTTGGGCGAGGCGGTCGTGCAGGCGCTGCGCTTCCTCCAGCCCGTCGCGGAGCTGGCCGAGGTCGCGGGGGCTGCCGCGCCCCGCCACCAGCCGGCCGAGCGCGCGGCCGATGTCGGGCAAGGCGCGCAACTGTCTGCGCAGCCAGTCGCGCGCGCCCGAATCGCCCTCGAACAAACCTGCGAGATCGAGTCGCGCCTCGATGCGGGCGCGGTCGAGCAAAGGGGCGCCGAGATCGGCGGCGAGCAGCCGCGCGCCCGCGCCGGTGACGGTGCGATCGACCGCGGCCAGCAGGCTGCCCGCGCGGGTGCCGCTGGCCGACTGCGTCAGTTCAAGGCTTTCGCGGGTGGCCGCGTCGATCATCATGTGATCGCCGGAGCTGCGCGCGACCGGCGGCCGCAGGAAAGGCAGCGACTCGCGGGCGACCTCGTCGAGATAGGAAAGAAGCCCGCCGGCCGCGCACAAAGCGGCGCGGTCGAACTGGCCGAAGCCGTCCAGGGTCGCGACCTCGAACCGTTCCTTAAGCCGCCGCTCGGCGGCGAGGCTGTCGAACCCGGTCTTGCGGATCTCGGCAGCGACTCCGGGCAGCGTGTCCGAAGCGATCACTTCCGCCGCGTCCAGCCGCGCCAGCTCGGCATCGAGCGCCGCCGGCACGATCGAGGCCAGTTCGAAGCGGCCGGTCGAGACGTCGGCGGCGGCGATGCCGTAGCGATCGCCCGCCTTGGCGATCGCGACCAGCCAATTGGCAGCGCGCGAATCAAGCAGCGCCTCCTCGGTCAGCGTACCCGCCGTCACGACGCGGACGATGGCGCGGTTGACCACCGATTTGGCGCCGCGCTTCCTGGCCTCGGCCGGGCTTTCGATCTGCTCGGCAACGGCGACGCGATGGCCGCCCTTGATCAGCCGCGCGAGATACGCCTCGGCGGCGTGGATCGGTACGCCGCACATCGGGATCGGCGCGCCGTCATGCTCGCCCCGCGCGGTCAGCGCGATATCGAGACATTGGGCGGCCACCCTGGCGTCGTCGAAGAACAATTCGAAAAAGTCGCCCATCCGGTAGAAGAGCAGGGAGCCCTCCACCTCGGCCTTGAGCGCGAGATATTGCGCCATCATCGGCGTGGATCCGTTGTCTGATTGGGCGCGCGCGCTGGCCATGGAGGATCGATAGAGCGTTCAGCGCCTTGAAGGAACCGCTCCGAAGCTGTATTATGCAGATAGCACAGTGGGACGGGTCATGCAGCAGCACGGCGGGATCATCTTTATCCTCTTTCCGCTCGTGGCGCTTGGCGGGCCCTTGCTGCTTGGCCTCGCGGGCCTGTGGCTGGGCCGGACCAAGGGCGCCGGAGCGGCCGCACCGGCGCCGTGGGACTGGCGGCTGACCGCCATGTCGGCGATTCTCTACGCGCTTGCCTTCAACCTGGTCTTCTTCATCCAGGAATTGTTCCTGGTCCTGCCCAAGGCGATGGTTCCCGGGCTCCGGCCGACCCTGTTCCACAACAATCACGACTGGCAGGGCGACGATCCGATTGCCGCCTTGTTTCAAGGCACCGGCGCGCTGGCGATTTTCCTGACCGGCCTCGGCTTTGCCCTGCTGCTCCGGCGCACCCGTTCCGAAGGTTCGATTGCGCTGCGGCTGTTCCTGATCTGGATGGCCTATCACGGCTTGTTCCAGTCGCTGCCGCAAGTGGCGGTCGGCGCGATGTCGCCCGGCAACGATGTCGGCATGGCCATGAACTATCTCGCGATGAGCGCGACCGCGACGACGATCGCGGCGATCCTGGCGCTCGCCCTCATGGTGGCGGCGGGCTTGTGGCTGACCCGCCCCCTGCTCGGCCTCGCGACCGAAAGCGCGATCGCCGGCGCCGGGCGCCGGACCAGCTTCATCTTTCGCGTGGCGACGCTGCCCGCCGTGATCGCGATCCCCGTGATCATCGCGTTTCGGGTGCCGCGCGAGGTCGCCGAGGTCGTCGCTCCGCCGATTGCGGTGACGATCGTCGGCATCGCGTGGATTCAGGCCAATGCCTGGCGCGTGACGAATGCGAAGCCGGGCCTGTTCTCGGCCGCGCGGCCTGTACTTTATCCGCTCGCCGCCTTGCTGATCCTGCTCCTGATCTTCCAGCTCATCCTGCGCCCGGGCATCGCCTTCTACTGACGCTCTTGCGAAGGCGGCGGCCCGCGGCCTACAGCATTTGCGAAACAGGGGAGAGCCCGCGTGAGCGAAGGCAGCAACGTCAAATTCTCGGAAGCAGAGGCGCTCGAATTCCATTCGATGGGCCGGCCCGGCAAGATCGAGATCATCGCCTCCAAGCCGATGGCGACCCAGCGCGATCTCAGCCTCGCTTACTCGCCGGGCGTCGCCGTGCCGGTGCGCGCGATCGCCGAGAATCCGGACCTGGTCTATGATTACACCGCCAAGGGCAATCTCGTCGCCGTTATCTCCAACGGCACCGCCATCCTCGGCCTCGGCAATCTCGGCGCGCTTGCCGCCAAGCCGGTGATGGAGGGCAAGGCGGTCCTGTTCAAGCGCTTCGCCGACGTCGATTCGATCGACATCGAGCTCGATACCGAGGATCCGGACAAGTTCATCGAAGCGGTCGCCTTGATGGAGCCGAGCTTCGGCGGCATCAATCTCGAGGACATCGCCGCGCCCGAATGCTTCATCATCGAGCAGACCCTGCGCGAGCGCATGAACATCCCGGTCATGCATGACGATCAGCACGGCACCGCGATCATCAGCGCCGCCGGCCTGATCAACGCCTGTTTCCTCACCGGCCGCAAGATGAAGGACATCCAGGTCGTCGTGAACGGCGCCGGCGCGGCGGCGATCGCCTGCACCGAGCTGATCAAGGCGATGGGCGTGCCGCACGATCATGTCATCATGTGCGATCGCAAGGGCGTGATCTACCAGGGCCGCGATGGTCTCGACCAGTGGAAGTCGGCCCATGCGGCGAAGACCGACCGGCGCACGCTCGAAGAGGCGCTGAAGGGCGCCGACGTCTTCCTCGGCCTCTCCGCCGCGGGCGCGCTCAAGCCCGAAATGGTCAAGGATATGGCGAAGCAGCCGATCATCTTCGCCATGGCCAATCCCGATCCGGAGATCACCCCGCCGGAGGCCAAGGCCGCGCGGCCCGATGCGATCGTCGCCACCGGACGCTCGGATTATCCCAACCAGGTCAATAATGTGCTCGGCTTTCCGTTCATCTTCCGCGGCGCGCTCGACGTGCGCGCGACGGGGATCAACGAAGCGATGAAGATCGCCGCCGCCAATGCGCTCGCCGAGCTGGCCCGCCAGCAGGTCCCGGAAGAGGTGGCGGCGGCTTATGGCGGCAAGGCGCAGAGCTTCGGCCCCGATTACATCATTCCGGCGCCGTTCGACCCGCGGCTGATGGAGGTCGTTCCGTCCGCGGTCGCCCAGGCGGCGATGGACAGCGGCGTCGCCCGCAAGCCGATCGAGGACATGGACGCCTATCGCAGGGCGCTGCGCTCGAGATTGAACCCGACCACGTCGGTCCTGACCCTCGCTTATGATGCGGCCCGCGCCAATCCACGCCGGGTGCTGTTCGCGGAAGGCGAGGAAGATGTCGTCCTGCGCGCCGCGATCGCGTTCCGCGACGGCGGCTACGGCATCCCGTTGCTGGTCGGCCGCGAGAATGTCTACGATCGGCTGCGCGATCTGGGCGTCGAGGATCCGCACAGCTTCGAGGTGCTGAACAGCCGCAATTATCCGCGCGTGCCCGAGCTGGCCGACTATCTTTATCAGCGGCTGCAGCGGCGCGGATATCTGCATCGCGAACTCGAGCGAATCGTCAACCAGGATCGCAACATCTTCGCGTCGCTGCTGCTCGCCGCGGGCGAGGCCGATGTGATGATCACCGGCGTCACCCGCCCTTATGCCCAGGCCTTCCGCCAGATCCGCCGGGTGCTCGATCCCAAGCAGGGAATCACGCCGTTCGGCGTGCACGTCATGGTCGGCCAGGCCCACACCGTGTTCATCGCCGACACCACCGTCACCGAACGGCCGACAGCCGAGCAGCTCGCCCAGATCGCCATCCACACCGCCGCCATCGCGCGGCGGATGGGCCACGAGCCGCGCGTCGCGTTCCTTTCCTATTCCACCTTCGGCAACCCGGAGGGCACCTATCTCGAGCGCATCCGCGAGGGCGTGAAGCTGCTCGACGGCCGCGACGACGTGGATTTCGAATATGAAGGCGAAATGTCGCCGGACGTCGCGCTCAACCCGGCGATGCAGCGCGTCTATCCGTTCATGCGCCTGACGGGCCCGGCTAACGTGCTGGTGATGCCGGGCCTGCAGACCGCCAACATCTCGGCCAAATTGCTGAAGGAGCTTGGCGGCGACGCGGTGATCGGCCCGATGCTGGTCGGCATGGAGAAACAGGTGCAGATCGCGCCGATGTCGGCGACCGCCTCCGATCTGGTGACGCTCGCCGTGCTCGCCGCCGGCCGCGTCGTTCAGTAGGCTCTAATTCCCGTTCGGATTGTCGGTGGTCGGGGCGCGCTGGCCTTGCTGGCCGACCGCGCCGATATTGCCGAACAGCTCCTGGAACAGCGTGCGATGGCTGCCCAGGGTCGGCGTCTTGTCGCCGCTCGGCGAGATGCGCGCGATCTGCTCCAGCCCGCTGCGGTTCACGCTCTGCACGTTGCCGGCATCGTCGAAGCGAACGTGGAGCACGGTCTGCTCGGAAGGGCGCGGCATGTTGAAGGCGAGCTGGCGCGTGTTTCGCGACACATAATACCAATCGTGCTGATCGAACTGGCCGACGAAGCTCGGCCTGCCGAGCGTGCCGATCACCGAATCGCGCGTGTCGATGCCGGGCTGGACCGCTGCGATCAGCTGCTCGTCGAGAATGGCGCCCTGATGGTCGACGATGCGGGTGCAGCCCGCGCTCAAAGCAGCGAGAGCCACGCACAGGAGAGCGCGCGATCCGTGGGGCAATGTCATTGAAACCAATCTCCTGATCGCCCGCCGCCGATCCTCTGGGGGACGGCCCGCCGGGCTTGACTAGCCTTTCCAATATGAACATCGCCCAACCGGCGCAAGCCACGCGTAAATTTCGAGGCTGTCCTTGTCCTTTCTCCAGAACCTGTTCCCCGACAAGAAGCAGCGCGCGGCGCTGGCGCCGCTTTATGCCGCGATCGTCGCCGAGGGCCGCGATCCCTTCTGGTATCGCGAGGGCCAGGTGCCCGACACGATCGACGGCCGCTTCGACATGATCGCCGCAATTGCCGCCCTGGTTCTGCTCCGGCTCGAAGCGGAGGGCGACGAAGGGCGTATCCCGTCCGTCCTGCTCACCGAGACGTTCATCGACGACATGGACGCGACCCTTCGCCAGATCGGGATTGGCGACTATGTCGTCGGCAAGCATGTCGGACGGATGACGAGCGCGCTCGGCGGCCGCGTTGCGGCCTTTCGCGATGCGCGCGCGTCGGGATCGCTGGCCGGCCCGGTTCGGCGCAACATCTTTCACGATTCGCCTCCGTCCGAGACGGCGCTGGACCTGGTGTCGGCGCGTCTCGAGCAGCTCGCCGCGCGACTCGACGCCGCCGGCCTCGAAAGCCTGATCGGCGGCAGGCTCGCATGACCGCTCCCGAATTCAGCCGACCGGTGCGGATCGACACGATCGGCGAAGGGCCGCGCGGGCTGAGCGTCGAAGCCGAGGAGGTCGAGCGGATCAATCTTGCGCGGCGTTTCGGGCTGGTCTCCGTCGATCGCCTCGCCGCCGACCTGACGCTGAGCGGCAAGGGGACGGAGATCGCCATGAACGGCACCCTGTCGGCGAGGGTCGTCCAGACCTGCGTCGCGACCGGGGAGCCGCTCGCCGCCGCAATCGAGGTTCCGTTCGCTCTGGTCTTTCGGCCCCAGATCGAAAATGCCGGCCAGGAGGACGAGATCGAGCTTGGCGAGAACGAACTGGACGTTGTCTTCTACGATTCGAGTGCGATCGACGTCGGCGAGGCCGTTGCCGAGACCCTGCTCCTCAACCTCGACCCCTATCCCCGCGCGCCCGGCGCCGAGGAGGCGCTGCGGCAGGCGGGGGTTAAGAGCGAGGCGGAGGCGGGGCCGTTCGGCGTTCTCGCGGGCCTCAGGGACAAGCTGAAGAAGTAGCCCTCGTCAAAACGGAACGTCGTCGTCCAGGTCGCTGTCGAAGGCCGGCTGGGGCCGCGATTGCGGACGGGACGCGCCGCCGCCGAAATCATTGCCGCCGCCGGCTCCATATTCGTCGCCGCCGCCAAAGCCACCGCCGCCGCCTCCGCTGCCCCGGCTATCGAGCAGGACGAGCTCGCCGCGGAAGCGTTGAAGCACGATCTCGGTCGAATATTTGTCCTGGCCCGATTGGTCCTGCCATTTGCGAGTCTGGATCTGGCCCTCGAGGTACACCTTGGAGCCCTTCTTGAGATAGGATTTGGCGACGCGGCCGAGATTCTCGTTGAAGATGACGACCCGGTGCCACTCGGTACGCTCCTGGCGGTTGCCGTCCTTGTCCTTCCAGTTCTCGGACGTGGCGACGCGCATGTTCACCACCTCGCCGCCATTGTTGAGCGAGCGAACCTCGGGGTCGTCGCCCAGATTGCCGACCAATATCACCTTGTTCACGCCCGCCATTCCATCCTCCTCGAATCTTGGGGAACGCATAGGCCAAGCCGGCCCGCGCGCCAAGGCTCAGCGCGCCGGGATTCAGGTTGAAGCGGGACGGGCCGGTCGGCGCTGGAGGACGAAATAGCCAAGCAGGAGGAGCAGGATCGTCACTCCCTGCGCGCTCAGCGTCTGGACGGTCGGAAAGATGCCGAACATCGGACTGCGCGGGAAACCGGCCAGCGGCGTCACGCCGATCATCCCCGCTTCCTGCAGCGCCGCGAAGCCCTTGCCGGCCAGCACCACCGCCAGCACGGCGATCAGGGCCGAACTGTAGGCGAAGAATTTGGCGATCGGCAGCTTCGCGCTGAAGCGCAGCATTGCCCAGGCGATCAGGCCGAGCAGGACCGATGCGGCCGCTACGCCGCCCACGAGCGCCAGACCCTGGCCCTGCTCGCCGAGGGCGGCGAAGAAGATGATCGTCTCGAACACCTCGCGATAGACCGCCACGAAGGCGAGCGTGAACAGGAACCAGTTCGAACCGCGGCTCAGCGCCTTGTCGAGCTTGTCCTTCACATAGGCCTGCCAGGCGCCTGCCTGGGCCTTGCCATGCATCCAGATGCCGACGAACAGGAGGATGGCGGCCGCGAGCAGCGAACCGAAACCCTCGGTCAGCTCGCGCCCGGCGCCGGAAATCGTGATGAAGCTGGTCGCCGCCCACCAGGTCGCGATACCGGCGACCAGGGCGCCGACCCAGCCGATATGGACCCAGCGCAGCAGCCCGCGGCGCTCGGCGCGGATCAGGAAGGTGATCATCGCCACGACGATGAGCAGAGCTTCCAGCCCTTCGCGCAGCAGGATGGCGAACGCGCCGACGAAGGTGGAAGCGCCGTCTCCCGCCTGTGACTGTAAGGCGCGCTCGGCCTCGTCGAAGATGCTCTGCATGTCGGCATTGCGGCGCTCGACATCGGCGACCGGGGCGCCGTCGTGGATGGCGGCCCGCAACGCACCCATGCCGGCCTCGACCCGGGCGACGATGCTCGCATCGCGGGCGTTGAGCACGGCCTCGACCGGCTCGAACCCGTCGAGATAGGCGGCCAGCGCCAGCTCGCCGGCCTGGTCGCGGTCTCCCTGGCGATAGGCGGCGAGGCTCCGCGCGAGCAGATCGCGCGAGACGGCGAGCGATTGCGCCCCTTCGCGGTGCATCACCGCGTTCGGCGTGGCGCGCAGATATGCGGTGAGGGCGATTGCGCGCTGCTCCCCGATCTGCCGCGCCAGGGCATCCGGGGTCTGGCCGACCAGGGTCTCCATATTGGGGATGCGGCTGTGCAGCGCCGGGTCGGCACCCCACAGATTGGCGCCCTCCCTGGCGAGGGGATCCGGGTAAGCGAAGCGGCCGACATAGAAAGCCAGCGCCCAGCGATCCTGGACGGGCAATTGCGACCAGCTCGCCATCGCCGTCCCTTCGAGTCCCTGGGTGATCACCTGGTAGAGCCCGAACAGGCTGCGGTGGCGGGCGCGGTCGCGGTCGGCGAAGGCGATCGCCGGCGGATCGAGCTGGCGGGCGGCTGCGGTGTCGGCGAGGCCGGTGGCGCCGTGGCAGGACGCGCAATTCTGCGTGTAGAGTTGGGCGCCGCGGGCCAGGTCCGGCGCCTGCTGGGGTGCGAGCGGGACCGGATAGGCGGTGAGAAGCTGTGCGGCGAGTTCGTGGGCGCGGCGTTCGACCTGGTCGGGCGGGGCGTGCGCCGTCACCGAAGCGACGAGCTGTTGAGCCAGGTTGACGAGGGCCGCGCGCTGCGGATGGACGGGGAGGGCGGCGATGCGCTGCGCGACCGATGTCGAGAATTCCTGCATCTCGGCATATTCGCCCGGGCTGATGACAGTGCCGCCGGGCCCCACGGCGCCGCGATAGTCGACCGCCATATAGTCGAGCAGGCGCCAGGCCGTCTGCACCTGCGCGTCGTCGGCGCGCGCCGCCGCCGGGATCAGGAAGGCGATGGTGAGGAGGGGGTAGAGGAACAGCCGCTTCAAGCGGAACAGAGAATCGAACATATCGCCCCGCGGCCAAGTGCTTCCCGGCCGGGCCTAATCCCGTTGCGACTGATTATCAATAGCGCCTGTAGTCAGACGGCCGGGTATCGAAGACGCCCCAGGAACCGGCTCAGGGAAGGCCGGAACCGGCTGTCGCCTTGCCAGCGCGCCTTGACCTTCTCGATACGCATCACGTCGCCGATACGGCGGTCGAGAAAGGCCCTGGTGTCGGCAAGACCGTCGTCCTGATCGTCCAGGAAGACGAACGTCGTCGACGCGTAGACGCCGATCAACAGCCCGCGCTTCGAATAATGATTGAAATCGGTCGCCTCGTCGCCGGCGAGGCGCCAGATCCGGTCGGCGCTGCGCCAGGCCAGGCGTGCGCCTTCGAGCGCATGTCGCGGCATGGCGAGGATCGCTAGCGCGCGGCGCAGCGCCTCACGTTGCGGCGCGACTGTCTCGAGCCGGAACAGGATGAGGTCGCGGATGCGCTCGCGGATCTTGAGCGCGGCGATCCGCTCGGGCGGAAATGCGGCGAGCATCGCCTTGTCGACGGCGTCGAACCAGGCGTCGATCATCTGCGCCGCGCCGCCGGGGAAGGCCAGGCGCGCGCGGTCGGCGGGCACGCCGAGCTCGGCCGCCGCCATGGCGATCGCCTGCTCGCCCCAGCCGTCGAACGCGGCATGGACGGGCAGACGCGGCGCCAGTGCGTCGCGCAATTCGTCGAGGTTCATGTCGATTGGTTCGATCATGGGCCCTAGAATGATCGTCGCGGCCGGGGGATGCAACCGCCGATCGAAATGCGCCCTCAATCGGCGCCGCGGTGGAGCGCCCTCGCTTGTGCCACCGCACGGCCCAGGGCCGCCGTGATCAGCCCGGCGCGGAAGCGGCTGCCGTCGTCGGCGCGCAGCCCGACAAGCTCGTCCGGAATGATTCCCCGCACTTCGTTGCTGCCGTCGGCGCGCAGGCGCACGCAATCGGGCAGCCTCAAGGTAGCGCCGCTGTTGCGCAACCGGGTCGGCGTGCCGCCATTGGTGTGCCCGCAACCGGCGCCGCCGCTGCGCGCGCCCAGGATGATGGCCGCGCGATTGTCCTGGAGCACGGCCGCGAACTCCTCCGCCGCCGACCAGGTCTCCTGGTCGACGAGAACGATGAGCGGGCCGGTCCAGACATGGTCGTGATAGGGGAATTGGGCGGGGCTGAAGACATGGACCGCCCAGTCGCGCCCGTCGAAGGCGCCGGCCGGCGCGGCGCCCACCAGCCCGGTCATATAGCCGGCACGGCCGAGCCGCGCGCAATCGGCGCCGCGCGGACAGGGTTCGGCCTGGCGCAAGGCGGCGTCGGCGTCGGCCGCCCAGCCGAGCAAACGGGCGCGGTCGGCCGGATCGGCTGACGACGCCCGCTCGCGCAGCAAGGCGCCGAGATCGCGCCACTGGCGGGCCCAATGCGCGCCGCGGACGAAGGCGCGACGCTCCGAGGTCAGAGGGACCGGGCTGACGCTTCGTGCCGCCGCCTCCGCCCACTCGGAGCCGCCGCCATTGCCGCCGATGTCGACCATCAGAACGTCGGCGCCCGCGCTCCGCAGCCGGCGCAGCCTTTCCTCGAAATCGCCGGTCATGCGTTCATAGGCCCAGGTAATGATTCGGTCGGCGCAGCCATCGTCGCAAGGCAGGTCCGGATTGATCGCCAACGCCGAAATCGCGCCTTCGCACAAATTCGGGTCGGCCTGCGGCTGGAAGACCGGGATGCGGATGATGCCGACGCGCGCGCCGCCGACGGCGACGATGCCGGTGGCGAACATGCCTTCCCGATCGACCGGGCGATAGCCGGCGAGGGACGGGCCGATGCCGGGTGAGTTCTGCGCCGCATCGTAGCCCAGCCTGCGGCAGAGCGCCGCCGCTCCGGTCGCGGCCGGCGCCGGTGCGGACGCGCTGCCCCCCGAAGGTATCGGCCAGGAGATTTCGACATGGCCGTCGCCGATCCGCCGGACCAGCCGGTCGAACGCCGAGCGGGCGCCGGCATCGTCATGGGCAGCCCGGATGCGCGCCGCGGCGCGCTCGAACAGGGCAGCGAGGTCCACTTCCCGCTCGCCGGTCAGCCATTCGAGATTGGCGTATTTCTCGTCGAACGCCGCGCGCATCTCGGCAAGGTCGGCGAGCCAGGGGTCGGGACTCCACGCCGCATTCTGGGCGGAAGCGCCTGCGGCCAGGCACAGGCCGAAGATCGCCGCCGCCAGTCCGCCGATTGTCCTCCGCCCGCGCATGCCCGCCTCCCGGTTCAGGCGCCGAGGATGGCCAAAGCAGCGCCGTCTTTCAACATCCGGCCGCCGGCCCGACCTCTTCCTTGCGCTGGGGCAGGCGGATCAGCACCAGCGCCGCGCAGATCAGCAATGCGCCAATGCCATCGCCGGCCGAAAGCCGCTCATCGAACGCGGCCCAGCCGATCGCCGCCGACGCGATCGGTTGGGTGAGGAAGCACAGGCCGACGACGACCGGCGATAAATGGCCCATGGCGTAGACGAGCAGCCCCTGGCCGATCAGCTGGCTCGAGATCGACAGCGCGATCACCGGCAGCCAGTCCTGCGGCATGACCTGCTCGCCGAGCGCGAGCGCGAACAGGAGAATCGGGAGCGCGCCGCCGGCGGTGGCGATGGCCAGGACGGGCCAGGGCTTCATCACCTGGCGGGCACGGTCCACAGCGATCAGGTAGAAGGTGTAGAAGAGGCCGGCGAGCAGGGCGAGCAGGTCGCCGCTGAAATTGGCATGGGACAGTTCGTAACTGTTGCCGAGCAGAAGCGCCGTGCCGACAATGGCGAGCAACAGCGCAACCAGCTGGACGGGTCGCGGCGCGCTGCGCAGGAGGATGAAACCGTAGATCGCAAACAGGAAGCTGGCGAAATTGCCGAACAGGGTCGCGTTGGCCAGCTTGGTCCGCAATATTCCCTCGTGCCAGGCAGCGAGATCCGCCGCGAAGAACAGGCCGCCCGCCGCGACCAGAACGATCATCGCCCATCCGGGAAAAGGCCGACCGCGATGCTGCCGCCAGCCGATGATGAGCAGGAACGGCAAGGCAAGCGTCAGCCGCCAGAAGCCCGCGGCGACCGGCCCGACATCGGCGAGCCGCACCATCCAGGGCCCCGCCGCGAGGAAAAGATTGGCGAGGATCAGCGCCGGGAAAGCGAAGCGCGGGACGGGGTTGTGCATTTCACTTTGCAACCCTTATATCCTTTCCGCAGTGCAGCATTTCCCGAAAAGGACCGCAATGCCCTCCCTGTTCGATCCGATCAAGCTCGGTGCCCTGGCCTGCCCGAACCGCATCCTGATGGCCCCGCTGACCCGGGGGAGGGCGACTCGCGAGCATGTCCCGACCGAGCTGATGAAGACCTATTACAGCCAGCGCGCGGCCGCCGGGCTGATCCTCACCGAGGCGACCGGAATAAGCCGGCAGGGGCTGGGCTGGCCCTATGCGCCGGGCCTGTGGACCGAGGCGCAGGTCGAGGGCTGGAAGCCGGTCGTCGAAGCGGTGCACGAAGCGGGCGGGCGGATCTTCGCCCAGCTCTGGCATATGGGCCGCCTGGTCCCTGAGAGCCTGAGCGGCGAACGGCCGGTCTCGGCTTCTGCGACCACCGCGCCCCACAAGGCCCACACCTATGACGGCCGCCAGCCCTATGACGAGGCACGGGCGCTCCGCCTCGACGAGATCCCGGATCTGATCGGCGATTATGCGCAGGCCGCGCGCAATGCGATGGCGGCCGGCTTCGACGGCGTCCAGATTCACGGCGCCAACGGCTATCTGATCGATCAATTCCTGCGCGATGGCACCAATTTACGCGACGACGATTATGGCGGGCCGGTGGAAAACCGGATCCGGCTGCTGCGCCAGGTGACGCACGCCGTGGCCGACGAGGTGGGCGCCGACCGGACGGCCGTTCGCCTCTCGCCCAATGGCGAGACTCAAGGCGCCAACGACAGCGATCCCTTCACGTTGTTCCCCGCCGCTGCGGCGGCGCTCAGCGAGATCGGCATCGCCTTCCTCGAGCTGCGCGAGCCGGGGCCCGAAGGGACGTTCGGCAAGGCCGACGTGGCGCCGGTCCACCCCTATATCCGCCAGGCCTTCAAGGGCCCGCTGGTGCTGAACTCCGATTACACGCTGGCGCGCGCCCAGGCGGCGCTCGACGCCGGCGAGGCCGACGCGATCACCTTCGGACGCCCGTTCATTTCCAATCCCGACCTGGTCGCGCGACTGCGCAGCGGGGCGGCGCTCCAGGACGACGTCATGGCGACCTGGTACAGCCAGGGCCCCGAAGGCTATGTCGATTATCCGGCGCTGGAGACTGAATCCGCCTGAAGGGTGTGGCGCCAGGATCGGCGTCGCGGCCTCAGGCAAGTTCGCGTGAACCGGCTCGGGAACTCAGCTGGCGAAACGCGCCCTGAGCGCGAGCATGGCGAGCGCCGCCTTGGCCGCGTCGCCGCCTTTGTCCTTGTCGTCGGGTCGGGCGCGGGCGAGCGCCTGGTCCTCATTCTCGACGGTGAGGATGCCGTTGCCGATGGCGAGGCCGTCGAGGGTCAACGCCATCAGCGCCCGCGCGCTCTCCCCCGCGACGATCTCGAAATGATAGGTTTCACCGCGGATCACCACGCCGAGCGCGACGAAGGCCTCGTAGCGGCCGCTCTCCGCCGCCAGCGCGATCGCGCCGGGCACTTCCAGCGCGCCGGGCACGGTGATCGTCTCATGGGCGTGGCCCGCCGCCTCGATCGCAGCGCGCGCCCCGGCAAGGAGGAGGTCGTTGAGATGGGCGTAGAAGCGCGCTTCGACGATCAGGATCCTGGACAAAGTCTCAACCTTCCATGGTGATCGGGCGCTCGCCGACGATGGCGAGGCCATAGCCGCCGAGCGCCACCGGCGTGTGGTGGCTGTTGGTGAGCAGCACCATGTCGTGCACACCCAGTTCGGCGAGGATCTGGGCGCCGACGCCGTAATCGCGCAACTGCTCGCCTTCCGAAGGCGAAATCGCGCCGCTGCGAACCTTGAGCGCCTGCGACATGGCGTCGGGCATCGGCCGGTTGATGACGACGATCACGCCCGCCCCTTCGGCCGCGATCGCCTTCATCGCACCTTCCAGCAGGCCACCGCGCGCGCCCTCCTCGGCGAAGACGTCCGGGACGATGCTCAGCGCGTGCATCCGCACCAGAGTCGGCCTGGTCGGATCGACATGGCCTTTCACCAAAGCGATCTGCTCGACGCCGGAGGCCTTGTTGAGGAAGGTCCGCGCGGTCCAGGCGCCACCCCAGCGGCTCTCGAATCGCGCCTCGGCGGTCTGCTCGACGAGGCGGTCCTTGCGCAGGCGATAGGCGATCAGGTCCCGGATCGTGCCGATCCTGAGGCCGTGAAGCTGGGCGAAGGCGAAAAGGTCGTCCATCCGCGCCATGCTGCCGTCATCCGACATGATCTCGCAAATCACCCCGGACGGGTTGAGCCCGGCAAGGCGGGCGACGTCCACCGCCGCCTCGGTATGGCCGGCACGGACCAGGACGCCGCCGTCGCGCGCCACCAGGGGAAAGACGTGGCCGGGCGAGACGATATGCTCGGCCCCCTTGCCGGCGTCGATCGCCACCGAGATGGTGCGCGCGCGGTCGGCCGCGGAAATGCCGGTGGTCACGCCCTCGCGCGCCTCGATCGAAGTGGTGAAGGCGGTTTCGAGACGGGTGCCGTTGGTGCGGCTCATCGGCTGCAGCGCAAGCTGGTCGACCCGCTCCCGGGTCAGCGCCAGGCAGATCAGGCCGCGGCCGTGCTTGGCCATGAAGTTGATCGCGTCGGGCGTCGCCATCTGGGCGGGGATGATGAGGTCGCCCTCATTCTCGCGGTCCTCGTCGTCGACCAGGATGAACATGCGGCCATTGCGCGCCTCGTCGATGATCTGCTCGGCGCTCGCCATCGCGCCGCTCGACCCGCTGGCGAGAAATTTCTCGAGCTTGCCGAGCGTGTCGGCGGTCGGGTTCCAGTCGGTGTCGCCCAATTTGCGCAACGAATTGGGATGGAGGCCGGCGGCGCGGGCAAGGCCGGCCCGGCTCATCTCGCCGTTCGAGACGATTTCGCAAAGACGATCGATCAGGATGGTGCTCATGCCCGCGCCATATCACATCAAAATGTGATCCCGCAAGTGCGGATCACATTGCGCTGGCTTGACTGTCGATCATTCGGCCGAGATAGCGGGCAAGCACGTCAATCTCGATGTTGATCCGCCGCCCGGGCGCGAGCGACCCGAAGCTGGTCTGCGCCGCCGTATGGGGAATGATGTTGACGCTGAAGGCGACGCTGCCATCGGCCAGGGTCTCGACCTCGTTGACAGTCAGCGACACCCCGTCGAGCGCGATCGACCCCTTTGCGGCGATATAGCGCGCAAGCTCGGGCCCGGCGACCAGGCCGACACGGAGCGAATCGCCCACCGGCTCGACCGCCGCCACCTCGCCGACGCCGTCGACATGGCCGGTGACGATATGGCCGCCAAGCTCGTCGCCGACCTTCAGCGCGCGCTCGAGGTTGAGCTGTTCGCCCTCGATCCAGAGGCCCGGCGCAGTGCGGCTCTGCGTCTCGGCCGAGATATCGACCGCGAACCAGGCTTCGCCCTTGTCGACCACGGTCAGGCAGACGCCGGAGCAGGCGATCGAGGCACCGAGATCGACGCCCGAAAGGTCGTAGCCGCAGGTGATCCGGGCGCGCAGGTCGCCGCGGGCTTCGACGGATTCGATCCGCCCGACATCGGTGATGATCCCGGTAAACATCAGCGGGTCCGTTCGTAGACCTGGCGGGTGTCGCTGCCAAGCTGGCGCGTCCCGTTTGAGCGCCATCTGCCATGCGCGGCGGCAAGCGACTCGAGACCGATCGGGCCGAAGGCGGGCTTGCCGTTGCCGATCAGGATCGGGGCGCGGTAGATCAGCAGGCGGTCGACGAGGTCGGCGGCGAGAAAGGCTGCGGCAGTCTCCGCGCCGCCTTCGACGAGCAGATCGTTGACGTCGCCAAGCCCGTGGACATCCGCCGGGCTGCCCAGCCGTGTCCAGCCCTCGACTCCTTCGCCGCTGGTCAGGATGGCGCGGCGCGGGGAGCGGTCCTCCAGCCCGGGGATGCGGACGTCGAGCCGCGGCGCATCGGCCTCATACGTGCCGCGTCCGACCAGGATCATGTCAGCCTTCGCGCGCTCCTCATGAACGTCCGCGCGCGCCTCCTCGCCGGTGATCCACTTGCTCTCGCCACTGGCCGTGGCGATCATCGAATCGATCGACATGGCGAGCTTCAGCGTGACGAAGGGCCGGCCGAGCCGAATCCTGGTCAGGAAGCCCGCCATGGAGCGTGCCGCTTCCTCGGCCCCGACTCCCACATCGACCGCGATTCCGGCGGCGCCGAACCGCGCGAAGCCGTCGCCATCGGTGCGGGGATCGGGGTCGGCCAGCGCCGCCACGACGCGCGCCGGCCTCGCTTCGACGAGCAGGTCGGCGCAGGCCGGTCCGCGCGCGCTTTGGTGCGCGCAGGGCTCCAGCGTCACATAGACGGTGGCGCCGCGCGCCGCCGCGCCCGCTTCGGCGAGCGCCACCGCCTCGGCATGGGGCCGGCCGCCATTCTGCGTCCAGCCCCGGCCGACGATCGACCCCTCGCTGACGATCACGCAGCCGACATTTGGATTGGGCGCGGTCCGGCCCCGGCCGCGCTCGCCGAGCGCGATCGCCTCGTCCATCCAGCGCGCGTCGTTCAAATGCCCAGCCGGTTCAAATTCTCGTCGAGTCGCTGGAGCTGTCGGCGATGCTCGGCCTCGGCGCGAGTCCGCGCGTCGAGATCGGCCTTCTGCTGCGTCCTGATCTGTTCGTCGGTCCGGTCGATCGGCCAGGAATTGAGGAAGATGATCTGCTCGCGCGGTTCGGAGAACGAGCGCGAATCGATATAGAAGGCAATGAGGATTCCGGTGGTCATCACTCCGGCCAGCAGAGCGGCAATCCAGTGGCCATGCGGGCGCGCGCGCCAGAATTCGCGCAGATCCTGCATGAGGGCGCGGGGGCCGGCGGGGCGGGGCAATGGCATGGGGGCAAGATAATGCACCGCCGCCTCCGGCGCCAGCCCCGGCGCCGCTTCACTATTGACGGCTTTGGCGCCATGATCCGCACCGTGACGCGCTTCCTCGCCTTTTTGCTCGCCCTGACGGCGCTCGCGGCGCCCGCTTCGGCCGAGGATCGCCATTATGCGGTCGAGGATTTCGACCGCGTCATTGCCGAGGGCCCTTATGTCATCCGCTTCGTGACCGGACGGACGACCACGGCGGTCGCCCACGGGTCTCGCGAAGCCCTCGACCGGATGAGCCTCGACGTCCAGGGCCAGATGCTGCGCATCCGCCGCAACCGCGGCGCCTGGGCGGCGACGGGCGGCGCCGATCCCGGCACGGTCACGATCGATCTCGTCACCCGGTCGCTGCGCTCGGTCCGCCTGATCGGCCCGGTGCGGTTCGACGCCGTCAATGTGCGCGGGCTGCGCGTCGAGCTCAGCGTCGAGGGCAGCGGCACGCTCCACGCGACGGGGCTCAACGTCGACGCATTGTCGCTGGCCCTGCTCGGCTCGGGGACGCTCGATATCGCGGGCGCCGCGCGCACTCTGGCCGCCACCTTCCAGGGCACCGGCGATCTCGCCGCGCGTACGCTCGTCGCCCATAACGCCAATATCAATTCGACCACGAGCGGCGCGGTCGCGCTCACCGTCAACGGACCGGCCACCATCGTCAACAATGGCGTCGGCAATGTCCGCATCCTCGGCCGGCCGGTCTGCACGATCACCGGCAGCGCCGCCGATCAGGTGCGTTGCGGCGGCTCAGATCAGGGCGAGAACCGCTAGCTTTCCGGCCAGATCGGGCGGCAGCGCCTCGAGATCGTCGGCCTCTCCTTCGCCCAGGTCCGGCGGCGCATCCTCGGCGGCCAGGTAACGCCAGCCCTGATGGGCGCGTTTGGCCAGGGCGCGGACCGTCACCAATTCCGGGTCGAGCCGGATGATCGTGCGGCGGTCGGACGCGCGCACTTCGAAGCCGAGGATGGTCTGCCGCGCCGCGATCCGGTGCTTGATGATCCAGTAGATCGAGCCGCCGACCAGCTCGTCGGCGCGCTTGGGCATGAAGCGCGTGACGATCGGAACGATTCCGTCCCTTATACGCCCCTCCTGGCGGCGCCGAAGCGTCTCGAGGTGCGCGCAGCTCACCGCGACCTTGCTCATGTGAAGCTGGGGCATGGGCCGCCAATGCCGGGTTTGGCATTGCCGATCAAGACTTTAGGGTCGGGATCTAGCCGTGCAGGCCCCACAGTGCGGCAAGCCCGAGGAAGGAAAAGAAGCCCATCACGTCGGTCGCCATGGTCACGAATACGGCAGAGGAGACGGCCGGATCGATGTCGAGCTTGTCGAGCGTGACCGGGATCAGGATGCCGGAAAGGCCGGCGATCAGATTGTTGATCAGCATCGAAAGCGCGATGACGCCGCCGAGATCGGGTCGTCCGAAAACCAGGGCGACGCCGACGCCGATCAGCACGCCGAGCGCCAGGCCGTTCGCCGCCGCGATGCGGAATTCGCGGAAGACCATGCGCCGCGTGTTGGAGCTTGTCAGCTGGTTGGTGGCGAGCGCGCGCACGGTCACCGCCATCGTCTGGGTACCGGCATTGCCGCCCATGCCGGCGACGATCGGCATCAGCACGGCCAAGGCGACGAGACGCGAAATCTCGCCCTGGAACAGGCCGACCACGCTGGCCGCGACGATCGCCGTGCCGAGGTTCACCACCAGCCAGGTCAGCCGCCGGCGGATGGTCGAGCCGATCGGCTCGTTGATGTCGCCTTCGGTGCCGGCGCCGGACAGGAGCAAGGTATCCTCGCTCGCTTCCTGCTGGATGATGTGGACGACGTCGTCGACCGTGATCATGCCGACCAGCCGCCCGCCCTGATCGACCACGGCGGCGGAGATCAGGGCATATTTCTGGAAGCGCAGCGCGACCTCTTCCTGGTCCATGTCGACCGGGATCAGGGTCTGCTCGCGCTGCATCACGTCGGCGACCGCGATCCGCCGCGGGGTGCGCAGGATCCAGGACAGCAGGCAGGTGCCGACCGGGCGGTGCGCCGGATCGACCACGAACACCTCCCAGAAATCGGTGGTGAGCTCCTCGCCGGCGCGCAGGAAGTCGATCACGTCGCCGACCGTCCAATGCTCGGGCACGGCGACGACGTCGCGCCGCATCAGGCGTCCGGCGGATTCCTCCGGGTAGGAGAGCGCCTCCTCGATCGCGGCGCGGTCGTCGGGGTCGAGCGCGCGCAGCACGGCGCGCTGCTCCTCTTCCTCCATGTCTTCGATGATCGCGACCGCGTCGTCGGTTTCGAGCTCGCCTGCCAGTTCGGCGACCTGGTGCGGCTCGAGTGCGTCGAGCAATTCCTCGCGCACCCAGTCGTTCATCTCGGCGAGGACGTCGCCATCGAGCAGATCGGCCAGTGAGGCAGCGAGCGCGCGTCGTTCGTCGCTGTCGACCAGCTCGAAAAGGTCGGCGATGTCGGCGGGATGGAGCGGCTCGACCAGAGCGCGCACGCCCTCGGTGTCGCCGGCCTCGGCCTTGTCGACGACCTCGCGGACGAATTCCGTCTTCAGCCGGTCGTCCTCGTCATGGCGGCTCTGGATCGGGGCGCTGTCTTCCGCTTCGGGGAGGTGGATGTCGCTCTCGCTCATCGCGGGTCTCCTCTCTCCGGCGGGTTCATATCCGGGCGCTTCCTAGGCGCGCATGCTTGCCCTGTCGATACGCCCGGCCTAAGCCGCGCCGCAAAAGGAGAAGCTCATGGCCGACGAACAAAATACCCTCGTGCTCAACCTCGACAGCGGCGGCGACGTCGTCATCCGGCTGCGCCCCGATCTCGCGCCGCAGCACGTCGCGCGGATCAAGGAGCTCACCCAGGAGGGCTTTTACGACAATGTGGTGTTCCACCGCGTCATCCCGGGCTTCATGGCCCAGGGCGGCGACCCGACCGGAAGCGGCATGGGCGGTTCCGACAAGCCCAACCTTCCCGCCGAATTCAGCCGCGAGCCGCACGGGCGCGGCACCGCCTCCATGGCCCGTTCGCAAAATCCGGACAGCGCCAACAGTCAGTTCTTCATCTGCTTCGACGATTGCGGCTTCCTCGACGGCCAGTACACGGTCTGGGGCGAGGTCATCGAAGGCATGGACTATGTCGATGCGCTGCCCAAGGGCGAGCCGCCGCGCGAACCCGGCAAGATCGTCAAAGCCTCGTTGAGGGACTGAAGTTCTGGCCCGCCCCGTCACTTTGATCACCGGTGCGTCGGCGGGGCTTGGGGCCGAGTTCGCCCGGCAATGCGCGGCGCGCGGCGAGGAGATCGTCCTCGTCGCGCGCCGCCGCGACCGGCTCGAAGCGGTGGCTGCGGAGATTGGCGGCACGGCCCACATCTTCGTCGCCGATCTGGCCGAACAGGACGCCGCCGCGAGCCTGGTCGCGCAAATCGAGGCCGAGGGTCTGACGATCGGCACCCTGATCAACAATGCCGGCTTCGGCCTTGCCGGCAAGTTCATGTCGCATCCGCTCGGCCGGATCGACGAGATGATCGACCTCAACGTGCGGACCCTCGTCGATCTTTGCCATCTCGTTCTCCCGGCAATGCGGGAGCGCGGGCAGGGCGCGATCTGCAACCTTGCTTCGACCGCGGCCTTCCAGCCGGGGCCTAACATGGCGGTCTATTACGCGACCAAGGCCTTCGTCCTGTCCTTCACCGAGGCGCTGCACCACGAGCTGAAGGGAAGCGGCATCAGGGTGTCGGCACTTTGCCCCGGTCCGACCGCGACCGAATTCGGGTCCGTTGCCGGGACCAACATCAGCTCGGCGCTCGACCGGATCACCGGCGATGCGGTAAGCGTCGTGCGTGCCGGCCTCAGGGGACTCGACCGCAACAAGGCGGTGGTGATTCCCGGATGGGCCAACAAGACCACTGCCAATATCAGCCGCATCCTGCCCCGCGCGGCGATGCGCAGGATCGTCGGGGCGATAAAAGTCTAGCTGTCCAGGATGCCGATCAGCCAGTCGTGGAAGAGGCGGACCGGGCGCCGGCTGAGCGCCGAGTGGCGGCAGGCGAACCAATAGGCATAGGCGCTCTCCACCGAGACACCGAATAGCGGCACGAGGCGCGGATCGTGCGCGCCGTCGAGATGCATTTCGAACATGAAGGCGATGCCGAGCCCCTGCGCGGCAGCGTCGAGGATGAGCTGCCCCGAGTCGAACAGGTCGATCGCCGCCGGGACGAGGCCCGGCACGCCCGCGGCCTCGCACCATTCGTCATAGGCATCCGGAAGATCGCGGTGGACCAGGACGGTCGCATCGGCGAGCTGGCGCGGATCGGTCAATGGCCGCGCGTCGCTGCCGCCGACCGCGATCACCTTGTTGCTGATCAGGCGCCGCGAATAGAGCGACGGATCCACGTCGCGGCTGAGCGTCACCGCGGCGTCGAGCCCTTCATCGAGCCGCGCCAGCGCGTGCGGGCGGGTGTCGAGATCGATGTGCAGTTCCGGATGCAGCGCCCGCAATTCGCCAAGCCGCGGCATCAGCTGGTGTGAGGCGAACAGCGGCAGGACGCCAAGCCTCAGGCGCAACAGCTCGGCATTGCCGTGGGCACGCTCCATCGCGTCGCCGAGCTCGTCGAGCACCGGACCGACCTCGGCGAGCAGCCGCTCCCCGTCCGGATTGAGATGGACCGACTGGTGGCGCCGCTCGAACAACGGCCGGCCGACATGGCGCTCGAGCGCCTGGATGCGGCGGGTCAAAGCGGGCGACGACAGAGCGAGCGCTTCCGCCGCCGCCTTGACCGAGCCCAGCCGCGCCGCCTGCACGAACGCCTCTACGGCGGTCAGGGGCGGCAGCCTTTTCACTGCGACATGCCCCTCATGACAGGGCTGTCTTGTGCGGTGCACATTGCCTCTCTCCCGAGCAGACCGACGGAAAACCGTTCATTTGTGCGTGCGTGTTCTGCACTTGTCGCCTCTTTCTTCGCACTTGCACAAAAACTGTGCAAGCGCAAAAAGGAGCCTGCCTTTCAGGCATCCTCTCCTAAAACTTTCAGGGGTCGGTCTTCGGACCGGCCCCTTTTTTCTTGCCCGGCGTTGGACGGCCCGCCGCGCATGCCTATGTGTGGTGCGCCCCGGGCGGGGCGCCCGAGGAGAGCTGAGCCAATGGCCGACGAAGAACGCAAAGCAAGGCGCCTCCAGGTCGCGACCATGCGCCCCGAGGATAGCGGCCGCGGCATCGCCCGGCTGCCCCGCGCGATGATGGCCGAGCTCGGCCTGGCCGAGGGCGACGTGATCGAGCTGTCCGGCAAGCGCACCACGCCGGCGCGCGCGGTCGGCCCCTATCCCGAGGATGAGGGGCTCGAGATCATTCGCCTCGACGGCCTGCAGCGCGCCAATGCCGAGATCGGCTCGGGCGACTTCGTCGAGATCCGCAAGGCCGAATCAAAGCCCGCGCAGCGCGTCGTCTTCGCGCCGGCCCAGAAGAACCTGCGCCTGCACGGCTCCGCCCATGCCCTGAAGCGCAGCTTCGGCATGAAGCCGGTCACGGCCGGCGACGTCGTCGCCACCCATGGCCAGCAGCAGATGCCGCGCGGCGACATCCCGCCCGAATTGCGCCAGATGCTGACCGCGCCCGCCTTCGCGCTGCAGGAAATCCGGCTCGTCGTCGTTTCGACATTGCCCAAGGGCATCGTCCATATCGACGCGAATACCGAAATCGAGCTGCGCCCGGAATATACCGAGGCCAAGGAGACGCGCCGCGCCGACGTCACGTATGACGATCTCGGCGGCATGGGGACGACCATCGACCAATTGCGCGAGATGGTCGAATTGCCTCTGCGTTATCCCGAAATCTTCGAACGGCTCGGCGTCGATCCGCCCCGCGGCGTTCTGCTCCACGGCCCGCCCGGCACCGGCAAGACCCGGCTGGCGCGCGCGGTCGCCAATGAAAGCGACGCCAATTTCTTCCACATCGCCGGTCCGGAGATCATGGGCTCGGCCTATGGCGAGAGCGAGAAGAAGCTGCGCGAATTGTTCGAGGCGGCGGCCCAGGCGGCGCCGTCGATCATCTTCATCGACGAGATCGATTCGATCGCGCCGAAGCGCGGCCAGGTCCAGGGCGAGACCGAGAAGCGGCTCGTCGCCCAGTTGCTGAGCCTGCTCGACGGGCTGGAGCCGCGCCAGAGCGTCGTCGTCATCGCCGCCACCAACCGGCCCGAGGCGATCGACGAAGCGCTGCGGCGCCCCGGCCGCTTCGACCGCGAGATCGTGATCGGCGTGCCGGACGAAGGCGGCCGCCGCGAGGTCCTCGGCATCCACACCCGCGGCATGCCGCTCGACGTCGACGTCGACGTCGCGGGACTGGCCCGCCAGACTTATGGCTTCGTCGGCGCCGACCTCGCCGCTTTGGTGCGCGAGGCGGCGATCGAGGCGATTCGCCGGATCATGCCGAAGCTCAACCTGGAAGAAGGCACGATCCCGGCCGAGGTGCTCGACACATTGTCGGTCACGCGGAAGGATTTCGAGGAGGCGCTGAAGCGCGTCCAGCCTTCGGCGATGCGCGAAGTGATGGTGCAGGCGCCGACCATCGGCTGGGACGATATCGGCGGGGTCGACGAGGCGCGCGAGCGGTTGCGCGAAGGCGTCGAGCTGCCGCTCAAGCATCCCGAGAGCTTCCGCCGGCTCGGCATCCGGCCGGCCAAGGGGTTCTTGCTCTATGGCCCGCCCGGCACTGGCAAGACCCTGCTCGCCAAGGCCACGGCACGCGAGGCGGAGGCCAATTTCATCGCGACCAAGAGCTCCGACCTGCTGTCCAAATGGTACGGCGAATCGGAGCAGCAGATCGCCCGCCTGTTCGCTCGCGCCCGGCAGGTCGCGCCGACCGTCATCTTCATCGACGAACTCGACAGCCTCGTCCCTGCCCGCGGCGGCTCGATGGGCGAGCCGCAGGTCACCGAGCGCGTCGTCAATACCATCCTGGCCGAGATGGACGGGCTTGAGGAATTGCAGTCGGTGGTCGTGATCGGCGCCACCAACCGGCCCAATTTGATCGATCCGGCCCTGCTCCGCCCGGGCCGATTCGACGAATTGATCTATGTGCCGGTCCCCGACGCGGACGGTCGACGGCGCATTCTCGGCATCCACACCAAGAATATGCCGCTCGCCGACGACGTCGATCTCGATTCGATCGCGCGCCGCAGCGAGCGGTTCACCGGCGCCGATCTGGAGGACCTCGTCCGCCGCGCCGGCCTCACTGCGCTGCGCGGCTCGATCGAGGCGGGGACGGTGACGATGGCCGAGTTCGAGACCGCGCTCGGCGAAACCCGGGCCTCGGTCACCGAGGACATGGAACGCGAATATGAGCAGATCCAGAGCAGCCTGAAGCAGGACGCGCACAGCGCCACTGGCGGCATCGGCTTCATCGCGCCCGGTATGCTCACGCCGCGGGGGCCTAAGGGCCCCTGAGGCGATTCGATCCCAGGGCGGTCCAGCCGGCGAGTCCGAGCATCAGCGCGCCGGTGGCGACGAACGGGAGCGGCAGACCCAGGCCGTAAAGCGCGACGCCGACGGTGGGGGCGGCGACATAGGGTATGCCGTTGACCGAGCTGACCATGCCGGCGACCGCATTCTGCTCGTCGAGATCGACCGCCAGCGATGCCCCGCTGGTGAAGCCGGGCCGGAACAGGCCGAAGCCCATGGAAGCGAGCGCGAAGCTGAGCGTCAGGCCGTAGACGCTGAGCGAAAGCCCGGTCGCGCACGTCCCGATCGCGGCGATCAGCGATCCCCACATGACGAGCTGGCGCGGGCTGAGATCGAGCAGGGGGATCAGCCACCATTGGGCGAGCAGCGACGCCCCCGCCCCGGCCATCAGCACGATCGCGATCCATTGCTGGGCATGATCGATCGGCAGGGCAAGCCGGTCTATGACCAGGAACCCGATCACGCCGAGGGCCACCGCCTGGCCATGCCCGCCGACGCCGCCCGCGATCAGCCAGGGCAAGACCCGCGGATCGCGCCAGCGCAAGGGGCGGGGCGTGCCTTCCCCCTCGCGCGCGACCGGCGTCTCGCCGGCCCCAATCGAAGGATAAGCGACGATCGGGCCGCGCGCCTCGCGGCTCGGCGTGTCGTCGGGCAGGCGCAGCGCCACGGCGGCCAGGACCAGGGCGCCGATCGCTGCGAACACGATCAGCGGGGAGGCCAGGCCGAGAGGGGGAAAGATGAAGAGCGGGGCGAGCGCCGGGCCGATGATCGTGCCGAGGCCGAAGGACGAAGCCAGGGCGGCCAGCGCCTTGGTCCGCTCCAGGCCTTCGGTGCGCGCCGCGATATAGGCCTGGACCGCGGGCGGCGAGGCCGATCCGAACGCCCCATAGGCGCTGCGCCCAAGCATGAAGATGGCGAAGACCACGCCCCCGCTGGCGAGGCCGGCGAGACCGACAGCGAGCGCACCGCCGCAAATCAGCATCGAGACGATGAAGCCGATCAGGCCCAGCCGCATCAGCGCGCGACGGCCCCGGCGGTCGGCGCGGTGGGCCCAGACCGGCGCCATCGCCACCCAGATCAGGGCCGAAAGGCTGAACGCAGTGGCGACCCAGATATCGGCGACGCCGAGGCCGCGGCCGATCGCCGGCAACAGGCTCTGCATCGCCGTATTGCCCGCGGCAGCGACCAGCATCACCGAAAAGAGCAAGGCGAATCTCTCGCGGGACAGGCCGAAACCATTCATTTCACAGGCTTTCTTCGTGCCGGTGACCGATTTCCGCACAGCGGCGCACACGCTTGCGGGTTGCCAAGCGCCCCCCGATTTGCCAACGCGTCTTCTTTCCACAAAATTTTGGAAGCATCATGTCGGCATCCTGGGACGAAGCGCGAAGAGACGGACGATTTGCGCGCGGTGTTGCGGGCAGCCCGCTGTGGCATTTCCTGAAGGGCTTCATCAAGCATCCGGTGATGGTCGGCTCGATCATTCCATCGTCCAAGGCGGTGATCGACAAGATGCTCGCGCCGGTCGATTGGGCGAATTGCAAATTGTTTGTCGAATATGGGCCGGGTGTCGGTACCTTCACCGAGCATGTGCTCCGCCGGATGGCGCCCGACGCGACCTTGATCGCGATCGACACCAATGACGAATTCGTCCGCTACCTGACCGCCAAGTTCCGCGACAACCGCCTGCTCGCGGTCAATGGATCGGCGGCGGACGTGCGCCAGATCATCGCCGATTGCGGCTTCGAGCATGCCGATTACATCCTGTCCGGCCTGCCCTTTTCGACCTTGCCGGCGGGTATCGGCCCGGCGATCGCCGAACAGACCTGGGAGGCGCTGCGCCCGGGCGGCGCTTTCCTGGTCTATCAGTTCAAGGCCCGCGCCCGCGATTTCATGGCGCCGCATTTCGACCGCATCGACCGCGGCTTCGAATGGGTCAACATCCCGCCCTGTCACCTGTTCTGGGGTTGGAAGTCCTAGGACCTCCCCGTCATTCCCGCGAAAGCGGGAATCCCGCTTCTATTTTTTCTCTTTCTCCCGGGAATGACGAAGGAATGCGGGTGCCGCGCTAATCCGGGCTGCTCTAATCGAGCAATTTCTCGCCGTAGAAATTGAGCCGGTGCGCGATCCGGTAATCGGCGATGGCGACCAGGAAATAAGCGAGCCCCCATTTGACCCGATTGAGCAGGGTGCGCTGCTTGCGGTGGGCTTCCAGCGTGATCTCGGTCGAATTGGCGACCTCGCCGTCGACGTAGCGCCGCATTGCTTCGGCAAACGCCTTGTCGTCGACGCGCAGCATCAGCTCGAGGTTGAGGAACAGGCTGCGCATGTCGAAATTGGCCGAGCCGACATAGGCGACGTCGTCCATCACGAACAGCTTGGTGTGAAGCTTGGTCGCGGCATATTCGAAGATGCGCGCGCCGCGCTTCAGCAGGGCCCAATAGGTGTGGCGCGAGGCGCCGACCGTCGCCTGATGGTCAGTCTTGGACGGGGTGATAACGCGCACTTCGCCGTTGTGGCGGCGGCGGGCGACATTGCCGACGCGCCGCATCAGCAGCGGCCCGGGCGCGAAATAGGCGGCGATGATGTCGAGCCGGCGCGCCCGCTTCATGTCGCGCCGCATCGCCCGCGCCCATGGGCTGAGCCGCCGGGTCGGCCCACCGAACAGCCAGTGGAGCTTGCCTTCGGTCAGGCTGTTCTGCTGGAGCAGCCGCCGCAAATCGCGGATCCGCGCTTCGGGCTTCAAGGCCCAGGCGAACAGGGCTTCGAAATAGCCGATCAGGCACTCGACGCCGTCGCCCTCGATGAGCAGGCCGAGGTCGCGCCAGGCGCCCTGCTCGACCGTCCCGAAATAATCGTTCGATATATTGAACCCGCCGATGATCACCTTTCGTCCATCGGCCAGAGCGAGCTTCTGGTGGTTGCGCAGCAGATAGCGCCGGCCGTAGCGCGGTACGAAGCGGCAGAAGCGCGCGCCTGCCGCAGAAACCGGCGCGAAGAATCCTTCATTGGCATCGGCCGCGCCGAAGCCGTCGACCAGAAGCGCGACCTCGACCCCGCGCTCCGCCGCCCGCACCAATGCGTCGCGCACCCGCGTGCCGGTCTCGTCCATGCACCAGATGTAATAGAGCACGCGCAGCGAGTGCTGGGCGCCATCGATCAGGCCGATCAGCGCGTCGAGCCGCTGCGGCCCGTCCGGCAGCAAGGTCAGTTTGTTGCCGGCGACCTCGTGCGTGGCTTTTATCGGATCGGCGTCCTTCATCCCGCCATGCGCCTAGCCTGTGCCGCGCACGGTGGGAAGGCAAAGGCTCAGCCTAATGCGGCGCGGGGCCATGCAGGCGGGCGGCGAGCTGCGCGCGGCTGAGCGGCGCGCTCGGCAGCGCGAATTCCGACGCCGGGATGGGATTCGTGTCGACGCTCTCCAGGGCGAAATCGCCGCCCTGCCGGATCACCGTGCCAAGCGCATAGATCGCCCTGACGCCTGCATCATGTCCGTCCAGATCCATATCGCCCCTATGCTCGGCGGCGGCCATCGCCTCCGCCATCCAGCGGGCGGAGACGCGACCAACCGGCGCCAGGTCGGCATCGGTGCTGACCACATAAATGGAGCCCAGGAGGTCCGGCCGGCCCTGGGAGTCGCGCAGCGTCCAGACGATCCCGGTCCGTCCGCCCACCGTTTCGCTCCCGCCCTGTACGGGGCGGACGGTCCATTGCGCGGAATCGCCATCCGCTTGCGGCACCGGTTGGTCGGGGCCGCGGGCCGCGCGGGCCGCTTCGGCCTGAACCGCGACGAAATCCTCCTTGCGCGCCACGAATGTGCCGAACCGATCCGTTCCCAGCACATAATCGGCGCCGCCAACCGTCAGAAGCGAGACTTCGTCGCCCTGGGTGATCCGGCTGTCCCCGCGATCATTGACCGCGATCGTCATCCTGGCGCTGCCCCCGCCGGCGACGAAATGCGCGGTGACGTCCGCATGAGCGGGCGCGGCGGCCAGAAAGGCAACTACCCCAAGGCTCCGGTGCATGCGCATCGCGCTCTCCCCTGAACAAAGGATTGGCCCTGTCTAGCGCCGCTTCGCATGGCCGTCACCGCCGATAGAGGTTAGGGACGCGCCATGGCCCTCACCCGCCTCAGCCTCCGGGACTTCCGTTCCTATGCCGACGCGTTGATCGCGCCGGGCCCGGCCTTCGTCATCCTCACCGGCGAGAATGGCGCGGGCAAGACCAACATTCTGGAAGCCATTTCACTCCTCTCTCCTGGCCGCGGCCTGCGTGGCGCGAGCCTGTCCGAAATGGCGCGGCGCGGCGGCGATGGCGCCTTCGCGGTCGCGGCGAAAATGGATGCGGTCGATATCGGCACCGGCACGACCGCGGACGCACCGGATCGCCGACAGGTCCGCATCGACGGCGCGGCGGCATCGGCCAATTCTCTCGCGGAGTTTCTCTCCGTCCTGTGGCTGACCCCGGCCATGGACCGGCTGTTCGTCGATGCGGCTTCGGGTCGCCGGCGCTTCCTGGACCGGCTCGTGCTCGCCTTGAGCCCCGGCCACGCCACGCATGCCGCGCGCTACGAGGCGGCGATGCGCGCCCGCAACAAATTGCTGGCTGAGAACGGGCGACGCGACGAGGCGTGGCTGACCGCACTGGAAGCGCGCATGGCGGACCATGGCCAGGCCGTCGCCGAGGCCCGCGCCGCCGCCGTCGCCGCGCTGGCGGAACGCCTCGCCGGCGCGCCCGAGGGCCCGTTCGCCCGCGCCGCTCTGGCGCTCGAAGGCGGCGACGAGCCGGATCTGGCGCAAGCGCTCGCGCTTGGCCGCGCCCGCGACGCCGCCGCCGGCCGAACCTTGTCCGGCCCCCACCGCACCGACCTTCTCGTCACCCATGTCGGCAAGAGCCAGCCGGCTTCGCTCTGCTCGACCGGCGAGCAGAAGGCGTTGCTGATCGGCCTCGTCCTCGCATTCGCCGATCTCGTCGCCGATCGGTCTGGCCGCCGTCCGATCCTGCTGCTCGACGAGATCGCCGCCCATCTCGACCCGCTGCGCCGTGCCGCCCTGTTCGACCGGTTGGGGGCGGCCGGAGGCCAGGTCTGGATGACGGGAACCGAGCGCTCCCTGTTCGAGGAGGCCGGCGGCCAGGCCACGCGGCTGAACGTCGTCGACGGGCGCATTTTCTAGGGCCGTGAATGCGCCTCGACGAAACGGCCAAGCGCCGCGCGCGCTTCAGCTTCGCGCAAGGCGGTGCCGTGCCCGCCCGCAACGGTGACGAGGGTGACGTCGGCGCCGCGCGCCCGCAGCTGGACGGCGAAGTCGCGCATGTTGCGTGGCCGGACGATGCGGTCGTCCTGTGAGGAGACCAGGAGGATCGGCGCCCGGGCCGAGGCCGCATAGCCGAGGAAATCGAAGCGGGAGAGCGCCGGATCGACGCGCAGCCGCACGAAAGGCCTGGCCGCGCCGGGAATGAAGTTGCGCCCGACCGCTGCGATGTCCGCGGCCGTCCCTTCGAGGATCAATCCGTCGAAGCCGCCGTCCCGCGCCATCGCCGCCGCCTGACTGCCGCCGAACGACAGCCCATAAGCGAACAAGGGGCCTGAGCCGGCCCACCCCCTTCGCCGCAATTCCCGAAGCAGCAGCGGCCCGGTCGCGATCGCGGCGTCGATCGTCGGCGCCACATTGGTGCCGCCGCGCCCCGGATAATCGTAGAGGATCAGATCCGCGCCGGTGGCCGCGGCCAAAGCGGCGGCGAACGGGCTCAGCACCGACACGAAGCTGCCATTGCCGCCGCTATAGACGATCGCCGTCTCGCTCGCCGGATTGTCGAGGCGGACCGCGTGGACGAGGCCGAGATCCGGCAGCTCGATCATTGCGTCCGTGAGCAAATAGCCGGGCGGCGGCGCAAGTGTCGCCGCCGGCGGCGGCAGGGCTTGCGGGAAGAAGGTGGATTGATCGATCACCGCCGTGCAGCCCGACGCCAGCATGGCGGAAAGGGCGGCGGCGGCAGGAAGCAGCTTTCGTGATCCGGACCGCATCGCCGCACCCCCATTTGATGCGGCGAAAATCCCGCCCTTTGGCTGAATGGCCGGTGAATGTCCGCAGCCGCCTTCCGCCTCGCCCGAGCACTGTCGAATCGGCCGATTTCGGCCGTTTTTCCTTGGGTTTCGGCCCCCGAATCCCTATATGCTGGTCATGGCAACCACCCCCAATGACAACAGCTACGGCGCGGACTCGATCAAGGTCCTCAAAGGGCTGGACGCGGTCCGCAAGCGGCCCGGAATGTATATCGGCGACACCGACGACGGATCGGGCCTTCACCACATGGTGTTCGAGGTCTCGGACAATGCGATCGACGAGGCGCTGGCCGGCCATTGCGACCGGATCCTGGTCACTTTGAACCCGGACGGATCGGTCAGCGTCGAGGATAATGGCCGCGGCATCCCGACCGGCATCCACGAGGAGGAAGGCGTCTCGGCGGCCGAGGTCATCATGACCCAGCTCCACGCCGGCGGTAAATTCGAGAATACGTCGGACGACAATGCCTACAAGGTGTCGGGCGGCCTGCACGGCGTCGGCGTCTCGGTGGTGAACGCGCTTTCCGAGACGCTCGATCTCACCATCTGGCGCGACGGCGAGGAGCATTTCATGCGATTCAGCCATGGCGACGCCGTGGCGCCGCTGAAGGTCGTCGGCCCCGCCCCCGAAGGCAAGAAGGGCACCAAGGTCACCTTCCTGCCCTCGCCCGACACGTTCAAGATCATCGAATTCGATTTCGATACCCTCGAGCATCGCTTCCGCGAGCTTGCCTTCCTCAATTCCGGGGTGCGCCTGATCCTCACCGACGCTCGCCACGAGGAGCCGAAGAGCGTCGAGCTTTATTATGAAGGCGGCATCTCGGCCTTCGTGCGCTATCTCGACCGCGCCAAGACCGCGCTCATCCCCGATCCGATCTCGGTCACCGGCCAGCGCGACGAGGTCGGCATCGAGGTCGCGCTCGAATGGAACGACTCCTATTACGAGCAGGTCCTCGCCTTCACCAACAACATCCCGCAGCGCGACGGCGGCACCCACATGGCCGCCTTCCGCGCGGCCTTGACCCGCACGCTGAACAATTATGCCGACAAGTCCGGCATGATGAAGCGCGAGAAGGTCAGCCTCACCGGCGACGACATGCGCGAGGGCCTGACCGCGATCGTCTCGGTCAAATTGCCCGATCCCAAGTTCGGCTCGCAGACCAAGGACAAATTGGTCAGCTCCGAGGTGCGCCAGCCCCTCGAAAGCCTGATGGCCGACAAGATGGCCGAATGGCTCGAGGAGAATCCGGGCCACGCCCGCACCATCATCCAGAAGATCATCGATGCCGCGGCCGCGCGCGAGGCAGCCCGCAAGGCGCGCGAGGCAAGCCGCAAGAGCGTGATGGGCATCGCCTCACTGCCCGGCAAGCTCGCCGATTGCCAGGAGAAGGATCCGGCCAAATCCGAGCTGTTCCTGGTCGAGGGCGACAGCGCCGGCGGCTCGGCCAAGCAGGGCCGCGACCGCCACGTCCAGGCGATCCTGCCGCTCAAGGGCAAGATCCTCAACGTCGAGCGCGCACGCTTCGATCGCATGCTCTCCTCCAAGGAGGTCGGCACCTTGATCCAGGCGATGGGCACCGGCATCGGCCGCGACGATTTCAACATCGAGAAATTGCGCTACCACAAGATCATCATCATGACCGACGCCGACGTGGACGGCGCCCATATCCGCACTCTGTTGCTCACCTTCTTCTATCGGCAGATGCCCGAGATCATCGAGCGCGGCCATCTCTACATCGCCCAGCCGCCGCTCTACAAAGTCGCCCGCGGCCGCTCGGAAGTCTATGTGAAGGACGATGCCAGACTCGACGATTATCTGATCGAGGCCGGCGTCACGGCGTCCGCGCTCGAGACCATCGCCGGTCCCCGCTCGGGGGACGATCTGCGTGCGCTGGCCGAGCATGGCAGGCGCCTGCGCTCGCTGATGACCTATGTGCCGCGTCGCTACGATCCGGCGATCATCGAGGGGCTGGCGCTGACCGGCGCGCTCGATCCCTTGCTCGGCCATGAGGATCGAACCGAAGCCCTGTCGCTGACCCAGGACTGGCTGAACGTGATCGACGAAGAAGGCCAGTGGACCGCCGAGATCGGGGCGGACGGCGATTATGTGCTGCGCCGGCTGTGGCGCGGCGTCACCGATCATCACGTCATCGACCATAAATTCCTGGTCTCCGCCGAAGCGCGCAAGCTGCACGGGCTGGCGACGCCCGAGGCCGGGACCTACGCCGGCGTGTCGCGGCTGGTGCCGCTGCGCACCTCGTCGGTCGCGACCGAGCCCGCCGAGGAGGCCGAGGAGAATGAGGGCGGCGCCCGCCGCGCTCTGGCGCCGGATCCGCGCGGCGCGTTGATCACCCGGCCGACCCAATTGCTGGAGGCGATCCTCGCCGCCGGGCGCAAGGGCCTCTCGGTCCAGCGCTACAAGGGTCTCGGCGAGATGAACGCCGACCAGCTCTGGGAAACGACCCTCGATCCCACCAACCGCGCTTTGCTCCAGGTCGAGGTGACCCAGGCCGACGTCGCCGACGAGATCTTCACGCGCCTGATGGGCGACGTGGTCGAGCCGCGCCGTGAGTTCATCCAGGAAAATGCGCTGAACGTGGCCAATCTCGACGTCTGATTTCCTCGTATCGATCGGCGCGACGTGAAGGATTCGCGCTGCTGGAACGGTCATGCCGGACGCCGGAGATTGTGCACATGATCGCTGAAGCGCCGATGCAGGAAGCGCTTTTCATTCCTCGTTACCGGCCGGCGCGCGCGGGTGACTGGGACGTGCAGATCATCGGCATGAATTTCCTGCCGGGCTATTGGAGCGGGACCGCGCTCGTGCGCGACACGCCCATCCTGCTTCGCGGCAGCGTACCGTGGATGTCGATCAGCCCGCAGGAGATCGAGAGCCAGGAGATCGGAATCCGGCTGGCGCGTGGCCATGTCCTCATCTTCGGGCTTGGCATGGGCTGGGCGGCGGCGGCGGCGGCGGCCAATCCCGCGGTCGCGGCGGTCACGATCGTGGAGCGGGATCCCGACGTGATCGCGCTTCATCGCACGCTCGATCCTTTTGCCCAATTGCCGGCGTCGGCGCGCGGCAAGCTGCGGCTGATCGAAAGCGACGCCTTCGCCTACGCGCCGGACCGCCCGGTCGACCTGCTCATGCCCGATATCTGGCAACCGATGGTGAGCGACGGGCGGCTCGACGAGGTCCGGTGCATGCAGGAGAATGTCGGGGCCGCGAGCATCTATTTCTGGGGTCAGGAGCTGGAGATCGTCCGCCATGCCGTCGCAGCGGAACGCGCGATCGACGATGACGGCATCGCCGCGACCATCGCCGAGATCGGCCTGCCGCTGATCGGTTCGGACTTTCCCGGCTATGCGCAAAAGAGCGAGGCCGCCGCCCGGCAATGGATGTGTGGCCGGTGGCTGCAGGGGCCACCGCCGGGCTGGTGAGCATGAAGGCGATGGCCGTCGAAGGGCGGACGCGCTTCGTCGAACAGGCATGGCGTCCGGGCGAATGGCGCCGGACCTTCACCGCGGGAGGATCGCCATGGCTCGGAAGATCCCGTTCGCGCTCGCATTGCTCATTTTGCTCTCGGCCTGCGGCGCCGGTGGCGACGGCAATCAGGCGGCCGTGGCCGAGGCGCGGATCGCCGACCCGATCGCCGTGCCGGCCTATGTCAGCGCCGCGCTCGCCGATCCCGAGCGCGCCATGCACCAGGCCACCGACGCCCGCCGTCACCCCGCCGAGCTGATTGCCTTTTCGGGCATGAAGGCCGGCGATCGGGTGCTCGATCTCATTCCGGGCGATGGATATTGGACGCGCGTGTTCAGCCGGATCGTGGGCCCGGAGGGCCGCGTCTTTGCGGTCTGGCCGCAGGCCTATGCCGATGTCGCGCAGGGCAATCTCCGCACGCTCCAGGCGCTGGCGGCGACGCCCCATTACGCCAATGTCCGGGTCGCGGTGCAGCCGACCGCCACTTTGACCGCGCCCGAGCCGCTCGACCTGGTGTGGACCAGCCAGAATTATCACGATTATCCCGACGCCTTCATGGGGCATGTCGATCCGGCAATGCTCAATCGGGCGGTGTTCGAGATGCTGAAGCCGGGCGGGACCTGGTTCATCATCGATCATGCCGCGGCGCCGGGCGCGGGCATGGCCGACACTGAAAGGCTGCACCGGATCGATCCGGCGGTGGTGCGGCAGCAGGCCGAGGCGGCCGGTTTCGAATATGTCGGCGAGAGCCGCGTGCTCGCCAATCCCGCCGACGATCATCGCCGCCCCGTCTTCGACCCGGCGATTCGCGGGCGCACCGATCAGTTCGTGATGCGCTTCCGCAAACCGGGATGACCCCGGGCGCTCAGCGGCTCAACGCTTCCCGACGTCGGCGGAGGCGAATCGCTGCCGCTCGGCAATCTGGGTGAGCTGGACGAACTCGCGCCGCCAGTAATCCCGCCCCGCATTCTGCTCGGCGAGCCGGCGCACGTCGGCGAAGCTGAAATTGCCGAGGTTGGTGTCGCCGCGCAGCAGCTGTCCGTAGCCTGCGACGGCGGCGGCGAAGGCGCTGTCGCCCACCGGCGGCCGCGCCGTCGCGACCAGTCGGGCGCCGACCGGCTGCTCGATCAGCCGCGAATCCTGCTGGCCGGGCAATTTGTAGCGCAGCCGCAGGAAGGCGAGCTCGCCATTGTCGGTGCCGCCGCCCGCAGGGCGCTGATTGGCCTCGTAGCGCCTTCCCGGCAGCCAGCCGCGGCTGCCGGCCGGCACGATCTCGTACAGCGCGGTGACCTGATGGCCGGCGCCGATCTCGCCCGCGTCGACCGCGTCATTGTCGAAATCCTCTTCGCGCAGCGCCCGGTTCTCATAGCCGATCAGGCGATATTCGCTGACATAGGCCGGGTTGAACTCGACCTGGATCTTCACGTCGTGGGCAATGGTGAACAGGGTCGAGGCGAGCTCGTCGTCGAGCACCTTCTGCGCCTCGCGCGGCGAATCGATATAGGCATAATTGCCGTTTCCGTGGTCGGCGATCTGCTCCATCATCGCTTCGTTGAAATTGCCGGTGCCGAAGCCAAGCGTGGTCAGCGTGATGCCGTCGTCGCGCTGGCGCTCGACCAGGTTGATCAGCGCCTGGTTGTCGGTGAGGCCGACGTTGAAGTCGCCGTCGGTGGCGAGGATGACCCGGTTGATCCCGTTTTCGCTGAAGTTGCGCCGCGCGACATTGTAGGCGAGCTGGATGCCCTGCGCGCCCGCGGTCGAGCCGCCGGCGTGGAGGTTCTTCAAGGCTTCGACGACGGCGTCCCGGTTCGAAGTCGGCTCGAGCACGACGCCCGCAGCGCCGGCATAGACGACGATCGCGACATGGTCGCGCGGGCTCAGCCGGTCGGCGAGCAGTGCGAGCGAGCATTGGACGAGCGGCAATTTATCCATGCTCGACATCGAGCCGGAGACGTCGACCAGGAAGACGAGGTTCGCCGCCGGCCGCTCGTTGCGCGGCAGATCATAGCCGCGCAGGCCGACGCGCAGCAGCCGCGTTTCCGGATTCCACGGCGTCGTGGTCATGTCGGTATTGACGCTGAACGGGCGCGAACGGTCGCGCGGCAGGGGATAATCGTAGCGGAAATAGTTCAGCATCTCCTCGGTCCGCACTGCGGCCTCGGGCGGCGTCTGCCCCTGGTTCAGCATGCGCCGGACGTTGGCGTAGGAGCCGGTGTCGACGTCGATCGAGAAGGTCGAGACCGGCGTGTCGGCGACCGACCGCACTGCGGCGACCGCCTCGCCGGCATAGCGCTCGCGATTCTCCCGCGGCGCATAATAGCCGGGCTGGGCCAGGCTGCCCGGCGCCGCGATCCGTCCCCGCCCGGCCTGGTCCTGGGACATCTGGTTCTGGGAGACCATTGGTGAAGGAGGCGGCGGCGGCGGCGGCGGCGGCGGGGATGGTGGCGGAGGGGCGGACGGCGCGTACCGGTTGGCGCCGCCGGTCGCGCGTTGGGAGCCCAGGCGGCCATAGGCCTGGTACTCATTCTCCCCGGAACCCTGGAAGAATGGCGCGCACCGCGCGTCCGGATCCTCGCTCGAAGCATAACGCTCGGTCCGTTGCGCCGCGCCGGTCGCCGGAGCGATTGGAGCGGGGGAAAGGCCGGTCAGTACAAGTCCGGCCAGTGAAAGCATCCCGATCGCGCGCATGACCCATCCTCCTCGCAAGACGATGTGACATTATCACATGGCTGCGAATGAACGGGTGCTGAATGCGCGGATATTCTCGTTCAAGCGGCCGCTGTCAGCCCGAAGACGGCGCCGGCGGGCTTTCAGGCGGCCTGTTGTTTGCGGCCCCGTCCCTTGCTCGCCGGAAAGGACATCAGCTGGGCGGCGGCGAGGGTGCGCGCCTCGGCGGCTGGCAGCGGCGGCGACAGCGCGAAGCCCTGGCCGTCGCGGCACTTCAACGCGCGCAACATGTCGAGCTGCTCCCCCCGCTCGATATGCTCGGCGACGCAGGGCACGCGTAACGACGCGCACAGTTCGAGCACACCCTTCAGCAGCCGTGCGCCGGCCTCCGATTCCACCGCGCCGGCGATCAGCGAGCCGTCGATCTTGATCGCGTCGAAGATGATCTCGCGCAGATAGGAGATCGACGCGAAGCCGGCGCCGAAATCGTCGAGCACGATACGCGCGCCGGCCGCCCGCAACCGCTCGAGGTTGCGCCGGGCCGAGCCGAAATCGACCAGCATCGCGGTCTCGGTCACTTCGAACTGGAGCCGTCGCGCCTCGACACCCTGCTCGGCGGCGATGGCGAGCAGGCGCGCCGCGCTGCTTGCGGAGCAGAGCTGGATTGCCGAAAGGTTGAACGACAGGCGGACCGTCGCCGGCCAGTGCGCCGCCTCGGCGCAGGCGCGGGCGAGCAGGCCGTCGCTGACCTGCTCGATCACGTTGATCTGCTCGGTGATCGGAATGAACTCGCCCGGCGTGATCGCGCCCAGCGTCGGGTGATTCCAGCGCGCCAGCGCCTCGAACGCACGCAGCGCGCCGCTGGCCAGATCGAACACGGGCTGGAAGGCGAGGCCGAACTCGCGGCTGACATTGGGGTCGCGCAACGCCCGCTCGATCGCGATGCGGCGCCGATTCGCCTCGGCGATGGCCGGGGTGAACAAGGCGACGCGTCCGCGGCCGCTCTGCTTGCCGCTGTACAGCGCGGCATCGCCCTGGCTGAGCGCCGTGGTGACGTCGCCGCGGCCCGGCTCGACCATGGTCAGGCCGCAGCAGGCCGAAATGCGGAACTCGCGACTGCCGACCCGATAGGGTCGCTCGAGCGCGGCGCAGACTCGTTCGCCGGTCCTGATCAGCGCGGCCTCGTTGGCGCAGGGCAGGATCAATGCGAATTCGTCGCCGCCGATCCGCGCCACCAAGGCGCCGGCGCTGTCCTCCTGCCGCAGCCGCTTCGCGACTTCGATCAACAGGAAATCGCCGGCGGCATGGCCGAACGTGTCGTTGATCGGCTTGAAGCCGTCCAGGTCGAGCAGGGCGAGCGCGAAGGGCGCCGGCGCGGCCGAGGCCAGCCGCGTCTCCAGCTCGGCGACGAAGGCGCGGCGGTTGGCGAGGCCGGTCAGCGAATCGCTGTCGGCGACCTGGCGCACCCGCGCTTTCTCGGCGAGCGCCGCCTGTTCGGCGCGCTGGGCGCGCTCGCGCTCGGTCTCGACCTCCGACCGCGACCAGACCAGTTTGACGAAGCCTTCGTTGTGCAGATTGACCAGCCGCAGGATCATCAGGGTGATGAGCCCGAGGCTGATTCCAACCCCGGCATGGGCGGTGTTGCCCGACGCGATCAGCCGCGCGGCGAACGGCAGAGCGAACAGCAGCAGCGGCAGCCGCGCCGCGGCCGGGAAGCTGGTCAGGCCATAAGCGCAGCCGACCGCGGCCAGCGAGGCGAACAGGATGACGAGGTGCCGATCGGCGGCGGGCAGCTGGCCATAGATTGCGATCGCGGAATAGCCGAAGGCGATGCTGAGCAGCCCGGCAAGAAACAGGGTGCGCCTGAGCTCGACCAAGATCCGCTCCGGCGAGAGCGTGCGGCCGCGCATCCGCAGCCAGTAGATCAGCCGGACGAAGGCGAACAAGGCGAGCAGGGTGACCGGCTGGATCAGGGCCGTGGCGGGCTCGCCGCTGGCGAAATGCAGGCCGAGGAAATTGACCAGTGCGATCGCGTAGAGAAGCGGGATCTGGCGCTGCAAGGCGTGGTAGCGTTCACGCAGCAACGCCTGCCCGAACGCGGTCTTCGCCTCCCCCGCATCGAGGAGGCGGCCCAGCCAGAGCCTGACGCCGATTGCCATCCTTCCGGCCTAGCTCAAACCTCTTAAGTTAGGCTTTCGGTCGGCACCGGGTTTGGCCGGGATCAGCCGCGCAACGCCTTGCGGATGCGCCACCGGTCGAGCATTCCGAGCCGGTCCGCCTGCAGGCGTTGGATCGCGCCCGAATCGAGCCGGTAGAGCCGCTCGACCATGGCAAGTCGCTCCTCCGGCCCCGCCGCGGCCAGCGATGCGGTGATGGTGCGCAGAATTTCGCGCTTCTTCCACAATTGCTTGGCTTCCGCTTCGAACAGATCGTGGAGCGCATTGCCGGAAAGATCGCGCTGGCTGGCGAGCAGCAGCGCCATTTCGGCGGCGTCGCCGATGGTGCGGCCGGTGAGCGGATGGACGAAGCCGCCGCGCAGGCCCAGCTTGGCGACGCGCGCGCCGCCGAGCCGCCAGAAGGCGGCGAAATCGCCACCCATCGGCAGCGGCCGCGAAGCGCTCCGCTCCGCGGTCGCCCGCGGCCGCGTCCAGCCACGCGCCTTCACATAGGCGTCGATGCGCGCACCGGCCTCCTCGTCCGGCTGGGCCCGCTCGGAGACGGTCACGTCGGTGATCAGCAGCCTTTCCTCGGACAAGGGCAGGCATTCGAAGAAGCGCAGGCCGCCGCCCTGGTCGACGGTCGCGTCGATCAGCACCGGCCGGTCGACCCGGTGCGGCGCCCCGAAGCGATAGTCGCGCTCCAGCCGGGCCTCGTAGAGCAGCTCCAGGCTCGACATCGAGGTCGGCCCGCGCGCGTCGATCGCGCCCTCGGCCTTGATCGTCTCGCCGCCGTCGAGGACCAGGGCGTCCTCGCGCACCGCCACCACCTTGGTGCCGAGCCGGTAGGATTTGGGATCGAGCGCCAGGGTCATGGCGCGGTGGATGTCCTGCGCCCCGAAGCCGGCGGTTTCGGACCTGAGCTTGCGGCTGAAGCCCTGGAAGGCGACGTAGAAGCCCGGCCAGCGGTCGATCGCCAGCGGTCCGACCAGCTCGGCGCCGTCCTGGCCAAACTCGGCTTCCGAAAAGGCCCGATAGGAGTCGCCGCCAAAGGTCTCGCGTTCCTCGACGATCAGCAACGGCACTTCGGGCCGAAAGCGTGCCATCGCAAGCGCGGCCAGCGACCCGGCCAGCCCGCCACCCGCAATCAGGATTCCGTCTCGCCGTCCCCGCGCCATAAGCCGCCGTCTTTACCGCAAGATCGCCGTGCCGCGCCACGCCCTCGCCGCAACAGGCTCATTTTGGGACTGTCGCGGGCGGCGCCGCGCTTCTATAAGCACAAAGGGTGAACGACGTTCAGCCGCCATCGCCGCCGCAGCGCAAGATCATCCATGTCGACATGGATGCCTTCTATGCGTCGGTCGAGCAGCGCGACGATCCGGCGCTGCGCGGCAGGCCGGTGGCGGTCGGCGGCCAGGTGCGCGGCGTGGTCGCGGCGGCAAGCTACGAGGCGCGCAAATACGGGGTGCGTTCGGCCATGCCGTCGGTCACCGCCAAGCGCCGCTGCCCCGAGCTCATCTTCGTCAAGCCGCGCTTCGACGCCTATCGCGCCGTGTCGCAGCAGATCCGGGCGATCTTCGCCGATTATACGCCGCTGGTCGAGCCGCTCAGCCTCGACGAAGCCTATCTCGACGTTACCGAGGATCTCAAGGGCATCGGCATCGCCACCCGCATTGCGGAGGAGATCCGGGCGCGGATCAGGGCGGACACCGGCCTCACCGCCTCGGCCGGCGTCTCCTACAACAAGTTTCTCGCCAAGCTGGCGTCCGACCAGAACAAGCCCGATGGCCTCTGCGTCATCACCCCGGCCAGAGGCGAGGCGTTCGTCGCCTCGCTGCCGGTCAAGCGCTTCCACGGCATCGGCCCCAAGACGGCGGAGAAGATGGCCGGGATGGGCATCGTCACCGGCGCCGATCTGCGCGCCCAGAGCCTCGCCTTCCTCACCCACAATTTCGGCAGCTCGGGCGACTATTATTACAATCTCGCCCGCGGCATCTGCCACCGCCAGGTCCGGCCGGACCGCCCCTACAAATCGATCGGCGCCGAGGATACGTTCGTCGAGGATTTGATCGAGGAGGCCGATCTCGCCGCCGAGCTCGACCGGATCAGCCGGACCGTCTGGCGCCGCATCGCGGAGAAGGAGATCACCGGCCGCACCGTCACGCTCAAGGTCAAATATCGCGATTTCCAGATCCTGACCCGCGCCCGCTCGCTCGACCGCGCCGTTTCCGGCCGCGAGGAATTCCTCGAGATCGGCTGCGCTTTGCTGCACACCCTGATGCCCGCCGCCAAGGGGATCCGCCTGCTCGGCCTGACCCTCTCCAACCTCAGCGAAGGCGGCGAGGCCGGAGAGGAGCCGACCGAACTGGAGCTGCCTTTGGACTAGACGGCGGCGACCCAATTGCCGTGGAAGCCGGGCGGGATGCGGTGTGGGATTGCGATTCGCGCCACGGGCTCGCCCTCGAAATCCGTGGCGTCGAGGATGACCAGCTCGGACGTCTCGTCATTCAGGTCGATGACGAGGCCGATCAGCCAGCCCTCGTCCTCCGCCGCATGCTCATGTGCCGGGACGAACACGAACTCGCCAGGATGCCGGCCGGCGCCGAAATCGTGGACCTGCCGCGTACCGGCCTCCAGATCGTGCTTGAACAGATGCGCGCCGAGGAACGGGCCGGTCAGCGCCATCGTATAGGCATAGCGGTAAGGCAGGCCGAAGCGCCGCTCGTCGGGCCGCGGGAATTCCTGCGGGGTCGGATCGATCGTTCTCCGCTCGACGGCCCGCGTTTCGGGATCGATCGTCCAGCGTTCGAGCCCGCTTCGCTTCGAATCCGGCCCGGCCCGGCTGGCCGAGAACATCGTCTCGTGCACCACCACGTCCAGGATCACGCGACCGTTCGGCGCATCATAGGCGTTGACGGCGTGGAAGACGTAGCAGGGATCGACCGGGCACCAGATGATGTCCGCGGCCTCGCCCTCGCGCGGCAGCAGGCCGATCCGCGCTTCGTGCGACGGGTTCCAGCGATAGGGGAAGGGATGGCTCGCCATCGCCGATTCCATCGAGAAGGTGACCGGCAGATCGAGGATGATCGCGAAGCGCCCGGTGATCGCGCAATCGTGGATCATCGGCCCATGCTCGACCGCAATCTCGACCTCGCGCCGCACCTTGCCCTCGGGCGTCGCCACCACGTAGCGGATCGCCGCCGGATTGCCCGCGTCATAGCAGATTCCGTGCATCTCGCCGGTCATCGGATCGACATGCGGGTGGGCGGTGAAGCTGCCGTGCAGCGTGCCGTCGAAGTCGGTGTAGCGCAACGTCTCAAGCGTCTCGCCGATCTCGACCGGCGTGCTCCCCGCCTCGACCAGGGCCAGGGTCCGCCCGGCAAAGCCGATGATGTTGGTGTTGACCGTGTCGAACAAATGGCGCGGCCCTTCCGTCCGCGGTTCGCCGAGCGCCGCGCTCACCTTTTCGGAGCGGACCCAGCGGTTTCGGTACCAGAGCGCGCGGCCCTGCTCGATCCTGAGCCCGTGGATCATGCCGTCGCCCGCGAACCAGTGATAATGTTCGGGATCCGCCGCCATCGGGTTCGGCCCGATTCGCAAATAACGGCCGTCGAGCGCCGGCGGGATCGTGCCCATCACTGGCAGATCCTCGATGGTCAGCTCCTCGCGCATCGGCGCATGCGCGCCGGTGAGGAACATGTTTGCAGGAGGCGGCGCGGCTTCGATCTTCGGTTCGCGCTCGAGAAGGCTTGTCATGTCCTTGACCTTTGCTAGATGTTGACGGCGTTCACATACGGGCAGATGATAACAGTGTCAACTTCAAAACCCTATCATCATGGCGATCTGCGCGCGGCCGCGATCGAGGCAGGCCTGACCCTGCTGCGGGACCGCGCCGCGGACGATCTCGGCCTGCGCGAAGTGGCGCGCGCCGTCGGCGTCAGCGCCACCGCTCTTTACCGGCATTTCCCCGACAAGGCCGCCTTGCTCCGCGCTCTTGCCGCCGCCGGGCTGGACCGGCTGGCGGCGGCGCAGCGCGCGGCGGCCACGGCGGCGGGCGGTGGTGAGGCCGGCTTCGACGCGACCGGGCGCGCTTATGTCCGCTTCGCCCTCGACAATCCCGCCTTGTTCCGGCTGATCTTCTCAAATCCGCCCGAGCGCAACCTGCTCGACAGCGCGCCGGCGGACGTGCCGGAGGCGTTCCGCCTGCTGCGCGAAAATGCCGCGCGTTTCGCTCCGCCGGGCCTCGGCCCCGATGCCGGCAAGCTGCTCGCCCTGCGCGCCTGGACCGGGGTCCACGGCCTTGCCATGCTGTTGCTCGACGGCCAGATCCAGGCCGACGACCCGATCGTCGCCGCGATGATCGATCCGGGCGGCGCGACCTCCGGATGATCCCGAAGGAGGTCGCGCGGCATTTTGCCGCCGTCCGGCGGAAAGCGGTGGCCAGCCTTGCAATGCTTACCTAGTCTGGCGGGAGGGGGAACGAGTCATGGCTGATGGCGATCCGGACGCTGCCGCAACCGTCAAAGGTGTTGGCGGCTGGCTTGCTCTTTTCGTGGTGGTGATGACCTTATTCACGCCGGTGGCCATGGTCGTCACGACCATGAAGTCGCTCTATGAAGATCCGGCCGTGGCCGCTGCCTTTGGCGGGCTTTGGGGCATCATCCAGATCTACGAATGGTCGCTCGCCGCGATCGTCGCACTTGGCTGCTGGTACATCGCCTGGCGGCTCAACTATGTTCAGACCTGGCAGACCGTGCGGATCACCATCATCGGCATCTGGCTGGTGGGCGTCGGTTCGCTGCTGGCGGATTTCGTCGGCATCTCGCTGATCGGCGGCTTTCCGATCGTCGCTCTGGCCGAGGAGGCGGGTGTCGGGCTCGTGCGGCCCTTCGTCTTCGGCGCGATCTGGACCACCTATTTCCTGCAATCGAAGCGCGTCGCCAACACCTATCGCCGCGACGGCGCCGACGTCGCCCGGGTCTTCGGCTAGCGAACATCCGCCGCCGCTCCGCCTGCCCGATGGCAGCTGCGGTTCACTGGGGCTTCATCACGGCTACGGAATGACCGACCCTTCGTTGAGGGCCGGACATGCTCAGATCGAAAAGGCCGTTCGGCGCGTTGCTCGCGCTTCCTTTGCTGCTGGCAACGGCGCCGCCGACGCCGCGGGAGGCGGAGAATTGTGCGAACATGGCGGAAACCGGCGCTCACACCGATCCGATCCTGCTGTCCGGCATCGAAAGCGGCCGCCGGGTCCATGTCCAGATCGACGCGGTCGTGGCGGAGGAGGTCGTGCAATTTGCCCAGCGGGGCTGGATGCTCGGTTCGGAGCTGCGCCTGCCCGGCGAGAATCTGGCTTACCCCGCCGGGACGGTGCTGGCGCCCGGCTATGCCGCGCGCCAGCCGCTTTGTCTGCCGCTCGCGCCATTGGCGGCCGGCGAGCCCGGCGAGCTGCGCCATTATGGGCGGGGACGGCTCGCCTGTCTGATCGACGGCAACGGCGACGGCGCCTTCGAGCAGGTCAGGATGCACCTTACCGATTATGCCATGCACGTCCCTCAGGCGCGGCCCTATGGCACGATCGACTTGCCGACGCCGCTGCGGCTCGTCGAGGACCCGTTCGGTCAGCCCGACACGCGCCGCCATGTTCTGCGCCGGATCGAGATCGGCGAGGTCCGCGGCAACACCGCCGTCCTGCGCGTCCTTCACGCCTTTCGCGATTCCGATCGCTCGAGGGCGGACGACATCTGGGCAAGCGAAGCCGACGGCACGAAAATCTATCGACTGCCGACGCCGGTCCCGGTGCCGATCGATCGCAGCGACTCCGGCTGGTCCTCGAATGGGGGCGAGGGACGGACCGTCACCCTCGCCGAGGACGCGGAGGTCGTGGTCGGCGGGCTGAGGCTGCGCATCGAGCGGCCCAGCCCGAGCAGCCCCCCCGGCTGGAACATCGTGCCGCTGGCGCGGAATTTCCCGCGCTGGATCCATTATGGCTGCAACGGACGCTCCATTCGGCTCGGCGTCCATTCCGAATAGCCGGGGCCGTCGCGATTGCCGCTTCCGCAAACCCGCGCGGGGGCCTAAGACCGGCGCATTCCCCGGGGCGCCGCGCATGAGCGGCTGAGATCTGGCTGATGCCATGACCCGTCGAACCTGATCCGGCTCACACCGGCGTAGGGAGGGAGTTGGGCTCGTCCCGTCTCCGTCCCGTTTGAGGAGACATGACGAATGGCCGACATTCCCGCCCGCACCGAGCTCAAGGTCACCACCGGACCGATCCGCGGCTCTCGCAAGATTCATGTCGGCGAGCATCGCGTCGCGATGCGCGAGATCGACCTGGAGCCAAGCTCGGGCGAGCCACCGCTGCGCGTCTACGACTGCTCCGGACCCTATACCGATCCGGCCGCCCGCATCGACATCATGGCCGGCTTGCCCGAGGTGCGCGCTTCGTGGATCCGCGGCCGCGGCGATGTCGAGGAGGTGCTGCAGCGCGAGGTGCGGCCCGAGGATAACGGCCAGCTCGGCCCCGACCGCTCCGGCGGCGTCCAGCCTTTCCCCAATGTCCGCCGCAAGGTGCTGCGCGCCCGCGCCGGCGCCAATGTCAGCCAGATGCATTATGCGCGAAAAGGCATCATCACGCCGGAAATGGAATATGTCGCGGTTCGCGAGAATCTCGGCCGCGCGCAATTGGCCGAGGCCCTCGCGCGCGACGGCCAGGATTTCGGCGCCTCGATCCCCGATTATGTGACGCCCGAATTCGTCCGCGACGAAGTGGCGCGCGGGCGGGCGATCATTCCCAACAACATCAACCATCCCGAATCCGAGCCGATGGCGATCGGCCGCAACTTCCTGGTCAAGATCAACGCCAATATCGGCAACTCGGCGGTCGCCAGCGATGTGGCCGCGGAGGTCGACAAGATGGTCTGGTCGATCCGCTGGGGCGCAGACACGGTGATGGACCTCTCCACCGGCCGCAACATCCACGACACCCGCGAATGGATCATCCGCAACAGTCCCGTGCCGATCGGCACCGTGCCGATCTACCAGGCGCTGGAAAAGGTCGGCGGCGTCGCCGAGGACCTTAATTGGGAGATCTACCGCGATACGTTGATCGAGCAGGCCGAGCAGGGCGTCGACTATTTCACCATCCATGCCGGCGTTCGGCTGCCCTACATCCCGATGACCGCCAAGCGCGTCACCGGCATCGTCAGCCGCGGCGGATCGATCATGGCGAAATGGTGCCTCTCCCACCACAAGGAGAGCTTCCTCTACACGCGCTTCGAGGAGATTTGCGAGATCATGAAGGCGTATGACATCGCCTTCAGCCTCGGCGACGGCCTGCGCCCCGGCAGCATCGCCGACGCGAACGACGAAGCCCAGTTCGCCGAGTTGGCGACCTTGGGCGAGCTCACCCAGATCGCCTGGAAGCACGACGTCCAGGTGATGATCGAGGGCCCCGGCCACGTGCCGATGCACAAGATCAAGGCCAATATGGACAAGCAGCTCGAGGCTTGCGGCGAGGCCCCTTTCTACACCTTGGGCCCGCTCACCACCGATATCGCGCCGGGCTACGATCATATCACCAGCGCGATCGGCGCCGCGATGATCGGCTGGTTCGGCACCGCGATGCTTTGCTACGTCACGCCCAAGGAGCATCTCGGCCTGCCCGACCGCGACGACGTCAAGGTCGGCGTCGTCACCTACAAGCTCGCCGCCCACGCCGCCGACCTCGCCAAGGGCCATCCGGCCGCGAAGATGCGCGACGATGCGCTGTCACGCGCGAGGTTCGAATTCCGCTGGCGCGACCAGTTCCACCTCTCGCTCGACCCCGACACGGCGGAGCAATATCACGACCAGACCCTTCCCGCGGAGGGTGCGAAGACGGCGCATTTCTGCTCGATGTGCGGCCCGAAATTCTGCTCGATGAAGATCACCCAGGAAGTGCGCGACTTTGCCGCCAGGCAGAACCAGAGCGCGGACTCGTTCCTCGCCGCAACGCCGGCGCCAGCCCAGGTGGACTTGTCCGCCGAAGCCTTGGCGAAGGCGGAAGAAGGCATGGCCGAGATGAGCAAGGTGTTCCGCGAAACCGGCAGTGAGCTTTATATGGGTGCGGGAGGACGCGAGCACGACTGATCGGGCCGCGGGGAAGGCGGCATGAGCGGGTTCGGGGAGCTGCTCGGCGATCGAGGGTCGCAGGCGGCGCGTGTGGATCGCGTTGTTCTGCGACCGGACGATTGAGAAGCGGCCAATGACCGCCACCCCCGGCCCGAGCCCGCAGCCTCTCTACCACGGCAGCCGGGCCGACCTGAGCGTGGGCGACCTGCTCTCGCCGGGTTATACATCCAATTATCGCGAGCAGGCGCTGTCCTGGATGTATTTCTCCGGCACCCTCGATGCCGCGATCTGGGGCTGTGAGCTCGCTAAGGGTGCCGGGCGGGAGCGGATCTACATCGTCGAGCCGACCGGCGAATATTTCGACGACCCCAATCTCACCGACAAGAAGTTCCCGGGCAACCCGACCAGATCCTACCGTTCCCGCTTCCCCTTGCGCGTCGTCGGCGAGGTCGTCGAGTGGCAGGGCCACACGCCGGAGCGTCTCAAGGAAATGAAGGACTTTCTCGCGAGGCTGGCGGACGAAGGCGACATGCGAATCATCGACTGACGGGGCCGGCGCGCGCGCCCGAAAACGTCGCACACCGCGGATGAGCCGCGCATCGCCATCGTCGCTGCGCCGATCTTCCATCTAACGGGAGATGCCGGCGGCCTCGTCGCGATAGGCTCTCTCGATATTCTCACGCTGGCGGCGCCGGTCCGCGTCGGCGATGCGGTCGATGTCCTCACTGATCCTGCCGATATTCGCCGCCGCCGCCGCCATGGTCGCCGGCAGGATCCTGGTCCGGTCGAACGGCCGCCGCTCCAGCGCCGAGGCGATCCGCTCCTCCATCGCGACCAGATAGAGGTTCCGGATCGCTCCATTTTGCGCGAGCCGCTCGCCGGTGTTGCGGAACCGCCCCTCCGTCGCGCCGACGAGGTCCAGGCTGATGCGCGTGGACGTGTCGCCGTCGGGGCTGAGCGAGGCCACGTAGCGCATCATTTCGGCGCCGTCCTGCCGCAGGATCCAGATTATCCGCGACGGCCCTTCCGCCTGGATCGCGACGTCCGGCTCGTTCGAGCCGAATACCAGCGGCGGCAGGCCGGTGCGCGCCAGCACCTGCCGGGCCTCCCCGATCGGTACGGCATAGACATTGTCACGCGTCTGCGCGCGGCCGGCGATCAGCGCCAGCGGCGCGAGGCCGAGGAGGGCGATGCCCACGAGGGCGCCGTATCGCATCGCGGCTCAGCCCGCTCCGCCGGCAGGTTTCGCCTCGGGCGTCTGCTGCGGGATGCCTTGCGTTTCGCTCGCCGGCCGGTCGGTGACGCTGAACCGCTGCGATCCTTCTTCAAGGCCGGCGCGCTGGACGTCGCACACGCTGTCCATGCCACGCGGGACGCGGCTCACGTCGAAGCTCCGGCCCTCGAGCAACGCCGCGACCTGCTCCTCGACCGCCGGCCTCAGCGGCTGGTTGAAGGCTGGGCGCGTGTAGAACAGGCTGCCGTCATAGGCCTCCCGGCCACTCGCATTGCGTCCGATCGAGACTTCGGCCCGCGTACGGCCGGCGCCGAGCGGGGTCAGCGTCGCGGTGAAGTTCACCATCTCACGTCCGCTGCTAAAGACCCGCCATGTCACCGAGCGGTCCGCAACGCCTTCCGGACGTGGGTGGATCAGGATGCCGCATTGCCGCGCCATGACCAGATCCGGAAGCTCGCTGCGCAGCAGCCGCACATAGGCGTCGTGCGCGCCGATCTCATAGACGCCGCTCTCCCGCCCGCCGCATCCCGCGAGCGCGGCCGAAAGGGCAAGGACGATTCGAAACCCTCGCTTCATGTCGGCCCTCCGCTCCGTCGGGAGGGAAAATAGTCCCCGGGGGGTTAAGGACTTCCCAAATCCCGTGCAGCCGGACTCGTTGCTCTCTGCAATTCGCCCCGGAACGGGAGGGGGACCAGCCGAAGCCTTTGGCGAAGTCTGAATTCTGGTGACACGTGCAATTACCACTATTTCGCTGGCTAGCGTGAAACCTCCTCCGCCCGTCTGCCCACGCAGGTGAGCTGCGGCCGGATACAAGAACAGCCTCCGTTTGACATGTCGGATCACGTGGGATAAATCCGACGAAATTGATAACTCGTATTGCGCCCGCGGCCACCCGACCGGGCGCTTTTTTGTGGCAATCCCCGACAGGGTCGGACCCTGCGCCCGCGTATTTCGCTGCGTATTAACGCCAAATTACGCCTAATTCGGTGGTGACGGACGGCCTCGGCGCGCCAGGTTGGAAGCACATTGCCGTTGCACGCCCGCGCGGGTCACGCCGCGTGGCGCTGCTCCCGCGCCGCGGTGCGCAGCCGTCCCGCCGCCTTGTCGGCATACATTGCGAGATCGGCGGCGTGGAGCAGGGTCGGAACGTCGGTGCCGGCGTGGGGGCTGGCCGCCGTCCCGATGCTGACGCCGATCGAGAGGCTGGCCCCGCCAGGCGCGAACGGACGGGCGATCGCCCGCCGCGACGCTTCGATCTCGGCGCCGGCATCCCTGCCCGCGTCGAACAGCAAGGCGAATTCGTCGCCGCCCAGCCGGGCGATCATCGCAGCCCCCGGGGCGGCGCGGCGCAGCCGCTCCGCGACTTCGACGAGCACCGCATCGCCGACATTGTGGCCATATTGGTCGTTCGCCTGCTTGAACCGATCCAGGTCGGCCAAAGCGACCAGGATCGGGGCGCGGGCGTCGAGCCGCGCCTGCAGCGCATCCAGGAAGGCGCGGCGCCCGGCGAGCCCGGTCAGCGCGTCGAAGCGCGCAAGCCGGTCCAGCTCCTGCTGCGCCGTCATCATGTCCACGGTCTCGCGGAACTTGCCGAGGATCATCCGCGCCTGCATCAGGGTGATCAGAACCATCATCGCCCCCATCGCGCGCATGCCGACATTGGGATAGGTGCCGAGCTTGATCACGATCGGCACGACCGCGGCGGCCATGCCGGCGATCGCGGCGCGGGGCACGGCGAGCAGGCTGCTGGAGGTGACCAAAGCGGCGATGCCGATGAAGACCGGCGCGGTCATGCAATAATAGATCTCGGTCTCGATGAAGGCGTTCACGCACCAGGCGCCAGCAACGGCGCCCAGGCCGATGGCCACGACCAGCGCATTGCCCAGCCCACGATAGGCCGTCTCGATGTCCTGCGGCACCGGACGCAGCCGGATGCGCAGCAGGATGGCAAGACATGTGCCGACGATGATCACGGGCGGCGCGACCTGCTGCCAGAGCGGCAGATCGCCCATGACGGCGAGCGCCATCGCCACCGCGCTCGCGGCGACGGCGAGGCACAGCAAGGGAAGCGATTTGATCAGACGTTCGTGCTGCAATCGTATCAGCGGCGCCCGAACCGGTTCCGGCACCGGCGCGGTGAAGGGAGACAGCCATGTCGCCAGGCCTGTCCGTCCACGCCTTGTCGGGACCGAAACGCTCGTCATCCTGGAAACATCTCCCCGGCGGCAAAACTATCGGCCCGGCTTGAAGATAAAGTTAAATCCAGCGGGTCGACCCCATCGTGGGACCCGGCATCGAGGCCGGCGACGATCGCCCTATCTCCCGGAAGCCGCACGCGCCTCGCGATCCATTTCGATCGCATTGGCCGTGGCGGTGCTCAGATTGCCGTGATCGACGACATCGTCCGGCCAGAAGGCGGCGGTCGAGCCCCGGGCGCGCTGCGGATCATAGGGCCGGTTGGTGAGCTTCGCGTCGATCAGCTCGATCACCGCCTTGCGGGTCTGGTTGGTCTCCAGTCCCGCGGCCGCGCCGGAGCCGGCGCCGCCCCCGCTGCAGGTGAGATCGATCCGCGTGCGCGCCGGCTCGACCGGGCTCAGGGTCGCCACGCAGCGCCGCGATGCCATGCTGCCGCTCGCCGACCAGGTCACGGTCCGGCCGCTGCCGGTGGTCGTCGTGTTGAGCCTTCCGAAGGGGCCGGTGCCCGAGGGCTCGACCCGCAGATTGGCCAACCTGGCATAGGCCTCGCCGACCGGCATGTCATAGACATTGCCCTCGCCGCAGCTTGCAAGCAGCAACGCGCCGGCGGCGATCATCCAGGCTCTCATCGGGACCCCCTTTTTCGTCCTGGACCCATGCATAGAGGGCGCGCGTAAACAGGCCTTTAAGCCATGGCTTGATCGCGCCATCGCGATCTGGAAGCATCGCCCTCGTGCCGACCCGATTAGGCGTCCCTCGCCATTTCCGTGACAGCGGCGCCATAGCCGCGGACGCGGCCATCGATCATCTCCGTCGGAATCTGCGGCCTCGGTGCCGCCTCGCCGTGCAGCCATATCGAAGCGAAATCGGGGAAGACGAAGGCATAGCCCGGCCCGTCCGCCGTCGCGATCGCGAAGCGCAGGCCGCTCGCTCCCGATTGCGCCTGGCAAGGCATTGGTGACGTCATGCCTTCGAGGAAGGTGCCCGGCGGCGAGACCATCCCGACATATTGGATGCCGTTGAACAATGGACCCGAAATTCCGCCATTCGGCGATGGCGGCGCCGGCGGCAATTTCGGGGCGGCGCCCGCCGACACGGTCTTGCGACCGAAAACCACGCCCATGGCCTTGCTCCTTGCGCTCCTGTGCGTCCCCGATAGCCGATCGAGGTTAAGGGCAGGTTGTCGAGCGGGTCCGGCCAAGACAAATAGCCCGCTGGACCCACGTGAGTCGCGCGCTAGGATTGCGCCGCCAACAAGAGCGAGGTCCTGAATGTCCACTTCTCCCTGGGGCTCCCCGAGCCATCATGCGCGCCAGTCCGGCGTCGCCGACGACATCGATTACGAGATCAAGGGGCACGAGCTGCAGTTCGTCGAGATCGAGCTGGATCCCGGCGAGAGCGCGGTCGCCGAGGCCGGGGCGATGGTCTGGAAAGACGCCAGCGTCGAGATGACCACGGTGTTCGGCGACGGCGCCGGCCAGGAGGGCGGGTTCATGGGCAAGCTGCTTTCCGCCGGCAAGCGCATCGTCACCGGCGAAAGCCTGTTCACCACCGTCTTCACCCATCGCGGCAGCGGCAAGGCGCGGGTCGCGTTCGGCGCGCCGGTGCCCGGCGCGATCCTGCCGATCCGCCTTGCGGATATCGGCGGGACCCTGATCTGCCAGAAGGACAGCTTCCTCGCCGCCGCCAAGGGCGTCTCGATCGGCATCCACTTCCAGCGCAAGATCCTGACCGGCCTGTTCGGCGGCGAGGGCTTCATCATGCAGAAGCTCGAGGGTGACGGCTGGGTGTTCGCCCAGATGGGAGGCACCCTGATCGAGCGCGACCTGGCCCGCGGCGAGGAGCTCCACGTCGACACCGGCTGCATCGCCGCCTTCGTGCCGACCGTCGATTTCGACCTGATTGGGGCCGGCGGGATCAAGAGCTCGCTGTTCGGTGGCGAGGGGCTGTTCTTCGCCCGCCTGACCGGGCCGGGCAAGGTCTGGATCCAGTCGCTGCCCTTCTCCCGCCTCGCCGGCCGCATGCTGCAGGCGGCGATGCCCGGCGGCGGCGGCAATCGCGGCGAGGGCTCCCTGCTCGGCCCGCTTGGCGAGCTCATCCAGGGCAATTAGCCGGCGTCCGGGATGCGAAACCGGGCCGCGCCGTCGCCGGCGCGGCCCCTCCGTTCAGCAGCTGCAATTCCGGCAGGTGCACGGACTGCAGCGGCAACCGCCGCTCTTGCAGGTGCAGGACGGCTTGGCGTTTTCGATCTTGGTCATGGTCATTCTCCTTGGCTTGCCTTGCGGCGAAACCCTCTCTAGCCTCCGTACCGTGGTACGGAGTCAAGCATGAAAATCGAGCCCCTGAAAAAAGCCGCGCCGATGACCATCGCCCGCCTCGGGGCAGCAGCGGGCGTCGGCGTCGAGACGGTGCGCTACTATCAGCGCCGCGGCCTGCTCGACGTCCCGGCGAGCGCCGGCGCGGTGCGGCGTTACGATGACGAGGACGTGCGCCGCCTGCGCTTCATCCGCCGCGCCCAGGCGGCCGGCTTCACGCTGGAGGAAATTGGTGAATTGCTGGCGCTCGACCGCACCGACGACCGCGCCCGGGTCCGCGAACTGGCGACCGAACGCCTCGCCGCGCTCGACATGCGCATTGCCGAGCTCGAACAATCCCGCAGCGCGCTCGAGCGCCTGCGCGCGACCTGCGCGTCGGGAAGCAAGGGCCCGTGCCCGATCCTGGAGGCGTTCGACGGGACCGCGTAATGGCTGGCCGGCGCTGGCGATCGCTCACCGTACGCGGCAAATCCCATTCTCCTCCGTCGGCGTCCGGCTCGGCAGGCCGAACGACGCGCGATAGGCCGGCTTGAGCGCCGCGATCATCGCCGGCGTCACGGCGAATTCGACCATATAGCCGCCCTCGACCCAGCTGCTCACGGTGTAGCGATTGAGCACGGCGAACAGCGTGGTGATCCGGCCATGTTCGGCGCACAAAGTCACCGGCTGAAGCCCGACCGCCGGGCATTCTATCTCGACATCGTCGCTATTGCCCCGTCGCCGCTCGTGCACCTGCGCGCGCAGCACCCGGCAGAATTCACGTTGCGCCAGAGCGAGGCCGCGGCGCCGGTTTACGAACAGGTCGCCGAGCGCGATCCGCCGGTTCGCCCGCCGGTCGATCAGGATCGCGTCTGTATCCTGGCCCTCATGTGCGCCGAGGATGTAGAAGGAGACGAGCGACGAGGCGGCGGCGAGGGCGGGGAGATCGGCATCCAGCGTCCAGCCCTGTTCGTAGACCAGGCTGGCGGTGGGGCATGCCTCCCCATTGGCCTCGACCTGGGCGCAGGCCTCATTGGCGCGCGCCCGCATCCAGCGTTCGCGCACGACCGCCTGGCGGCGAAGGAGCGCGATCAAGGCGGGGATGCGCTCGGCCCTGCGCGGATAGATGAAGGCGAAGCCGTAACGGCGTCTGGTGCCGCCGATACAGACCGTGCCCGGCCCGCGCGGAAAGCTCATGTCGGTGTGCGGGCAACGCGGATCCTGCGGCGCTTCGCCGTCCTGCGCGGAAACGCTCAGCAGCAGGGCGAGGATTGGAGCCAGCATCGACACCTGGCCGAGCCTATCGGCCCGGCGGGCGCTGCACCAGCTGTTCCTCTCGCTTCCGCGCGTCTAGGCTCGGAGCATGCGAAAAGGACAAGACAATGAGTGAATCGAGAGAAGGCGGCTGCCTGTGCGGCGCCATTCGCTACCGGGTCGACGGCGAGCCGGTTGCCCGGACCCTGTGCCATTGCCGCTCCTGCCGCCGCGCGACCGGCGGCGTGTCGGTGGCGTGGGCCGTGTTTCCGGCCGGCGACGTCGCCTTCACCAAAGGCGCGCCGCGCGAATTCAGTTCCTCGCCTGGAATCCATTGGGGCTTTTGCGGCGAGTGCGGCAGCCTCGTCGCCTATCGCCGCGACTCCCGCCCCGAGCATCGCGACATCACCACCGCGACGCTCGACGCTCCCGACGCCTTCCCGCCGAATGTGGAGATATGGACCGAGCAGAAGATCGGCTGGGAAACACTTAACCCCGACATTCCGAGCCGGCCGCGCAGCAGCCTGAACGAATAAGGCTGCCAGCCGCCCGAATTGCGCCACACCGGCATGGCATGAGCAGCCGCGATGCTTGGCACGCCGGCCGCTCCGACGCTCGAGACGCCCCGCCTGATCCTGCGCGGATGGCGGCCGGACGATTTCGAGCCTTATGCGGCGATGCTCGCCGACCCCGAGACGGCGCGCTTCATCACCCGCAGGAGCGAGCCGATGAGCAAGGCGGAGGTGTGGCGCGAAATGGCGCTGCTGATCGGCCATTGGCAGATGCTGGGCCACGGCATGTTCGTCGTCGAGGAGCGCGCGACCGGCGCCTTTCTCGGCCGGATCGGCCCGCTCGCACCGCCGGGCTGGCCGGACTTCGAGATCGCCTGGGGCCTCGCCCGCCCGGCCTGCGGCAAGGGTTATGCCCAGGAGGCGGCGCGGGCCGCGATCGGCTGGTCGTTCGAGACGTTCCCGCTCGACCGCATCGTCTCGATCATCCATCCCCTGAACCTGGCCAGCCAGCGGGTGGCCGAGCGTATCGGCGAGCGCCGCACCGCTGAGCTTTTCACGCCGTTTCGCGAGCCCTGCGAGATCTGGGAAATGCGCCGCGAGGATTGGCTCGAGGGACGGGAAGGATGACCCGGTTCCTTGCTCATATTGCCCTGATCGTCCGCGACTATGACGAGGCGATCGCCTGGTTCACCGGCAAGCTCGGTTTCACCCTGGTCGCCGACGAGTACCAGGCCGAACAGGACAAACGCTGGGTGCTCGTCGGCCCGCCCGGCGCGCCCGAAGACGCCACCACCGTCCTGCTCGCCCGCGCCGCAACTCCGGAACAGGAGGCGTTCATCGGCGATCAGGCGGGCGGGCGCGTCTTCCTCTTCCTCGCCACCGACGATTTCGACCGCGATTACGCCGCCTATAGCGCGGCCGGCGTCGAGTTCGTCCGTCCCCCGGCCGTCCAGCCCTATGGCAAGGTCGCCGTCTTCCTCGATCTCTACGGCAACAAATGGGACTTGGTGGAATTCAGCAACGCAGGATGAGCGCGTTCAGGGCCCGCCGACGAACGCCCCGCGCTCCAGCAGGAGCTCGCCCTCGTCGGTGCCGTCCCAATAATGGGCGCGTTCGCCATGGACATGGATCAGCACCAGGCCGGGCGTATCGATCCCCTGCTTGAACCAGGCGTCGAGCCCGCTGGTCCAGTGCTCGGCGAACTGGCCCTTGTCGCGGATGAGCTCGGCGCGGCCTTCGATGGCAAGGAAGAGGGGTCGCATGCCGAGCATCCCGCTCTTGCCCTGGTAGGACAGCCCGACCTGCGGGTTGGCGGCGATCTCCGCGACCATGTGCGTGTCGTCACAGGTGAAGAACCAGCTGTCGCCGTCAAAATCCACCTCGCGATTGTTGCTCATCGGCCGCGAGGCGATCGCCCCGCTCTCAGTTCGGGTCGAAAGCATGCAGAAATCGAGATCCCGCATCTTCTCGGCTATATCGCTCAACGTCCGGTCGGCCATGACTGTTCTCCTGGATTGGTTCGCGCGGATAACGAGCCGGGGCCGGCGCGGGTCCATTCGCCTCCCCTTCCCGGTCGTGCTACCCGTGAAGGATGGTCCGGTCCTCCTTCGGCTGCGCCGCGGCGGCGCTCTTCCTCCTGGCCGGCCCGCTTGCGGCCCGGAACCACGGCGACCGCCAGCGGGTCGTTGCCGGCTGGCTCGTGGAGGATCGCGCCGAAGACGATGGCGGGCGCGTCGTCGCGCTGCGCCGCGACAGTGGCGAGGTCCATATCCGCTACACCGCCGCCTTCTGGCGCGGCAATGACGGCCGCATCCAGACCTATATGGTCGAGCGTTCAGACTGCGGAAATGGCGAGGAGATCGGCCGGCACGTCATACTCGGGGCGCGGGCGCTGCGCGCCATGTTCGCCCATACATTGGCCGAATGCGCCGTCACCCCCCGCCGAGCCGCGGCCTTGCTGGCCGGCCTCGAGCGCGCTTACGCGCTGACCCTGGCCTGGTCGCGGGACGCCGAGGCCGCGACCGCCGCCGAAGCTGCCGCGATCGCCGATTACGGGCGCTGATCGCGGCGCGGGCGCAAGACCGGCACGGACGAGGCAATCAAGCCAAAGCCGAAGCAGCGGGTACCCGGGCAATCATGGCCCGACGCGCCGCTGGTCGCGCCAGATCCAGCGCAATATGTCGGGCAAGAGCGATCCGCCATGTGCGTCGCTATGCGCGCCGTCGCCCCAGACGTGCCTGATGTCGTAGCGCGGCCCCGGTAGATGGCGCGTTTCGGCATTGGCATTGGCCCAGTTGAGCGCCGCCAGCAACTGCTGGTTGGCGAGAAACCAGTTGCCGTGCTCGTTGTCGAGGTCGCCCGAGCCGTCCTGCAGGAAGATGCGGATCGGGCGGATCGGGCTCTTGCGGATCATGCCGGGATAAAGGTCTCCGCCCGGGATCAGCGGATGGTCCGCATTTGCGGGCGCGTAGCCGATCGAGGTGTAGCTGCCGATCATCGAGATGACGTTGCCGAAGGCGTCCGGCCGGTGCCAGGCGACCGTGAAGGCGCAGATCGCGCCGCTGCTTGTGCCGCCGATCGCGCGCCGCGCCGGCTCTGCGGCGAAGCGCCAGCGCCGCGCCACCTCGGGCAGCAACTCGCCGGTCAGGAAGCGCGCATAGGCATCGCTCAGCGAATCATATTCGGGCGCCCGGTGATCGGGATTCCCCATGCCGAGCGTGTCGGGATAATGTTCGCTGAGGTTTCCCGGCGTGATGAAGACGCCCAGAGTCGGCGGGACGTCGCCGCGCGCGATCAGATTGTCGAGCACGTTGGGGACGCGCAGCGAGCCCTGCATGTTGGTGGCGCGCTGGCCATCCTGGAAGACGAGCAGATTTGGTGCCGGGCCGGCCGGATCGTAGCCCGCCGGGACATAGACCCAGTAACGCCGCACCGTGCCTGCGAAGACCCGCGAGCGAAATTCGAACGGTCCTTCGAGCGTGCCGTGGGCGATCCCCGGCTGGGCCAGGGAATCCGCGGTCAGCGGGTAATCGCCGGGCTGTCTCGGCGCCTGTGCCGATGCCGCCCCGGCGCCGCAAATCGCGATCGCCAGCGCCATGTACAGGATCGATTGCATCATCCCCTCCCCGTTCCGCGCCGCGAGAATGGAGGTTCAGGCAGGCCGGCGCAATCTCCGGGGCAAGCCTAATCCGCCCGCCGCGCCGAGATGATCCGCACCGGCGCGATCAGCATCTCGCCGCGCATGCTCCCGCGTCCGCTATTGGGGTCGGTCGCCGCCGCGTGAATGCGGCGGACCACGTCCATCCCCTCAACCACCCGGCCGAAGGTGGCGTAGCCGAGATGGTCGCCGGGCGCGCGCGGGCCGGCGTCCATGCCGGGCTGCGCGCCGATGCTGATCACGAAATCGCCCATCGCGCTGTCCGGCGTCGTGCGCGCCATCGATATGGTGCCGTCGCGGTGGAGCAGGCCGGTGCGGCTGGTCGGTTCGAGCGGGATCGGCGGAAACAGGAGCCGGTAATTGTGGCGGATGCCACCCTGGATGAAGCCGTGCTGCCGATCGCCCGGCGTGTGCGAGGTGCGATAGAAGACCGTGTTGTCGAACCGGCGCGCGTCGACATAGCGCACGAAATTGGCTGTGGTGATCGGCGCGTGCTGGTGATCGAGCTCGAGCAGGATGATGCCCGCGTCCGTTTCCATCCGCACCCGCACCAGATCGCCCAGCGGCGCGCTCGGCGCGGCCTGGTTGGAGGCGGATGCGTTGTCGGTCGCCGTCGCCGGCGGGCCATCGCCGCAGCCACAGAGTGCGAAGCAGAGAAAGGTGGCGAGAGTGACTGGGCGAATCATGCGCGAATGCCTCGAAAATTCCATATCGGGGCGTAACCGTCCCCGTTCGCCCTTAGCCCGTCGAAGGGCTTTTCTTCTTTCGGAAGAAGGGAAGGAGCGGGCTTCGACTGGCTCGGCCCGAACGGTTTGGGATTCTCGCCGGCCAAATCCAACTTTGTTCTTTAGCCACGCCGCTTATTGCGGCGCCATCGCGAAATCGACGCGGATGCGGACCTCGCTGCTGTTGCGGCCGGGCATGACCGGCGGCGCGTTGCTCGCCTGCTGGGCGGCATCGGCCGCCGCCCTCTCCATCTGGAAGATCGGCCCGTCATTGCCGAGCACGTCTCGGATCGCCAGCACCCGGTCGATTCGCAATCCCGCTGCCTCGGCATAGGCCTCGGCACGGGCACGGGCGGCGCGATAGGCCGCGGCATAAGAGGCGCGGCTGGCCCCCTCCGGATCGGCCACGTCCAGATTGGGGCCGGACAGGACATTGGCGCCGGCTTCGGTCGCAGCGGCGATCGCCTGGCCGGCCTTGTTGAGGTCGCGGACGCGGACCTCGATCTGGTTGTTGGCCTCGAAGCGGCCGCGATTGGGGCCGTAATCCAGGCGGTTCAACGTGATCGAGCGGGTCTGCACGTCCTCGGGCCGGATACCCAGCCCGCGCACCGCCGCGACGACGCGGTTGATCGCCTCGCTATTGCCGGTGCTCGCCGCCGCCGCGGTAGGCGCGATGGTCGATACGCCGGCGGTGAAACGCGCTTCGTCGGGCCGCGAATCGGCGCGGCCGGTAGCTGAAATCTGGACCAGCACCTCGTCGCGCTGGAGCCCGCGCGCGTCCGGCGGCGGCGTATCGCAGCCGGCAAGGGAGAGGCAGAGAAGGGCGAGGCTGGCGATCGGGCGAATCATGCGTGCAGTCTAGACGTCAATTGCTCGAAATTGAATTGGCGCTGTGAGGATAAGGTCGGTCGTCCGGATCACGCGGGAAGCGGCCCGGAAATCGACTCCCGCAGGCTTCATGTTTGTGCCAGATCGATGAAGAACTGCGCGGAAAATCCGGGGGACGAATGAGCGAGCGGGATCGGGGCGAGGATAGGCCGGCGCCGGGAAATTGGCGCGTGACGGCCCAACCCTATTCGGCCGTTCCGGCGCAGGCGGGAGCCGCGGCGGCGCCCGTCTCACCCGCGCCCCCTCTGGCCGGATCACAGGCCGCGCCCCTTCCAGCCGAGGCTGCGCCGGTCCGGTCGGGTGGCCATCCGCTGATCGCCACCGCGATCTGCCTCGGCCTGCTGCTGCTTTCGCTTGCCGGCCAAAGCGCGACGCCGATGGATCTCGACGGGCCGGCCTCGTCCGCCGGCTTCGTCTTCGGCGGCGCCCTGTTCGGCGCCATCCTCTGGGGGATCGCTTTTGCGATCACGATTCGCAAGGCCTCGACGCGCTGGAAGCTGGGCTCGCTCATCGTCCTGGCGGTGCTCGGTGGGTTGATCGCGCTCAACAAGGTGGCGAAGGCCGGCGCCGCGGCGCCGGCCGCGCCGCTGCCGGTCGTCCGCACAGGCAAGTAGGGGAGAGTCGCCGGGCTTAGAACAGCCCGGGGACCTCGCGCTGCGGCGTGTCCGGCCGGGCCGGGCTGAGCAAGGCGCGCGGGCGCTGGGCCTGCAGCGCCTGGGCGCCGGGCGGCGCGGCGGCGATCGCGGTGCAGGCGCGCCCGGCGAGGAAATCGAGCGCTGCCCGGGTCGAGGCTTCGAGCGGGTCGCCCATCGGGCGGGTGATGTCGTCCCCGGCCTGGCAGGTCGCATCCATCACTGGCGCGAGCCCGTCGAAATAGGTGCCTTGGTGCGCCCCATTCTCGGTGGCGAAGGCGATGACCCGCAGCCGGTCGTCGCAGGCGCTGCGGTCGATCGCGATCTGGCCGACCGGCTTGCCATAGGTGTTGGTGCCGATCAGTGCCTGGTTGGCCCGGTAGAAAGGCAGCATGCCGTTGATCACCAGCTCGCTTGCCGAGGCGGTGCCGCCCGTGCCGATGAAGGCGATCCGCGTCGGCGCGATCGATTGCGGCTGCGGCGCGAAATTATGGCGGGTGTTGCTTGATGCCTTTTCCGGGCGGAACGTCATGAAATCGAATACGTCCGCGGTCGAACGGTTGCGGCCGAGCAGGTCGCCGAAGGTTTCCGCGATCGAGACCAGGCCGCCGCCATTATATCTGAGGTCGACGATGACATTGGTGATGCCTGCCGCGCGGAAGCTGGCGAACGCGTTGCGCAGCGCCGGATCGGCGGTGTCGATGAAGGTGCGCAGGTTGACGTAGCCGACCATGGCGCCGCCGTCGTTGATGATCCGCGCGCCGTAGCGGCTGGAGACGGGAGTCAGCGAATAATCGGCCTTGGTGACGTTGAGGTCGCGCGTGCCGCCGGCGGCGTCGGCGACGCGCAGCAGGCGCGTGGTCCCCGCCGTCGTCGGCCCGAGCGCATTGGTGACGCCGTCGACGCCCTCGGCGGCGATGATGTCGCTTACGTTGCGCAGATTGGCGGCGCTGGTGCCGATGGCGAGGATCTCGGTGCCGCGGTCGATGCCCGCGGCGAGCGCCGGCGCGCCTTCGAACGCCTCGTTGACGAACACCCGGCGCTGGCCGGTATCGTAGGACAGGCGGATGCCGAAGCCGGCGCTCGATCCCGACGCGTAGAAGGCATTCTCCTCCGCGATCGAGGTCAGATAGGTGAAGAATCGGTCGCGGCGCTGCGCCCGGGCGGTCGCGGTCAGCGCGTCGATATAGTCGCTGACATTGGCATAGGGTGTCGGATCGAGCGCGGCCGGCAGCGTCTCGGGGAACAGATACCATTCGCGCAACGTGGCCGCGGCCCAATCCTGGCGGTTGCGCAGCGAGCAGGTCGCGCTCGCCGGCGGCGGGGTCGTCTGCGTCGAGGCGGACTGTCCCGAGCCGCCGCCGCCACCGCCGCCGCAGCCGGACAGCAACCCGATCAAGGCCAATACGGCCGTAACACGCTGACGCATCATCACTCTTTTCCTTAGCCGATCAGAGGTTTAGCTCAGAATGCACGGCTTGTCAGCAGTTAGTGTCGGGCGTCGGCGATAACGGTCGGCGGCATCGCTTTTAGCCCGCTTTTAACCCTTGGCCGCTATGACGCGCTCTCCATCGTGGGGTGATCGGGATGAGCTTTTCCTTTTCCGGGTTCGAGGCCGCGCTGAAGGCCGGCGCGCGCATCTCCGCCGCCGACGTGCTGGCGTTGCGCCGCGCGGTCTGGCCTGACGGCGCCGTCTCCGACGCCGAGGCGTCCGCCTTGTTCGATCTCAACCGGGTGGCGCGCGATGCCGGTCCCGAGTGGACGGGCTTCTTCGTCGAGGCGATAACCGAATATGTCGTCAACCAGCGCCCGCCGCGAGGCTATGTCGACGAGGACGCCGCCAAATGGCTGATCGCCGAGCTCGAACGCGACGGCGCCCTCGCTGGGGCCGCCGATCTGGCGCTCGTCGTCAAGGTGCTCGAGACCGCGCTTAATTGCCCGGAGGCGCTCAAGGCCTGGGCGCTCGGCCGGATCGAGGCAGCGGTGCTGACCGGCGAGGGCCCGACCCGCAGCGGCCCGCCCCGCCCGAACGTCGTCGACGAGGCCGAGGCCGCCTTGCTGCGCCGCATCGTCTTTGCCGCCGGCGGCGAGGGCGGGTGCACGATCGCCGCGGACAAGGCCGAGATGCTGTGGCGGCTGAAGGATGCCTGCCTGGCCGGCGACAATGCGCCGGGCTGGAAGACCTTGTTCGTCCAGGCGGTCGGCAATCATCTGATGGCCTACAGCACCTATCGTCCGCTCGAACGCGACGAGGCGGCGCGGCTCGAAGCGTTCGTCGCGGATGATCGCAGCTCGGTGCTCGGCTTTTTCGCCCGCATGGGCCGCGCCGGCCCCTCCGCGGGAGTCCAGGGCCTGCTCGAATCCGGCCGCGCCCCGGGCGCCGCCGATCACGACGCCGCCGTCCGCGCGGCCGCGTCGATCACCGGCGCCGAAAAGGCCTGGCTCGACGCCCATGTCGACGCCGACCATCAGCGCGATCCCTATGAAGAGGCCCTGCTCGCTTTCATCGCCGAGGAGACTGGGCGGCAGAGCTCAATTTGATCGCTCCCGCGCGCCGGCTTGCCCGGCGAAGGCACGGGCCCCGACCTTGACCCAAGCCGACTTCAGGTCCGCGCGGAATAGCCTGGCCATCGCGCCGCCGCCCATTCTAGACTGACGGTCTTCAGGGGATGACCGACGATGCAAGAATCCGGCGAAGCCACGATCCCGCTCTTCTCCTACGGCACGCTGCAGCAGGAGGAGGTGCAGCGCGGCACTTACGGCCGTCTGCTGCAGGGGCGGCCGGACGTGCTCGTCGGCTACCGGCTCGCGCCGCTCGAAATCACCGACCCTGACGTCGTGGCGCTGAGCGGCGCCCCCGTGCACATGATCGCCTGCCGGACGGGCGACCCGGCCGATCGCATCGAAGGCGTCGTTTTCACGATCACGCCGGCGGAGCTCGCGGCCACCGACGATTATGAGGGCGATCCCTATGTGCGGATCGAGGCCCGGCTCGCTTCCGGCGCCGCGGCCTTCGTCTATGTCGGCCCCGACACCTGATTCACAGGCGCGGGACTTGCGCGTGCTCAGCGCTTGATGTCGGCGATGACACCCTTGGTCGATGGATTGGAGGCGTTCTTCTTGGCCTTCTCCGCCTTGGGCTTGCGGGCTTCCTTGTTCGATTTCTTCTGGCCTTTGGCCATGATGCCTCTCCTGCTTTGGTCCCGAGCCCCACCTCTAGACGAGGCGCCGGCCGGCGTCATCACCTTCGGTCCGATCGGAGGCGGCGCCGGGTTGCGAACGCGACCGAATCCGTCGACAAATGCGTGGGGCAGCAGCGAGGGGGCAAGGATGACCGACGACCGGTCCCATCAGGACGCGGACTTTGCCGATGAGGAGCGCTCCGGTGGACATCCGCTGATCGCGACCCTGGTCTGCGCGGTGCTCCTGATCTTGGCGGCAGCGGGCAGGAGCGGCCCCCAGGCAGGCCTCGGCCCTGACTATGTGCTGGGCTATATCGCCGGCGGCGGAGTTTTCGGCGGAATCCTCTGGGGCATTGCCTATGCGATCACGATCAAGCGCAGCTCGACCGCCTGGCGTGTGACCAGTCTGATCGTGCTCGTCGTCATCGGCTTGCTGTCGACGCTGCTTCAGATCGGCGCGCGGGCCGTCGTGCGGCATTCCGACGTGCGCGACACCGAGAATCAATTGCAGCAGGTCTTGGACGGCGACACGCTGCCGCAGCACGTCGCGGCCGGCAGCGGACCATTGTCGCGAATGTCCGCGGCCTTCCTGAATCGCTCGCTGGCCGACCAGCGTGCGCTGGAGCGCGATCTGGCGGCAGTGGGCTTCGAGCAGGTGGTCAGTCTCGAAGGCTTGACCCGGTCGAGCCCGGTCCTGCGCCATTGCGCGGACTTCGCACCAATCGCGGCGCGGGCGCGCCACTTGGGGGTCGAGGGAAGGCGCGCGAACCTTGCCGCGGCACGGCAGGTCGGTGACGCCGCGGTGCAGGCCGGACAGCTGTCGGCGCAGGACGAAACGGCCTTTTTCGAGGGGGCCGAGCAATCGCGCACCGCCTATGAACGTCAATGGACGCTGAATGCCGAGGTCGTGGAGGAGGCGCAGGCGGTCTGCACCCTGCTTGCCAGTCGAGAATGGGTTCTCTCGGGGGAGCGGGTCCTGTTCACGCGGCCCGGCGATGCCGAAGCGGTGAACGCGCATTTACGGCGCATTCAGGCCCATGGGGCCGAGCAGGAACGGATGCGCGACACCATGAGGACTCGTACCCGCCAGCGCATCGAAGCGAGTCACCACTGACGCGCTTACGCGCTGTCGCTCCATCCCCGGATGATCTCGACGAAGGCGGCGCCGTAGCGGTCCAACTTGGCGGCGCCGACGCCCGAGACGCGCGACAGAGCGTGGATCGTGGTCGGCTTGAGCTCCGCCATCTCGCGCAACGTGCTGTCGTGGAAGATGACATAAGGCGGCACGCCCGCCTCGGCGGCCAGCTCGCGGCGGCGCGCGCGGAGCGCCTCGAACAGGGGATCGTGCGGATATTCCGCCGACTTGCGGCCGGCCCGCCTCGTGCGTTTCGGCGGCAGGACGATCTCGACCTTGGCTTCGCCCTTCAGGATCGGCTTGGCGTTCGGCCCGAAGCTCAGGCCGCCGAAATCGTCGGCACGCAGCGCGTCGCGGGCGAGCAATGCGCGCGCGACCGGTTTGACCAGGGCCAGCTCCTCCTCGTCGGCAATGCCGAACACGCTGAGCCGGTGGTGGCCGAAATTCTGCACCTTTTCGGTCTCGCGGCCGGCCAGCACGTCGGTGAGATGGCCGATGCCGAAGCGCATCTCGGTGCGGAACGCGGCGGAAAGCAGCTTCTGCGCCGCCGTGGTGGCGTCGATCGCCTGCGGGGGGCTGAGGCAATTGTCGCAATTGCCGCAGCTTGCCGGCGGGTCCTCGCCGAAATGGCGCAGAAGCAAGGCGCGGCGGCAGCCGGCGGTCTCGACAAGGGTGGCGAGCGCGTTGAGCCGCTCGCGCTCGCCCGGCTGCCGCGCCGGCTCGAGCTCGGTGCCGATCCGCCGGCGGGCCAGCGAGAAATCCTCGGCGCCCCAGAACAGCCAGGCCTCGGCCGGCTCGCCGTCGCGGCCGGCGCGGCCGGTCTCCTGATAATAAGCCTCGATTGATTTGGGCAGGCCGGCATGGGCGACGAAGCGCACGTCGGGCTTGTCGATGCCCATGCCGAAGGCGATGGTCGCGACCATCACCATGTCCTCGCTGCGCACGAAGGCGGCCTGGTTCCTGGCCCGCACCGAGGCGTCGAGCCCGGCATGATAGGGAAGGGCCGCCCGACCGGCCGCGCCCAGCTGCGCCGCGATCTTCTCGGCCTTGTCGCGGCTCGGCACGTAGACGATCCCCGCACCCGGCTGATCGGCGAGCAAGGCCTTGAGCTGGGCGGTAACGCCGTCGCGCGGGCGCACCTGGTAGCGGATATTGGGCCGATCGAAGCCGGCGAGGATCAGGCCGTCCGCAGGGATGCCGAGCTGGACGAGCACGTCGTCGCGGGTGCGCTTGTCCGCCGTGGCGGTGAGCGCGAGGCGCGGCACGTCGGGGAAGGCGTCGAGCAGGGGCAGAAGCAGCCGGTAATCGGGCCGGAAGTCGTGCCCCCATTCGCTGACGCAATGCGCCTCGTCGATCGCGATCAGCGCCAGCGGGATACGCGCGATCAGCTCGCGAAACCCCGCCCCGGTCGCCCGCTCCGGCGCGACGTAGAGCAGGTCGAGATCGCCGCTCTTCAGCCGCTCGATCGTCTCGGCGCGGTTCGAATCGGCGGAGGTCAGAGCCGCCGCCTTGATCCCGAACGCCTCGGCGGCGCGGATCTGGTCGTGCATCAGCGCGATCAGGGGCGAGATGACCAGGGCCGTGCCCTCGCGCGCCAGCGCCGGCACCTGATAGCAGAGCGATTTGCCGGCCCCGGTCGGCATGACCGCGAGCGTGCGCTCGCCCGCCATCACGCGGCCGACCACCTCCGCCTGGCGCCCGCGGAAATCCTGGAAGCCGAACGTGTTGCGAAGGATCTGGAGCGGCGAATTCATCCCGCCCCCAGAGCCGTCGGCCAGGGAAAAGTCGAGTCGCATTACGTGCGGCGCCGCGCCCGGACCACCGCCGTCGGGATAGGCTGACCCCGCGGGATGTAGTACCGGTCCATGAGCAGCCTGCGCAGCCGCTGCGGAAAGGTGCGACCCTCCAGGATGTCGTCGCGATGATAGGCGCCAAGCATCAATCGCCAGGCCGGCGCGAAACCTCCAATGCGCGCGGCGGCCGCGACATAGGCCGCGCAGGCGGAGTTTCGATTGTTGTGGTCTCCCTGCAGGCAGGTTGGACGCACCTCAGCCATATAGCGCTGGAAAAGGGGCCTGAATCGCATCGCCGATGAAACGTTCACCAAACGGCCGTCGATCACATTCCAGACTTGAGGCGGTATCGAACTCGTCATGCCCCATGTGAATCTCTGGCTGAACGAATCGTCGCTGCGAAGGAAGTCGATGCGGCCATCGCCGTCTATGTCGCGGTTTTCGTTCACGCTGGCGGGCTGAGCATCGAACGCGCCAAGAAAAAGCGCGCGCGGACGGCGCGAATCCGGTGCGACGATATATTCCTGGAAGCAGCAATGTGGCCCGCCGGTGAAGCTGCCGATCCTGATATATGGTGCGCCGGCGCGATCGAGCCGCTTGACAGCAATGATGCAGCAGCCGGCGGCCGATGATTCGAATCGAACGACGACCGGTCGGCGGCCATTCCTTCAAATCCGGGCGACATAGCGATTTAAGCCCCGGTCGGTTCGAAGCTCCCGGAACAGGATTCGCAGGTCGCCGCTGCGCAAGAGAATTGGCGCGGCCGAGCCAGCGTTCATTTCTTCACCCAATGCAATGTCCGCGACCGCTGTCGCCGCAATCCGACTATCTCCTGCGTCTCGCGCAGGAGAAGGTGCAGCGACATCAGCCGTCAGGAGCAGGGCGAGCAGGAAAAGGAGGCGCACCACGATCTCCTCGGACAATGCGGTGGACGGCGCGAGATCATGCGCACCACGCAGATTGCAATCAGAGACTCAATTGTCCGACGCTTAATTGGAACATAAAAAGAACGCAAGCCGGACAATATGCAGGAGCCCACATGTCGGCGAAGGTTCGTTGTTGCGGGCGCTCTAGATGAACAGGAAGTCCGCCGTGGTGATGGTGGGGGCGCCGTACAGCTGGACGATGGCGACCGCCGATCCACCGCCGGCGCCGTCGGCGTCGAAGGAAAGCAGGCCGGTGTCAGTGTCGTACAGGAAGCTGTTGGCCGCCGCGGCGACGGGGTTGCTGCCGCTGACCAGGATGGCGCTTGCCCCGGCGCCAGGGCCGAAGGCGGCGCCGAGGAAAGACAAAGTGTCGTCGGCTGCGCTGAAATCGGTGACGCGGTCGATCCCCTCGCCTTGCCTGTCCCAATGGAAATCGTCGGCGCCCGCGCCGCCGACCATGTCGTCATTGTCGCCGCCGCCGGTGATGAGATCATCACCGTCCCCGCCGAAGAGCAGGTCATCGCCCTCGCCGCCCCTCAATGTGTCGTTGCCGCCGATGCCGTAGAGAATGTCTTCCCCGTTCATGCCGTCGATGACGTTCGCGGCGCTGGTCCCGTCGAACCGGTCGCCGAAGGCGGACCCCTCTGCATTGACGAAGCCGAAGACGAGGTCGGTCGTCACGACCGCTGTAGCGGCCGAGACCGTCCCGCTGGTGAGGGCGGTTTCGCTGACGAAATTGCCGGCGACATCGAGGAGGATGGCGCCGGCCGCATTGGCGTAGCTGATGGTGTCGTTGCCGCCCATGCCGTAGACGATATCGGCCCCGGCGTTCGGCGTGATGACATTGTCGCCGCCGGTGCCGGACAGACGGTCGCCGAATGCGGAGCCCTCCGCATCGGCGAAGCCGAAGGCCAAGTCGGTCGTCACGACTGCGGTGGCGGCGACGACTGTTCCGCTGGTGAGAGCGGTTTCGTTCACGAAATTGCCGGCTAGATCCAGGAGTACGGCGCCCGCCGCATTGGCGTAGCTGACCGTGTCGGTGCCGCCCATGCCGTAGACGATGTCGGCGCCGGCGCCGGGCGTGATGACATTGGCGCCGCCGGTGCCGGACAGGCGGTCGCCGAATGCTGAGCCCTCGGCATTGGCGAAGCCGAAGGCATAGTCGGTCGTCACGACCGGCGTAGAGGCGACGACGGTTCCGCTGGTGAGGGCGGTCTCGTTAACGAAACTACCGGCCAGCTCCAGGAGCACGGCGCCCGCCGCATTAGTGTAGCTGATCGTGTCGTTGCCGCCCATGCCATAGACGATGTCCGAGCCTGCGCCGGGCGCGATCCGATTGTTGTCGGTGGCGCCGTAGATGCGATCGCCGAACGCGGATCCGACCGCGTCGACCGCCGGTCCGGTCCGATCGATCGAGGTAAAGGGTGTGGCGGAGGTCACCGTGCCGCTCGTCAGGCTGGTGCTGCGGACGGTTCCCAGAGCCAGGTCGACGTAGACCGCGCCGGCGGTGGCGCTGAAATCCGCCTGTGCGTTGGACATCCCGAAGATCAGATATGAGTTAGATTGGCCGGCGATAAGAATGTCATCGAGACCGTCTCCATTGACGTCGCCGGCTCCCGCAATCCGACCTCCGACGTTTTCGTTGATCGCACCGCCTTCGACGATGAATCCTTGGCTCGGAAGGATATTGCCGAGGTCGATTGCAGAGAGGTTCGGACCGCCGTAAAGGACGTAGAGGGCTCCCGCCCGCCCATGAGCGCCGGGCGCTCCCAGCGCGAAATCGTCGTACCCGTCGCCGTTGATGTCGCCCACGATGGCAACGCCAGAACCGAGGAAGTCATTGGCCTGCAGGCCAATGAACTTGAGGCCTTGAGCGGCCGCCAATTGCGGCAGATCGCTCGACAGCAGACCGGGAGCGCCACCGGCCGGGTCCCGGCCGAAAATGACGTACGCGGCGCCAGCATCGCCCTCGCTGTTAGCGCCGATCAGGAAATCGGGCCGGCCGTCACCATTGAGGTCCCCGCCGCCCGCGACCGTATTGCCTGTATTAGCTCCTCCCGAACCCGAGATGCCGGTCATGTCCAGCGCAGCACCGACAAAAGAAGTGAAATAAACCGCCTCGTTCCCGTAGCCGGACAAATCCGGTGCCACGACGATCAGGTCGGCGAAGCCATCGCCGGTCAAATCGTCGACGGCGCTGATGCTGTAGCCGAACTTCGCCTGGCTTCCGATGCCTGTCAGCGTCAATCCCTCCGTGCTCGCCAGGGTCGGCAGGTCTACGTTCGCAAACCCGGCCGCCTTTCCGAATATCGCATCGATGCGGCCGTTGTTTCCGTTGAACAGGGGCGACCCTGCGATGACGTCGCTGAAGCCGTCGCCATTGATATCGGCAGTGGCCACGCTCCACCCGGTCCGATATTCGGTCCCACCGCGGATCGCGAAGCCGTCCGGCATCGCAAGCGTGCCGGCGTCGAGCGTTGCAAACCCGCTGGCTTTGCCGAAGATGATGTAAACCGCGCCATTGTCCGCTGGTCCCCCTCTCCCGCTCCCGGGCGCGCCAACGACGATATCGTCGAACCCGTCATGATTGACGTCGCCGCTCGCTACGCTCAATCCCAATACACTGTAGGAGGTGCCGGTAATCTTGAACCCCTCACTGGCGGTCATGGTCGCCGGATTCAACGACATCAGGTCGGCGCGACCGAAGATCACGAAAGCAATTCCATCGTTTGTCCCGGAATACCCGCCGATGACGATATCGCCGATCCCGTCTCCATTGACGTCTCCAGCGGAGGCAACGGAAATGGCTGTGATGCCTTGGAAGACAATTCCAGTTTCCGGCGACAATTGGCCTAGGTGAATCATGTCAGGCATCGCTCGTCCTCTCGTAGATTCCGCCCGGCCAGGTTATCTGGATTGTAGGCGGTCGGCATCGCCCCTTCAACTCACTCGGCCGCCTGCGCCTCTTCCTCCTCGCGCTCGCTTTGCTGGCGGGCCACATGTCGGCGGAGAGGCCATTCTTGCGCAGCAGCTGCGCGTGGGTGCCGCGTTCGGCGACCCTGCCCTGGTCGAGCACGACGATCTGGTCGGCGTCGACCACGGTCGAGAGGCGGTGGGCGATGACGATCG
>Ga0070665_100000302_pt1 | contig 76955 bp, 63 predicted proteins | sample KBSS13metaG_FD_65862 | JGI IMG/M metagenome (GOLD analysis project Ga0070665, IMG submission 65862) | Switchgrass rhizosphere microbial communities from Kellogg Biological Station, Michigan, USA - KBS S1-3 metaG | ecosystem: Host-associated > Plants > Roots > Rhizosphere > Soil ... | reverse complement strand
TTTCACAAGGATGGTTGGTGATCGTGGTATTTGCGTAACCACTGCTGCTTGATCGCGGCACAGTCGAGCAACCACTGGGCCTCGCCGGTCGCAGCCCGCCATCCTTGTGAAGCCGTTGGGTAGTGTGGCAAAATGCTTGCAGTGCAACGGGGGCGGCACGTCTCGGAAGTCATGAGCCGAGACGGGTTACTCAATACCTTGGCAGTGACCAGCCGCCCCCATCTTTTTCTCGTGCCAAGGTAAAGACCAGGGTATCTCTATGGCTAAGTCTAAAGCCAAAGCAAAACGTCCGGCCAAGCCCAAGGCTGACGAGCCCCCCAAGCTACGCTTCGCGGCGTTTACGCGCGTCTCGACAGAGAAGCAAGAGAAGCAAGGCGAGTCTCTGCGCACGCAGCGAACCGACATCAAGCAGGCCGTTACGTCAATGCGTGGCGACGTAGAAGCTATTCAGTGGTATGGCGGTGGTGCAGAGCATGCAACGTCCGGCTACGAGACCAAAGAACTAGATCGGATGCTTGCCGACGCCGGACGCAAGAAGTTCGACGCGATCATTGTTGCCCACACGGACCGCTGGAGCCGCGACAATGGCAAGAACCACGACGGGTTAGAAGTCTGCCGCAAAAACGGCATAAAGTTCTTTGTGCTGTCGATGCAGTACGACTTGTTTAACGAGGTGCATTCTTTTCAATTAGCGATGAGCGCTGCCATCGGCCAACTCAATGCCCGGACGCAAAGCAAGAAGTCGATCGAGAACAAGATCCATCGTGCCAAGACGCTTAACGCCCCGACCAGTGGAAACAAGCCATACGGCCGGACGTACAACAAAGAGACCCATAAGTGGAAGGTTGACAAAGATAAAAAGCGGCTAGTCGAGAATGCCGCCGAGCGATACGTCAACGGCGAGCGTATGGCCGATCTAGCCCACGAGATGGGTATGGAGAAGTCTAACTTGCACAAATTGCTGACGGAGCGTTGCGGTACGGTCTGGGTGCTGGATTTTAACTCGAATGCGTCGAACATCCACGCCAAGGTCGAAATCATCGTCCCGCGACTACTGTCCGAGGCGATGATCAAGAAGGTGCGGTTAAAGGCCATCGACAATCGTAAGACGCAACCCGGACATAAGTCCAAGTACGATTATCTGCTGCGGGGAAAGGTTTATTGCTTCGTCTGCGGTAGGGGGCTCAATTGCCAACCCAATGATGCCGGACGGCTGTACTATCGCCATCCTCGGAAGAAGGACGAGTGCAAGGAGCCAGCATCAAAGACGTACGTGCGGAGCCAGGCGCTGGAAGAAGCTGTGGTGACGGAAATCCTCAGCTTCTACAGTAACTCTAAGGAGGTCAAGCGAGCCATCGAAGGTGCCACGCCAGACCTTAAAGAAACCAAACGTCGCCAGGAGCGGTTAACGGCGATCGAGGCGGAGATCAAGAAAATCGAGCGAGCTAGGAAAATCCATAGGTCCGCGGTCAACAATGGGAACCTCTCAGAGAGCGACTACAACGCCGAACTAAAGTCTTTGATGGAGCGAGAGGCCAAGTTCGACAACGAACGTAAAAGCATCGAATACGCCCTGGCCGGATCACTTAGCGCCGAGACGATCAAAGAGATCGCTGACCATGTGGGCGACAAGTATGCCAGCGCTCGGAAGGCAGCCGCAGGCCGACGTTTGACGCACATCCAAACTATGTCGTGGGCCGAGCAACGAACACTGATCGAAGAAGTGTTTGATGGCCAAACTGTTGACGGCAAACCGATGGGTGTTTACGTTGAGCCGATTGCGGCGGCAAAAGGCAAAGAACCTATGGAGTACCGATTTTCGCTGCTGGGCAACCTTGGCAGCGTTGTGGCAGAGCATGCATCCAAAGGCATTTGGGGCCGCGTAGGGCAGTGTGTGCCGGTCCGGCCCGTATTCACCCAATCCGTCACGTCGCGCAATTCCGGGGCCAAAGAAGCAACCTGTGGGACCTTGCTAAAATCAAACGGCTTGCCGACCAATCGCTGAAGGTCGCTTTTCTGTTCGGCAGTGAGCAGTTTTTGAATCCGTTCGTCCGGCGCCGCCTCGGTTTGCTTATCGCTCTTAAGTGATGCTTCCAAAATCTGTCGAATCTCGGCGATCTGCTCCGCCGATAGCCCGAGCGCGGTTACCTGCTGGGGCGCCAGTAGCGCCGGCCAGCCATGTGCGCGGAGTTGAATCTCGACCAGTCGCTTTCGCTGCGTCTCGGTCAGCGCTTGATCGAGCGCCTGTTCCACAGTCTCGCTGAGGGCGTTCAACTGCTTCCGTTTTTTGTCCGTCGGCCAGTCGCGGAGTCGAAACAACGGGTATTCGACCTCGGCGACGACCTTATCAATCGCCTGGCGCGCCGCCGGCTTTAGTTGCAATTCGTCTTGCACAGCCGCGCTGCGAATCAATCGCACCAACACGCTGGGATCGTGTGTTGTGGAGTCCTGCGAATTTGTCTTGTCCGCGGCAGCGTCTTCAGCGGGCGGCCTCTTTAGTTCGCCTTTTTCCTGCGCCGCGCCGCTGGCCGTCTTGCCGCGTCCTTTCGCTCCCTTGGGTTGAGAATCGTCCGCGCGCGATGCGGCCAAGACGGCGCACAGCGCCAGCAGGAAAGTTGCCGCACCGGCGAACTGTGTCCGTCGCGCGATTGAAAGGAGCCGCGTCATGATGGGGTCTCAATGGAATCCGAGTCGTTCGAATCGCCTGTTCCGGGGGCGCCGATCGCGCTTCCTTCGATCATATCCGTCTGATTGCGCCGGGCAAATCTGCGTGATTGCCGCGAATCCTAGCTAGCGCTCAGTCGACTATGTAGCCATTCCAGCCCTCAGCTAGCACTTGATCGGAACTCTCCGGCCGGGAAATGATTACGCAGCCCAACGGAGACCCTCGGCAAACTGGGCGCGTGACGCTGGTTGCGTTCCGCTTTCGCGCCGACGAAGGCGCGGCAACTTCGGGGTCGGTCGATGGCCGATCGCGTGCTATGATTCGCCGCCGGCGGCGCCCGCTGGGGATTGTGAAGCGTGGTTTTTAGGAATCTGCGCGGAACGCCATTTGGTTCGAGGCGGGCTTAAGCCGAAAGAGCTAGAAGGCTTGCGCGACGCGGGCGCGATTGCGCGCATTGCCTGACCTGGGCGGCGACGTCCCAATCTTTGAGAACCGTCTGAGCCAGTGCCATGAAACGCCACGGCAAAGATCACGCACGGTGGCTCGCGCTTGTCGCGGTTGTTGCCTGCTGCGCCGTGATGTTTGTGCAGGCGGGCTCGGCGGCCGCTCAGACGCTGCCTGCGCTAAGCGGCGCGCCACGGGTGACCGCGACACAATCGTCGCCGCGCAGTTCCTATGCGCAGCAGCAGTCGGCAACGCTTCCTGATTCGAAGAGCGCCCTGAAGTCGGTCTACATTCGCGAAGCGACACCGCCGGCGACCTCCTGGATTTCGGACGCGCCACGGCAGGGGACCAGCGCGCGAGAGCCATCACCGAACTTGCCTCCGGCTGCCGGACAGCCGCGCGCCTCGGAGCGGGCGCCGCAAACGTTGTGGTTGCTAAGCACGCGGCGACTTGTCCTGCCGCCCGGAGTCGGCGACCCCGCGCAGTTTCTGCCTGACGTTTGGCGATACGTCGCCGCCACCGGTTGGGCGGCCTCTTCGCTCGACGAATTGCTCCGGTCCGGTTCACCGGCCACAGTGCGCGGGATTTTTATCCACGGGAACGACACCTCGCCTGAGGAAGCGTCGGAAGACGGCTTGCAGTTGTTTCGCCAGTTGCGCGCCAGCGTTGGCCCGGCGTTCGAGATGCAGTGCATCATCTGGTCCTGGCCCACGGTTCCGCCGACCACGCGCGTTCGTCAGACCGCGCAGGCCAATGCCAACCGCACGAATACCGAAGGTTTTTTGTTGGCGTCGTTTCTCAGTCGCTTTGGGCATGAGTCTTCGATCAGCCTGGCAGGCTATTGTTCCGGCGCCCGCGTTGCCACCGGCGGGCTGCACGTGTTGGGGGGTGGTGAGATCGAAGGACGTCAGCTCGCGCTCGACGCGGCGGCGCCCCCGAGAAAAATCCACGCCACGCTCTTGGCGCCGGCCGTCGATAATGACTGGCTCACGCCTGGCGGCAAGCACGATCGCGCACTGACTCACGTTGAGCGAATGGCGATTACCGTGAACGCCGACGATCCGGTCCTCAAGTTTTATCCGCTGCTGTGGGGTCGCCGGGGACCACCGGCGCTGGGCGTGACCGGCGTGGCAGATCCCGCGCGATTGGGAACGTCGCAGGCAAAGGTAGCGCAGCTCAACTTCGCCCCGGCAATCGAGCGCAGCCACGGTTGGAAGTATTACGCCGAGTCGCCCGAGGTGATTGCGCTGTTGCGACAGGAACTCTTGCAACGCCCTCAAGCGGTGGCGAAGGCGCCGGGCACGCAGCCGACGCGCTGAGCAGTCTTGATTTCACCAGCCCGAAGCGCCAGCGAGGGTTCTTCGCGACACCGCCGGTAACTAGAATGATGTCGTCGACCCAGCCGGGGTCGGAAAGACGGGGCGTTCATTTGCATTTCCGGGGGTAGCGCTGGCGCTCAACACCCCGGCTATGCGCTGTGATCCCTGCGGGATCAATTCTCAGGGCTCAGCGTTTTCCCCACAATTTCGCAAATCCCAGCCCCTCCCTTATACTGGCGGAGCGTAACGGCCATTGCCGCGGCCCCTGGCCAGCCTCGACGCGGCGTCGGTATTGTTTTCTCCAGAATCAGTGAGCAGTAAGGGCGGCGGATAGATGCTCCGGATCCTTGGTTCCCCACATCTGCATGGCGGCATGTCGCGGCGCGAGTTGCTGCGCGTTGGCTCGCTCGGCGCGCTCGCGGCCGGCGTAGACGGTTTGATTGGCGCGCCGCTGGCCACGGTTGCACAGGCCGCGCCAGCGCGATCCACGCTTCCTGGTTTCGGCAAGGCGAAGTCGTGCATTTTTTTGTACCTGTACGGCGCCGCCAGTCAGATGGAGACGTTCGATCCCAAGCCTAAGGCGCCGGTCGAAATTCGGGGCGAGTTGGGCGTCATCCCGACGAGCATCCCTGGCGTGCAGATCGGCGAACTGCTGCCGCTGACGTCGAAGATCGTCGATCGAGCCACGATCATTCGCTCGATGACGCACCCTTACCCGCTGCACGCCTCGGCCTTCACGATGACGTCGATCCCGACGATCGACGTGCCGCTGCAGATGAGCCCGCGCGATCCCAGGCACTGGCCATTTATCGGTAGCGTGATCGAGTATCTCGACAAGCGCGAAGGGCGCAAACTGCCTGAGGGTATCGCGACCAACATCGGCCTGCCGTGGCGATTAAGTTCACGCCGCGAGTACGCCGCGGGCGATAACGCCGGGCCCTACGCCTCGTTTTTGGGGACGGCCTTCGATCCGGTCTGGACCGATTTCGAAGGGCAGGGGTCGCGCGAGTCGACCTACACCTTCGGCAATCAAACGATTACCTGTTTCGATCCGTACGGTCCGCTGAAGCCGGGCTGCCGGTTTGGACTCTCGCGCGAGGCCGAGCTGCCCGCCGGCATGACGCTCGATCGGCTCGATCGCCGGCGTAGTTTATTGGAGCAATTCAACGACGCGCGGCAGGTTTTTGATCAAAGCGCCGGCAAGGGAGATTTTGACCGCTTCCAGAAGATGGCGTTCAACTACCTGACGACGAACGTGATGCGCGACGCGCTCGACGTCGAACGGGAGAGTGCCCAGATGCGCGATCGCTACGGCATGACACTGTTCGGCCAAAGCGTGCTGGTCGCCCGGCGGATGATCGAAGCCGGCGCCCGCTTTGCCACGGTGTTGTGGGACGAGTTCGAGCTGGTCAACAGCGCCTGGGACACGCACTTCTATCATTACTCGCTGATGCGCGAACAGCTCGGGCCTGGGTTCGATCGCGCGTTCAGCGCGCTGGTGACCGATCTCGAAGAGCGCGGACTGCTCGACGAAACGCTGGTCGTGGTTACCACCGAACACGGCCGCACGCCGAAGATGAGCCATGCGAAGGGAGGCGGCCGAGACCATTGGGCCCGGGCTTATTCGAGCGTCATGGTTGGTGGCGGGGCCGCGCGAGGGAAAGTCGTCGGCCGCACCAACGCCGTGGCGGGCGAAGTCGACGAGACGCCGATCTCGCCTAAGGACATCCTGGCTACTGTCTATCATCTGATGGGGGTCGACCCTCACACGCTAATCCACGACCGCCTCGGCCGGCCACTGCCGGTGGGTGGCGAAGGCCGCGTCGTGCCGGAATTGCTGGCGTAAGCTTGGGATGGCCCGTGGATGCCTTCGGTTGCACTGCTGGACAAGCCAGCAGTAGCACACAGAACCGACGGGAGTGCGAGGCTTCCGCCGAGCAATGAAGCGCGCTCGATGACGCGAAGGTCAGAACCAAGAACCCGCGGCTAGCGCCTTGCGGCTCACAGACAACGAAAGTTTCGCCGGAGTCCTGTCCGCATGAGCCTGATCTTGTTTCCGCTGGGGCTCGTCCTGATTCTGGTCGCGCTGTACGACGGTTTCGAGACGATGGTCCTGCCTCGCCGTGTGACGCGAGCGTTGCGACCGGCGCGGCTCTACTATCGCACGGTGTGGAAAACCTGGCGGTCGATCTCGACGTTCTTTCCGGCCGGCAAACAGCGCAATAGTTTTCTCAGCGTCTTCGGCCCGCTCTCTTTGATTGGGCTGTTTATCGGTTGGGTCGGTTCGTTGATCATTGGATTTGCGCTGATCCAGCGCGCGATCAGCCCGGAGCTTGTCGGCGGCGATCGTTTGCACAGTTTTGTTGACTATCTCTATCTCAGCGGCGAAACGTTTTTCACGCTGGGCTATGGCGATGTGACGCCGGCGTCTTCGCTGGGGCGGGCCTGCTCGGTGCTCGAGGCCGGCACTGGCTTCGGCTTTATGGCCGTCATCATCGGTTACTTGCCAGTGCTCTATCAGGCGTTCAGCGCGCGCGAACGGACGATTGCGCTATTGGATGCGCGGGCCGGCTCGCCCCCGACGGTCTACGAAGGATTGATACGGCTGGCCCGGAATGACCAGGTCTCGGCGCTCGATCAGCATTTGCCGGAGTGGGAACGTTGGGCCGCAGATCTGCTGGAAAGTCATCTCTCGTTTCCGGTCCTCAGCTACTACCGCTCGCAGCATGATAATCAATCTTGGCTGGCGGCGCTGGCCGTGGTGCTCGACACGTCGTCGATCCTGATGGTGATTGGCGAACGGCGGGCCCGGTATGTCGCACAGATGACATACGCCATGGGGCGCCACGCGGCCGTTGATCTGTCGCTCGTCTTCGGGCTCCCGCCTAAGCAACCGCCGCGAGATCGCGTAACACCGGCGGAACTCGACCGCCTGCTGGACCAGATCACTCCGAAATCAACGCCGGAAGAACGCACGGCGATGCACGCGCGGCTGACCGAGTTGCGCAGTTTCTACGAGCCGTTCCTGGAGAACCTGTCCGAGTACTTTTTGTTAACCGTCCCGCGCTTTGTCCCGGACAAGGTGACAGTCGACAATTGGCAAACCAGCGCCTGGACGCACCGCGCGCCAGGCATAGGGCAACTACCAGGTCCCGAGGCGCCGGACGGGGCGGAGGATCAGCATTTTGAGTGATGGGGGAGTTAAACTGCGAGGGCGTCGCAATTGGCGTCAGGCGTTCTGGGAGGGCGAGGCTCCCGCCGAGCCGAGCAGCGCGTCGGACGCAGCGCATCACAACGTCATTCGTGAGCCGCAAGGCGCTAGCCGCGGGTTCTTCGTCATCGAGAAGGACGTTTGCGCGCGGACTTCGCCGACGCATAGCGCAGTGTCGCCCCGTTGGGGCTTTCGTGTGAAGGTCTTCGGTTGTCCAGGGGCTCACGCCCCTGGCTATTGACTGTCGCCCCTGCGGGGCTGCGTACTCATCGTCGTTCTGTTCCTTGAACGCTACTTCGCCCCTTGGAACATCGCGTTTTGGCGGTCGCCGCGTGAGAGCAAATACGCCATCAGGTCCAGCACTTCGGATTCGTTGAGCGTGTTCAACAGGCCTTCCGGCATCATCGAGACCTTACTCTTCGTGATCTCTTCGATGTCCTGTCGTTTGACGTGGGGCATGTTGTTGGGATTGAGCATGTCGGTGTTGATCTGGATGTCATCGCCGTTGAGGTTGGCGATGCGGCCGGTGATCACGCGGCCGTCGTTGGTGACGACGGTGATCGCTTCGTACTGATCGCTGATTTCCTTGCTCGGCTCGACGATTGATTCGAGTAGGTCCTTCTTATTGAAGCGACCGGCGAGGCCAGACAGGTCCGGGCCGAGTCCGCCCCCTTCGTTGCTGAAGCGGTGGCAAGCGAAGCACTTGGCCACGGCGAATAGCGCCCGGCCGCGCTCGAAATCGCGACCCTTCAGCTCTGGCTCAAGCATCTTGGCCAGTTCTGGCAGCGTGTATTCCTTGACAACCGGTCGCGGTGGGCCGGCCGGCGCTGCCGCGGCGTCTGGCTTGGCTTCGACCAGGGCAGCTAGCGCCGCTTTGTCGCTGTCGCTGAGATTGGCGACCGCGTCGCGGCGAATGTTGCGAATGAAGCCACGCAAACTGTTGCCCCCCTTGTAACCGTCGGCCTTGGCGATCCATTCGAAGTAGGACTTACGCAGCTCCGGCGTCCAGCCTGTCTTCAGCACCCGCAGCGCCCGGCCGTATTCGATCTGCTCCTCCTGCGACGGCGCCTGCTGCAACAGCGCGACGGTCTTGGCGGCCGTCTCCGGCGCTTGCAGGAAGGTGAGCAATTGCACGAGCTCGATGTTCAGCTCGCGAATCTTAGCCGGGAAGAGCGGATTGAATCGCGCTGTGAGCGCGGCCAGCGTCTTGTCGCTGGGGCGTGGGAAGCGGACCAGCGCGACCTGGTAGACACGCAGTAGATCGAGCTGCTTGGCGAGGTCGAGCTTCGCCAGATCGATCCCGGCGAGCGCCTCGAAAACCTGCTCCACTTCGGCGGCGCTGGGGTCTTTGTAATCCTTGCCGCGGTGGGCTGGATCTTGCGCCGTGGTGTGAATCAGCGCCAACAGCCCTTCAAGTTCCGCCTCGGCGTTTGTCCCTTTCGTCAGTGCTCGCTTGCTGAAGGCTTTGGGATCGCGGTACTCAATCGCCACGCGGGCCGCAAAGCGAACAAACCGATCTGGATTCGAAAGCAGCGGAAACAGCGTGTCGAGCGACGCGTCGTCGGTCTTCCCTTGCATCGCCTCGGCCTTATGACGCAGCGTGCGGGCGTCCTTGGCCGCTGCCTCGACAGCCGGTGTCACCGGGAAAGTCGTTTCTTCGCCGTTGTACGTCACGCGGTACAGGCCGGACTGTGTTCGTCGCCCGCCGACCAGGAAGTACATCGCGCCGTCTTTGGGGTTGATGACAATGTCCGTCAGCGCCAGCGGCGTTCCGCTGATGAATTCTTCCAGTTCGCCGCCGTACGAAGCGCCCTTGGGTTTGAGGTGCAAAGCATACAGCTTGCCGTAGCTCCAATCGCAGCAGAACAAGGCCTGCTGATACTTGGCCGGGAATTTGGCGCCGTAGCCAAATGTCATGCCAGTGGGTGAGCCTGGTCCGACGTCGGCCACGGCCGGCAGGCTGTCGATGTAATACGGTGGCCACTTGCCGGCGCCGTTGCGGTAGCCGTAATCACCGCCGCTGGTGACGTGCAGCACGCGCGTCGGTCGATACCAGGGCGTGCTGACGTCCCATTCCATGTCGGAGTCGTACGTGAACAACTCGCCATCGGTGTTAAAGGCGATATCGAACGGATTGCGGAAGCCCATCGCGAACAGTTCGCACTCTTTGCCGTCTGGGCTGACTCGGCAGACGAATCCGCCTGGCGCCCGCTCGTCGGCCATGAAGCCGCTGCCGTCGACCATTCGCGGCAGCAAGTTATCTTCGCCCCAGATTCCCTTCATGATGCTGCTAGTGGTCTTCGGCACGCGCGTGGCGTTGCCGGCGACAATGTAGAGCGACTTGCCATCCGGCGAGAGAACCACAGCGTGCGGGCCATGCTCGCCGCCCCCTTCGAATTTGCGCAGCAACTCGACGCTATCGAGCTTGTCGTCGTTGTTGGTGTCTTGAACGCGGTAGAGCCCGGAGTCGTACTTCTTGCCTTTGTTGACGACGACATACAGGCTATCGAACGCCCAGAGCAGCCCGTGGGCTTCGCCGAGCGGAATATCAATCGGTTCGATCTTGCACTGGCCCGCCTTGTCGCCGAGCGCTTGCGGCGTAACGCGATAGAGCGCGCCGTACTGATCCGACACGATCAGCCGACCCTTGGGGTCAGTGGTCATGTTGACCCACGAACCTTCTTGCTCCTTAGGAACCGTGTAGAGGAGTTCAACGTTGAAGCCCTTGGGCGCCTTCAATGGGCCAGCCGGATTGATCATCTTGGCGACTTTGTCGTCCTTGCTGTCTGCCTTCTTCTTGGCGGGCTCATCGGCGGCGCTCGCCGGAGACGAAGCGATCGACGCTGCGAAGAGGAGCGCCGATGCGACGCCAGTGACACAGAGCAAGAGACTCAGACGGCGGGCGAACTGGGTGCGCATGATCAATCCAAGGACGGGGTGGCAGATGTCTGGTAGGTGCGGGCGGGGGCACGGCAGGGACCGATTGGTTCAACCGGCGACTTTCCTGACGGCCTAAGGAAAACATTAACAGGCGATAGCCCGCGAAGCTACCGGGGGGGCCGAGGGGGCCAGGAGGGCTGTAAATTCCTGAAGAATGGGGTCAGGCACATGGTTTCGGTCAACCATTTCTCGGCAATCGAAAGACTTCTCACCGAGAAATGAGCCAGACCCCCGGCAATAAGGCGGAATCTGCGACCTTTGCGCGCCCAAACGACACTTGGCCTGCGTATAGCTAGGAGCAACCCGAAACCGCGCGAAATTCGGCCCAGAAACTTGTCTTGCCCCTGACCTCTCGCCTCCCTACAGTAAATAGCGTTAGCGCTGATTGATCGCTCGCAGGTCATTGCACACCTCGGAACACCATGCGAAACGCCCGTCGAACGCTCCGCTGCTCGACCTTCTGGGGGATGATTCCCCTGGCGCTTCTCGCCGGTCTGCCGACGACGAGCTGCTTTTGCGCCGACGGCGGATTCAAGCTCTTCTGCGGCGGGCATGTCGCCGGCGCTCAGACGTCAGCGAGCGACTCGCACGTTCCTAACGCCAACGCCCAGTCTGGCAGAGTCGCGCAGCATTGCCCGGCTTGCGCTGCCAAAGATGGGGCGGCCGATGATTCGGCCGCGCGAGCCAGCGAGACTCAGACGGCCAATGGCGATCTCGCCTTGAGCGATTCCTGCTGCTCGACAGGTCAGCCGCCCGTCAGTGGCTCGCCCACGGAGTGCTGCCGGCTTGTGGAATCGACCACCGGAACGCTGACTTCCGTCGTTCCCTTGCCTGATCTCACTGCGCTTGGATTTGCCAACGTGGTCGAAATTGTCAGCGCTCCGCGCCTGGTTGCGGCAGCGCTGGCCAAATCGTATGACGTCTTCGAGATCGGCCCGCCGGTCGATCGCGTGATCGTTCACTGCTCGCTGTTGATCTGAATTCTTCGGGTCCGCCTCTGACTCCCTGTCTGCTGCGCCGCTTGAGGCTGCGCGGCAAGAACCACTGCGAGTTGGCTCTGGCGGACTTGGCGCCCATCGTTCGGCGCTCGCCGTGTATTTGAAGTTTTTTCACGGTGTGGTCGCGCGCAATTCCGGCTCACGTTGGGCAGGTGGCGCTTCGACCTATGAATTCTGCAATGGAGAGTTTTCCCATGTTAATGTTTTTGGCCTCGATGTTGATGTCGCTGGCGGTTGGCTCAGGCGCCGCCAGCCAGGCTGCCGATTGTACGACCTGCTGTGGCGCTAGCTGCCAGACGTGCTGCGCTGATTGCGCAACCTGCTGTGGTGGCGATTGCCAGTCGTGCTGCGGAGCGAATTGCTCTGACTGCTGCGGCGATAACTGCGCCGCTTGCTGCGGAGCCGCTGCGGGCGCCAAGGCCGGCGCTTGCTGCAAGGCCAAGGCTGTTTCGCTGAAGGGCGACAGCCTGAAGGCTGAGAGCAAGGAGGCCGTCAAGGCAACTTGCTGCGCGAAGGCGCCAGCCGCCAAGTCGTGCTGCGCTAAGGCGAAGACGGCGAAGTAACCGTCTCGACTCACGCCAGCGTGTGAGATCGTCGCCGAGGTCCCGGTTTGCCGAAAGGCCGGCCGGGGCCTCGGCTTTTTGTGCGCTGGTCACACACTAACCCGCACCGCGAGCGAGTCATCCTTCTTACCAGCCCGAAGCGCCAGCGGGTGGGAAGTGTCCTAAGAATGTGGTGTTACGACACCCAGTCTGGAAATCCCTAGGGGAAAGGATGCCAATGCCAAGTGCTAGTGCGTACAGCGCACCGAGGACCGGGTATCATGGGGTGATGGAACGTACAATCTCACGCATGGTGATTGTCGCGCTGGCAACGATCGTCGGGGGCATATTTGGAGTTGGCTGCCTGGGCGACTTCTTACTTACTGGGATTCGTGGCTATGACCACGGCGGTGAGGGGGCGGAATACGCCATGCTCGGCGGTGTAATCGGAGCGATGGCCGGCGCAGTCGTGGCGTTATTTCTGTTAGATCGCGCGCCGCCAAATCCGCCGCCCGAAAACCCGATTTCAGACTGACGCACTAACCGAGTCAGCGATCCGAAAATCTTTTGGGCTGTGACACCACAGTTCTAGGACACTACCAGCGAGTGTTCTTAAGCCTTTCATGCATGCGCCACGTTCACGCCGTCGCATTGAACTCAATCGCTATTTCTTCGTCGTGTCTTCGTGCCGTTGTGGTAATCCACTTTCATCGGCAAGTCGAAGGGATCACGAAAACACGAAAGAGAAGTGGACGCTGACGTTGGCCGCACTTTCTTCAAGTCCCCACGCCTCGACGCCTTGTCGAAGAACCCTCGCTGGCGCTTCGGGCTGGTAAAACGAAAAAGACCGCGACCTGCGCTAGCGGCTGCGTAGCACGCGTTCCAGTAGTCGCTGTGAGAGACGGCTGAAGGAGCCATCTGCGCGATCGCGCGGACGCGGGATGTTGACCTGGAACTCGTCACGGATCGAGCCTTGTTCCAGCACGACCACGCGATCGGCCAACATCACGGCCTCTTCGATATCGTGCGTCACCAGGATCGCCGTGCACGGTTGGTTCTTCCAGAGCGAATAGATCAGGCTCTGCATTTCGATCCGCGTCAGCGCGTCGGTGGCGCCGAGTGGTTCGTCGAGTAGTAGCAGCGGTGGGTGGCCGATCAACGCCCGCGCCAGCGCCACGCGTTGGCGCTGTCCGCCCGAGAGTGTGGCGGGCCAGTCTCGCCCCCGATCGGCCAGGCCGACTTTGGCCAGGGCTTCGTCGACACTCCAAGCGCGCCCCGGTCTTTGCCCAATCGCCACGTTCTCGGCCACGCGCAACCAGGGGAGCAAGCGCGAGTCTTGAAACATCATCCGCGCCCAGGCGTTGACGCCTGCGAGGGGCTGCGCGTCGATCGCAATCGACCCGGCGGTTGGCGTCTCGAGCCCGGCGATCAAACGCAACAGCGTGCTTTTGCCGCAGCCACTTCGACCGACCAGCGCGACAAACTCGCCGCGTTCAACAAACAGATCAACGTCGCGCAGTACGGACCGCGCGCCGAAGGACTTGCTGACGCGTGACAGGCTGACGTCGACCGCGTTGTTCGGCGTCGCAGGCTGCTCGGTAGCGTCTACCCGTAACGGTAGAATCATCGAATGCTCGTCGATCGTGCGAGATGGTTGACTCATACAGGTTGGATCGTCAGCAAGTCGACGGCCGGGTTCGCGGTTTTCAGACCGATCGGATGCCACGGCAGCACGCGACGTTCGAGCACGCGCACTGCCACGTCGGCCAGTTTGCCCAGCAGCGCGTAGATCAGAATCGAGAGCAGGATAATGTCAGTATGCATGAACTCGCGGGCGTTCATCGCCAGGTAGCCCAGGCCGGATTGCGATGAGATCGTCTCGGCCACGATCAACGTCAGCCACATCGTGCCGAGCGACAGCCGCAGGCCAACCAGGATGGATGGCAGCGCGCCCGGCAGGACGACAGTTTTCAGAAATCTGGCGCCGCGAATATCGTAGACACGGGCCATTTCGATCAGGCCGGGGTCGATGGCGCGGATGCCGTGATAAGTGTTGATGTACATCGGAAAAAAGACGCCGAGCGCGATCAAAAACAGCTTGGCCTGCTCGTCGATGCCGAACCACAGAATCACCAGCGGAATCAGCGCCAAGTGCGGCACGGTGCGGATCATCTGAAACGATGTGTCGAGCAACCGCTCAGCAATCGGCGACAGTCCGGTCAGCACGCCGAACAGTAAGCCCAGCCCGCCGCCGAGCAATAATCCACCCGCGGCGCGGGCTGTGCTGATCGCCAGGTGCCGAAAGAGTTGCCCATTGGCGATCAAACGCCCGGCCGATTGCAGCACCGCCGTAGGGGCGGGCAAAAAGCGGGGCGAGATCCAGCCAAGTTGCGCGCCAATTTGCCACAGCAAGAGCAGGCTCACCGGCGCCAGCCAGGGGAGCAACCATCGTCGCCATTTTGTCGTGCGCTCAGGCATTTTAGCTGGCCGCCGGTTGTCTGGCCGCGGCTGGCGCGAAGCGATTGCCGATGATTTCGCCGACCGGTTGCTTTTCAGCGATTGAGCCTCGATCACCGGTTGGGTCCACCGCCCCCGATGTTTGCGTCAGGGGCAGCAGCGGGAAGAGCAGGTCGGCGACGCGGTGCGCCTCTTCGAGATGCGGATAGCCGGAGCAGATGAAGGTGTCGATGCCGAGGTCCGCGTACTCGCGAATCCGCGCGGCGACTGTTTCCGGATCGCCGACGAGCGCCGTGCCAGCGCCGCCGCGGACCAGCCCCACACCGGCCCAAAGGTTCGGGCTGACCTCAAGCGACGCGCGACTACCAGCGTGCAGGCTGCGCATCCGGCTTTGGCCGACCGAGTCATGCTGCGCGAGCGCCGCCTGCGCCGCGGCGATCGCCTTGTCGTCAACGTAGCGAATTAGATCATCGGCCGCGGCCCAGGCCTCGGCCGTGGTTTCACGCACGATCAAGTGCAGGCGAATTCCGAATCGCATGGTGCGACCATGTTGGGCGGCGAGCGCGCGGACGCGGGCGATTTTTTCGGCCACGTCAGCCGGGGGCTCGCCCCACGTCAGGTACACGTCAACATGCCGCGCGGCGATGTCGAGCGCCGGATCGGACGAACCGCCGAAGTAGAGCGCCGGATACGGTTTTTGCAGTGCGGGAAAAAGGAGCTTGGCGCCTTTGACGTGGATGTGGTCGCCACGAAATTCGGTCTCGACGCCCTGCATGGCGTTGCGCCAAACCGTCAGAAACTCGTCGGTCAAGCGGTAGCGTTCGTCATGTGATAGATGCACGCCATCGGCGGCGGCCTCGGCCGGATCGCCACCGGTGACAATGTTAATCAGCACGCGGCCCTCAGAGAGCCGATCGAATGTTGCTGTCATTCGCGCTGCAACGCCGGGCGAAACGAGCCCCGGACGCAAGGCGATCAGAAACTTCATGCGGCGCGTCGTCGCCATTAGCGCGGAAGCCACGACCCATGAGTCTTCGCAGGAGCGACCAGTTGGCAGCAAGGCGCCTTTGAAACCCAGACTGTCGACGGCCCCGGCAACTTGTTGCAGATACGGGAGCGTAACCGCGCGGCCACCGTGGCTGGCGCCCAGATAACGCCCATCGCCATGCGTGGGCAAAAACCAAAACATGTCCATGCGATGTCTGCCTGCGTGTTCGTGTTAAGGAGTGGGTCGCCAGACTGCCGTCGAGACGTCGACCTTTTGTCCGATCAGTCCCACTCGAAAGAACGTGTCGGCCACTTGCTGCTGCGTTTGCACAATCTCGGGCTCAAGTTCGTGAACGCCGTACTTGCGCCGCTGCTCGGCGCGGCGGATGATGTCCTGATCGATGCCTAGATTATTCGAGATGAAACCGATCGCTTCGTCCGCATGCGTTGAAACCCAATCACTGGTGCGGGCCAACTCCACGATCAGTTGTTGCAGAACGTCTGGATGCTCGGTCGCAAACTTGCGAGACGCCAGGTAAAAGCCGCGGTTGGAAACCAGGTTCTCGCCATTGACCAGCACCCGCGTTCCGCCGGCGCTTTCTGCTACAGCAAAGAATGGATCCCAAACCGCCCAGGCGTCGACGCTGCCACTTTCGAACGCCACGCGGGCGTCTGCCGGTGGCAGAAAGACCGGTTCGATGTCTTGATAAGTTAATCCGGCGTGCTCCAGCGCCTGGACTAGCAGGTAATGGACGTTCGATCCCTTGTTGAGCGCGACGCGCTTTCCCTTCAGTTGCTCAACGCTTTGGATGGGCGAATCCTTCAAGACCACAATCGCTTCAGACTGCGGGCTCGGATCTTCGCAGGCGACATAGACCAGCGGCACACCGGCGGCCTGCGCAAAGACCGGTGGCGTTTCGCCGGCGTGACCGAGATCGATTGCGCCGACGCTCAGCGCTTCGAGCAATTGCGGGCCGGCGGGGAACTCCTTCCAGACCACTTGCACGTTGGATCCCAGCCGCGACGTGAGGTCGGCGCTGGCGCGCAAGTGGTTCAGCAGCAAGCTCGACTTCTGGCAACCAATCCGCAGCGTGACAGCGCCATCGTTAGCGCCCTGGCCTGCCGCCTGGTCGCCGGCAGTCGTCGATGAGTTGCAGCCTCCGGCCAAGACCAAGGTCAGGCACAGTAAAACGGCCCCACGTTTGTTAGCAGACAATCTGGTCACGGGACGCTTTGCCAATGAGGAGTGAATCGTTTGGACGTGTTAGCGATCATTACTTAATAGGTAAAGTTAGTGATTTTATTGGCCTATGTCAACGAATTACCTGCTGGATCAGCGACCGGTCGGGTTTCGGCAGTCGTTAGCCCGTGTGATCCTCAAAGAAGTCCGATACCTGAATTTCCTTGGGACAGGGCACTTGCGCAGAATTGTCTCAACAGTTGCTTGACATCCAACCGATTCATGTCATAATCATAACAATAACGATCGAATAACAGATGTATTCGGTCCGTTGCCCTGGAGGGCGTTTGTTTTCTTTTAAAATGCGTCGCTGACTGGAAGGCTCCAGAGGCGCCACGCCTGACTTTTAGGAGTCATGCCATGCGACCTGCTGTCTTTCCGTCCGAATTCGGTCGTCTCGACCAATCAGAATGGAGAGGAACGCCATCCTGGCCTTCCTCCAACTCGACAAGCTCGCAGCAAAGCTGCTCGCGGCTCGCAAGATCACGACGTGCGTCGCGATTTTGGGATCGCGTCGTGCGATCCACGCAGGCCGCGGAGTTCTTCTTCGGACTGCTATCGCATTCTCTCCTGTTTGCGTCTGGGCTCGCTGCGACTGAGCAGGGCGCCAGGCTTCCGTTTCAACCACGCGGCGGAAATGTCCGTCGCCCGACGATCCCCGGTGGGCTGCAAAAGCCTTGCGCCGGGGCGCGCAGTTTCTGTTGACGTTTGTCTCACGATTTGGCGCCTCACGATCTGGCGCCGCGCGTTCGACCGCCATCGACCGCCGGCGCCAGATCGAGGCGATTCTTCGGTTGGCCGCTGGTTGCCCGGTGTGAGGCGCCACGGCGGGCGAAATTGCACGACGACTTGTCGGCAGTTTCGCCACGATCGACTCGATCCTTATCGCTCCGTCGAGATGCGGCCGACCCTCGATCCCCCTTCGGCCGCATCCGACGGACGCGATGGTTTTCAACTAGGAACTCGAAATTCTGCAAGCGCCGAGGTTCCTGTGGGAGAGGGGGGAGGAAAGAACAAGCATGACGCGGTTCTCAGCCCTCCCCTCTTCCAACAATTTGGCTTGCCAATCAGAGAGGCGCGACGGCACTCGCTGGTAGGCGAATGTTGTCGCTAGTGAAGGTCGTTTTTGAGCCGCGGATTCTTGATCGACATGTCGAACGAGCTGGCTCGTCAGCCCAGGCTGCCTATGCCCGGTGTCTGACGTGCATTGTGACAAAACTACTGGCTTTGGCGGAACTGAATGCCCGAGCCAAGAAAATTGAAGGCGCCGCAAACCTGCCGGCCGATTTCTGATGAGACTGATCTCTTTGCCAGGGATGAAGGGTGTGCCCGAAGGACGCTGGGTTGGGCTGTCGCTGCCGCGGCGGTTTGTTTGTGACCTGCTCTACTTCGCCCGCAAGCTGCCGAGCATTCCGATGCAGCGACGGATGCAGTTGAGCGAACTGCTGGCCGCGCGACGCACGGTCACGCCGCGCGTCAGTTGGTGCGCAATGTTCGTCAAGGCGTACTCGATTGTTTGCGCAGATCGTCCCGAACTGCGCCGCGCGTACATGCCGTTCATCCTGCCGCACCTGTACGAGCACCCAGAAGTCGTCGCCAGCTTTTCACTGGAACGTGATTATCAGGGCGAGGACGGTGTCTTCTTCACGCAGGTGCGCCAACCGCAACGGTTGAGCCTGTGGGAGCTCGACGCGATTGTCCGCAGCCACAAGACGGCGCCGATCGAAAGCGTACCCAGCTTTCGCCGGGCGATGTTGCTGAGCCGCTTCCCACGACCGCTGCGAATATTGGTGTGGCGACTGGGGCTATTCGCCGACGGCGCCCATCGGGCGAACTTCTTTGGCACGTTCGGGATCAGTGTCGTGGCTTCGCTCGGCGCGGCGGGCTTGCACATCTTGTCACCGCTGACGACAACGATCAACTATGGCGCGTTTGAAGACGACGGCGCGATCGACGTTCGCTTGACGTACGACCATCGTGTCATGGACGGAGCCAACGCGGCGCGCGCCATCGCCGCGCTCGAAGCGGCGCTACTTGGTCCGGTGCTTGCAGAACTTCGCGCAGGCCCGCCGGTGGTTACGCCGCCTAAAGAAGATGCGGAATTGGATGAGCCGGAAGAGATGCTGCCCAGACGCGAGCCGGCGGCGGCTCACGTTTAGCCGACTGTCTGACGCCGTTACGGCTTGCCGCTCTGCCGTTGTGGTGCACTTATGAATTCGAGATTCACCACAACGATACGACGACACAAAGTAAGGCGGAGGAACCGCACGAACGGCGATTAGGCTATCGGCGACGGCCATTCGACGACGGCAATCTCTGTAGTCAGCCGTCTTTCGGGCAACTAAAATAGCGGTCGCAACGTTGCCACCGATGTTGGCGGTTGCCGACCCGCTACGATTGCTCCCCGCCCGCCCCGCCTTGCGAGAATTCTCGATGCCCACCTACGGTCAAAGTCACCGACGTATGCAACGGCTTGGTGCGCTTGGCCTGTTGGCCGGCGTATTCGTCGCCGGGAACGGTTTGCCGGCTTTCGCCGATGAATCCCCAACGCCAGTAGCGAAACCCGAGGCGCCGATCACGGCCGCGCCGGCGGTTGATCTTCCGGCCGAAGTGGATCTGCGTCCAGCGCTGAATGAGCTAGGGCTGAAGCCGCGCCGGCAAGGGCGGCGCGGCACGTGTTCTGTGTTTACCACGGCGGCGACGTTCGAGTTCGCGCTATCGAAGCGGCGCGGCGAGAGCCTGCCGTTGAGCGTGGAGTACTTGAATTGGTCGTGCAATCAGATCACGCACAACCGCCGCGACGTGGGACAGTTCTTTCACAACCTACTGAAGGGCTACGAACGGCACGGCGTTTGTCTCGAGTCGGAGATGCCGTACACGCGCCGCTTCGATCCCGAACTCGCGCCCAGTGAGGACGCGATCAAGAGCGCTAAACAGATCCGCGAACTGCCCTTCGAGGTCCACTGGATCAAGCCGATCGGCGAAGCGCCGGGCGTCACGCCGGAGCAGTTCTTGGAAGTCAAACGCGTGCTGGCCGCTGGCTGGCCGGTCGCCGCCGGCGCCAGTCATAGCCGGTTGTTCGTGGGCTATCTCGACGACGAGAAGGAGCCAGGAGGTGGCGTGTTTCTGACGAAGGATTCCGGCTCCGGCTCCTACAGGCGCGTGACGTACGAATTCGCCAAAACGCAAGTCAACGACGTCTTCTGGGTCGACCTGCCGGAGTTGGCCGACTCCAAGAAAGCGGAGTCCGCCGAGGCGAAGTCGCCGTAGCGCGAAGGGCCCATTCGCCACACCAGCCCGAAGCGCCAGCGAGGGGTCTTCGTCGCAGCGCCGATTACGAAGAACCCTCGCTGGCGCTTCGGGCTAGTAAGAAGCTGCTGCAGTGGCATATAAACTTTCTGTGACATCATGAATCGCATTTCCTTTCTCACCCGAAGCACTCGCTCGTCACTTTGTTTCGCCGTCGGAATTGCGCTCGCGATCGCATTGCCGGGCCTTCTCTCCGCCGCGGAGCCAACGCGCGTTCGCGTGTTGAGTTACAACATTCACCACGGCGAGGGGACCGACGGCAAGCTCGACCTGGAGCGGATTGCACGGGTCATCACGTCGGTCACGCCAGATATCGTCGCGCTACAAGAGGTCGACAAGAAGGTCACGCGGACCGGGGGCGTCGATCAGCCGGCCGAGCTGGCGCGGCTGACAAAGCTGCGCGTGGCGTTTGGCGGTAATATCCGTTTCGGCGGCGGCGACTACGGGAATGCGGTGCTTAGCCGGTTTGAAATTGCACACGAGAAGAACCACCTGTTGCCTTCGATCGATCAGGGCGAGCAGCGCGGCGTGCTTGAAGTCGAGCTCACGCTGCAGGGCGAGGCGCCAGCGCTCTTATTCTTCAACACCCATCTCGACGCGCGCCGTCCTGACGGCGAACGCGTGGCGTCGGCCCGCACGATCAACGAGTTGGTGGCGAAAGATCCCAAGCGTCCGGCGGTGCTGGCTGGCGATCTGAACGACGTTGCGGAAAGCGAGACGTTGAAGATCTTCGGCGGCGAGTGGCAGAAGTCGAACGACGCGGCGCTTCCGACCATTCCGGCGAGTCGCCCCCGCCGACAGATTGATTTCGTCCTGTTTCGGCCGGCCTCGGCCTGGCGAGTGGTCGAATGCCGAGTGCTCGACGAAGCCGTGGCCAGCGACCACCGACCAATTCTTGCAGTGTTCGAACTGAATCAAGCCACGCCGTAGATCCGTCTTATCGTGAGTCGGCGGCCGCCATTTTGGCCGTTATATGGCGTAGGAGGGCGGATTTGGGCTGGAAAACCGCCACTCAGCATTTGGCGCCGAAGTTGCGTTAAGTGGAACTGCGTCTTCTGCGCCTGTCAAAACCACGAAGGAACGCGCAACTTCACGCGCGCATTTCATACTATGAGCCGCACAAATTCCGGTCATGCTGGACGATTGCCGACCGTTCTGCAACCAATCAAAGTCACGTTGAAGCCGCGCTGGACGGGGAGCCACGTTGAGGGCGAACGGGTTGAGCCGGAGCTGGAACAGCTTGCCCATTGGATGGACAGCGTCTTTCATATACCCGGCTTAAACATCCGGTTTGGGCTCGATACGATCCTCGGCCTGCTGCCGTTCGTTGGCGACGGTCTGTCGTCGTTGGTTTCGTTCTACATTCTTAGCGCCGCGGCAAAGCACGGCGTGCCGAAAGCCACGCTGCTTCGCATGGGCGGAAACGTCGCGTTCGACTGGTTGCTCGGTAGCGTGCCCTTTGTCGGCGACGCGTTCGACGTCTTCTTCAAGTCGAACCAGATGAACGTGTCGCTCCTGCGCAGGCATCTGAACACGCCGGTCGAAGCGCGCCGCCGTTCGACAATTGGCGACAAAGTATTCGTGGCCGGAATCATCCTGGCGCTCGTGGCCGTCCTGGCCGGGCTAGCGTTGCTGACGGTGTTCTTGCTGCAGGGCATGCTTGGACTGGTGCGTGGGCTTTGGACGTGAATCAGCGTTCATCCGACTAACGCGCGCAACTTCACGCCATGATGGCGACGTGCTCCAGCAGTTTGCCGGCAAGCGTTTGGTCGCCATGCACCTCAATATTCGGAAACCGAGCGCGTTGCTCGGCGCAGGTTCGGCGTTTCGTAAATATCTTCCAGGCAATCGCCTGATCGATCACGGCGCGAGCGGCGGGCTTGCCATGGGTTGTCGCGGTGGCGCTCCATGACGATTCAGATCGTTCGATCGTCCAGACGCCACCGGCCGGGCCGCGCACTTCGAGCGAGACCTGCGTCCCAACCGGCGCCACCACGTTTTGGAATGTGTAGGGGAGGGCCAACAGAAATGTCTCAAGCACCGGGTGGTAGAGAGACGCTTCGTCGAGCGGCGTCGGCCGTTCTACCGCATCGGCAATTTGGCGCTGATGATGCCAACGCTCCGTAAACTCTCGCGCAATATCGAACCACATCTTCGATTCGCCCTCGCCGGCCCAGGCCACGGGAAAGAGCGCCGGCGCCAGCGGGTCTGCTTGGATGAACAGGTCTGCAATCTGGGCGCCGGTATGGTCAAGCAAGTCGATCAACACCACCGGGCTGATTCTTCGCGTCGCCGCGGTCCATTCCGCGTTCAAGCGATCGAGGTACGACAGAAGGTCTGCGTACGAATCAAAACCGCGCGGCGCGTCCGGTGATGAATAATGGTCGCGCTGCGCGGATAGTCGGCGGAGATTGCCATCCAGCAGGTGCGAGGCAATGTCCTGCACATTCCAGCGCGAGCAGACCGTCGGCCTGCGCCAATCTTCAGGCGAAAGTGACCGCAGCAAGCGAACCAGGTGTCCGTTGAGTTCTCTAAAAAGATGTGATGTTTGGATAAGGGGTGATTCAGGCATAGGACAATCCAGGTACCAATGCGAGTTGCAACTTCAAGACAGCCTGTCGCTGGTGTAGGTTCGCCGTCAAGTGTCACCGCGACCGCTGAACGGCTCACGCAAATCTACCAAATGGGTAGAATCAGATTAGGCCGTGGTGAATCGCCCCAGGCCTGACGACGGATCGCATTCGCCCCGTGGAACAGGAGCCCGCACGTGTCTGGTCAAGAACCCCATCTGCATTCGCCATCGGCCCGGTGGCTTTCTCCACTTCGTAATTCGACCAAGGCCACGGATGTGCCGCAGTTGGTTGCCGAGCAACTCCAGCATTTTGGCATCGACCAGAGAACCGATTTTGGCGCCACGCTAGCGAGAATCGCCCAGCGGTTGTACGAATGCCACTCCGACGTCGATCTGTTGTGGCAGCAAACCCTCAGCGCCATCGACGGCCTCGACCGCAGTGATCGGATCGCTTACTTCAACGCCAAGAAATTCCTCTCGTTTCAATTCGCCAAGTTGCTCGACATGCTGCAGTCGCCGTCCCGGCGAACGTATCAGAGCCTCGACTACAGTCCGACGACGCAGTACGCCAAGGGGCCGTACGCGATGTTCGACAACGTGACGGCCATATTCTCGGCCACGCCGGTCATCACTCGCACCGCCACGTATGTTTATGCCTGCGCGGAGTGGATTGCCGACGCCTTTCAGGGCAAAGAACTGCTGCTGGAAATCTATTCGCGGCTGTTGAATCCAACAAGCGTGTGCCTGGCAAATTACATTGTCGATCTCGAGGCAGGTCCTTACGCTCGCGAGTATTTCGCCTGGAATTTCAATAGCGGCATGGCGGCGATCGACGCGGCGCTCAGCCACTTGTTGGGCGCTGGCGACATGTTGATCAGCAGCCGCAACATCTACGGCGGCGCCCATCAGTTGATCCACGACTGGTTCGGCAAGCCGGGCAACTTGAACATTGCCATCGAAACCTTCGACGGCTCCTCGGCCGAGGCTTTTTTGAGTGCGTACGAGCGGATCACGCAAGCGAATGCTGACCGCATCGCGGCCGGTCGAAAAGTCTATGTGTATTTGGAATCGCCATGCAACCCACATGGCTACGTGCTCGATATACCAGGCATTTGCCGCGCCGCGCACGAGAAGGGTTTGCGCGTGATGCTCGACGCCACGATTGGCACGCCGTTTTTGACACGGCCACTGCAGCGAGACAATCCGGCCGAACGACCTGACTTTGTGATTCACAGTTACACGAAAGACCTGTCCGGCACGGGCTCGGTCGTGGCCGGCGTGGTGATCGGTCGCAACGAGGATATGTTCGTACCCAAGGGAGAATCATCCGGCGGGATCTCGTGGCGAGACACGCTGTTTTGGAACGTCTACTACGTGAAGGGCGCCTTCCTCAACGCCGACGCCGCGTTTGAAGTGATGCAAGGCATCCGCACGCTCGAAAATCGAATGCTGGCCAAGTGCATCAACACGAACATACTGGCCAGGTTCTTGAACTCGCACCCCAGCGTGAAGGTCCACTGCAACGCGCTGCCAGACGACGAGAACGCAGAGCTGCGCGAGAAGTTGCTGTTTCTCGGCCTGCCGGCGCCGCTGTATACGATCGACTTCGAAGCGGCCGGTCTGCCGCCGCAGGCGTTTCAGCGGTTTGTCGATAACCTATCGCCAACATTCGGCCACATGATCAGCCTGGGGCAGTCGAACACGATTATCAGTTGCCCGGCGTTGACAACACACTCGGAACTACCGAGCGAAGGGCTGGCCAGCGCCGGCATCACACCGACGACGATCCGCTTTGCCGTCGGCGATGAAGACCCCTGCGATCTGCTGGAGCATCTGGTCGAAACAGCCCGCTTTGCGATCGATCCAGTCTCGCCGGGCTTTGCTGATAAGTTTCCGAACGCCCAGGAAATGGAGCGGCTGGTCAAGGAATGTTATCTGGAAACGCACCGGCGGTATGTGGACTCGAAGTTTGCGTAGGAGATTGAACGCCCGATACTTTGCCGGGGGCGATGCGGACGACGATTTGTGATTGCCACTTCGGCTGGTCATAATCGACTCGTTACCGCCATTTCAGAAATCGGACACGTTTCAAGGGGCGCCGACCGTGAAGAATCTCATTCTCTGTGCCGCGATATTCGGCCTCTTGCCCACGATGCGCGCAGCTGCCGAGGTTCGCACCTGGAAGGCGCGCTCCGGCGCCACGGCTATCGAAGCCGAGTTCGTCAGCCTCGCCGATGGCAAAGTTACGCTCCAGCGCGCGGGGGGCAAACGTACGGTTGTGCCGTTGGAGAAGCTGAGCGACGAGGATCAACAGTTCGTTGCGCAAGCGACCGCAAAATTAGGCAGCGGCGCCACGATTGAATCGACGCCTAAGGCCTCAGCGCCTGGTGGGCCACTGACGATTGGCGACACGAAGGTCGAAATCATGCGGCTGGAGATTGCCCGCCCCGCGCCCCCGGCGGCCGAGTCGAAAGAAGAAGACGATCCGGCGGGCATCGGCATTCCGATGGGCAAGGAAGGGACGACGATCCATTTGCTGACCAAAAATCCGAAAGTGCGCATCATTGGCATCGGTGACAAGAAGAGCCGCGTCGCGTCCCTGACGGACGACAAGCAGACGAATCTTTTGCGGAGCAAAGAGGACGACCGTTTCGGCGGCAGTATGTTCGGCCCGTTGCAGGCTCACATTGCTCCGGGCGGACATCAATGCGAACTCGAGATCAAAGCGCCCCGGATTCCGGCGCGCGGCGCCGCCAAAATTCAATTAGACGCCACGGTCGTGCTGCTATGCGGCGCCGAGGAAAAAACGGTTGAACAACAGGGGCTGGCGCTGAAGAAAGGCAGCAAGCTCACCATCGGACCGGTTCCAATGACGCTCGGCCCAATCGAAGCGGCTCGGTTCGGCGAGGCGAAGCAGGTGGTCACGTTCGAATCGAAGCAGCCGCTCAATGCGATCAGAAAAGTTGAATTCCTGGCGGCCGACGGACGGCCGATCAAGCATCAGGCAATGGGGAGCGGCGAAGGAGGCTTCAACGACGACATCACCTATTCGGTCTCGTTTGGCCTGATGCAAAAGGCCGATTCGGTGACACTGCGGCTGACGTATTACAGCAAAGTCGAAGAGCTATCGCTACCGTTGAAAATGGACGTGGGGCTGGGGTTGTAGTCTGGCGGATGCACGCCATTGCTCGTCGCGTCTTTGCATCTCGGCCATCGTGGATTTATCCGCAGGGGTGAAGGGAAAATTTTCCCAATCGCCCTCTTTGACGCCTTTCCTGGCGAGACTCTTTGGACCGCTTAGGTCTTCCTGTGTGGTGACCTCGATCCCTGCCGGAACGATGATTGACAATTTAGCGATTTTGGCCCCACTTCTGTTTGCTCCACTTACGTTGGCGTTCTGGCTAACCTGAGGCGCGCAAAAAAACAGCGAGCGGCAAATCATCCTGCCGCTCGCTGTTCATCTTTTCGTCGCGGGGCCAAACCACCAATAGCGATCCGTCGTCGGGTTACGCCATTTGGCAGGCCGCAATGGCCGGAACTATCGCCCGAGCGCTGCTGACGCCAAACGGCGTTTGGGGCGTTGGGGAGCGGGTGTGCTTTGGCTGCCGCCGTTGGAGCTGCCACCGCTTGCGGCTCCACCGTTTGAGTGGCGATTGTCGCTACGCTGCGACGCACGGTTGGTGCGGGCGCCGCGCTGTTCGGGGCGGCGCTTGCCGCTGCCGTTCCCTCCGCCGCCACCGCTACGACTTGCACCCCCGCGGTTGCCACCTCCGCTTCGACTGCTGCCGCCACCATTTCGTGGGCCGGCGGATTCAGGCGCTGGCGCCGCTGGTAAGCTTTCGATCGGGTGATGCTGGTCCACGACCAATTGCTTGCGGATTAGTCGCTCGATCGACTTGAGCATCGAGCGTTCGGCCTGATCGCAAAACGCGATCGCGATGCCGTTTGCTCCGGCGCGGCCGGTGCGGCCGATGCGGTGGACATATGTTTCCGGTTCGTCCGGCAGGTCGAAGTTGAAGACGTGCGAGACGCCGCTTACGTCAATCCCGCGGGCGGCCACGTCAGTGGCGACCAATACCGGCGGACGGTTGCTCTTGAAGCTGGCCAGCGAGCGCTGCCGCGCGGCCTGGCTCTTGTTGCCGTGGATCGCCTGCGCCGGAATGCCTGCCGCACAGAGCTGCTTGGTCACGCGGTTGGCGCCGTGCTTGGTGCGGGTGAAAACAATCGCTCGTTCCACGCCCAGGCCTAATAGTTTGGTCAGCAGGCGCGGCTTGAGCTTGGTTGGGATGAAGCAGACGCGCTGCTCGATCAGCTCAGTTGTCTCTTTGACCGGCGCGATGCGAACTTGTGCCGGGCTGCGCAGGATGGCGTTCGCCAATCGCTCGATCGGCTCCGGCATCGTGGCCGAGAACATGACGGTCTGACGCTTGGCCGGCAGCTTGGCCACCAGGCGGCGGATGTCCGGCATAAAGCCCATGTCGAGCATGCGGTCGGCTTCGTCGAGGACGAAGGTTTCGACGGCGCTCAGATCAACGTGCCCTTGCTGCATCAGGTCGAGCAATCGGCCCGGCGTGGCGATGACAATGTCCACGCCCTGTTGCAGGGCTTGAACTTGCGGGCGATAGCCGACGCCGCCGAAGATCACGGTCGAGCGCAGGCCGGTGTGATTGCCGTAGGCGCGAAAGCTATCAAAAATCTGTGCGGTCAGTTCGCGCGTGGGCGAAAGCACGAGCACGCGAATCTTACGGGCGCCGCGCGGGGCGCCTTTGCCTTGGGCCGCGTCATTGGCGTTCGACAGGCGGTGCAGGATCGGCAAGGCGAAGGCCGCGGTCTTGCCAGTGCCGGTTTGGGCACAGGCTAGTACGTCGCGCCCTGCTAGCACATGCGGAATCGACTGCTCTTGGACGGGGGTGGGGTTGGTGTAGCCACGGGCTACCACGGCGCGCAGCAACGAATCTGCGAGCCCGAAATCGGAAAAGTGCATACTGGTCCCTAGGTAGTGTCCCAGGACCGAATGCGATGAACGCGAAACATGCGTTCTCAGAAAGCCATTGGACCTGGCATGAATCCAATGGGCAGAGCCGAGAGGATCAAGACACCCCTAGTCTAGCACAAATGGCATAAACGGCCAGTCCAATCGTCGGCCACCGGGCGAAACCGCGGAAAAGCGGGCATTTGATCGAGCGATTGCTGAAAAAGAAGATTTTGCCACCGAGGGCACAGAGGACACAGAGAGGCGTTACAGAAGTCCCCCTCAGGCGCGAGACATCGTTTTTAGACCGAGGAAGTGACAAAAGAGTGTGGTCCGCAGATTTCGCAGATGGCCGCCGATTAAGACTGTCTATCACTGTCCTTCGTCTGCTTAAGCACTTCTCTGCGTCTCCGCGCCTCGGCGGTTCATCCCTTTCTCTTTTGATCGACGAAGAGCTTGAACCGCCGAGACGCAGAGACGCGGAGAGAATGCAGAAAACCTTAACTTGAAGCTTGAGGTTATGCGCGGTCTGCGGGTCGAAAGATCTGACAGGATCTGTCAGCAACGCCACCCCTGCGTCAAGCAGCGGACGCCACATCGCCTATCTCCACGACAGTCCCCCACTTCCTTGTTGTTTCTCCTCCTCTCCCTCAGAGTCCTCGGCGCCCTCGGTGGCAAAAATGCATTTCATTCTGGGGTACTGGTTCGGAGAAGTTTCGAACCACGACTAGTCTCGCGACCGTTTGCGCGCAAAAGGATGTGGCGATCTCCTCCCGTTCAGATTTGTTCAAAATCGCCAAAGGAAATATTGCAAACTGGATTCGCAACTTGTCATAATCCGGCCAGCGACATCTCGGGGCTGACGTCAATTTAATGGCGGCGCCGGAACACCGCCGACTTTCAGCCCCGCGAGTGATGCCCAAGTTCGCGTCCGTTCTGGACGCGAGAGGAGGCTCTCGATGCGGTCCGCCATTTCTATGAGACGAATCGTCTCTGCGTGGAGTTTGTCAGCGGCCCTGATTTTTGTGACCTGTTTCACTTCCTCCGCGCTAGCCGCTAAGAAGCCTGTCGCGGATTCGGATCCAAGTGAAATCCGAGCAGCGACCCAGGGGAACTCGTTCCTCGAACCGCGCCAGCAGGATGACGCGGACTCACTCGCCGCCAAGAAAAAAGCTGCGGAGCAAGCCGACTCGACACGGCGGGCCGCTGAAGAGCTCGTCAACCAGGCGCTCGCGGCCGAGGCCGCCGGCGATCCGGCTGCTCGGCACAAATTGCTCCGCGAAGCGCTCAGCATTGACCCGAAGTGCGAGTCGGCCCATTGGCAGATGGGAGACGTGCGCGTGGGAGACGAGTGGAAGTCCATTCGCCAAGCCAGCGTAGAGACGGATCGCGCCGGCGTCGTCAAGGAGTACCGTGATCGTCGCGCCAGCACGCCGCTGAATGCAGACGCCCAATACAAGCTGTCGAAGTGGTGCGGCGCCATGGGGCTGATAGCTCAGGAACGCGCCCACCTGGTGTATGTGTTGCAACTTCAACCGAATCATCTGTACGCCAGTAAGCGATTGAAGGCGATTCGCCGTGAGCTGGAGCAGCGCACTCGCGAGGATGTCGAACTGGCGCGCCGCGAAGCGAAAGAGGCCGCGGCGACGTTCAAGCAGTGGCGTCCGAAGCTGGTGAGCTTGCGGCGCGACGCCGAAGCCCGCGATCCGGCGCGCCGTAGCCGCGGTTTGGAAGCATTGTCCGCAGTGAACGACGTTGCCGCGCTGCCGGCGATCGAAAATGTATTCGCGGACGCCGAAGGAGAAGTGGGCAGCGCTGTCGTCAAGTCACTTGCTACGATGGACGATCAACGAGCCGTCGATTCGCTGGTTCGCTGCAGCGTGAACGCTCAAAACGCTCAACTACGTGCTGACGCCGCGCAAGCGCTCCGTGGCCGTTCGATGTTCAGCTACGTTCCGTCGATGATGTCGATTCTGGTCCCACCGACGCGAATGCAATACACAATGGCGTTTAACTCGACTGGAAATCTCGGCTATCGGATGACGCTCTATCAAGAGGGGCCGCTGGCAGCAGTCGAAACAAGCCATACCATGACGAATCAGGATTTCCTCACCCTGACCGCCAACTCGACGGAACAGACGCTGACCGTCGATGAAGATCGGCTGCGGCAGCGCAACATGCAAACAGTCGCCATGGCCCGGAATATCGAAGCGGCGAATCAAGCCCGCGACGCGCGCAACAAGAGCATTGCCGCAGCACTGCGGGCATCGACTGGCAACAAGTTCGACGACGCGCCAACTTCTTGGTGGAATTGGTGGCTCGATCATAACGAGATCTACCGCGAACCCGAGAAGCCGGTCGATCGGACTGAGACCGAGGCCCAAGTCTCGCTGACGTATTCGCGCGCGCCAGAACGACCCACGCCGTCGGATCGGCCATCGCCTGTGCAGACGACATCGACGACGCCCAGGCCAGCGGTGAGTCTCGGCATGATCGGCCGCCCGGAGTGCTTTGCCGCCGGCACCACGGTTTGGACCATGACCGGACCGATGCCGATCGAACAGATCGTCGTCGGGGAATCAGTCCTGTCGCAGAACACGCGGACCGGTGAACTGGGGTACAAGCTGGTGCTGGCGACAACGATTCGTCCGGTCAGTCCGCTGGTCGTCATCCAGGCCGGTAAGGAAACGATTCGCGCCACGCGCGGCCACCCGTTCTGGGTTGCAGGCCTTGGCTGGCAAATGGCCAAAGAACTGAAGGCCGGGCAATGGCTCCACACGGCCGGCGGACCGGTCGAAGTAAAGAGCGTCGCCGACAAGGGCGAGGCGCTGGCCTACAACATGCTGCTGGAAGACTTCAACACCTACTTTGTCACCGACAGCATGCTGCTGGTCCACGACAACCTGATTCGCGAAGTCTCACCGGCCACGGTGCCGGGGATGACAAGAGCGCCGGCCATTGTCGCAGCAGAAAAAGCTGTGGATTGAGTTTCGCCGAAAATCCAAGCCTCGGCGCACACATTCATTCACACGCATCGGATGCTTCAGACGCGTTCAGCGGACGATCCACTTGACGCCATCGTCAGTAGCGTCGTGAGCTCTTAAAGTCCCAAAGGGACGCCAGTCAATAGCCCAGGGCAAGCCGGCCAACAGCCGGCGCCGCCCTGGGTTTGATTGCGCGAAGACCGTCGTAAGCCCCGACAGGGGCGACAGAAACGATCCTCGATGAACGCCAGATTGTGTTGCCAAGCGATCGTCGTCGCATAGATCGCGCAATCGCGCCCGAGGCAAACTGCCATCAATCGACGTAAACAAACTCGCTGGTGTTAAACAACGCAAGGCAAAGGTCTGCCAGCGCCGCCGCATGCATTGACGTGTGATCACGCTGATCGGCGGCGCGCCCCTCGCTCTTCAGAAGCTCCGCCTGGCGCTTCAGAAACTCCTCCGCCTGGCGAATCTCCTCACCGCTCGGCTCGCGCGAAAGAATCCGCACGTACGCCCCGCGAATCTGCGCCGACGCGGAACTCCCCTTTTTCTTCGCCAACTTTGCAGCCAGCGCCCGGGCGCAATCCAGACTGAACTCGGAATTGAACAGCACCAGGGATTGCGTGCCGGTGGTCGATTCATGCCGCGCCGGACAACTGGCGTTGGTGTCGGGGCGATCAAAGACATCGAACAGTGGGTAGCGCAAATTTCGCCGGACAAATAAATAGACGCTTCGCCGGCGATGGTCCTCCTCGTCTTCGGCCACGCGCCATTGGTCCTTCAGCAGCGTCACGGTCACTTCAGGCGGCAGCGGTGGTCGCACGCCGGGGCCGCCGTGTCGAGAGGACAGCCGATCAGCGCTCGCCAGCATCGAGTCACGAATCGCTTCGCCTTCGAGCCGTAACCGACGCCTGTGCCACAAGAGCGAATTGTGCGGATCTTTTTCTTGCGATGCCTGCCAAATCGCGGCGGCCGCGCGCGCCTCGTCGGCCGTCCAGTCGGCATGGTGTGGGCCCGACGCGCTTTTGTACGCGCGCGAGGTCACCAGCAGCCGGTGCATCTTTTTGAAGCTAAATCCATCGGCTGCAAAGCGACGGGCCAGCCAATCGAGCAATTCCGGATGATCCGGCGCGGTGCCCATCTGTCCGAAGTCGCTCGGCGTCGGCGAAAGCCCTACGCCAAAATGCCACTGCCAGATCCGATTGGTGATCGTGCGCGCAACAATCGCCCGATCGGGGGCGGTTAGCCACTTGGCCAACTCCGTGCGCGGACGATCGGACGTTGTTGGCAAGTCTTTGGCAGGCTCTTCCAAAACGCGCGGAAAGCCGCAACTCAGTTCCATGCCCGGCTGGCGAAAATCGCCGCGCACGTAGAGATGCCCGGCTTGCGGCTTCGCCGGTCGCAGCACGCGCCCCAGTGGCAGCTTCGGCAGTGCCGGCAGATCGGCCAGTTGCGCGACCAGCTCGTCGTGCGTTTTACGTTCCGCGTCGTTCAGTTCCTTCAAAACGTCGGCGGGTGAAGGAATCTCGTCCGGGTTTTTCTCGCGGCAACGCTTGCGGCCGATGTCGACCAGCTCGCGGCGGCGTTTTTCTCGTTGATGATCTTCCTTTGTCCAGGCCGCGTCGGCATTGCGTCGCGCTTCGGCCTCGGCGACGGTTGGGATCGGTTGCTCTTTGAAGATCTCGGCCGATTCAAAGAACGTGCGGAGCCGATAGAAGTCATGCTGCGTAATCGGATCGTACTTGTGGTCGTGGCATTGCGCGCAACCGACCTGCATCGCCAGGAAGACGGCGCCGACGGTCGACGTCATTTCATTCAACACCTGATGCCGACGCTCTTCGACCAGGTTGATGTCTGGCATGTCCGGCCCACACAGCAAAAAGCCAGTGGCCACGGCCGCCTGCGGATCGTCGGGATAAAGCTCATCGCCTGCAATCTGCTGACGCGCGAATTCATCGAATGGCAGGTCGCGATTCAGCGCATCGATCACCCAATCGCGATAACGCCAGGCGTTCTCGCGGACCAGGTCATGTTCAAAACCATCGGTCTCGGCGAAGCGGGCCAGGTCTAACCAATGCTGGGCGTAACGCTCACCATACGCGCGGCTGGCCAGCAGGCGGTCGACCAATCGCTCGTACGCGTCCGCCGAATTGTCGCTGACAAAATCCGCCACTTGCGCCGGTGTTGGCGGCAGGCCAGTCAGGTCGAACGTCACGCGACGGATCAGCGTAGCGCGGCTCGCCTGCGGTAGGGGCTCGACCCCTTTGGCCTTCATCGCTGCGCGCAAGAATCGATCGACCCCGCTGGTGTTCCACTCGGCGTCATCGCTCGCGGGTGGCTCGACCGTCGCCAGCGGTAGATAGGCCCAGTGGTCTCGATCGTCGTCCGTGATCACTTTTTCGGGGGTGGCGGCGGGCTGCTTCGATCCCTCTTCCGCGAAGAGCAGCGTGTGCGATCCGGCCACCGCTGTGCACAAGACTACGAATTCTGCCAGCAATCGCAATCGGTGGCGGCTCATGCCAGGATCTCCTGCACCACCCGGCCGGCGACGTCGGTCAAGCGTTCTTCTCGTCCGTTGTGCTGGAACGTCAGCCGCTCGTGATCGAGACCAAGCAGATGCAGGATCGTGGCGTGCAGATCATGCACGTGCACTTTATCTTCCGCAGCGCGCAGACCGAAGGGATCGGTTGCGCCATAGCTAAAACCACGTCGCACGCCGCCACCGGCCAACCACAGGCTATAGCCCCACGGGTTGTGGTCGCGGCCTTTCCCTTGTTCGCTCATCGGCATGCGGCCGAACTCGCCACCCCAGATGACGAGGGTGTCTTCGAGCAATCCACGGCGGCGCAGATCCATCAGTAGACCAGCGACAGGTTTGTCTGTTTTGGCGCAATACTCCGAGTGATTCTTATCGACGTCGTTGTGCGCGTCCCAGCCGTTGGTGTCGCCTGAGTAGAGCTGAACAAACCGCACACCGCGCTCGACCAGGCGCCGGGCCAGCAAGCAGCGGCGACCAAATTCATCGGTTCGTTTCTCGCCGATCCCGTACAGCGCCAGGGTCTCGGCTGTTTCGCCTGCCATGTCAACTACTGTCGGCGCGGCTGCCTGCATCCGATACGCCAACTCATACGATTCGATCCGCGCGGCGAGCGCGCTATCGCCAGGCCGATCATTGGCGTGCTGACGATTGAGCGTGCGCAAGTATTCGAGCGTCGCGAGTTGTTCACGAGGAGTGATCGACGTTTGTGGGCGCAGATCGACGATGGGCGTGGGGCCGGGCCGAAATGTTGTGCCTTGAAACGTCGCCGGCAGATAGCCATTGCCCCACGCAGGCGGGCCACCTTTCACGCCGCCGCCCGGATCAGGCATCACGACAAACGCCGGCAGGCTGTCATTCTCAGTCCCCAGCCCATAGCCGACCCAACTGCCGAGGCTTGGTCGGCCGGTCAGGATGCTGCCGGTGTTCATCTGATAGACAGACTGCGGATGATTGACGCTATCGCCATGGCAGCCGCGCAGCACGCAGAGCTCATCGGCCAGCTCGGCCGTGTGCGGCAAAAAATCGCTGATCATCATGCCAGACTCGCCGCGCGGACGAAACTTCCGCACTGGTGGCAAGAGCGGATTCTGCGCGACCTTGCGCCGGGTCATCACTGGGCCAACCGAGTCAGGCAGCGGCTGCCCGCCCAACCGTATCAACTCGGGCTTGTGGTCCAACAGATCGACATGGCTCGGCCCGCCATGCATGAAGAGATAGATCACGCGCTTGGCGCGCGGTTCGAAATGCGCCGCCTTCGGCGCAAGTGGTCGGTCGGCAGCTTCAGCCGCGCCGGCGATCGAGGATTGATCACGCGCAAGGAGCGATGCCAGCGCAATTGCGCCGAAACCCCCACCAGCCTGCCGCAGAAAATTGCGACGGTCGACAGGCGGCAGCTGATTGGCGACTGGGCGAGACATACGGATGGCAGGCCGGTAAGGAGTGACCTTAGAGCGACACGTCCGGCCATTATAAACCGCCCGGCGCCCGCGAGGCTACTGGCGGAGGCGCCGGGCCGCTGACCACCAAAACGCATACGGAGGGGCGCAGAACGCGGAGAGTGGACGAATGCACGAAAAACCCGCGGCTAGCGCCTGGCGGCTCACAATGCAGGAGCGTTCAGGTCATCACGCGGAGCGGCCGAGGACGCGGAGTAACAAGACCTTTCGGGCTTCGTCTCCGCGCTCTCCGCGCCTCCGCGCGAGATTCTTCTGAACCGCTGTCCGTCGCAATCCCTGCGAAGATCATCACGCGGGGCGTGACTACGGATTACCGATTAACCCAGGCGGGCGCGGCGTTGTTGGCGGCGGAGTTGTTTCCGTTCGGACTTCGAGAGCCGGCTGACGTCATGCGGGCCTGACGCTGTCTCGTCGTCTCCATCCTCGTCGCCTTCCTCTTCGTCGTCGGCTGATTCGAGGTCCGTGCGCTTGGCCGCTTTCGCCGGTGTGTGGGCCGGATCGATGCGCGTTTTGCGACCAAACAGTCCGCGACGCGGCGCGGCGGCGGTTTCGGCCTTCTTCGGTTTCGCCGGATTCAGCCCTTCGGCGTCGTTCACGATGTATCGCGTGTGAATGCACATGGCCAACAGGAGCAACAGGCCACTGGCCATTTGGGCTCCTTCGAGAATCATCACGCGCAGCTCAAGACTGCCTGCCGGCAGCCAATTCATCCGCGCGGCCACGCTCGTCACGCCGGCGAGAATCGATAGGACAAAGATCGTCGTCGAGAGTCGGCAGCTGCGCATCTCGAAGCACAAGCGAATAGCGATACCGCCCAGCACCATCGCGTAGACGCCAAGCCACGCCAGCTCGACGTGCGCGGCTTGTTGGCCGGCGAAGTGAACGCAAACCAACTGGACGCTTTCGTTCAGACTGGCGCCTTCGTCGATCGACAACCAGACGAACCCGCACGCGGCCCACAGCCAGGCGCGGTAGCTTCCTTGGTAGTCGTCCAATCGATGGCGGCGGACAGAATAGATCACCATCGCCACCACGCCCCCTTGGAGCAGCAGCAGCGACGTAAACCAGTTGGCCAGATTGCCCTCGACGGCCAGATCGAGCGCTGGCAGCTGAGCGCCGTCGATCAGCAGGATCCGCGTGGCGTAGATGGCCACGAGCCCCGCGGCGACGCTGGCGCCGAGAAACATCGTCAACAAGATCATGCTGACGCGTTGCGGCACAAAGTCGACCAGCGAGGGCTGTTCGCTCCGTTTGGCGGCCGGAGCATACGCTCGCGCGCCGTTGCGGCTTTTTGCCGCGCCTTTGGCGCTCGCAGCAGCCGGAGTGCTATCATCTTCGTCGGTCGCTCCGCGGCGACGGCGATCATCATTGGCGGACGAGCTAAAAAACTGCACCATGGCCGTAATCGCTGAGGGGGGGAGCAGGGGAAGGAAGGGGAGGGCAGAGGGCCAGAGCCACGATTCATCCGCAGGGCGCGGCGTCGCTAAAGGCTCTACATCTGACTTTCGGCGCGCGGACCGCTCGCACTCTACTTTGTTGCTCTTGCTAGCAGTGCTGCCTTTGCCGTTTCCGCATTGACCGGACGCGCCACTCTGCCTACTCTCTGCGGCCGAACCTTTCGAGACGAGCCCTTCCTGGAAAGTTTTTCGAGCGATCATGCTTTCAATCGGGAGACCGCTATGCGCCAGTGCGTGCAACAATTTCTGAACGCCGTGGCCATTGGATTCGAGCTCGACGGACCCGCGGCGCTGATTGCCGCGGACACCACGCCCTATACGGTCGACGCTAGCATTGCGCAACTGTTCGCCGGCGGATCGTTCACTACTTGTCGCGTGCCGACGAGCGAGGATCCGGCCGACGAGTTGTTGCTGCCCGAGCTGACACTCGCGCCGGAATCATTGCAGGTGCTGATCTGTCTCGACCTGGTGCGGCGCTTCGACGAAGCCAAGGATTTGCTCGAGCAGGCAATCACCCGATTGGCGCCAGGCGGATTGGTGCTGTTGACGGCCGATATTGCCGAGGCGCGTCCCGCGATCGGAATGTCGCGCGTCCTTACTCCGCTGGGGCTGGAACGACTTGTCGCGAATCTCGACGCCGCGGTCGTTGGTTGGCAAGGTGACGTGGACTTCCCCAAAACACTGTTTCTGATCGCCGGCCCGAAGCCGAGTCATCCACTGTTCGCCCAGCGCGCTGGCAAGTTCTTGGAGCTGTTCCAAACGCCAAAGACCATGCCTACCGCGACGAAGCCATGGCACTCAAAACTATTCTCGCCGTGGAACAAATCGGCCGAAACCCCCGCGGCGCCGCAGGACGAATCGTTGAGCTTCTCGATTCATCTCCCGTCGGCCGTCAACTGGAAAGAAGCACTGCTCGAACTGCCACGCTCGGCGGGGTAGCGTTCGAACCATTTGAGGAATTGAATTTCAAATCCTTATCCCGGCGGGAAAGGTGGTTTGCGGCAGCAAACCGGATGAGGGCCGGCGCCTTGCCAACGTGATGCTGGTGTAAACGCCCTAACTCGCCTCGGCCCTCACCCCGACCCTCTCCCACCGGGAGAGGGAGCATGGCAGCGATTCTTCCGCGCTGTGTCCCAATCGACGTCCACCCCCAAGCCTGGCCGGTCGGTGAGCGGCGTCAATGGGCCTGCGACCGTTAGCGGGTTCTTCACGATCGAAAACTCGTGATACGACGGGCCGAGCATGTCGCCTGGATACTGTTCGACGTTGATCTCCGGCGTGGCGACGACCAGGTGCGCCATGGCCGCCGTGGCAACGTCCCATTCGAGGTTCGAACCGATCGTTGCCGATAGCCCTGTCTGTCCGGCCAACTCGGCGATCGCGCGAGACTTGGCAATGCCGGCGTTCTTGCCGGGGTAGACACTGATCACGTCGCAGCAGGCGTTGCGCACCAGCTCGCGCGCGTGGGCCAGGTTGAAGCAGATATCGTCGGCCATCACCGGAGGCGTGGTCTCACGTCGCACGCGGGCGAGCGCCGCGTAATCGCCATCGGGGGTCGGCTGTTCGACCAGCGCCAGGCGGCAGTCGTCCAACTCGTGGATTGCGCGGATTGCTGTGTCGACGTCCCAACCGCAATTGGCGTCAATCACTAGCGCGATGTCCGGCCCAGCTGCTTCGCGAACTGTGCGGACCCGCGTGATATCCTGTTGCGGATCGCCACCGACTTTGACCTTGATCGTTGTGAAGCCGGCGGCGACCAGTTCGCGGGCCCGCGTTCGCGCGACGTCTGGCTCATACGCGCCCATTGAAAAGCGACTGCGGATCGTCAGGCTTCGCCGCGCGCCTCCGAGTAGCTCATAAATCGGCTTGTCGACAGCACGCCCGCAGATATCCCAGCAGGCCATCTCGATGGCGCTCTTGGCGAACCAATTGTGCGCGCAACTCGCGTCCAGGCGTCGATTGATTTCAGCGATCTCGCGCGGATCGCAGCCGATCAGCTGCGGCGCAAAGATCTGGTCGACGACGAACTGCGCGCCCCAGACCGTCTCGCCGCTCCAGCGCGGCATGACCGTGGCTTCGCCGGCGCCTTCCAGCCCGTTGTCTGTGATGATGCGCACCAGTAAGTAGTCACTCACCGTGTGCCGTCCGAGCGCAGAGATCATTCGCCGCTCGGGCTTCAATGGAATGCGAACCGGGTAAGTCTCGATGTGCGTAATCTTCACGTTGGTTCGCTCGCGGCTGGCGACTTTCGGCGGGTTGGATAGAGCGATATGATTGGACCGCTCAGGCGCCCTCGCGACAAGTCCTGTGATTTGACGCCGGGGCGATCGATCATGGGAGATATGGTCATGGCGTTCACCTCTGGCATCGCTCGCACGGTGATCACACCCTACTGGGGCGTTGAACTGACCGGCTGGGGCTATTACATCGAGCGACGCTGGCAACGCGTGCGAGACGATCTTTGCGCGACGGCGCTGGTGGTCGATGACGGCGAGCATGCTGCCGTGATTATCGCGGTCGATCTGATGGTGATCGACGATCGCTTTACGGCGCTCGCGCGCGAGAAGATCTCGGCCGAGATCGGCATTCCGCCCCACGCAATTCTGCTGACCGCGTCACATAGTCACAACGCTCCGGCCGCCGGCGGACTGCGCGGGGCAGGGGAGTGCGACCAGGATTACGCTGATTGGGCTAGTCGCCAGGCGGCTACCGCGGCGATTCTCGCCTGGCGATCCCGCGCGCCGGCGACAGTCAGCGTAGCGCGCACCGAAGTCGCCGGCCTCGCCTACAACCGCACACGTGTTGCCGGACCGACGGACAACCGGCTCACCACACTCTGGATCTCGCGCACCGCGTCGGACGGCGAGGATAGTGCGGAGCCACTGGCAGCGGTTATTAACTTTCAGGCCCATCCTTGCGTGCAGACCATCTTGCGACCGTGGGACGTTACGCGCGATGTGCCTGGCGAAGTGTGCGATCGACTGGAAGCGGCGATTCCTGGAATCACTGCGATGTACATCCAAGGCGCCTGCGGTGATGTGAATTTCAACCCTGAGTACTCGACGCCTGAGCGGAACGCCGAGCCGGCGCAGGCACTGGCCGACGCAGCGATTGCAAGTCGCTCGAACGCCAAAGTAGTGCAGCGCCCCGCCGTTGCCGCTGCCATGCTGACTGCGCAAATCCCAACGCGCCGCTGGACAGACGCTGAGATCGACGCCGATCGGCGTGAAGCCCTATCTCGGATGGCGACCGGCAACACGACCGGCTGGCGAGACACGATCGGTCGCGTGATGACCAATCGCCCAGACGACATGGTCAAGCGGCACGGTGGCGACGAACTGAAGGCCGTGCAGTCGATGTGCCGGTTCAATCTGGAATGGACCGAGCAGATGCTCGTCGACCTGCACACGCGCCCAGAGATGTTGTCGACCGAAGTCCAGGCCGTGCGGATTGGCGATTTGACTGTCGTGTCGAACTCGTCGGAGTTTTTCACGACACTGGCCCTTGACGTGCGGTCTCGCGCGAAATCGCCAGAGCTGATGATTGCCTGCTACGCCAATGGCCGGATCGGCTACGTGCCAGACGCATATGACGTGGAACGCAAGACCTACGCTGCGTATCAATCGCCGAAATATTGCAACCAGTTCCCCTTCACCGACGAAAGTGGCCCGGCGCTCTGCGACGCGATGGTCGAGGTTTGTGAGCAGGTGTCGCGCGGAGCGTCAGCGTAAGTATGGGATTGTGTGCCACTGGCTTTGCCAGTGCCGGCCATAAAGAACGGACGATTCAAAGCACTGGCGGAGCCAGTGGCACGCAGAGATTGCAAATCGTGACTACCACACTACGCCGCTACGGCGTGGCGCGATAGCAATCGATCGCACGCCGCGGTGACGTCGTCGATGCGGATGGCCAGCATCGACTCTGGGCCGGCCTGGCGGCGCTCGCGGCTGCGGCCCCTTAGCAGCATTTTTTGGACGGTAACGTTCTGTAATCCGTAGGGGCCGTTTCGTTTTTCTGATACGGGGCCGAACAGACCGACCGATGGCGTGCCAACCGCGGCCGCTAAATGCAACGGACCGGTGTCGCTGCCAACGAACATCCGCGCGCGGCGCAAAATGGCGGCCAGCTCAACGAGCGATGTGGGCGGCGCCAGTCGCGCTTGCCCGCCAGAGCAGGCGACGATCGTTTCGGCCCATTTCTTCTCTTGAGCGCCGGCCCAGACGACGAGGCCCGGCAGGCCGTGCTGCCGTCCCAGGTGCCGCGCCACGGCGCCAAAGCGTTCGGCAGGCCAAAGCTTCGATGGCCAGCCAGCCCCTGGGTTCACCACGGCGAACGAACCGGAGATGATCCCAGCCGCCGCAATCATCCGGTCAGCCGCTTCTTCGGCCGCGGCGACGCGTGGCAGATTGAACTCAACTTCCGGTTCGACAATTCCAAGTGGTCGCAACATCTCCAGCGCGCGGGTTACCACATGCTCTGACTCCGGCACAACCAATTCGTTATTGAGCCAGGGGCTTAGCTCGCGCGCGTCAGCGCCGCCGTAGCTGATCCGTTGCTTGGCGCCAGAGAGCCAGGCGGCGATGGCGCTTTTCGACAGTCCTTGCAGATCGAGCGTGGTATCGAAGCGCAACGCGCGGAGTTGCTTGCGGAGGTTCCACACGGTTTTGGCCGACTTCAACCAGCCGCGTGGGACGACGATTACTTCGTCGAGCGCCGGATGTCCCTTCAGCAACTCGCCAGTGCGACCTTCGACGACCCAACCCAAAAAGGCGTCCGGAAACTGGCGTCGCAGCGCGCAGGCGGTTGGCACAGCGTGGAGCACGTCGCCAATGGCGCTGAGTCGAACGATCAAGATGCGGGGAGAGGGCATGTGTAGAGTCCTGATTGAATGGCAGGCGTAGGAGTGCGTTTTAAGATCGCGCGGGCAGTCAGCGCCGCGCGGTTCGGGTCTTCAATCGGTCTGCCCATCGCAATGGTCACCTGCTGGCAGAGTCGCTTGGACCGGCCAACGGGGGGTCGGAATGATAGCTGTTACGGCAAAATGGGCCAAGATTGCTTTGCCCGCGGGCCCGCCGGGCGGGTATATTCAAGGGATCTAGCCGCCCCGCGAAGGAAGCTTCCTTCGCTCGCCCACCCTCTTTGCCTGCCCCCGGGAGAATCTCGCGTGAAACGCTATCTGTCTGTCGCTTTTGCTATCGCACTGCCAGCCTTGCTGGCGCTTGGCCTGGCGCAGGTTTCGCTCGCCAAGGATTTGCCGGAACCGCGGAGTGGCGAGATTCGTTTTGAGGTGACGGACAAAGAGCCGCAGGTGGCCGAGATGTACCACCTGGCTCCGCACACCTTCACGTTCAAGCAGGAGTTCCAAAAGACGTCGTTCAAGGCGTTTGATGTTTCGCTGGTTACGTTCCCATCGCCAGTCAAAACGGCGCACGAGGTGAACAACACCGTTCACTGCGAGTACTTCCGGCCGCTATCGCCCGGCAAGCATCCGGCGGTGGTTGTGCTGCACATCCTGGGTGGCGACTTTGAATTGTCGCGGACGTTTTGCAAGCACATGGCGCAAAATGGCATTAGCGCGCTGTTTCTCAAGCTGCCGTATTACGGCGAGCGCCGTCCGCAGGGGATCAACAAGCGGATGATTTCGGACGATCCGGTCGAGACGATCGCCAGCATGCGACAAGGGGTGCTCGATATTCGTCGCGCGGCCGCGTTTCTGGCGGGCCAGCCCGAGGTCGACCCCGAACAATTGGGTATCTTCGGCATCAGCCTGGGCGGAATCACCTCGGCGCTCGCTTCGACGGCCGAGCCGCGTTTCGGCAAGGTTTGCATGATGTTGGCCGGTGGCGACATGGCGCAGATCGCCTGGGAATCGCCCGAGGTGAAAGACGTCCGCGAACGCTGGATCGCCAAGGGCGCCACGAAAGAACAATTCTACGAATCGCTGAAATGCATTGACCCCGTGACCTACGCGAAAAACGTGCATGGCCGCAAGTTGCTGATGCTTAACGCGAATCAGGACGAAGTCATCCCCAAGTCATGCACGATTGCACTCTGGAAGGCGTTTGGCGAGCCGGAAATCGTCTGGTACGACGCCGGGCATTACTCGGCCGTGCGATTCATTTTTGACGCGCTCGGTCGCGCGACGAAGTTCTTTCAGCCGGAACAAGCCAGCGAAAAGGCAGCGGCAGCCGAAAAGGCGCCGACGTCGGCCACTACGGCAACGCTTGTTAAGCCAGTGGCAAACGAGCCGGCGGCCAGCTCATCGAAGAAATAGCCCGGCGAACTTGCTCGCCACGGCAGCAAACAAAGCGACGCGATAATTCACGTTCCGAAGGCGGTGGTTCATGAAGAGTTCCGCTCGATGGTTGGCGTGTTTGCTGGTGGTCAGTTCTGCCACACCAGTGTTTGCTCAATCCGCGCTCGACCGTTTGGAAGAACAAGTCCGGGCGGGCGAAGATCCTACGACCGAGGCCCAGGACGCCAGCTACCTGGGCGCGGTCGCGGATGACGCGAACGAAAAACTGCGCGGCATCCGGCTGTTGGAGCTGAAGCCGGGCGGCCCGGCCGATCAGCAAGGGTTGAAGGCCGGTGATCTGGTCACCGCAATCGGCGGCGAAAAGGTTGCCACGCTCGATCAATTCGCAGATAGCCTGTCGAAAATCTCCGTCGGCGAGAAGGCAATCTTCAGCGTCGAACGGGGGAATGAAAAGCTTTCGATTCCCGTTCAGCTTGGCAAGCGTGATCCGAAGCCGGCTGGACCGGTCGCCGGGCCAATCAGAAGTGGTCCGGGGCTGCCCGGGCCGGCTGAGCGGGCGCCGGTAGGGCCGATTCGGCCGTCGGCTTCTCCGGTCGCCACGGTTCAACCGCCTGTGGCTGCGCCCGCTGCGAATTCGCCTGCCACCGAAAACTCACCGCGCACCGCCCCGCTGGGGATACGCCTCGCGCCGGTCGACGAGGCGGCGCGCATCGCGCAGGGCCAGCCGGTCTTGCGCGGCGGCGTGATTACGTTCGTAGCTGCTGGTTCGACCGCCGATCGCGCTGGCCTGAAGGTGGACGACGTGATCTTCGCCATTGACGGAGCGAAGATCGATACGCCCGACGACGCGGTCCGAGCGCTGGGCAAAGTCAAAGCGGGGCAGGTCGTCAAACTAGCGGTTTACCAGCAGGGAGACCGGATCGAATTACCGATCACCATCGAAGCGTTCGGCGCCAAGCCGACGGCCGAGGCAGGCCCAACCCTTGGCGAAGCGCGACGACCGACGATCCCGGCCGACCAAACGCCGCGACCGTTCAGCGAAGGGCCAATCGCTAGCGATCCGCACGCGCGAATCCGTGAGCTCGAACGCAACCTGGCCGACTTGCAACAGCGGTTAGCCGCGCTCGAGGCGACGATTCGCAAATTCGAACGCGACACAGGCATTGCGCCAGCGGCGCCCCCCGCGCCAGACGAAAAGCCAGAGTAAGGCCGCTCCCACTCTTAAACCGCGTCCCGGGAGGGCGAAGCTCCCGCTGAGCCGCGCGCCGCTCACGAGTTTCACATTCGTTTCAGAACGGACGCCGATCGGCGCTCGATCAATCTTGGAAGAATGATTTCACGCGGAGGCGCGGAGAGCGCGGAGAGGAAAGATGGGTTTCTATGACCTCCGCGCCTCCGCGTGACATCTATCCTGATCTGTCGTCGATCTCGCTTCGCGGCTCGGCGGGAGCCTCGCCCTCCCGGAGCGCGTGTTACGCTGCTCAGGCAAGCTGTAATCGCTCACGGTTTACCGCAGGGCACTTGTTCTGAATCGTGCAGATATTCGACCGGCACCGGATAGTTACCAAAACGGATCGAATAGAATTCGTCGAACCAGTTTCGAATGTCTGCTTCGCTTTCGCGGTCGTAGTCCGGTTGCACGAACAGCGTGCGGCCGTCGACTGGGTCGCGGATGTCGCCCTCTTCGACGATCAACTCGCCGGCCTTGATCACATAGCGCGGCAGTTCGAACATCGTCTCCGCGTTCGCGTTCGGCGTGTAGATCGTCACGTCGGCGTCGGCGCCTACGCCCAGGTGTCCTTTGTTTGCCAGGCCCAGCATTCGCGCGGGACCGGCGCGGGTGATGATGCAGATCTCGGACAAGGTGTACTGCCGGTCGAGATCCGCCAGCACGCCGCGCTCGCGCACGGCCGGATGCGCCTGGGCGATGCACTCCGCGCGATAGTCCCGGTCCATCAATAGCCGAATGATCTGCGGATAGGCCAGGAATGACCCGCCGTTGGGATGATCGGTGCTCATGGCAATTCGCCACGGGTCGTTGATCAGCAGGTACCACTCGAGCCCAATCGACCATTGCAGACTGTTGATCAGGCTTTTGTTCTTGTACTCAATCGGCGCGATACCGCAGCCGGCTTCCATCTCGGTGTCGGCGCTAAACCAGCGAGACTTGTAGACCTTGCTGAGAAAATACCCGAGCGGCCCGTCGCCCGTCATGCTGGTTGTGCGGCCGAAGAGGACCTGGCCGACGTCGACCGTCAGATTCTTGTGCTCGTTCACATAGTCGGCAAGAGGCACGACTTTTGAATTGAACGTGTTCTCGTCGCCGTCGCCGCCGCCGTAGCTGTGGAACTGAATATGCGTCATGTGCCCGCGATGCCCTTCGAGCGTGCGCATCGTGTCGAGCGTGGTGGTCCAATTGCCCGGCAAACCAAGGTTATTGCAATGGACGTGCACGGGGTGGGGCAGCTTGAGTTCGTCGACGCTGCGGGCGACTGTTTCGAGAATCTGTCGCGGCGTAATGCCGTAGGCGTCGACGATATCGTCCAGTGCGCTGACATTGCCGCTGGCCCGGCTTTTCCATTCTTCCACTCCGCCCGGATTGACCAGCTTGGCCGCGTACCCCTTGGCGCCGGACAGCAACCAACCGACGAACGCGCGGGCCCGCTCGTGCTCGCCGCGCTGGATCGACCGCATGATGTAGTGGTTGTTCCCCATCAGGACGTAAAAGCCCTTGTCGATGCAGGGCGTGTCCGCGAATTCCTGATGAGCGTGCCGCGCCGCGAGCGCCGGGATGGCCGCGTCGAAAGCCGTGGTGTAGCCGAGCGCCGCGTACTTGTACCCGGTGGCGAACGTGCTGGGGACGCTCCCCATTGTGCCGCTGCGGGTGCGCGCAGTGCGCAACACCGGCTCGGCGTTGCGTTTTTCTTCCGGCAGCATCTTGCGGGCGAGGTTCACCTTCGGCCCGGCGATGTGGCAGTGCATGTCGACGCCGCCCGGCATGACGACCAGGCCGCGGGCGTCGATCACTCGCGTGGGCGCCCGCGTTGTTTGCGCATCGAGCTTGCTGGGCGCCGCGACGACTCGGCCATGCTCGATCCAAATGTCGCGCACCTCGCCGTCGACGCCGTTCGTCGGATCGTAAAGGGTTCCGCCGGCGATTTTGAGTAGCGACATGCGCGAGGGGCGGGTAAGGAGGGCGGGAGTGAGGTCTCTCAAAGCCACCGGAAAACGCTATTCTGTATGCGGCGGCCCGGCTATTACAGATTCGCCCGCGGCGCGCGATCGGTCAAGCCCGGCGGCGTTGTGGCTTTGGGATAAGCAAAGCTGATGCGCGAACCGAACTCGCCGTTCGGACGTCTTGTCTGCGCTTTCGAGCGAGATTGTGTGGGTTTTGCGATCAGGGCGCGTGCGGCCCCGACATGTCCCCGCGGCGGGTTCGACAATAAACAATCAGGAAGGCGATGGTTATGAACGAGCGAGATCAAGCGTTGAAGTCGATGCAAATGGCGCGAGATTACACCAACAATCTACTGGCCGACGTGTCCGAAGCGGATTGGTTTCGGATGCCGACCGAAGGCGTCACGCACCTGGCGTGGCAGTTGGGGCACCTGGCGATTGCGCAATACCGGTTGATGATGTTGCAATTGCGCGGTGATGTGCCGAGCGACGCCGAGCTAATCGATCCGTCGTACACGGCCCTGTTCGGCCGGGGCTCGGCGCCAGACCCGGATGCGGCGAAGTATCCGACCGTCCCGGAGATTCGCGCGACGTTCGATCGCGTTCACGCCCAGGCGCTGGAAGAAGTGGGTCGTTATAACGAGCAAGCCCTGGCGGCGCCGCCACATGTGCCGCATCGATTGTTCACCAACAAGCTTGGCGCAGTGATCTGGGCCCCGCAGCACGAATTCATCCACTGCGGCCAGATCGGCCTGCTGAAACGGCTACTCGGCTACACAGCCAAGTGGTGAGGTGGTGATGTGGTGAAAGGTGAAACTCTGTTAAGTCGAAGAAGCTCGCAAGACATTCCGGGAGGGCGAAGCTCCTGCTGAGCCGCGCGTTGCGATCGATCAGGCAACAAGAAGAAATCTCACGCGGAGCCGCCGAGGACGCGGAGGAATACAAGAGAGTTCTGCTTAGCTCCGCGCCCTCCGCGGCTCCGCGTGCGCTTCTGTTCTTCAAGGTGGCATTCATCGACAAATGAATGTGAAGTCAACTTGCGGCGCGCGGCTCGGCGGGAGCCTCGCCCTCCCTGCGCGCTTTTAAGCGGTGCGCAATAATCTCACGGAGCTCGGCGATAGGCTTCGACTTCAAACGGATTTTCGAGGTAGCCATCTCGTCCGCGCAGCCAGAGCACCAGCGAGCAGAGCAGGTAGGCCGGGATGAACAGCGGGCCCCACCGCTCGTATTGCTCGACGTGGACCAGCTCATGCTGGCGAGTAATATCGAGCGCCGCTTCGTTTCGGCCGAGCACAACATGGCCAAGCGTCATCGCCAGCGCTCCCAGCGGGCGCGGAAACATCCGCGCGAGCAGCCACTCGACGAACCCGCCATAACACTCAATTACGCGTCCGCGGCGGCGCATGTGACCGCCCGTTGCCAGACCCAATACGCCAGCCAAGAGGCCAAGCAAGCTAGCCGGCGAGGCCCAGGCGATCAGCAGCACGGCGACGAGCGCGTTCATCGAGATGATCCCGCTGGGGCGCGTGAGACTCGGCCCTATTGAGTCCTAGGTTGCAAATGGGCGAGGGGCGACCAGCGGAAGCCCCGGAAACGCGGTCGCAAAGCGTCTGTGCTCCGGCCCATTTGTCGCCTCGGTATCAAAACTTGTTCGGCGTCAGCAAAACCTTGCCCGATCGTTCTGGCTGCATGGCGTGCGTCAGCGCGTCTTTGATTTTGTCGAGCGGATAGGTCGCTTCGACGTCGGCCTTCAGCGTGCCGTCGGAGATCAAGCTGATTAGCTCGCCGAAGACGGACATCTGATCCAACTGCGTGGCGCGCGAGAACCAAAACGCCAGCCAGAAGCCACGCAGCGTGATATTGCGGAAGATCAAATCCTGCGGAGTCATCTTGCACGGCTCGCCGGCCATGGCGCCGTAGTTGCAAACAGTTCCGCCCGTGGCGAGCGCCCCGGCTAAGCGCGTGGTGGCGTCACCGCCGACGCAATCGATGCCCAGGCGGATCTTGGCTTTGCCAGTCGCCTGTGCGACGCGCTTGCCCAGGTCCGGCCCGTCGACGATCACGACATCGGCGCCGAGCTTGGTGAGGGGTTCAATCAACGATTCGCGGCGAACGACGTTCACCGTCTTCAGTCCGCGCCGCTTGGCGAGCTTGATCAGGTACGCGCCGACGGCCGAGTTGGCGCCGTTCTGCATGACCCAATCCCCTTCTTCCAATTCGACAACGTCGCGCAGTAGCAATAGCGCCGTGGGCGGATTGATCGCCAGCATGGCCAGTTGCTGTGGATCGACGTCGGGCGGCATCGGCACGAGCTTGGCCGCTGGCGCACGAATCTTAGTGGTCCAAGTTCCGCAACCGACCGGCAGCAGCACAGAATCGCCCGGTCGCAAGTGCTCGACTCCTTCGCCCACCTCGACCACGCGGCCGATCCCTTCATTCCCCGGCGTGGCCGGCAGCTTGGGGAGCGAACCGTACAAACCCATCACGGTCATGATGTCCGAAGGATTGATCGGCGTGGCCAACACCTCGACAGTTGCCTCGCCAGCGGCGGGCTTGCCGGGATCCGGCAGATCGATGCAGTCTACAACAGACGGCGGCAGACCAAACGATTGGAATTGGGTGGCTTTCATGGGAGCGAGACGTCCTCTTATTGAGACGATGCGTGAACGTGGTTTGATGTGAATCATCTAACCGAATCAACGGCGCGTCAATGATCACGGACGTTCGATATCGGTTTCATGCGTGGCGTAAAAACCAGCCCGAAGCGCCAGCGAGGGTTCTTCGTCGATGTGATCTTGCGATAACGAAGAATACTCTGAACCGAGTTATTGGCGTTGAGAGTATGCTTCGCTGCTTGGTACGCACGGGGTGCGTACCCTACGGGCTAGAGCTGGGATTTTACCGCTTCGGCGATTTCCTGATCGCGGGCCAGGGCAATGTTTTCAGCCAGCCAGTCGCGGTCGTTTTCTGCTGGCGCCGTTAGGCGGGTGGCGCACCAGCGGCGGGCGACGGCGCAGCCGTGGCGGTCGCCGACGGTTTGGAAATTCCATTGCGCTTCGTCGAGCAATAGCGCCGCGGCCATGAGTCGCGCCAGGCTGAACGCGAAGCCGCGGGCGCCGGCTTGCAGCGCGTCGATCCCTTCGCTGATGGCCTGCGGCAGGAACGCCCGTGCGCGTGTGGCTGCTTCGCGGGCTTGTTCGACCGCGCCGGATAGCTCCGCGAGCGTGACACCGGTCAGCAGGTCGTCAATGTCGGCCAAAAACGGCCCGAAGGCGTCGGACTTGTCGATTGCCCGCAGCGCGTCGAGCGACAGGACGTTGGTCGTCCCCTCCCAGATCGAGAGGACTTGCGCGTCGCGCAGCAGTCGCGGCAGGCCGGTGTCTTCGACATAGCCGGCGCCGCCGAACGCTTCGAGTACTTCGCTCATGCCGGCCACGGCTTGCCGCGCGGTGTAGAGCTTGGCCAGTGGCGTGAGCAATCGCAGCACGGCAGATTCGTCGGCGGTCGCCGCGCCGCATTCTTCTCGGCCCAGTAGCTCCACGGCGCGCATCGCCAGGTGAAAGCCGGCCTGAAATTCCACTTCCAGATCTGCCAATGTGGCGGCGTGCAGCGGCTGATCGATCAATCGTCGTCCGAAGGCCTCGCGCCGCGTGGCGTAATCTCGCGCCAGCGCCAGCCCTCGCCGCAAAGTGGCCGCCGCGCAGATGGCGTTATAAACCCGCGTGACATTGACCAGCGTGGTGATGTTGCGAACCCCTTCGCCTGGCTTACCGACAAGTTTGGCGCGCGTCCCGATTAGGCCCAGCTCGGCCGTCGGCAAACTGCGCGTGCCGAGCTTGTCTTTCAGGCGATGGATCACAATGTTGTTCAAGCGATCGTCTGCGTCGCGCGTTTCGAGATAAAACAAACTCAGGCCACGGCTGCCCGGCGTTGTCGCGCCGCCCACGTCTTCGATCCGCGCGAGCGTCATCGCCATTTGCGACGTGGTGGCGCTCGTGAACCATTTGGTTCCGTGCAGGCGATACCAGGGGCCGCTTTCATGCCGGGCGATCGTTTCGGTCCGGCCGACATCGGAGCCGCCGGTTCGTTCGGTCATCCACTGACCGGACGTCCAGAATGTTTCGGGATCGCGCGAGGTGAGCCGTTCAAGCGCTCCTGCGCGGAGCTCGGCGTCACCCATCACTTCGAGCAGGCGCGCGGCGCCATCGGTCATCGCCAGCGGGCAGGTGTAGATGGCCGACGATGGGTTGAACAAGTAGAGCTTGGCAAACTGATAGACGCGTGACAGGGCGCCGTAGCGGCGCTCGTAGCCGATCGCGACCATGCCCTCTTCGGCACTGATCCGGTCGAGCTCCTGCCAGCCGCGCGAGGTTTCGATCTGGTCGATGCGGTTGCCCCAGGGATCGAACTGCCGCAGCTTGGGCTCGTGGGCGTGGGCGTCTTCGCCAAGCTCGGCGATATCGCCGACACAACGCCCGCCAACGCGACGCAAGTCGGCTTCGACCTCAGCGAAGGCGTCGGCCGGCAGCCGCCTCTCGAGGTAGCGCCGCAAAGTTCGGTCTTCGTCGTACTGATTGCCGAGCTTGGGCGGGTCTTGGAAGAACTCAGTCATCGCTTGTCCCCTCGGGCCGCGCGTGGCGATTTGGTCGTTTGTGCGATCGCTTAGATTCTATCCCACCTGCGGGGGCGAGCGAAACTGGCTTGCCGCCGCAGGGCAGCACTGCTGGACAAGCCAGCAGTGGCACACGCAAGTCTGTCCGATAGTCGCATCAAACGCGCTTCGGCCCTCTCCCGCCGGGAGAGGGAGTAAACACAAACTGTCGCTTTGCGGGCCGCTTGTGCCGACTGTGCGGCTTGCGCCGGCGGCGCCGTTCGTTGTGGTGGGGCCTACTGTAAGCTACGTTCAAACAGGCCTCGGAATGCGCGTTTGGACCCCCGCGGTCCGTCATTCCGTAGGCGCCGATTGCCGGTCAGCAAACAGGTGATGTGATGAGCAAGAACGATAAGCATAAGGACGATGACGTGGAAGCCAGCCGCACGTTCGAAGACTTGGGACGCAAGATCGACCAACGCCCGGAAGTGCAGGCCGCGGCCGAAGCCCTCCGCGTTGCGCAAGCGCAATTCGAGGAAGCGAAGCGTCAGTACGTTCACTTGCGCGACGACGCGACCAAGGAAGCGCACAAGCTGCACGGCAAGAACGTCGGCGACGTCATCTCCGGTGTGTTGGAGCTGGTGCGCAAGTACCCAGCGCCTGGCGTACTGGCGGCCGTCGCCGCTGGCTGGTTCGCCGGTAGGATTTTTCGCCGCTAATGAATACCCAAACCATGCTGCGAGCGCACTGACGCGCTCGATCGCTGCGCGGAACGACCCTCTCTGGTCCTCCGACGGAGCAGCAAGCAGCCTGACGAGAAAACGGCGCCAAGATGGCCAACTATCGTGTGATCCATGTCGAAACGCAGCAAGCCAAGCGGCAGCTGCGCGCTGAGATTGCGCTGTCTCGCGCGGCGATCACCGATGAGCTTGCCGCTCTGCAGGAACAGAAGCGCCGGTTGACGTCTTGGAAGACGTACGTTGGGCGTTTTCCGGTGGCGACCTTGGCCAGCGCGTTTGCCGTCGGTCTGATGATCGCCGGCGCCCGGCCCGGCCGACGCGTCCCCAAGCTGGTCGCCAACAGCCTGCTGCAATGGGGCGTGAACAGTGTGAAGGCTGGCCTGCTGACGGAACTGCTCAACCTTTGGACTCGCACTCAGGCAGGCCCTGGCAATCCGACCGACAGCGATTCTGTGTTCTGACGTTTCACTCAGGCAATTGCACCGAAGCCAACAAAATCGATCCCGATGTCCGCCGACCCTCAATCCACGAACGAGACGCAATCGCTGCTCGGCCCGCTCTTGGCCGAGTTGGCCGGCTTGCGCGACGAACTGCGCGGCGCGGCAGACGCACGCTGGCGGCTGGCGCGGTTGGAAATTGGCGTGGCGTTAGTGGATATCCGCCGCCTGGCCGTGGCGCTTGCCGTGGCGGCGCTATTAGTGCTTGTTTCCCTACCGGTGCTAGTCGTGGCCGTGGCCGATCTGCTGGCCGGGCAATTGGGCATCGACCGCACCGGCTGGCTGCTGATTGAATTTGGCGGCCTGGTCGTGATCGCCGCCGCAACCGGCTGGCTCGCCTGGCGCCGCTTCCGCAATCAATTCGTAGGACTGGAAGAAACGCTGGAAGTGTTACGAGAAGACCTGGCCTGGGCGGAGCAGATGACGGGAAACGGGGAGCGGGGCGGAAAGGCTGACGCGGCACGTTAAAAACGTCCCTCAGTCGTCTGGCCGCGACGAGCCCGCGAGCCGATGAAATTCTCGCCACGTCAATATCGTTCTGATAAACTACACGGAGGAGAAATGTCTATGACGTACCAGTTTCCGCCCGATGTCGATCGGCTCGTCAGAGATCAAATGGCTCATGGTCGTTACGGCTCTGAGGACGACGTTTTGCGGGTCGCCTTGCAGGCGTTAACCGCCTTGAATGTCCGTGAAGATGAGTTGCTAAGCGACGTTCGAACTGGACTTGAACAGGCGGAGCGTGGACTGGCGAAGCCGCTTGATGTCGACGCTTTGATCGATCGTTGCGTCCTCAAGCTGACGCACGAAGGCATTCGCGACTGATGGCCGTCGTCACGTGGACACCGGCAGCGGAAGGAGACCTGGAAGGTGTCTTCGCCTACATCGCAAGAGAACAGCAAAGCCTTCGAACCGCGGCCAACGTCCTCCGTGAAATCGTTGCAAAAGCGGATCTCTACAGCGGCAACTCACTGGCTGCTGCGTTGCGTCCCGAATTCGGACCAAGTGTTCGTTCATTTTACGTGCATCGGTACGTAATTATTTATCGACCATCCGATCAAGGCATAGAAGTCATTCGGGTCATCCACGGCTCGCGGGATGTGTTCCGCGTTTTTCGACGACAGGAACCGTGATTGGGACATCGTAAGCATGGCACGAATCGACGTCGCTAGTCTACTTTCTTTGTCAGTCGGCGAACCTGCTCCGCGGTCAGTTGAATTCGATACGGCTGCCCTGGCGGCGTCTCGGTTCCGACTTCAAAGCTCGCGAACATGTTGGGGTCCTTGTCGCGCTTCGGGATTCCGCCAAGTTCTTTGCGGAGAACGACGAAGGCGCCGTGCGAATTGCGATTCAGGTGAAACTTGGCGCGCCCGTTTGCATCGGTCGGATGGGACTTGCCGTAGTGTCGGTCGTCGTAATCTCGCGAGAGTAACGCGCCGGCCAGCGGCTTGCCGTCGGCGTCGACTACTTCCACTTCGACCTCCACGGCAGGCAACAATGTCATCTCGCCAATCGTGCGGGTTTCGCCCTGCTTGACTCGAATTGCGTTGGTCGAGGTAGTTGCTGACCACTGTTCTTCGTAAGGCGCTTTGAGTTCGATCTGCAAGTCCATGTCCGCGGGAATATAGACCGGCTGGAGCACAGGTTGCATCCAGTTGTCATGCTGAAAGCGGCGTTGCAGCTTAAGATTCGTGGCGTCTTCAAATTGTTTGAACCACTCCGGTCGTCCTTCCTGTCGGATTTTCCACACTGGCATGATCGAAGCTCGTTTTGCGCAGATCGGATGGATCATCACCTTTCCGGCAGGAAATAACGGCAAGTCCGGAACCTCGGCCGTTTCCTCGCCGATTTTCATCCCGTATTTGGGCTGCAGAATCGGTAGGAAGTCCTTGTCGACGGCAACGACGCCGTAAATATTCTGCTCGGGCTTTTGGATGATTTCGTACTTACCGGATTCGTCCGTCCGTCCAAACGCCGCGAGCCCGAAACATTGCGCTACAAACGCCAGCGCCGGATCGTTGGGCGCCGCGTCAGCCGGCAGCTTACGCAGCCGTTCCCAATCGTCGTCCGTCAAACGCGCCAAGCTTTGTTTTCCCGACGACACGATTCCCAAGACAAAGGCGCCTGCCATTGGCTCGCCGCTGACGCCGTTGATCACTCGGCCGCGAATGGCGATCGGTTTAGGAAACTGAAACTTCAAATCCTCAGGGCTTTCGGCCGTGACGTGTAACGGCACGTAGTCGTGGGCTTGATAACTGGCTTCATAGTAGCCCGGGAGTAATTTTGCGCCGTGGAAGACCCAGGAAACGTCGAGCGGCGTCAGCAGGCCACCTGGCTTGGCCCGATAGTGGATATGGATATTGTGCAAACCGCTGTCGGCTTTGAGCCAACCACCGTTCAGATCGGCGAACTCGAACTTGTGAAATCGCTCTGGTCGCTCAAGTCGTATGACAACCTCTTTCGCGCTCGAGCATTCCGCAATTTGCGGAAATAGTGAATTGTCGCTCATTACACTGACGCGCAGCCTGGCTTTTATTCGCTTGGGCAGCGGTTGCAGTGGTTGGTCGCCCTGTGGCTTTCGCACCGGATAGAGAGCAAACCGACCGGCGTCATCTGTCAAAGCGACGTGATCGGTCAAAACCATTGTCAGCGAGTTTTCCTGAGGCAACAGGCTGAAAATCTGCAAGGTTGCGCCTGCCACGGGTTTTCCGTCGGAGGACATAACGATTCCCCTCAACGCCTGTGCGCGCGATTCGCTTCCGGCCTTTACCAGCGAAAATCTCAGATCACCCACGACATCGTCTTGACTGATGCGTAGTTCTGCGACGCCATACTCGGCATGACGCATCCGGACAACGCCAGTTGTCAGCTGTGCAGGCAGCTCCAGCACGACATGACCGCGCTCATCCGAGACCACTTCGAGCTGCAATGAGCCGTCCGGTTGGTCCGGCGCCGTCAGAAACGCCACGGTGACCTTTAACGCAGCGCCAGGGATCGGCTCGCCGAGCGCATCGCGAACAACGTGCGTATGAAACAGGATCTTATCCAGGACGCGAGTCGCGCGCGCTTTTGGCTTGGGATCGCCGTTTTGTACAACGTCCTGCAGTTGTGGGACGGCCAAGTACTTAAGTTTTACGAGCGAGGTCTCGGCCGCGTCGGCAAGCCTGTTCGACTCGGACGCCAATGTCTGAATGTGCCTCGCGACGATCTTGGCAAGTGTCCCCTTGACTCGCTCGGCAACCAGGGGGTTGTCTTCTCGACGAAGCGCCTGCAGGGCGGGAATTGCCTGATCACTGAAATTGATCAGTTCGTGCTCGGCCTGCTGCGCGACGTCGGCATTGTCGCTCCGCAGGTCCTCGATCGCTTGCGCGAGCTTGGCGTTGTTCGTTTCAGAAGCCGAGTCAACGGGCTCGGCCAAGGCCTGTCTGCTGACGATCAGGGCGAGCAGGAACGCAAACGATGAAAGCGCGCGTAGCTTTGCCATTGGTTGCCCTCGACCTTTGGATGTGGCGCAGTGGATGCGCTGAGCATACCAGTCTGGAGGGCGAGGAACTAGCAGATTGCGGGCGACTTATGGCAAGGCATTCGCCCCCAGCGCATAAAAAAGGGACGCCGCTTTGGCGTCCCTTTCTGATCGCTTGGTTTGTTAGCCGGCGGCCCGCTTTGGGCTTACTCGGCCGATTGATGGCCCGCGTCGCACATGGAGTCCATGCCGAGTCGGGTGCGGAGTTGTTCGAATTCGTGGAAGTACTGGTCGCTCGACGAGTGGACGTGTTCGGCCTCGGTGATGAACTTCATCTGGTCGTCGCAGCGGACGCCGCAGTCGGCCAGGATCCGTTCGAACGGCTTCAGGTCTTCGCCATAAACGATCAGCAGCTTGTGCTCGTCGAACTGTACCTCGAGCGGGATGCTGGGGTTTAGCACGGCGATACCGACGCATCCGTCGTTGAGCAGCAGGTCTTCGAAGTCCCAGAGCATGCTCTTCAGCACTGGCATGTCGATATGCTCGCGATACAGATCCACATGGCCGCGCTGTTCGCGGTTGTGGCTCGTTTCGAGCACGACATCGACCTCGGTCCCGAGCGGATCGAGCAGTTCCATGAAGACTTCGAACAATTGATGCTTCGAGGCGGCGCCCATCAGCACCGGCACCGAGCAGCGGTTCTCCGCGTCTCGATAGGTGTCATGACGGAAGCCTTGCCGCGGCACGACTTGCAGGTCGTACGAGGGCCGAATCGCATCGGTCAGGACGAAGTCGCCATAGCAACTAACGCCAAGATGCGCGTCGAGCTCCTCATCGCTGAGGCGTTCGAAGCTACTGGCGCCCCCCTCGGGGACAGCGCCGTCGCGGAAAACATTACGGAAGAGTTTTTTCAAAAAGCCCATCGATCGATACATCCTGGGTCAGGTGATTTGGGCGTTCATCCATGATCCAGCCGGCGAAAGCTCGATCCATACGTAACCGTAGGTCACAGTGTGGAGCGATGAATTTCGGTTTGTGCGGAATCCCTGTTCGCGTGCGGCCCATACCGGTAGAAACGTCATGATCGGACTCGTGCCCCCCGTGCAACTCTCCTATTTCGCTCCCCACCAGCGGGGAGCAAGGATTACTCGGGGCGAAAAATACGCCCTTGGTCCTGCCCAAAACCACTCCCCTCGGCCCTTCGATTTAGTCTAGCACTCGCCTCCGAATCTGGGGCAAAAGCACTACAATCTTCTGCGGATTCAGCCGGAGGACGCGCAAAACCTTGCGTCCTGCGTGGAATGTCCGCTCGGTCTCGCTTCCCCAGTCCAGAAGTTCGCCGCAATCTGTGCAACAGGTTCGCAGTTCGAAGTTCCGTTAGCGCGCTTGGTAAAAACAAAAAAAGGGAAGTCCGCAGTTCGCGACGAATCGCAAACTGCAATGACTTCCCTGGTCGAGTTCGAATTGTAGGGGCGTTACGCACGTCCGAACCGAGGGCCTCCGGCCCGCAGCTACCAATACGATACGCCGGCCGGTTATATTTCGTTCAGTCAAAATTCCAAGCGGTTCGAAGGCCGGATAACCGGACCCGATTCGCTGTCTCCGCTGGCAAGACTCTGCCCAAAGGCGTTTCGATGCTCTTCACCGTTCGCCGAAATCCAGCCAGCGTCTGGCTGATCTGGCTAATCGCCCTTTGGGCGGCAGGCTGCGACCGGGGCGCCACCAAGCGAAACGAAGGGGAGCCGGCTAGTCCAGCATCGCAGGCCGCAGCCAAGGACGGCGGCGCCACCACCCCGAAAGAGACGGTTAATACCACTTCCAGCCGAGAGAATCCAAAGGACCAGGAGACCTGGGACGTCTTTTACCTGGGAGACGCCCGGATCGGCTACGCGGTGACCAGGCGAGGGCCCGCCCGCGGCGCGGGGCTGATCCAGATCGAGTCGTCCATTCAAATGAAGATCCTGCGCTATGGCGAGAAGACCGAAACCTCGATCACGTACTCAACTATCGAAACGCCCGACGGAGACTTGCGGCAGGCCACTGGCGCCGCGGAACTGGGCGGCGTGACCATGAAATTCCAGGGCGAGGTAGAAAACGGCGCCCTGCAAACGACGACTACCGCTGGCGGCAACACGGCTCGCGGAGCGATTCCCTGGACGGCCGATTGTCGTGGCTTCTTTGCCATCGAAGAGAGCCTGCGGCGTCGCCCCATGCAGCCTGGCGAGCGCCGCAAACTGCGGATGCTGATGCCAGTATTCAACCAAATGGCTGACGTTGAATTGGTGGCGGCCGACCTGGAAGACACTCAATTGCTCGCCGGCGCCCAAAAGCTCCTGCGGATCGAGTCGACAACGACGCTGCCCGACCAGCAGAAAAACGTCGACACGATCTGGACCGACCTGCAAGGGCGGATGCTGAAGTCGCTCAACGCGGCCATGAATCAAACCATTTTCCGCACGACTCGCGAGAACGCGCTCCAGGAACAGTCTGGCGAAATGCTCGACATTGGCCAGCTCACGCTTGTGAAGACGCCAAAGCCGATCGAAAATCCGCACGGCAAACAGCAACTGCGCTACCGTGTGCGACTCGATAGCGGAGATCCCAAGCAGGCGTTCGTCTCGGATGACAGTCAGCAGGTGACGCCGATCGACGCCAACACGGCCGACATCGTGGTCCGTGCCGTCCGGCCCGATAATCCGCCGCCGGGCAAAGCCACCTCAGGCGCGCCGCCGGGCGATGACGACCGCCAGCCGAACTCGTACATCCAGAGCGACGATCCCCGGATCGTAAAACTGGCGGACGCAGCGGCTGGCGATGAGAAAGACCCCTGGCGCACGGCGCTCGCGCTCGAACGGTTCGTCAACGAGAAGATCACGAGAAAGAACTTCTCGCAGACCTTTGCCACGGCGGCCGACGTGGCCGAAACACTTTCGGGAGATTGCACGGAACACGCCGTGCTATTGGCGGCGCTCGCCCGAGCGCGCGGGATCCCCAGCCGCGTGGCGGTAGGACTGGTATATGTGCCCGGGGAGCAGGCGTTCGGATTTCACATGTGGACTGAGGTCTACATCGACGATCGCTGGATTGGCCTCGATGGCACACTGGGCCAAGGCGGCCTCGGCGCCGGGCATTTGAAACTGAGCACTGCGAACCTCAAAGAAGGCACGGCGATGAGCAGTTTTTTGCCCGTCGCGCAGGTCTTGGGGCGACTGAAGATCGAGGAAGTCGCCGAAAAGTAACAGGTGATCGCCGAGGGCTGATTCCGGCTCTTTTCACTGCTTCGATGCATTTCGAGGAAGATGCTATGCGGTGTTCCCCATAGCAGTCTCAGTCATCGTCGCCGCCTGTCGTCTTCCAACTCCCGCGTTCTCTGCAGAATCAAACTCCGCACCTCCGAACATGGAACAACAGCTTACAGTCGACGGCCACCAGCGGAGATATCTGCTGCACGTTCCGGCCATGGTCAAGGATCCCGCGCCGCTGGTCATTGCCATGCACGGCGGAGGGGGCAAGGCGACGACGATGGTACGGCTGAGCCGGTTCAATGCCTTGGCCGATCAGGAAGGATTCATCGTCGGCTATCCCGAGGCCCTGGATGGGTATTGGAACGATGGCCGAGGCGTCGAGGCGATGCGTTCGCATCGAGAGAGCATCAATGACGTAAAGTTCCTCCGCGCGGTCGTCGACGACGTTGCGGCGAAACACCAGATCGATAGCACTCGGGTCTTTGCGACCGGAATCTCGAACGGTGGCTTCATGTCGCACCGTTTGGCCGTTGAGGCGTCGGACATGGTCGCCTCGATAGCGCCGGTTGTCGGCGGCCTGGCGCAACCGCTCGCCAAACGCTTTGCGCCGAAGTATCCGGTCTCGATTCTGATTGTGCAGGGAGACGCTGACCCAATCGTGCCGATCGGTGGTGGCGGGATCGGCCTGCCGGGGGACAAAAAGCGCGGCGAGATCCTCCCCACAACAGAGACGCTGGCCCTCTATGTGAAGCGGAACGGCAACGTGGGCGAACCCACCAAAACCACGCTCGACAAGGATCCGAACGACAAGTTCTCAGTCGAGATCGCCAAGTACCCAGACGGCCCCGGCGGCGTAAAGACGCAATACTACCTGGTGCATGGCGGCGGGCATAACTGGCCCGGCCAGGCGGCGCAGTTGAGAAACGTGAATGTGACCGAATCAAAGGTCAGCCCGGATTTCTCGGCGACCGACGTCATTTGGGAGTTCTTCAAATCGTGTCCCGCTCGCGAAGCCGCCACGGAATGACTACCCGATGGAATTGTCAGCAAGCGGCACCGCATTATCGGCGATTCAGCTGAAGATTTAGCCACCGAGAGCACCGAGGGCACAGAGAGTTCGGAACAAGGGGAACCAGACAAACAAAGGGATTGCCCCTCTCCCTCTTCTCCGTGTTCTCTGTGGCCTCTGTGGCAAAGATCTTTTTTCAGGATCTCACGATTTGGTTACGGCCAGCGGCTGCGCTATGCCCTCGGTGGCAAATCCCTTTTCAAGAAATCACATTTGGGTTGTGGCTTTTCAAGCGTGGTGACGCAGATTAGCGCAAACCGGCGAAATTGCCTGGCATTTTTTGCGACCCCCGTTCACATTTCGTTGGCGTTCGGCGTGCCCGGTGGTAGCTTGAAGGAAGCGACTGGACCGAACCGGACCTCTTTTTGGACGCTGCCGCCAATCGTGCGCGGCGCCGCGAAGTCGGTCTGTCCACGTCGTCCTGTCCTGGCTATTCTTGCCGGGCATCAGCTCTCAGGGGTCTTGGCGTCCTGGTGTACGAGCGCAACGGCGATGACCGGTAATCCACCTGAACGAATCCGCGCCCTGGTCGTTGACGACGATCGCGATACGGTGCGCGTGATGACGCGCCTGCTCGAGTTGATCGGCTGCGAAGCGATCGGCTGTGTCGATCCGACCGACTGCGCGAAGATCGCCATTCGCACCCGCCCCCATCTGATCTTTGTCGATATCTCGATGCCGACCAGGGACGGCTTTGCCGTGGCCGAAGAAGTCCGCCGTAATGGGCTGACGCTTGGGCTGCTCGTGGCGCTCACCAGCTATGGCGACGACGCCTGCCGGCAGCGCTGCCAGGACGTGGGCTTTGATGAGTTCCTGCTAAAGCCGGCCACGCGCGATCAACTGCGTGAATTGACCGAAGCCGCCGCGACGATCGCCGCCAGCAAACGTCGCCCCGCGAAGAAGTATTCTTAATGTAGTCATCACGGCCCCCGTGATGACAGCGGCGTAATGACGCGGAAACCTCCGCAGCACCCTAGCGCAACGCAATTCCCAGAATCGCGGCTATCTACCAGTTCGACCGGTCAACGTCGCTACCACGGCCACCAGTTCCCCTGGGTCGACCGGTTTCGTGATGTGGCTTTGAAATCCGGCGAGCATGGCTCGCTTGCGGTCTTCGGCCCTGGCTAGCGCCGTCAGGGCAGCGGCAGGCACGTTGCGACCTTGTTCGATAGATAGCGACCGGATGTTTCGCAGCAGATCGTAGCCGTCGCGGTCCGGCATCCCGATGTCGCTGAGGATCACGTCGGGGCGCTGACTGGCGAAGATCGCTAGGGCCTCGTCCACCGACCCGGCCAGCAACACTTGGGCGCCGTAATCTTCGAGTAGGCGCTTTACCAGGTTTCTTGAATCGGCGTCATCGTCGACGACCAGCACGCGGATGCCGGATAACGATAGTGGCGGGGTTTCCTGCCGAACCGTCTTGCGCGTCTGGCCGCTTGCCTCGACAGATTGCACCGGCTGAATCGGCAGGTTGATGACGAACATCGCGCCTTGCCCTGGCCCCGGACTGCTCGCGCTGATGCTGCCACCATGTAGCTCGACGAGTTGCTTGGCGATCGAAAGTCCCAGCCCCAGCCCGCCATGCCGCCGGGTGACTGTTGCGTCGGCTTGACGGAAGCGTTCGAAAATGTAAGGCAAGAATTCCGGTTCGATGCCCTGACCGCTATCGGACACGCGGATCTCAGCGTGCGAATTGACTCGCTCGAGCACAATCTGCACTCGGCCTTCCTTGGGCGTGAACTTGATGGCGTTGGTCAGCAGGTTCCAAATCACTTGCTGCAACCGTCCACTATCACCAAACACCGTGCTGGCGCGCGGATCGAGTACAGTCTGAATGCGGATATTGCGGGCGTCCGCCGCCGGTTTGACTGTGGCGATCGACGCCGCGATCACCTGGTCGAGGTCGACGGCCGTGACGTCGAGCCGGACTTTGCCGGACATGATGCGGCTCATGTCGAGCAGATCTTCAATAATCTGCGCCTGCGACCTGGCGTTTCGTTCGATGACGCTGAGGCCGTCGTTGAATTCGTCATCGGTCATCGTCCCGCGCTGTAAGAGCTGCGAATAACCCAGAATGGCGTTCAGCGGCGTCCGCAATTCATGTGAGACGGTCGAAAGGAACTCGTCCTTGATCCGATTGGCGTGCTCGGCGTCGCTGCGGGCGGCGCGTTCGCTCGCGAGTAATTCGGCCAGCCTCTCTTCGCTCTCACGTAGCGCTTGTTCGACGCGTTTGCGTTCTTCGACTTCGCCCCGCAGCTCGGTGTTGAAGCGGGCCAGGCCGGGCAGGTGCAGCGCCAACGGCACGATCCGAATCAACGCGAACACGGTTAGCCACGAGACGACCGCCGTAATGAACTTGACCAGCCCAGACAGGCGGTAAACCGGCTGCCAGAACATGGTCGACTCAATCAGATGGACAGATCCGCACGCAAAGATGAAAGCCACAAACAGCCACAAAATGCGCGGGAAAGGGACGTCTCGCCGCCGCAGAATGAAGAACGCTAGCACGCACGGAATGGCCGTATAGGCGCCAAAAATGGCGACGTCGGACAAAACGTGTAACCAAATCAGTCCATCAGTCCATTCACCACAAAGACGCCGGGGCATAAAGCCGTCGGTGTTGAACAAATTAGCGAAGAATTCGAACATGAAGTAAGTCCTCAGACGCCCATTCGTTCAAAGCGGATCAAGGGGCCAATCGATCGCGTGATCTTACCAGAGCCAGCCGCGTTTCGTCTCGACCCGTTTACAAGAAGGTTCAAGCCTAATAGTCTGTTATTGACCAGGTCTTAATCTCGACGCTGAACTGGTCCCTCGCGGCAGCGCGGTGTTTTTATTCCTTGAAACGGCCTACTGCATGTCTCACCGCGTTCTGGCGATTGGCGATATTCACGGCTGCCTTTGCGCCTTGACCACGCTGCTTGAAGCGGTTGAGCCCTCGGCAACCGACACTGTGATTTTTGCCGGCGACGCGGTCGACCGAGGTCCGGCCAGCCGGCAGGTGATCGATTGCATTCTGGCCCTCCGCGAACGATGCAAGCTGATCTTCATCAAGGGCAATCACGAGGAGATCATGCTCGACGCTGTCACGGGCCGCGCAGTGATGGAACCATGGCTGACCTTCGGTGGCCGCGCGACGGTCGAGTCGTACGGCGGCAGCATCGAGAACGTGCCGCCGGAGCATCTTCGTTTTCTGCAATCGGCCGCGCCGTACTTTGAGACGGAGACAGAAATCTTCGTCCACGCGAATCTGGAGCGAGGCGTCCCGCTTGCGAATCAATCATCCGACTACCTGCGCTGGAAGCACATCGATGGCTCGGAGCCGCGTTACTCGGCCACGAAGCGCGTCATCTGCGGTCATACCTCGCAGCGCAGTGGCGTGCCGCTGGTGTTCGACGGCTGGGCGTGCATCGACACCTACGCCTACGGCGGCCAATGGCTGTCGTGCCTCGACGTGCAGTCGAACCAGATCGTGCAGGCCAACGAAAAAGGGGAACTCCGTGAGTTCCCCCTTTCGTAACACGCGTAATGATGACCGCGTCGCCTCGCTCCCCTCTCCCCTTGGGAGAGGGTTAGGGTGAGGGCTACGAAGCGCCGCAGAGCCGTCCACTTTGTAGGGTACGCACCCCGTGCGTACCATAATGCGTTTTCAATTTGCGTTGACGCCGCAATGCGATTCCGTGGTACGCACGGGGTGCGTACCCTACGGGCGATTCACGTCGCTCAATCCTTTTTCGGCTTCGCCACTTTTTCTGGCGCTGGCGAATCGTCGATCAGCTTGACGGCGTTCTCAATCAAAATCTCGCCGGTGCGTTCGCCGAGCGAAGTCTGCGAGATGTACTCGTAACGCTTGAAGCTGTTGAAGTCGACCTTGGTCAGAATGTACCCAAAGGCGTCGTTCGTCAGGCCAAACAGCAGGTTGTTCTCGCCCTTCATCTGTCGCTTGAGGTAGTAGCCGATGTTCGGCAGGGCCTCGCCCGGAATCGTCACGATCTGGGCGTTGCCGATGTTGACCAGGTTCATCCGCGTGCTGACGCTCTTGTCGTTGTCATTGTGCGGGTACTTCAGCGGCGAGCCCAGGATGATCGCCCACATCAGGCGCGAATCGACGGGGAACCGCACCTCTTTCGACTTGCAGAGCACGGCCGGATCTTTCTGCACCGCCGCGTCTTTGACGATCCGCTGCGCTTCGGACGCCATCAGGTGGCCGATCCGCAGGCATTCTTCCCAAGTGCGGGCGTCATGCCACTTGGCGTGTTGCGGATCCGACGGCTTGTCGAGGATCCGATTGTCGGCGGTGATCATGCCCCCTTGCGCGCCGTTCATGAACATGCCCATGCCGCCGAGGTCGGCTTCGAGCTTGTCGCAGAGCGGGCCCACGAGGTCTGGGCTGACCAGCCCGACGCCGTTACCCAGCACTTCGGGATGCACAGCATAGTTGACCAGCGTGCAGATCGTTTTGCCTTCGGGCGTGAGCGCCTGAATGATGCTCATCCGCGGATCATAAAGTTCCGGGGCGTAGTAGTTGTAGGCGATCTTGCCCTTGGCTTCGCCCGTGGCGATCTTCAACTGCGCGGGCTGCATGTGATCGAGCGCTTCGTTCAGCGCCTTGGCCGCCTGATTGCAAACGAAGTCCATGTACTTCAGATCGCCCGATGCTTTGCCATCAAGGCCCGGAAAGCCGTAGCAATCCGGGGCGCTGTGCGTGTGGGTCGACCCGATCAGGATATTCTCGGTCGGAATCCGTGGGACTTGCTTGTGGACGCGGACACAAAGGATCGACGGGAAGCCCAGCAGGTCCAACTGCACGACGGCGACCTTGGTCTCGCCTTGTTCGAACACAATCGCGCGGGCGGTCAACTCTCCCTGCTTGGCAGTCGCCGGCCGACCAGCGCCGACGCCACCTGAGACCGGCAGCAGTGGATCCGGCGTGATGATCGCCTTGCCAACGCCAACCTTGAGTTCGGCATGCGCGAGCGACGGGAGCGAACAGACGACAGCGATAAGCAACAAAAGTCGGTAGCGAATCATGGCGAGTACTTGGGGTTAGGGAGTGGAGGGGTGCGTGGCGCGAATACCGGGCAGGCCCCGATTCGTAGCGGGCCAAATCTTGGCAGGCTGGAGGTGGTTATCATACGCTACCAATGGATTAACTTCACGGCCGCGCCACTGCAAGGGCCGGAGTTGCGTTTTCGGGCCGTTTTCGGGGGGTGAATTCTTGGTTATCGACGCCACTCGGCTCTACCTGACCCCGTACGCTCCAGCCGATCTCCTCGCGCTGATCGAAGGGCCGGCGCAGTTCGCGGCGAGCTTTGGCTTACCGGCCGCTGATGGGCTGCGAGACTTTTTTGTCTCGGGCGATGTCTCGCCAGCTTGGCTGGTGCACCTGCGCGCAGCCTCGGCCGCTGACCCGTGGCAGTTCGGTTACGCCGTCGTGGACCGCGCAGCGCGCACGGTCATCGGCAACGTCGGCTTCAAAGGACCACCAGACGCTGGCGGCGTGGTCGAGATTGCGTACGCAATCGTGCCATCATTTCAGCAACGAGGCTACGCCACCGAAGCTGTGCAGGCCGCGCTGCCGTGGGTCAACAGTGACCAGCGAGTGAGCCTGTTGCGGGCCCACACGCTACCGACGAACCGTGCGTCATCGCGCGTGTTGGAGAAGTGCGGATTCCGATTCCTTGACGAGGTGATCGACCCGGACGATGGCTTGGTTGCCCGCTGGGAGCGGAGCAAGGAAACAGCCTAAAGGCCGAAGGCGTCGGCGCGCAGGAATGCACCTACGAGGCAGGCGACTTCCACGATCGTCGGATCGGCCAGAGCCGTACCAGTGGCGGATTCTGAAGGACCAATGACGCGAGCGACCGCCGGTTTGGGATAAAGTGGCAGCATGAGCGAACCACTTCCACCCAGCCGCCGCGCGTTGCAATTTTCACTGCGAAAGCTGTTCGTCGCATTTACGGCATCGGCGATGTGGATGGGTTGCATTGCGTCGCTAGGGTCGAACCCGGATTTGGGAGACCTCGGATACTTGATTGTCTGGTTGGTCTTATTGGGAATCGCGACGGCTATCTACTACCTCCTTCAACAGAAGCCCAATGCCTGGGTGATCTCCGCGGTTGTTGCGCCAATCATCGTGATGATTGCTATCTTCGTGGTCGCGGCACTCGCTCGCTTCGAATCGATCAACGCTTAGACGATTTCAATCACTCGCGCGACACACAGTCAACGAAACTTGCGACAAAACTGCGCGCAGGGGTACGATTTGGCTATGCGCTACGCACGATCACGCCGTTGGGCCACCTTCTCACTACGGACTCTGTTCGTGGTAGTGACAATCACCGCGATCTTGATGGCGTGGTGTTCTTCGATTGTTCGAGATCGCCTGGCAATCATCAAAGCGGTACGGGAACAACCAGATGGCAACGTTGTGGTCTGGAATGGGGACATGTCGTGTTTTATCTACCCGCCGCAGAGGCCCCTCACTTTTTGGAGGCGATGGCTTGGCGATCAGAACATCGCCCAGCTTACATTCCCGGCAAATGCCCTCGATGAAGAACTGATCGAGGCGCGTCGCTGTTTTCCTGAGGCGTACGTCGGTCGTGTTGGGGGATGGGCAACTCATTGGCCGGAGAACTCCGTTTCAGACGAATGGCAGTCGCTCAGCGAACTTTTCGAGCAATCGACGCCTGGGGCGAATTAAGCGTTTCGCACGCTGGAGTGGCGCCAGAATCAATCGCATGACAACTACTTCACGCCGCCGCTGGTTTCAGTTCAGTACAGGGCGCCTACTCTTGGCAGTCGCTGCGATTGCGGTCCTGCTGACGCAATGGCCGTGGTTCTGGTACGCGAGGCCATCACTTCCATACGTCTACCGGCCGGACCTCGACGTGTGGTGGAGGGGGAGCATCGCATTCAACGAACGATTCGTCATTGCCTTGGGGGCCGAGGTTAGCGTGGCAGTCGTTTGGTTCCTCTGGAACCGCGAGCAGCGCTTCAATCGAGGCGAGGGCTGAGCCGATCGCTGGCGACCAACTCGCTAGTAAGACACCATCCAACCACTGTCCCCACCCCCTTTGCCAATCCCGCCAGCCGGGCAATAATACGGGACTATTCTCGACTGCCTCGCAACCGCCTGCACTGAGTTGCCTGCAACGGGTTCCTGCACCGGGTTCACCAGCATTGGGGGTCTGCCGCTATGGACGACAAGCTCAAGTACACCGGCATCACGTTCGATGACGTTCTGCTCGAACCCAGCTATAGCGAAGTCGTGCCGGCGGACTGCGACGTCAGCACGCAACTCACGCGCCGCATCCGGCTGAACATTCCGCTGCTCAGCTCGCCGATGGACACGGTCACCGAGGCCGAGATGGCGATCGCGCTGGCCCAGGAGGGCGGGCTGGGCGTGATCCACAAGAACATGTCGATCGACGACCAGACCAAAGAGGTCGACAAGGTCAAGCGCAGCGCCAACGGCATCATCTTCGACCCCGTCACGTTGCAGCCAGACGCCACGGTGGGCAAAGCCCGCGAGATCATGGCCATGCACAATGTCTCCGGCCTGCCGATCGTCGACAGCGCGGGCACGTTGGCCGGCATCCTCACGCGGCGCGACCTGCGGTTCCTCGAGGCACAAGACCTCAAAATCTCCGAGGTCATGACCCGCGAACACCTCGTAACGGCTACGGGGAATGTTTCGCTTGAGGAAGCTGAAAAGGTTCTGATGGTAAATAAGGTCGAGAAACTTCTACTGGTTGACGAAAATAACAGACTGACCGGCTTAATAACGATCAAAGACATCGACAAGATGCGTCGCTTCCCCAATGCCTGTAAAGATAGGCAGGGTAGGTTGCGAGTCGGCGCTGCTGTCGGGGTTCACGAATACGAGCGAGTGGCCAGCCTGCTGGCCAAAGGGGTCGACGTGCTGGTGGTCGATAGTGCCCATGGGCATTCGGCCAACGTCATTGAGACCGTGCGAGAGATCAAGAAGCGTTGGGATATTGATGTGGTGGCGGGCAACATCGCCACGAAGGAGGGTTGCCAGGACCTGATCGCCGCGGGAGCGGACGCCGTGAAAGTGGGAATTGGCCCCGGGTCAATTTGCACGACGCGGGTCATCTCAGGCGTGGGGGTTCCACAGGTTACCGCAATTTACCAGGCCGCTCAGGCCGCCGCGAAAGCCGGCATTCCGCTCGTCGCAGACGGCGGGATCCGCTACTCGGGCGACCTGACCAAGGCGATCGCCGCTGGCGCCCACTCCATCATGATCGGTGGGTTGTTCGCCGGTCTGGCCGAAAGCCCGGGCGACCAGATCTTGTTTCAAGGAAGGACATTCAAAATCTACCGCGGAATGGGTTCGCTCGGGGCCATGGTCAAGGGCTCCAGCGAACGCTATCGCCAGGCGGGCGAACGCGGGACAGATAAGTTCGTGCCGGAGGGAGTCGAAGGGCGCGTCCCCTTCAAAGGAAACCTCAGTTCGTTCGTCTACCAGCTGATTGGCGGGTTGCGAGCGGGGATGGGGTACTGCGGCACGCAGACGATCGAAGCGTTGCGGAAGGATTCGCGATTCATTCAGGTCACACCGGCGAGCGTCCGGGAGAGTCATCCACATGACATTGCTATCACTCAAGAAGCACCGAACTACAGCGGCCACTACGGCACAGCCGAGGGGACCTGACGCGCACTCGCGTCGCGGTTCTCGCTGGCGAAAGGTCGCCGGCCTGGCCGTCGCCGCGCTCTCTCTGGCCAGTGGGCCACTGGGCGTTGGGCTGTTCGAGCCCGGGTTGGCATCCGCCGATCCTATTCAAAACGCCAGCCGGGGTGGCAAGCTCACCTGGCGTTCTCCGAGCGTCGCCGCCAAACCGGCGGACACCGCGAGCGAGACGCCGAAGCTCGATACACCCAAACTGGACGCGCCCGCTCCGGCGACTCCGGACAAATCGCCGGAAGTAAAAGCTCCGGACGTAAAGAAGCCGCAGGTCACAGAGACCGAGCTGAAGGCGCCGCAAATCAACGAGCCGGAAGTTGCAGAAACGACCGAGGTCGTAGACGCTCCGGCCGAGAAGCCGAAGCCCGTCGCCAAAAAAGCACCGGTCAAGGCTGTGGCCAAGCAACAAGCGCCCGAAGTCGCCAACCGACCGGCCCCCAAATTCAAAACACCGGCGCTGGCCGCGAAGCAATCTCCGACACGCAGCCCGAAAACGAGCTCGAAGTCCGGCTCAACACTCAAAGTCCGTGACGACGAATCGTCGACGTCGACGCATGTCGAGGTCGTCGAATCGAAATCTGACGACAGCGAGCACTCCGATCTTGCGCAGAGCAGCGCCTCGGAGTCGAGCACCGAGCAAGCGTCGGCAGATCAACACAATCTGAAGCCGAGCCGGCTCGATCGCGCGGCCCGTCCTTATTCGAGATCCCTAGCTCGCAGATCCACCGTGCAGCGATTGGGCGACGCGGATGCTTCGTCCTTCTCGGGCGGAACGATCGACAGCGACACACTCATCAATCCGATCCGCCAGGTGGCGGCCGTGAAAGAGATTGGCCCGAACCTGGTTCCGGAAGCCAAGCCAGAACCTGCGACGGCTCGCGAGCGCGAATTGATTGAGCAAGCTGGCTTGCAGGAAGGCGCCGCCGAACAACCGAGCCCGTTCGATCGGGAGCCAGCGACCAAGGAGCCGGCCAACGAAGGCCCCGACGCCAACCAGCCGAACGATCAACTGGCGCAGGGAGGCTTGCTCCCCAATCGTTGCCCGACGCCACGCGATCTGAAGCCGCTCGATCAGATCAGCATCAACATTGCCGCGGAGCCGGGTCCCTTCCCGGCCGAATGCGGACTGGGTGACGAGACGTTCGTGCCACGTAACTTTGCCTGCACCACGTACGCCTGGAAGGCCTCGGCCCTGTGCCACAAGCCGCTGTACTTCGAGGATTACGACCTGGAACGCTACGGCCACACGGCCTCGCCGCTGCTGCAACCGTTCATCTCGGCGGCACAGTTCTACCTGGTCTTGCCGATCCTGCCCTACCGGATGGGCTTGGAACCACCGGGCGAATGCATCTACGCCTTGGGCTACTACCGCCCGGGCAGTTGTGCCCCGCGGATCATCCCGAACGTTCCCATCAGCCTGCGAGGCGCCTTGCTGGAAGCCGGCGTATGGGTGGCGGGCGTAGCCCTGATTCCGTAACGCCGAGTGTGGCGTGAAGAATTGAAAACGAATCGAAGGCGGTCGCGAAGCAAAGAGCTTTGCGGCCGCCTTTTTTCGTAGGGTACGCACTCCGTGCGTACCAGGGTGTTCGGTCTAAGCGCAGTTCCATGGTGCGCACGGAGACGCCTACCCTACGGATAATACGCCGCGGCGGAATCCTCAGCTCAGGTTCCAAGGTGCGGAATACGACGCGGTGATCGTCGTTACGCTGAAGACGCAGCGTACGGAAATCGCGATTGCGCAGTTCCATGGTACGCACGGAGACGCGTACCCTACGGGAGCACGACTGTTTACACCATTCGCGAAGCGAGATCTTCGGCGATGTAGCGGAGGATGTCGCGGACGCTGATCACGCCGGTTGGCTTGCCGTCGGTCAGGACTGGGATGTGGCGGTAGCCGCCGATGTCCATCTTGTGCAGGGCAAACGCAATCGGCGCGTCGTGGGCGATCGTCTCGGGCGCAGCGGTCATGAATTCCGAGACCGGATGATGGCCGAGTTCCTCGGCGTCGACATTCAATTTCACCAGCGCGTCACGCTCAGTAAAAATGCCGACCAGCGAGTTCTCATCCCCGACGATTACGCAGCCCACGGCGCGGGCCACCATCAGCCGCAATACCTCGGCTACCGTAGTCCGCGGGGTCACAGTGAGCGGCTTGCGGGGACCGAGTTTAAAAATCCGGTCCTTCAGAATGCTGTGCTCAATTTGCGATCCGGCGCGCGGGCGACTGAGAAAGCCGAGCGGCTGCTGACAGTGCTCGCACTCGTCAACGCCGTCGATGTTCTCCGCTTTGCAAAACGGGCAGATCACCATGAGTTCATTCCGCCGCTTGTTTCGCCAATGGGTGGTGCTCGCCAGTCGCCGTACTCAACGGTCGGCTTACTCAACGTTCCAAGTCTCGCCGCTGTTGAAGAGCTTGTTCAAATCGCCGTCGCCGCGGGCCTTGCGGGCCTCGGTAACCTGGGCATTGAGCATCTGATCATAGACCGGCTTGTCGACAGCGCGGAAGACGCCGATCGGCTCCGGGAATTCCGGGTGGCTCATCCGGCTGAGCAAATAGGCCAGGCTCGGCTCTGGGGCGCGCTCGTCGTGGAACAGCAGGTCATCCTCGCTGATTCCCTTGCCCAGCTCGACGACTTCAGGATTCATGCCGTTGAGGCGAATGCCCTTGTCGCGATTCTTGCCGAAGATCAGCGGCTTGCCGTGTTCGAGCTCGACGGTCGTCTCGGCCTTGGTGTCGCGATCGGTCGCGTAATCGAAGGCGCCGTCATTGAAGACGTTGCAGTTCTGGTAGACCTCGACGAACGACGTGCCACGGTGCTCAGCGGCGCGCTTCAGCACCATGCCGAGGTGCTTGATGTTGGTGTCGATCGAGCGGGCGACAAACGTCCCTTCGCAGCCAATGGCGATCGACAGGGGATGCAACGGGTTATCGATCGCGCCCATCGGCGTGCTCTTGGTCACTTTGCCGAGCGGCGAGGTGGGCGAGTACTGACCCTTGGTCAGACCGTAAATCCGGTTGTTGAACAGGACGATGTTGACGTCCAGGTTGCGGCGGATGCAGTGCATCAAATGGTTGCCGCCGATGCTCAAGCCGTCGCCGTCACCGGTGATGACCCACACGCTCAGGTCTGGCCGAGCTGACTTCAAACCGGTCGCCACGGCGGGAGCGCGGCCGTGGATGGAGTGGATGCCGTAGGTGTTTAGGTAGTAGGGGAACCGGCTCGAACAGCCGATGCCCGACACGAACACGGTTTTCTCTGGCGGGATGCCGAGCGTCGGAAGGACCTTTTTCATCTGGGCGAGAATCGAGTAGTCGCCGCAGCCTGGGCACCAGCGGACATCTTGGTCGCTGGCGAAATCGCCGGGGGTCAGGACGGGTAACGATGTATCTGTAGCCATGACGAAATTCTACCTGTTTAGCCGACTAGTTCGTGAGTATTTGCTGACAGTGATATGAATGTGCAACGGCCGGCGTTTACCGACCGAATGCCTGACTTAGCTGACGAGCTCGTGAATCTTGGCGACGATTTCGTGGACGCTGAACGGCTTGCCCTGGACTTTGTTCAGGCCAATGGCGTCGACCAGATATTCGCCCCGGACCAGCAGCCTGAGCTGACCGCGGTTCAACTCCGGCACGAGCACCTTGTCGTAGTTCCGCAGAATCTCGCCCAGGTTGCGCGGGAACGGGTTCAAATAACGGAGATGGGCATGGGCCACCGAGACGCCCAACTCTTGCGTCTCACGAACGGCCGTTGCGCAGGCGCCGTAGGTGCCGCCCCAGCTGAGGACTAACAACTTGCCCTTGGCCGGACCGTTGACCTCTTGCGGCGGAATATCGAGCGCGATGTCTGCGACCTTTTTGGCCCGCAAGTTGACCATGTGCTGGTGATTGGCCGGCTCATAGTTGACGTTGCCGGTGATGTCCTGCTTTTCCAACCCGCCAATGCGGTGCATCAAGCCCGGCGTGCCTGGCACAGCCCAAGGGCGAGCCAGACGCTCGTCGCGAGCGTAGGGATAGAAGGTTTCGCCCTCGGCCACCGGCTGAGGATGTTTAACTTCCAGCGGCGGCAAGCTCTTCATGTCGATCACGCGCCAGGGCTCAGAACCGTTGGCGATGTAGCCGTCGGTCAGCATCATGACGGGGGTCATGAAGCGGGTTGCCAGACGCCAGGCTTCTTGCGCCACGTCAAAGCAATCCGCTGGGCTGCGAGCGGCAATGACCGGCAATGGGCATTCGCCGTTGCGGCCGCAGATTGCCTGCAACAAGTCCGCTTGCTCGGTCTTGGTCGGCAGGCCGGTGCTCGGTCCGCCGCGCTGCACGTTGATGATCAACAATGGCAGCTCCGTCATGACCGCCAGGCCGATCCCTTCTTGCTTGAGCGCGATGCCCGGTCCGCTCGACGTGGTCACGGCCATCGCGCCACCATAGGCCGCTCCGATGGCCGACGTGACTGCCGCAATTTCGTCTTCGCACTGCACCGTGAGCACGCCGAAGTTTTTGTGGCGCGAGAGCTCGTGCAGAATGTCGCTCGCCGGTGTGATCGGATAGCTGCCCAGGAACAGGTTGCACTTGCTGCGGACAGAAGCCGCGATCAGGCCCCAGGCCGTCGCTTCGTTCCCCATGATGTTGCGGTACTTGCCGGCCGGCAGCGACGCTTTGTTGACGCGGAACTGGCTGGCAAAGGCTTCGGTCGTTTCGCCATAGTTGAAACCGGCCTTCAACGCGCGGCGGTTGGCCTCGGCTACTTCCGGGCGCTTGCCGAACTTGGCTTCGATGTAACGCATCGTCGGGTCGAGCGAGCGTTCGTACAGCCAGAAGGCCAGCCCCATGGCGTAGAAGTTGCGGCAACGATCGGCTTCTTTCACACCCAGGCCCAGCTCATCGACCGCCAGACGCGTCAGGCGGGTGATCTCGACCGGAAATACCTGATAGGCGGACAGGCTGCCATCTTCGATTGGGTTTTGCTCGTAGCCGGCCTGCTTCAGCCCCTTCTCATCGAAGGCGTCTTTATTGAGGATCAAAATGCCGCCCGGAACGAGGTCCGACAGGTTGGTCGACAGAGCGGCGGGGTTCATCGCTACCAGCGAGTCGACGCGGTCGCCCGGCGTGTAGATCTCTGTGCTGGCAAAGTGAATCTGGAAACCGCTCACGCCGGCTTTAGTGCCGCGCGGCGCGCGAATTTCGGCCGGAAAGTCCGGGAACGTCGCAATGTCATTGCCGGCCAATGCGGAGGTGTTCGTGAACTGGGTCCCGGCCAATTGCATACCGTCGCCAGAGTCGCCACAGAAACGAACTGTGGCGCCTGTCAGATCGATGATTGGTTTCTGGGTCTGTTCGCCCTCTCGGGTCGATAATCCGGTGGACGTGGCCATGTCGACTCACTGTTCCTGTTGTAAAAGTCCAACGCTGCTTGGACGCACTGGAAGGAAAAATACCCGGTAAACAAATTTGCCAGCGGTTTACCCGGTCTGCTCGTCGCGTGCTGATCGCGCGTGGCAGGCCGAGCTACGGAGTCGCAAGAAACGATTAAGGTCCTTCGCGCTGCTGGGCTACACGGTTGGCTTGAGGTGGGAGGTTGTAGATCGTCTTCGGAAAATGCTCGACCAAATAGTGGACGATGCCAGACACCTGCACGATGCCGAGCGGACGACCGGCGTCATTGACAATCGGCAGACGTCGGTAACCGCCAAGGGCCATCTTCTGCACTGCCGCGCCGACGCTTTCGCCACTCCGAACGGTGACCGGCGTGGCGACCATGACTTGCGAGATCGGCGTGTCGAGGTCTGTGCCGTGGGCCATGACCTTTAGCGCGTCGCGCTCGGTGAAGATGCCAACCAGGGCGTTGTCTTTACAGACCAACACGCTGGGCGTCTTGCGATCTTTGAGTAATCGCAGAACGGTCCGGATCGGCTCGGTGGGTTCGACGCATAGCGGCACAATGGGCCGGGTTTGCTCGACCGACTCGGTCGTCAGATTGAACTCGATGTCCACGGTCCGTACCTTGAACAGCGGGCCTGCCGTATCGTGGGAGGTAGACGACACCCGCGTTACACGCGGAACGACATAGCCAGCTGGGGTGGGCGGTTCGCGACCTTGCAATCGCCGTTACTGGATGGATCGCAAGTTGCTTTATTGGGGCGCAGTTAATGGCTCAGTTGGGCGCGGTAGGCGGGTAAGACACACAGACCGACGCAAAACCCTTCGCTGCGTAAACCTTATCAACTGCCGAAAAGGCCAGCAAGGTTACCGCAATCAGATTGCCCAGTCCAAAACGTCGAACCCGCTCCGTTCACTTAACTGTACCACGGAGGGCGGCTGGGTAGAACCGCAGTTGGCCCCATTTCGCGCGTGGATTTTGACGGCTCCGCTGAGCGCAAACCCCCGGGCCCTAACGGCTTGCTTACGGAATTGAGAGGCTGGGGAAGGCTGAGCGTGGACGGCGCAGCTAGCTCTCAGGCGTCTCGTCGTCCGTCGGCAACGGGCGGCCGTAGAACTTTGTCAGGTCGATGCCCCCTTTTTGCTCCTCTTCGAGCAGCTTCAGCCGAGCCTCCAAGCGTTCGACCTGGCGTAATATCTTGGGGAGGATCTGCCGGCTCTCGTCCACTGGCTTCGACCGCGGCACAAGTGGGTAGTTGAGATGTCGCTGCATGGCGGCGAAGAGCAGCAGCGGGTCTTTCCGGCGGTTGGCCAGCGCGATTCGCCCTTCCTTCAGGCCGAAGAGCGCTGGTTCCGTCGGGGCGTCGGCCCCGGCGCGGGCCTGGACTTCGGCGTAATACTCGCTGCGGACGTAAATCAGATCGGCCAGGTCGACCATGCCGATCTGCCGGCGCACGGTCAAAATCCACTCGCGCCAATGGTCGTCAAAGATCGAGTCGGCGGCGATCGCCTCCAGCCCTCGGTCATAGCCCAACCGGTTTCGGCTCAGGCATTCGAACTCGAACATGAAGATCCCCTGCGGCGTGGGGTTTTCGGTTCGGTAGCGGGCTTCGCGTTCTAGGATCTCCAGCCCCACGACGAGGTCGAACTTGCCCTTGTCGTTTTCGGCCGCGCTGACGACGAAGGTCTGAAACTTGGTGAAGTAGTGCGACAGGCGGGCCATGCCGGGGCCGAAGACACCGGTCAGGTTCAGCTCACCAGTCAAAAAATCGATCGCCATTGGTAGCTTGGTCGTCGACAGAATTTCCTCGCGCACGGTGCGCAGCAGATCCTGCGTGGCGGCGCTCTGCTGCGTCCGCTCACTCAAGGCGCGAAAGAAGTGCGCCTGTTCAACATATTCTTCGCGATCGAGCATGGTGGTTGCGTTCTACCTGATAACTGGCGTGCAAACGTGCGGAGCAAATGAGAAGCTGTCAAAGAACGCCCCAGTAACCTCGAACAAATGGTGCGAAATTCAGAGCATCTTCTGGAGTGATGCCGAAATGGGCCATCAGAGTTGTAAATGCCTCTTCGGCGCTCCCATCCATCACACTCATCTTGAGCGGACCGAGCCTTACGCCTTCACACATGCTGACGCCATATACAAAGTCAATTGGACCGCCCCAGCAGACATACTCCAAGTACACCCAAGTCTTGGTGGAATCGAATCCGAATTGTGTTGCGAGCGTTTTTATCTCCTCGACTGCCAGAAGCGGACCCACGGGAACGCCGTATTCATCGACAAACAGTCCTGGCAGGTACACGCCGACACCGTTGAAGGGAGTGCATACGTTGCGCCAAATTGCTCGCGGAGGTAAAGTCTGCGGCCGCTGGACGCCGGGGCGGGCAAAGAATCCGATGAACTGATACAAGGTCGAGCCTTTCTGGCGGTCTCAAGGTATTCGCTGCAACGGGGCCACTCTGTTCGGGATGCCCAAATCCAAGCGATGCCTTCGAACAATCCGCAGTCTGGCGACTCTTTCCCGCCCATCTATAATAGGGTGTTGCCTGCAACTTGTCCCTCGGATCCAGTAGCCTCTCTGCTCGGACCGTTCGGCGAACAGGTCTTTGCTGGCCGTGGGAGTGGGAATTCTTATGAGTAGCCGGTTCTCGACTATTGAAAAAGCCGTCGACGAGATCGCCGCCGGGCGCGTGGTCATCGTCGTCGACGCCGAGGACCGGGAGAACGAAGGGGACTTCGTCTGCGCGGCCGAGAAGGCCACGCCGGAATTGGTCAACTTCATGATCACGCACGGCCGCGGGCAGGTCTGCACGCCGCTGCTGCCCGAGGTCTGCGAGCGGCTCAAGCTCGGCCCTATGGTCGAGACGAACACGGCGCCGCTGGGGACCGCGTTTACGATTCCTGTCGATCACCGCACTGCCAAAACCGGCATTACGGCGCAGGAGCGGGCGACGACGATTCTTGCACTGGTTGACCCTCATAGCCACGCCAGCGACTTTGTCCGGCCTGGGCATTTGTTCCCACTGGTCGCCAAAGAGGGCGGCGTGCTGCGCCGCGCAGGCCATACCGAGGCCTCGGTCGATCTCGCTCGCCTGGCCGGCTTGCAACCGGCCGGCGTGTTGTGCGAGATCCTCGATAGCCAAGGGAACCGCGCCGATCGCGAAGCGCTTTTCGCGCTCGCTAAACAGCATCATCTGGAAATCATTTCGATCGAAGAGCTGATCCGCTATCGCCGCCGCAGCGAGAAGCTGGTGTATCGATTGAATGACGCGGCCCGACTGCCGACGCGCTACGGATTGTTTCAAGTGATCGCTTACGGCGTTCGCTATGAGGCGCAAGAACCGATCGTGCTGGTGATGGGGGACCTGTCGAAAGTGGCGGCGCCGCTGGTCCGCTTGCACTCGTCGTGTTTCACGGGCGACCTGCTCAGCTCGCTGCGCTGCGATTGCGGTGACCAACTGCAAATGGCGCTGCAGATGATCGGCAACGAGGGGGCCGGCGTGCTGGTCTATCTGCCGCAAGAAGGACGCGGCATTGGCCTGATCGAAAAACTGAAGGCCTACCGCCTGCAGGACGAAGGGCTCGACACAGTCGAAGCCAATCTGGCGCTCGGCTACAAGGCCGACACGCGCGACTATGGCGTCGGCATTCAATTGCTCAAGGATCTCGGCCTGAACAAGGTTCGGCTGCTGACGAACAATCCGAAAAAGACCGACGCCTTTATCTACGGCGGCTTTGA
>Ga0070665_100000301_pt1 | contig 77279 bp, 77 predicted proteins | sample KBSS13metaG_FD_65862 | JGI IMG/M metagenome (GOLD analysis project Ga0070665, IMG submission 65862) | Switchgrass rhizosphere microbial communities from Kellogg Biological Station, Michigan, USA - KBS S1-3 metaG | ecosystem: Host-associated > Plants > Roots > Rhizosphere > Soil ... | reverse complement strand
TGCTCGCCGATCAGAGCCGGGCGCGACGGGCGGGCGTCAGGAGCCGATCGGGGTCATAGGCGTCGCGTGCCTGCAGGAGACGGTCGAGGTTGTCGCCGTAGTAGGCGCGCTCCTGGTCGTCGAGCGCGACGTCCGGGAAGTTCTGGTAGGCCCGGCCGGTGCCGTGCGGATGCAGAGCCTGCCAGCTCCGGTCGAGCCAGTCCTGCGCTCCTGCTCGGTCACCGTCGGTCGCACCCGGGTCGACGCTGACGGCGTATCGGACCAGAAACCGATCTGTGCGATGGACGAAGGCGGTATCCCCGAGAGCCACCCTGTTGTACGCCCCGCCCCACGGCATCAGGTCGAGCTCGCAGCCGACACCGGGAGGCCGTCGCGTCAGCATGCTGCTCATCTCGTCGATCGCCGACTGCGGCAGCAGCCGGTCGAAGTACTCCGACTTGTGGTAGCCGTGGCGGTCGGCCGCATCCGGCCCGTGGGCCGCCATCCCGAACCCGTCGCCGAGCCGGACCAGACGTGCCTTGGCCGCGCGGTACGACGAGGTGTCGCCCTCCCGGGTGCCGGGAGCAAGACCGACCCGGGCCACCAGGTCGTCGAGCAGGTCGTCCGCTCCGGACCGACCTCCCTGGAAGGCCCCGAAGACGTGCGGCGTGGGCGGACGGACCGGGTCTGGCCCCGCGGTCACGAGCAGGCTGGCCGAGAGTGCGTCCGGCGCGTCCGGGGACCAGTGCTGCCACGCCTCGATCAGGGCTGGAACGGCCTCCGCGGGCCAGGACAGATGGAAGGTGGTGGTCTCCGGCACGGGGACGGTCTGCAGGTGCCACCGGGTGACGACGCCGATGCCGCCACCCCCGCGCACCGCCCAGAAGAGCTCCGGCTCGCGCTGCTCGTCGCACTCCACCACCCGTCCGTCCGCGAGCACCACGCGAGCGCTGAGCACCTGGTCGCAGGTCAGGCCGTGAGTGCGGCCGAGGATCCCCAGACCTCCACCCAGGGTCAGTCCACTGATGCCGACGGTCGGACCACATCCGGCGGCGATGGTCAGGCCGTGATCGTCGAGGGCGTCGTACACGTGTGCGAGCAGTGCCCCGGCGCCGATCGCCGCGACCTCACCGCCGAGCTCGACCTGGTCCATCGGAGAGAGGTCGATCAGGAGCCCGGTGGTCGAGGAGAGGCCGGCGAAGCTGTGTCCACCTCCGCGGACCACGACCGGGAGCCCGGACCGTCGGGCGAAGGACAGGCCCGCCGCGACGTCGGCCTCGCACCGGGGACGAAGGACCGCAGCCGGGCGGACGTCCTGGAAGAGCGGGATCGGCGGCTTGCGCGCCAGGTCGTAGCCCGGTGCGTCAGGGGTCAGCAGGTCACCGGCGAGCGTGCGTGCCAGCGTCGGCCATTCGAGGTCCGAGCTCATGCACCGAGCCTAGAAGGGTCCATCGACAGCATTCATCCGGCCGTCGTGCCCGGCATCCCGGGCAGGCCGGCCGGCGTGACCCAGACGTAACCTCCGACCAGGGTGCGCCCGATCGACAGCGCGTTGCGCAACGACGGGACGTTGGCGGGGTGGATCGTTCCCCAGAGGGCGTCGCCCGGGCCGGCGGGCAGCTCGTCGACCAGGCGCTGCACCGTCGCCGGCGCGAGCCGGTGGCCGCGATGGGCGGCATCGAGGCAGAGCTCCTGCACCGAGAAACCGGTCAGCGCGTGCGCGTCGTACCGGAGCCCTGCCACGACCCCGGCGGGCTCACCCTCCGCGAGCACCTCGAAGAGCAGGCCCTCCTCGGCACACTCCGACAGCGACTCGAGATCCTCCGGGTTGGCCCACATCGCGAGCCCCGGCTCGGTCGCGGCCAGCTCGGCGTAGATCTCCGCGACCCGGCGCGCGAGTGCCTCCGGGTCGCCCGCGCGCAGGAGCACGTCCGGGTACGCCGCGGTGCGGGGGTACGTCCGGAGTCGGTCGACGAGCCCGGCCACCACGTGCATGTCCACCGTGCAGTGGGGTCCGAACCGCGGGTCGGCGCCCAGCTCCTCGACCAACGCCGGGGTGTCGGGCACGTCCGCGCGCAGGCAGAGCGGTGAGAACCCCTCGTAGGCCGGAACGACGACGTCGGCAACGGCCGCCAGGCCGTCGGGGGTCGGGGGAGCGGTGGTGGCGACGACGTCGACGAAGGGCCGGACCGCGTCACCGCCCCGGAAGCGGATCCCCGTCACCGCCCAGCCGCCGCCCGGCAGGTCGAGCCGCCGGTTGGCCCAGTCGAGCGGATCCTCCGGGCCACCGATCCCGACCCCGGTGCGGAAGTCGCCGCCGAAGGTCGCGTCGCCCAGCCGCTCGACCTCCACGGCCAGCCCGCTCCGGAGCTGTCGACGCAGGTCGGCCTCGGCGTACCACGTCGTGAGCAGTGGCGAGGTCCACGCGAGCCGCGCTTCGACCATCTCGTCCATGAGGTCGCCCGTGAGGTCGTCCATGAGGTCGGTCATCGACCCCACCCTCACGGGCAGACGACGGTACGAGCAACGGGTTTCCGGTCGGCGCCGTGGTCGGAGCTCAGCCCGACCGAGCCTCCCGGCTGGCGGCAACGGCGAGGCCGTCGACGAAGTCGTTCATCGCGTTCCCGGAGTGCCCCTTCACCCACTGGAAGGCGATGTCGTCGCGGTCGGCGACGGCCGCGACCAGCGGCTCCCACAGATCGCGGTTGGCCACCGGCTTCTTGGCCGAGGTCAGCCAGCCCCGGCTGAGCCAGCCCTCCCACCAGCGGTCGCGGAAGCAGTTCACGACGTACGTCGAGTCGCTGACGACCAGCAGCGGCGTGTCCAGCGCGGTGACCGCCTCCAGGGCGGCGCGGACCTCCATCCGCTGGTTGGTGCTCACCGCCTCGCCCCCCGACGCGTACGTCGAGCGGTCCAGCGCCCAGGCCCAGCCGCCCGGACCCGGGTTGCCCGAGCAGGCCCCGTCGGTGAAGACCGACACCGCGCCGTCCGGGGCGACCATCGGCGCTCTCTGCGCCCGCCTCACCGGCGCTCGACGAACGCCGCGATGGAGGCGGCCTCGCGCGTGCGCGACGGCTCGTGGAGGTAGGGCATGTGACCGGTCTCGAAGTACTCGTGCTCGATCCGGTCGAACGCGTCCTCAGGGAGCCGCAGGTGGGCGACCATGTCCTCTGCCGCGTGGTACGGCGTGGCGAGGTCGTAGTAGCCGTACTCGATCCGCACGCGCAGGTGCGGGTTGGCCCGCATCAGCCGCTCCAGCTTGTCCGCGACGAAGATCGGCTTGCCCTCGAACTCCTCGAAGGACCACTTCGAGATCGCGCTCGCGTAGACCTCGTAGGGCAGGTCCTGCCGGTTGCCGAGCTCGCCGCGCAGATAGTGGTGCAGGGCGGCCGCGAACGGGCCGTTCATCGCATCCATCGACGGGTCGGCATCCATGTTCTCGGCGATCAACGACTTGGCCGGGCCGGTGAAGCGCCCGTCGATCCTGCCCACGGTGAGGCCACGGTCGCGCAGCAGCTCGGTACAGAACCGCCAGTGCTCGATGCGCAGGTCGGTGCGGTCGACGTACTCCTCGGAGAGCCCGGTCAGCCGGGCGAGGGTGCGAACGACGCTCGCGCGCTCCTTCGCCGGCAGTCGCTGGCCCGCAGCGAGAGCAGTGCGGTAGGGCCCGGCGGCGAACGCCTCCGCCTCCTGCCGCACCTTGCCCAGCCGGCCCTTGACCTTGCCGTGGTAGTGCGCGATGGCGGTGTAGGTCGGCAGGAAGTTCAGGCAGGACTCGTCCCACCGGTGCTGGCCGAAGTCCTGGGTGCCGAAGTCGAGCACGCTGGAGACCAGCACGATCCCGTTCAGCGCCAGTGCGTGCTTCTGCTGGAGCCGTTCGGCGACGGCGACGGCACGCACGGTGCCGTAGGACTCGCCGAGGAGGAACTTCGGCGACATCCACCGGTCCTCGCGTGTGCACCACAGCCGGATCAGCTCGGTGACCTGCTCAACGTCCTTGGCGAAGCCGTGGTACTTCTTCGCCTTGCCGCCCTCGACGGCCCGGGAGTGGCCGGTCGACATCGGATCGATGAAGACCAGGTCGGAGACCGCCAGCAGGGTCTCGGGGTTGTCGACCAGGCGGTACGGCGGCGGGTGTGGCGCGGTCACGTCGCCCACGTCGACCCGGCGCGGCCCGAGCAGGCCCATGTGCAGCCAGATCGAGGACGAGCCGGGGCCGCCGTTGAAGACGAACGTGATCGGCCGGGTGGTGAGGTCGGCGTCGTCGAGCGTGTACGCCGTCACCGACAGCTCGGCGCGGGCCTTCCAGCCCCGGAAGACGTCCTTCTTCACCTCCTCCTCGCGGAGCACGATGCGACCGGTCCGCGCGGTGTACCGCAGCTCGCCCCGCCGCAGGCGGAGCGTGTGCCCGGTCAGGACGAGGTCGTCGCTCGGCTCGTGGGTGGAGCCCGGTCCGTCGGTCGAGCCTGTCGAGACCACGGGCCGCTCGGAGCCGGGCATCAGCGCTCGCCGCCCGGCACCCAGAGGACGTCGCCGTTCGCACGGTTGGCGTAGCGGGCCAGGATGAAGACCAGGTCCGAGAGCCGGTTGAGGTAGCGGATCGCGAGCGGGTTCATCGTGTCGCCGTGCACGTCGTACGCCGCCCAGGCCGTCCGCTCGGCACGCCGGATCACGGTCCGTGCGACGTGCAGGCGGGCCGCGCCGGGAGAGCCGCCGGACAGGATGAACGACCGGAGCTTGGGCAGGTCCTCGTTGAACTGGTCGCACCAGCCCTCGAGGCGGTCGACGTACTCCTGGGTGATCCGCAGGGGCGGGTGCTCCGGCTCCTCCACGATCGGGGTGCAGAAGTCGGCGCCCACGTCGAACAGGTCGTTCTGGACGTGTATCAGGACGGCGCGCACCGACTCCTCGAGGTCATGAGCCGGATCCGCCTGCGCCAGCGCCATCCCCAGCTGGGCATTGGCCTCGTCCACATCGGCGTAGGCATGGAGTCGGAGATCGTTCTTCGACGTCTCACTCATGTCGCCCAGGCGGGTCGTCCCCGCGTCACCTGTGCGGGTGTAGATCCGAGTCAGGTTGACCATGACCATCAGGTTAGTGGTCGGTGATGAGAAGAAATCAGTGGCCGCGGCGCAACCGAAAGGGGATGCTCGCGCGTCATAGTGGTAACAGGACGTTGCTCATGACTGACCAACGCCGGAGGGTCGGGCCTCCGGAGGACGGAGGCAGACGATGAGTCACACCGGGAGCAGGGCAGGCTCCGCGAGGAGCACGGGGATCGGGGGTCGGACGATGGACATCGTCCACGACGGGCAGACACTCTGGCTGAGCGGCGACTTCGACGTGCGCAGCACGATGGAAGTGCGCAGCGCCATCTACGAATACCTCGACGGGTTCGAGCGTGACCTCACCATCGACCTGACCGACGTCCACACCCTCGACATCACCGCCGCCCGGGTCCTCGCCTACGCCACGATCGAGGCGAGCCGGGCCGGCCACCACCTGCGGGTGCGCGGCTGCGGGCCGGCCGTACGCCGGATGCTCCAGCTCTCGAGGCTGGCCCGGTTCATCGAGGTCGAGCGGGCAGCCGCGACCGCCTGATCTCAGAGGTTGGTCGAGGTCGACGCGGCGGCCGGCTGGACGCCCGAGGCCGAGGCCAGGGCGGTGAGCGCGATGGTGCCGCTGGAGTTGTTCTTCAGCGGCACCTTGTAACTCAGGGTCGAGGCCGAGTGCGACGTCGCCAGGCTGCCGGTCCACACGAAGCTGTACACCCAGTCGAGCCCGCTCGCAGTGGCCGAGCCGAAGGTCCAGCCCGAGCCCGTGACCGACTGCGGCGCAGCCCCGGTGACGCGCGAACCCGGGTAGGTGACGAGCACGGTGAGCGTCGAGAGCGTCGGTCCACCGGCGGTGAAGACGTTCTGCACCTGGATCTGCGACTGGGCGGAGGTCGGCTTGCCCTTGTCGGTGTAGTCGGCGCCGAAGACGTTGAACGTGTCGAACTTCAGCGTGCCCTTGGCCACGGAGGCGGCCAGGGCCGGCGCGGCGGCCGCCAGCGAGACCACCGGAACGGTCCAGACGCCGGCCCGGACGACGGAGCGACGGTCGAGCTGCCGGCGTGCCGGCGCGGCGGTGCGGTGCGTGTTCATGGGTGTCCCCTGTGTGAGATGGCGAGAGAGCCGCCGACCCCCATCGGCGGATGTACGAAAAGTAGGGGTCAGGACCGCCCTGCATCGCCGATTACGTCGGAAGTAGCCGTTCGACGCCTACGGATCCGAGCAAAGGGGCCGATCGGACGGGTGATCTAGTCACCATGAGGCATACCCCACACGGTGGGGTCGGCGCCCGCTCTTCGCACCTACGCTCGGACCCATGCCCGACAAAGACCACCCGTGGGTGATGCGCACGTACGCCGGTCACTCGACCGCCGCGGCGTCCAACGCGCTCTACCGGACCAACCTGGCCAAGGGCCAGACCGGACTCTCGGTGGCCTTCGACCTGCCCACCCAGACCGGCTACGACCCCGACGACGCCCTGAGCCGGGGCGAGGTGGGCAAGGTCGGCGTCCCGATCCCGCACCTCGGCGAGATGCGACGCCTGTTCGCCGACATCCCGCTGACCGAGATGAACACCTCGATGACGATCAACGCCACCGCGATGTGGCTGCTCGCGCTCTACCAGGTGGTCGCGGAGGAGCAGAACCCCGAGCTGGCGCCCTCCGAGGTGGCCCACCGGCTCGCCGGCACCACCCAGAACGACATCGTCAAGGAGTACCTCTCCCGCGGCACCTACGTCTTTCCCCCGGAGCACTCGCTGCGCCTGATCTCCGACCTGATCGTCTACACGGTCCACGAGATCCCGGGCTGGAACCCGATCAACATCTGCAGCTACCACCTCCAGGAGGCCGGCGCGACGCCCACGCAGGAGCTCGCCTACGCGCTGTGCACCGCGATCGCCGTCCTCGACGCGGTCCGGTCCTCGGGGCAGGTCTCCGAGGAGGACTTCGGCCGGGTCGTGGGGCGCATCTCGTTCTTCGTCAACGCCGGGGTCCGGTTCGTCGAGGAGATGTGCAAGATGCGGGCGTTCGTGCAGCTCTGGGACGAGCTGACGCGTGAGCGCTACGGCGTCGAGGACCCGAAGATGCGGCGCTTCCGCTACGGCGTGCAGGTCAACAGCCTCGGCCTGACCGAGGCGCAGCCGGAGAACAACGTGCAGAGGATCGTGCTCGAGATGCTGGGGGTGACCCTCTCCAAGGACGCCCGCGCCCGCGCCGTCCAGCTGCCGGCGTGGAACGAGGCACTCGGGCTGCCGCGACCCTGGGACCAGCAGTGGTCGCTGCGGCTGCAACAGGTCCTGGCCTACGAGTCCGACCTCCTGGAGTACGACGACCTCTTCGCCGGCTCGCACGTGGTCGAGGCGAAGGTCGCCGAGCTCGTGTCCAGTGCCAAGGACGAGATCGACCGGGTCCAGGCGATGGGCGGCGCGATCGCCGCGGTCGAGAGCGGCTACATGAAGCAGGAGCTGGTCTCGTCGCATGCCGCCCGACGCGGGCGGATCGAGACCGGCGAGGACGTCGTGGTCGGAGTGAACCGGTTCGAGACCACGGAGCCCTCGCCCCTGACCGCCGACCTCGACGCAGCCATCCAGGCCGCCGACCCGGAGGCCGAGCGCGCCGCCCTCGAGAGCGTGCGGGCCTGGAAGGCCGAGCGCGACGAGAGCGCCGTGTCCGAGGCGCTGGCCCGGCTGGCCGCCGACGCGAAGACCGACGCCAACCTGATGGGCGCCACCTTGGCAGCCGCCCGGGCCGGCGCGACGACGGGGGAGTGGGCGGGCACGTTGCGCTCGGTCTTCGGCGAGTTCCGGGCGCCGACCGGGGTGAGCGGAGCCGTGGGTGCCCTGTCCGACGTGGGCTCGGCCGGCGAGGAGCTGGCCGAGGTGCGCCGCCGCGTGCGCGAGACCGGCGAGGAGCTCAGTGGAGGCCGAGGTGGTCGGCTGCGGCTGCTCGTGGGCAAGCCCGGGCTCGACGGACACTCCAACGGCGCCGAGCAGGTCGCCGTACGGGCTCGCGACGCCGGGTTCGAGGTCGTCTACCAAGGCATCCGGCTGACCCCCGAGCAGATCGTCGCGGCCGCCGTTGCCGAGGACGTCCACTGCGTGGGGCTGTCGATCCTGAGCGGCTCGCACATGGAGCTGGTCCCGGCGGTGCTGGTCGGGCTCGAGGAGGCCGGTATCGGCGACGTCCCGGTCGTGGTCGGCGGGATCATCCCCGACTCCGACGCCCGCCGACTGATCGACGCCGGGGTGGCCGCCGTCTACACGCCCAAGGACTTCGGGCTCACCGAGATCATGGGTGGGATCGTCGACGTGATCCGCGAGGCCCACGACCTCGCCTGAGCGGACGCCGGCACGGGCTCGACATGTCAACCGGATCGACCGGTCGTGCGTCGTACAGACGTGCCGGCAGGTCCAGCAGACAAGCGCGTGGTCGCCATCGCGACGCGCGCCGCGCGCGCGTCGGCGGCGACCGTGCTCTCCGTCGCCCTGGCCGGATGCGGGGGCGACAGCAAGGACGGAGCTGCTCCGCACCGGACGGACTCCACGGCCCTCCCGCGCGACGCCGGCCGGACGACGGAGAACGCGAAGCAGTTCATCCGCCGCTGGGCCGCCACTGAGGCGCGCATGGAGCACACCGGACGGACGGCGCAGTACCTCGCCCTGAGCAACCAGTGCCCCTCCTGTCGGGACCTGGCCGCGGCCGTGCGGCACTACTACGCCGCGGGCGGCTACATCCGCGGCGGCGACTGGCGGATCGACTCGATCGAGGCCGATCCGTCCTCGCAGGCCGTCGGCGTCTACACCGTCCACGCGCATGCGGCCCCGACGACGGTCAAGCCGTCGTCCTCTCGTGCCGAGGAGCACATCCCGGGGCGTCGGGTCACCTATACGTTGGGTCTGTTGTCCACGTCGGGGTCGTACGGCGTGACGTCGCGGACGCTCGGCTGACCCGCCGGCGGCCGAAGGTGCGCCCCGGATGGACCCTTGCCAGCACCTGACCCGGCGTAGCACGGTGGCACCGAGGGAGGCGCCATGGACGATCAGCTGCCGGAGGGAGCCGATGACGTCGGTGGCTCGGGCGCGCTTCCGCCGGGACGTGACCCGGCGGAGTACACGAAGAGCGGGCGTCTGAGGTCCGCGGTCTACGAAGCGGAGCTGGCGCGGCTGCAGGAGCAGCTGGTGCTCCTGCAGTACTGGATCGTCTCCCAGGGGCTCCGGGTCGCCGTGGTGTTCGAGGGCCGAGGCTCGGCCGGCAAGGGTGGTGTGATCAGCCGGCTCACCGAGCGCACGAGCCCCCGGACGGTGCGGGTGGTCGCCCTGCCCAAGCCCACCGAGCGCGAGCGGACCCAGTGGTACTTCCAGCGGTACGTCGAGCACCTGCCGGCCGCGGGCGAGATGGTCCTGTTCGACCGCAGCTGGTACAACCGCTCGAACGTCGAGTGGGTGATGGGCTACTGCACCGAGGAGGAGCACCAGGAGTTCCTGCGCTCCTGCCCGGAGTTCGAGCGGATGCTGGTGCGGTCGGGGATCGTCGTCCTCAAGTACTGGTTCTCCGTCTCGTTCGAGGAGCAGCGCCGCCGCTTCGAGGCGCGCAACGCCGAGCCGCTCAAGCGCTGGAAGCTCTCGGACATGGATCTCGCCGAGCACGAGCTGTACGTCCGCTACTCGATGGCGAAGGACACGACGTTCCAGTACACCGACATCAAGCAGGCGCCCTGGTACGTCGTGCCGTCGGACGACAAGCGGACCTCCCGGATCAACTGCATCAGCCACCTGCTCGGCCAGTTCGAGTTCCAGGACGTCGCACCCGACGTCGTGGAGCTGCCGGAGATGCGCCAGATCCCCTACGTGCGGCCCCCGATGCACGAGCAGACCTTCGTGCCCCGGGTCTACTGAGGGCTGCGCGAGCTCAGTCCCGGGGCGTGAGGTCGCCGACCTGCTCGGCGTACCAGAGCACGCCGGTGAGGTGGTCGGCGATCGCGCGCAGCGTCCAGCTGTCGCCGCGGGGGCGGTCCCACTCGTCGGGGCCGGCGGCGGCCAGGCGCAGCGCGAAGGTCCGGGCGAGCCGGGCCAGGCGCTGGTGAGCCTCGTCCCGGTCGAGCTCGGTGAAGCGGGCCCAGTCGCACTCCAGGGTGACCAGGCTCGCGTGCCACTCGTCGGGTTGCGACTCGACGCCGGCCAGGAGCGCCTCGACCTCGGCGGTGTGGTCGATCAGGTGGTCGGCGATCCGGCGGACGGCCTTCCCGGGCGTGTAGACGCGCTCACCGTCCTCGCTGACGCGCGGGCGGCCGTCCCAGTGGATCCAGGTGTCGACGAGCGCGAGCGAGCGCCGGACGGCCTCCTCGACCGCTGGGCCCGGGTTCTCGGTGATGGTCATGGCGCGACGCTAGGGAGCCGACGCTTCGGTGGGGACCGAAGCATCGTCGTCCTAGGGTCGAGGGCATGTACGACGTCGATCTCTCCGCCGTGGGTGCCCTGCTCGGCAACCCGAGCCGGGCCGCGATGCTCGACGCCTTGATGACCGGCCGGGCCCTGACCGCGACCGAGCTCGCGCGGGCCGCCGACGTGAGCGCGGCGACCGCCAGCGAGCACCTCGCCAAGCTGCGTGCCGGGGGGCTGGTCGAGGTCGTCTCGCAAGGACGCCACCGCTACCACCGGCTCGCCTCTCCCGACGTCGGAGCGGCCCTGGAGTCCCTGTCACTCATCGCCCCGGAGAAGCCCGTCCGGACCTTGCGGCAGTCGAGCCGGGCACGATCCCTGGCCGAGGCGCGCACCTGCTACGACCACGTCGCAGGCCGCAGCGGCGTCGCCTTGCACGACGGGCTGCTCGCACGCGGGTGGCTGGTGCCGGAGCCGGGCGGCTACGGGGTGTCGGAGTCGGGTGTCGAGGGGCTGTTGGGCTGGGGTGTCGACGTGACGACGGCGCGGGCCGCACGTCGCGGCTTCGCCCGGCCCTGCCTGGACTGGACCGAGCGCCGCGAGCACCTCGCCGGATCGCTCGCCGCTGCCCTGGCCGTCGCCCTCATCGAGGGTCCGGAGCCGTGGTTCGTGCGCCGCTCCGACGACCACCGCGGGCTGCGGCCCACCGGGCTCGGCCGCGCCCGCCTGGCCGAGCTGGGCTGGGAGCCGGTCGAGCAGACCGCCTGAACAGCCGGCGTGGTCAGGCGCGGGGTGCCGACCGCAGGCGCGCCCACTCGGCGTACGCCAGGGCGGCGAGTGCGGAGACGCCGAGGATCGCCAGCAGCGACCACGTCACGTACGAGACGCCCACAGGCAGGCGTCCGTCGTCGGTGGCGGTCTGGGTGATCACCGCGCACACGAATGCGGTCATCGCCGCCGTCGTCAGGACCAGGGCCACCCCGCGGAAGGCGATCGTGATCACGGGCGCGGGTGGACCTGCCGGGCGCCCCGCGCCGAGGTCGATCGGCGGCAGCCGGGCCGGCCGCCAGGCGACGACGGCCGAGGTGGGGATGGGTCCGAACACGTGCGGGTACACCTCGTCGCCGACCTGCTCGTCGCGGACCTCTGCCTCGAGCCGGTCGGTCTCGATCTCGAGCACCACGAGCGGCTCCGTGACGTCGGCGTAGTAGCGATCACGCACATCCGGCACCTGGTCGTGCCGGGCCGCATGGATGAAGCCCTCCTCGTCGAGGGTGCGGCCGTACGTCGACGTGGCGTAGGTCCCCGACTGCTGGGCCTGCTTCCAGTCGTCCAGGGTCGCGATGTGGAAGATCCGCATGCCGCGCATCCTGCCGCCGGCAGCGTCAGGCGGCCACTCCCACGGGCTGGCGGCGGCGTACCTCTCGCCGGTCGCGGACCAGCCGCCCGAGGGCCACGAGCCCGAACCCGGCGCCGAAGACGGACAGCGCCACGGCGCCGTAGGAGAGCGGGAACTTCTCGGGGGTGAAGGCCGGGCTGGTGCTGTGGTTGATCGAGTCCAGGGTCAGGTAGAGCGTCTGGTAGACGAACGCCCAGAGGTAGGCGAGGGCGTACGTCGTGTTGGCGGCCAGGCGCGACCGCACCCAGTAGCCGAGGGGGAAGGCGGACAGGACGGTGATGACGGCGATCACGGTGGACCTCCTGGGTCGGGATGTGTGGACGTCCTCACGGTGCGGCGTCCGGACGTCCGGTCGACAGGGGAGCGGTGCCCGCCGGTCTCCCGGGGCTTCCCGCCCGGTCGGGACCGGGCTCCCGGGCGGCTCGCTAGGTTGGCGGGGTGAGCGACGTGCACTGCCCGGCCCGGATCATCGTGGCCCGGCACGGCGAGGCCGAGTACGAGACCCCCGAGATGAACGCCACCGGCGGGAGCCTGACCACGCTCGGGCGGGAGCAGGCGCACGACCTGGGGGACCGGCTCCGCGCCGAGCGGGTGGCCGCCGTGGTCTGCAGCGAGCTGTCGCGCGCCGTCCAGACCGCCGAGATCGCCGCCGGCGTGCTCGGGCTGCCGGTGCGGGTCCGCGAGCGGCTCCACGAGTACCCGGCCGGTGACTACCTGGGTCGTCCCTACGAGCGCGGCTTCTTCGACGCCCTGGTCACGTCCTGGCTCGCCGGCGACCTGGCCGCGGGCGTGCCGGGCGGCGAGACCGGACGCGAGACGGCCGACCGCGTGCTCGCCGTGCTCGAGGACCTGGCCGACCAGTACCGCGGCGAGACCGTCCTGGTGGTCAGCCACGGCGGCGTGATCCTCGCGTTGTGGGGCGCGATCGCACCGGGGTCGCCGGACGCCCCGGGCAAGGACCTGGTCCTGAACGGGTCGACGTACGTGTTCGAGAACGACGCCGACGGCTGGCGCGTCGGGGCGCAGATCTAGCGAGCGGCTGCGTCGCCGATCAGGCCGCGGTGGACGACGTCGAGGACGCCCTCCAGGACCCGGTCGCGCATCTCGGCGGGTACCTCGCGGAGGGGCCCGTGGACGTGGAGCTCGGCGTACCCGTGCACCGCCGCCCAGCAGGCCACGTCGGCGCCCTGCCGCCGCTCGGGTGTCAACGCACCCGCCGCCACGAGCTCGTCGAGCACCGCGTTGAGGACGGCGTACGGCCCGGCAGCGCGGGCCTCCTCGGCCTGGTGGGCCTCAGGTCCCCCCGAGGTCGTGAACGCGACCGCGAACAACCCGGGCTCGCGGATCGCGAAGTCGACGTAGGCGCGGCCGGTCTCGCGGAGCCGCTCGGCCGCACGGGCTGCGGGGTCATCGTCGGTCACGGCCTCGATCCGGGTCGTCATCGCCTGCTGGAGGTCGGCCATCGCCCGGTCGGACACCTCACCGAGCAGCGCGGCCCGGTCGGCGAAGTGCCGGTACGCCGCGTTGTGGGACACCCCGGCCCTCCGGGCGACCTCGCGCAGCACCACGCCGTCGGGACCCGTGGTCCGCGCGAGCTCGACCGCGGTGTCGACCAGGACGGGTCTGAGGTTGCCGTGGTGGTAGGGCTGGCTGCGGGCGGTCACGGGTCGAGGGTAATCGATGTTGACAATGGTTACATCATCGTCGTAGATTGATGTTGTCAGCGTCCACATCGGATGCCCGAGAACCTGGAGAACCAGATGTCCCATCCACAACGGGAGCAGGGAGCTCCCCGCACGGCAGTGCACAAGGCCTGGGTCCTGGCCACGGTGTGCGCGGCCGTGCTCGCCATCAACCTCGACACGACGATCGTCAACGTCGCGCTGCCGTCGATCTCGCGGGAGCTGTCCGCGGGGACGCGGCAGCTGCAGTGGGTCGTCGACGGCTACAACCTGGCCTTCGCCGGCCTCGTGCTCGCGGCGGGCAGCCTGTCCGACCGCTTCGGCCGGCGCCCGGCCCTGATCACCGGGCTGGTCGGCTTCGCGCTCGCCAGTGCCGCGGGCGCTCTGGTCAGCTCCGCCGGCGCGCTGGTCGTGACCCGCTTCGTGATGGGTGCCTTCGCGGCCCTGATCTTCCCGACCACGCTGTCGATCATCAGCAACACCTTCCGCGAACGACGCGAGCGCGCGGCCGCCCTGGGTGTCTGGGGCGCCGTCGTCGGGCTCGGCGTCGCGGCCGGGCCCGTCACCGGCGGAGTGCTCCTGGAGCATTTCTACTGGGGGAGCGTCTTCTGGGCGCTGGTCCCGCTCGCGCTGCTGACAGCCGTCGCGGCGTTCGTCCTCGTCCCGGAGTCGCGCGACCCGGGTGTGCCGCCCCTGGACCTTCCGGGTCTGGGGCTGTCGGTGGCCATGCTCGGCTCGTTGACCTACACGATCATCGAGGCGCCGGCGCACGGGTGGGCGTCGTCGGAGACGCTCGGTGGCTTCGCCGTCGCGGCGGCGTTGCTGATCGGCTTCGTGGTGCGCGAGCGCCGTACGCCGCACCCGATGCTCGACGTCTCGCTGTTCCGTGACCGGCGCTTCAGCGCGGCCAGCGGGGCGGTCACCGTCACGTTCTTCGCGCTGTTCGGCTTCATCTTCCTGGTGACGCAGTACTTCCAGTTCGTGCGGGGGTACAGCGCGCTGTCGACCGGGGCGCGGATCCTCCCGGTGGCGCTGTCGATTGCGGTGGCCTCCGTCGTCGGTGCGGCGCTGGCGCCCCGGATCGGGACCAAGGTGGTCGTGACCACCGGTCTGGTGCTGTTCGGCGCGGCGTTCCTCTGGATCTCGACGACCGGGGCCGACACGCCGTACCCGACGGTGATCGTGCCGCAGATGGTGATGATGGGGCTCGGCATGGGGTTGATCTCGACGCCCGCGACCGAGTCGATCCTGCTGGTGCTCCCGCCGGCGCGCGCCGGCGTCGGGTCCGCCGTGAACGACGCGACCCGGGAGCTGGGCGGGACCCTCGGCGTCGCCGTCGTCGGCTCGGTCTTCTCGTCGGTCTTCGGCTCGCACCTGGCCTCGGGAGCCTTCGGTGCGCTGCCGGCGTCCGCGGTGGGACGCGCCCAGGACTCGGTGGGCGTCGCGCAGGCCGTCGCCGGCAGCGACCCGCGGCTGGTGGCGGCGTTCCAGGACTCGTTCATGGCCGGCCTGCAGACCGCGACCATCGTGATCGGGCTGCTGTGCCTGGCCGGCGCCGTCGCGGCGGCGTTCCTGCTGCCGGGACGGGTGCCCGCTCCCGCCGAGCCCGTCGAGGCCGAGCCCGAGCCGGTCGCGGCCTGACAGCCCTCGGGTCGTGTGCCTGTCGACGGTCCAGAGGCCGTCGACAGGCACACGACTGCGTTCTGGCAGGGTCTGCCCCCATGACGGACCCCCGGGACGACGCGACGTACTTCGTGACCGACATCGAGTGTGCGGGCTTCCGGCTCGACCAGAGCTCGATGATCTCCTTCGCCACGGTTGCGGTGACCGCGGCGGGGGAGGAGCGAGGACGGTTCGAGGCGGTGCTGGCCGAGCTGCCGGGCGCGTCGTGGGATCCCGGCACCCGCGCGTGGTTCGAGCACGACGAGCCCGAGGCCCTGGCCGCCGCCACGACGGACCCGCGCGACCCCGCCGAGGTGATGGCGTCGTTCGTGTCCTTCGTGGCGGGCGTCCCGGGGACCCGGATCTTCGTCGCCCACCCGCTCGCCTTCGACGGCTCCTGGATCGACGCCTACCTGCGCCGCTTCACCGATCACCAGCTCCTGGACGGGATGTACCACCCGGACCCGCTCTTCCACGACTCGCTCTGCCTGCGCTCGTACGGCTCGGCTGTCACCGGCCGCTTCGTGCGTGACGTGTCGCCGGCGACGCTGCCGTCGGAGTGGTTCGGCGAGGTACCGCACACGCACCGGGCCATCGACGACGCCCTCGGCTACGCCCACCTGCTGGGCGAGCTGTTCCGCCGCTCCGGCGCGGCCGGTGAGGGCTGAGCCTTGGGGGCGTGAACCGGTGTGACGCGACCGCCTCAGAACAGCCGGTCGTCCGCGTTGTCGAGCCCGCGCAGTGCGTCGTAGTCCACGACAGCACAGGCGATGCCGCGGTCGCCGGCCAGCACCCGCGCCTGCGGCTTGATCTCCTGGGCCGCGAAGATCCCGCGCACGGGCGCGAGCAGGGGGTCGCGGTTGAGCAGCTCGAGATAGCGGGTGAGCTGCTCGACGCCGTCGATCTCCCCTCGCCGCTTGATCTCCACTGCGACCGACGCGCCGGCTGCGTCGCGGCACATCAGGTCGACCGGGCCGATCGCGGTCGGGTACTCGCGACGGACCAGGGTCAGGCCGTCGGCCAGCGTGGCGGGGTGCTCGGCCAGCAGCTCCTGCAGGTGCTTCTCGACGCCGTCCTTCTGCAGGCCGGGGTCGACGCCGAGGTCGTGGGAGGAGTCGCTGAGGACCTCCTCGATCAGGATCTGCAGCGTGTCGTCCGGCCCCGTCGACGAGGAGCGTGACGTCACGGTCCAGAGGACGGCGCCGTCGTCGGTGGCGCCCTCACGCAAGGTGCACGGCGGCGACATCCAGTTCAGCGGCTTGTAGGAGCCGCCGTCGGAGTGCACCAGCACCGATCCGTCGGCCTTGATCATCAGCACCCGGGTCGCCATCGGCAGGTGGGCCGTGAGGCGTCCGGCGTAGTCGACCTGGCACCGCGCGACCACCAACCTCACGGGCCGGGAATCTACCCGGTGCGGCAGACTCGCCCACATGCTGGACCGGCCGGATCGCATCGTCGTCGTGGGCGCGGGAGTCGTCGGGCTGAGCTGCGCACTGCGCCTGCTCCGGGCCGGCCATCGCGTCGACGTGCTCGCCCGCGACCTCCCGCTGGAGACGACCTCGAGCGTGGCCGCCGCGATCTGGTACCCCTACCAAGCCCTCCCCCAGGACAAGGTCACCGCGTGGGGCAAGGCGGCGTACGACGAGTTCGCCCGCCTGGCCGCCCAGGGTGTCGACGCGGTCGCGATGCGCTCGGGCACCGAGATGATGCACAACCGGATGCCCGACCCCTGGTGGATCGACGCCGTACCGGCCCTCGAGCGCGTGGAGCCACACGCGCCGTACGGCGACGCCTGGTCGTTCGTGACGCCGGTGATCGACATGCCGCGCTACCTGGCCTGGCTCACCGAGCAGGTACAGGACGCCGGTGGCACGCTCACCCGGATGGGGCTGGCCCGGCTCCCCGAGGGCCCGCTCGTCGTGAACTGCTCCGGGCTCGGGTCGCGCGCACTCGCGGCCGACACCAGCACCACGCCGGTGCGTGGACAGGTCGTGGTCGTCGAGCAGGTCGGCCTCGAGGAGTGGTGGCTGGCGGAGGACGGCCCGACGTACGTCATCCCGCGGACGACCGACATCGTCCTGGGCGGCACCGACGAGGAGGGGGAGTGGAGCCGGAGCCCGTCCCCGGAGACGGCCGCCGACATCGTCCGCCGGGCGGCCGCGCTGGTCCCCGAGGTGGCGCAGGCCCGGGTGATCCAGCACAAGGTCGGCCTGCGCCCCGCTCGCCCGGAGGTGCGGTTGGAGCGGGTCGGCGACGTCATCCACTGCTACGGCCACGGCGGCGCCGGGGTCACCCTGTCCTGGGGTTGTGCGGACGAGGTCCTGGGCCTCGTCGAGCGATAGCGCGCACAACGGCCCTGTGTCGGGCTGGTGTCAGGACTCCTCGCGAGCGAGCTCGCTTCGGTCGCTCCGGCCGTTCCGTCCGCGCTCCGCGCGGCCGGAACGTCCTCACTCGACCCACATGGTGTTCCAGGTGGGCATGCCCAGCGCACTGTCGTCGCTCATGCCCTCGATCTTCGAGCCGTGCGCCATCACCACGCCGCCGTAGTACGTCGGGAACAGCGGGAAGTACTGCTTCATCACCGACTCGTCGAGGGAGTTCCAGGCGGCGGGCTGCTTCGCCAGGGGCATCAGCTGGATCTGGTCGATCTGCTTGGCCACGGCCTTGCTGGAGAACACCGAGTAGTTCGCACCCAAGGAGCCGGTCCTGGTGGCGTCGGTGTTGGCGTAGACGGTCGGCAGCCAGGTGCTGCCCGACGGCCAGTCCGAGCACCAGCTGGCCGAGCGGACGTTGATGTCGGAGGTCGTCTTGCCTCGGTCGGTGACGTAGTTCGCGATCGTGGTCGGCACCGGCGTGGCCTTGAAGCCGGCCTCCCCGAGTGCTCTGACGATCGCGTCCTTGACCTTGACGCTGACCGGGTCGTCGCTGCGGAACAGGAACTTGATCTGGTAGCCGACGGCGTCGGCCTGCTGCAGGAGTGCCTTGGCCTTCGCCGGGTCGGTCTCGAAGTCCTTGCGCCCGGTGACGTTGTACGCCGTACGGCCGGGGATGCCGGGCGGCATCAGGTTGGTGGCGGGAACCGCGGTGACGCCGGGGATGTCGCCTCCGGCGAGGATGGCGTTCTTGTAGGGGTAGGCCCACGACAACGCCTGGCGGATGCGCTTGTCGGTGATCTTGCGGTTGTCGGGTCCCCAGTAGAAGGTGCACGGCTGGCCGCCGAGAGTGAGCCGGTCGGCGCTGTTCTCCTTCATCTTCAGGTAGTCGGGCGCGAGCAGGTTGTCGTAGGTCAGCGTGGTCTGGCCGTCACCGCTGTCGGACAGCAGGATCTGGTCGATCTTCTCCGACGGCTGCTGGGTCTTGAAGTCGTAGCCGTCGGGGTACTGCGTGCGGGCCGCGTCGGTCGACTGGTCCCAGTAGGGGTTGCGCTCCAGGACCAGCTCCTTGGACTGGTTGAACGACTTGATCTTGTAGGGACCGGTCGACATGGGGTGGTTCTTGTAGGTGTTCGGGTCGGAGGCCTTACCGAGCGGCACCGGACCGTTCGCGGCGAAGGCGCCCCAGTAGGGCATGTCGGGGAACGGCTTGTCCATGAAGATCGTGAGCTGGTTGCCCTTCACCTTGATCGCGTGGAACTTCTGGTCGGGTGCGGTGTAGGGGCCCTTGTACGTCGACCCGCCGCGGAAGTAGACGTTCGAGTAGTACTGGCACGGGCCGGTCGGGAACGTGGCCGCGTCCATGCAGCGCTGCATCCCCCAGGCGACGTCCTTCGCCGACACCGGGGAGCCGTCCTCGAACTTCACGCCGGGCCGGATGGTGAAGGTCCACGTCGTGTAGTCGTCGTTGTGCTGTCCGAGATCGGTCGCGAGGTCGGGCACGAGCACCATCTGCTTGCTGTTCGGGTCGTACTTGTACTGGGTCAATGAGCGGGTGATCAGCTGGCCGTCGATGGACATCGTGTCGAGGTAGTACGCCTCGGCCGGGTCGATCGTCGTGGTCAGCCCGGTGTTGGTCAGCACCGTGACGATGCCGCCCTTCCGCGCGCCCGAGATGGCGACCGGGCCGTGGGCCGTCGGGTCGGTCCCGCTGCCGGTGTTGCCGAGCTGACCGGTGTCGACGTTCGGAGACCGGCCGGAGTCGGACCCTGACCCCCCGCACGCGGCGAGACCCACGGCGGAGGCGATCAGGAGGGGCAGGACGGGGAGGAGGCGTGAACGTGGCATCCGAGATCCGTTCGACCGGCCCCGGTCCGAGTTCCGGGGCGGAAGCCATCGATCCTAGGGACTCTCGGTCACGAACCGGTCTCAACCCCTGTGAGCCACCTCGCGGTGGGCGTGGGGGACTGCGTGGGAGGATTCGCCTCATGACGAGCAGCCCCACCGATGCCGCCGCGCCCGACACCCGCCGCGAGTTCGCCACCATCGGCGTGGTCGGGCTCGGCACGATGGGCGCCGGCATCGCCGAGGTCTTCGCCCGCAACGGCTTCTCGGTGGTCGGCGTCGAGGTCACCGACGAGGCGGTGGAACGAGGCCGCCAGCACCTCGAGCACTCCACGGGTCGGGCGGTGAAGCGCGGCAAGCTCACCGAGGCGGAACAGGCCGAGCTGGTGGGTCGGGTCGCCTTCACGACCTGTCTCAAGGACCTCGCCGACGCCGACTTCGTGGTCGAGGCAGTGGTCGAGTCGATCGAGATCAAGAAGTCGATCTTCCGCGAGCTCGAGGGCATCGTGAAGCCGGAGACCATCCTGGCGACCAACACCTCGAGCCTCAGCGTCACCGAGATCTCCACTGCCAACCTGCACCCCGGGCGCGTCATCGGCGTCCACTTCTTCAACCCCGCGCCGGTGCAGAACCTGGTCGAGATCATCCGCACGGTCGTCACCGAGGAAGAGGTGCTCGAGGACGTCAAGGGCCTGGTCGCCCGGCTCGGCAAGAGCCCCGTCATCTGCGGTGACCGCGCCGGGTTCATCGCCAACACCCTGCTCTTCGGCTATCTCAACCACGCGGCCTCCATGTTCGAGCAGCGGTTCGCCACCCGCGAGGACATCGACGCCGCGATGCGGTACGGCTGCCGCTACCCGATGGGCCCGCTGGCCCTCCTCGACCTGATCGGCCTCGACACGGCGTACGAGATCCTCGACACGATGTACAAGCAGGGCCGCGACCGTCTCCACGCGCCCTCGCCGATCCTCAAGCAGCTGGTGACGGCCGGGTTCCTCGGCCGCAAGACCGGTCGGGGCTTCTACACCTACGAGGGCCCGGACAGCCCGATCGTCATCGCTGATGTCCACTCGCCGGACGCCGAGCACCAACCCCGGCTGGTGCGGCCGGTGCGGACCGTGGGAGTCGTCGGCACCGGCACCATGGCCACGGGCATCGTCGAGGTCTTCGCCAAGGCGGGCTACGACGTGACCTACGTCGGACGCTCGGCCGCCAAGGTCGACGGCGTGCGCGCGGCCATCGAGCGGTCGTTGGACAAGGCGATCCAGCGCGGGAAGCTCGCGGAGGAGGCCAAGGGCGAGGCGCTGGGTCACCTGATCGGCACCACCGACCTGGACGAGCTGGCCACCGTCGACGTCGTCGTCGAGGCGATCGCCGAGGACCTCGGGGTGAAGACCACGCTGTTCGAGAACCTCGACGAGATCTGCAAGCCCGGCGCGATCCTGGCGACGACCACGAGCAGCCTGCCGGTGATCTCGCTGGCGACCGCGACGAAGCGACCGCAGGACGTCGTCGGGATGCACTTCTTCAACCCGGCACCGGTGATGCAGCTGGTCGAGGTCGTCTCGACGGTCACCACCGCCGACGACGTCCACGAGACCGTGCTCGCCCTGTGCGCGACCCTCGACAAGGTCGCGGTCTCCTGCGGCGACCGGGCCGGCTTCATCGTGAACGCGCTGCTGTTCCCCTACCTCAACGACGCGGTGAAGATGCTCGAGGCCCACTACGCCACGGCCGACGACATCGACACCGCGATGAAGCTCGGTTGCGCGCTGCCGATGGGCCCCTTCGAGCTGCTCGACGTGGTCGGGAACGACGTGTCACTGGCCATCCAGCGTGAGCTCTACCTGGAGTTCCGCGAGCCCGGCTTCGCCCCGGCGCCCCTGCTCGAGCACCTGGTCACCGCCGGCTACCTCGGGCGCAAGACCAAGCGCGGCTTCCGCGACTACAGCTCCTGACAGCCCTCCCGTAGCGGTTGAGGAGGGCGTTCTGTCCCGCTGGTTGAGGAGGCGGGTGACGGGCCCAGCCGCTGACCGCGAGCTACCTGAGGTCGGGCGTCTGCTCCTGACGAACCGCGCCATGCGCCGGTCCTCCTAGGATCGGCGCATGTCGACCGGCCGGCTCGAAGCGTTCAGTGACGGCGTCCTCGCGATCATCATCACGGTGATGGTCCTCGAGCTGCACAAGCCGGAGGGTGAGCACCTCTCCGATCTCTGGCACGACACCGGGGTGGGTCTGCTGACCTACGTGCTGAGCTTCATCTACATCGGCATCTACTGGAGCAACCACCACCACATGTTCCAGATCGTCGACTACGTCGACGGCTCGGTGCTGTGGGCCAACCTGCACCTGCTGTTCTGGCTCTCGCTGTACCCGTTCACCACCGCCTGGCTCGACGAGTCCAAGGTCGCCCTCACGCCCACCGTCGTGTACGGCGTGAACCTGCTGGCCGCAGCGATCGCCTACTACGTGCTCCAGCTGCGGATGATGCGGGTGCCCGTGACCGGCCCCCGTCTGCGCGACGTCGTCGGCACCGACCTCAAGGGCAAGCTGTCCCCGGTGATCTACGTCTCCGGCATCCTGCTCGCCTTCGTCGAGCCGTGGCTCGGGTTGATCCCGTTCGTCGTCGTCGCCCTGATCTGGCTGGTCCCGGACCGGAGGGTCGAGCGCTACCTGATCGAGCACCGGGAGTCGGCCGGCTAGGACTGCCGGGATCCCCGGCTGACCGGGGATCCCGTCGCTTAGTAGCGGTTGCAACCCCTACTAAGTGACAGGAGTCCGTGCTCGCTGGGACGCATGCGACGCGGGGTCAGTCCAAGCAGAACTCGTTGCCCTCGGGGTCCTGCATCACGATGAACCCGGCACTCAGCGGGGGAGCGGGCTCGTGCCGCTCGACCCGGGTGGCGCCCAGGGCGACCACCCGGTCGCACTCGACCTCGAGCACCGCCATCCGCTCGTCGCCCTCCAGGCCCGGTGCGGCGCGGACGTCGAGGTGGACCCGGTTCTTCGCGGTCTTCGGCTCGGGCACCTTCTGGAAGAACACGCGCGGTCGGGTGCCGTCGGGATCGACGATGGCCGAGGCGGTGTCCCGCTGGTCCTCCGGTACGCCGGCTGCCTCCAGGACCTCCATCCAGACCTCGATCGGGTCCTCGTCCGGCCCGATGTCCCGACCGGGCGGAGGCTGGATCACGTAGTGCAGCGCCTCCGCCCAGAACCGCGACAGTGCGATCGGGTCGGCTGCGTCGAAGGTCACCTGGAAGTCGCGGCTCATGAGGTCTCCTCGGAGTGGGTGGCTCGGTAGAGGTCGCGGAGCAGGCAGATCTCCGCCCCGTGGTGGATCAGCTCGCGGTTGATGTGGAGCACCAGGTCGGCGTACGGCGACTCCGCCCACGGGCCCTCCGCGGGTCCGACCGGACGGGCGAGCCCTTCCCCACCGAGGCCCGCGACCCCGGCCGACCAGGCGTCGTACCCCGCGTCGAGCTGGGCCAGCGCCCCGTCGGCCGTGGAGGCGTAGGTCCAGGTCCGGTAGTCGCCCGGCGGCCCGTCGAAGTGACTGGCCGTGCGGGCGGCCAGGCAGCCGACGATCACGTGGGCCAGGCGCCAGGCGATCGTGGTCACCGGCTGGGGGTCGGGCTCGGGCCAGGCGTACTCCATCACCAGGTCGCCCGCGCCCGCGGTGTGACTGCCGGTCGCCTCGGCGCGTGGCCGCACGCTCCAGGCACCGGGGGCCGGTTCCCAGAAGTACTCCTCGTCGGTCAGACCCTCCAACCGCGGGCGGACCTGCTGCCGGTAATGGAAGTCCAGCTGGTCACGGAGGGTCTCGTTCCAGCCGCGGGTCAGGGTGACGCTCATGCCGCCTCCCCAGGGGTCGCGTGCGTCGTCGGCGCACCGGTGGTCGGGACCGCCGGCCGCTGCATGACGCCGAGCGCGTTGCCGAAGGGGTCGTTCACCACGGCGCCACGGTAGCCACCCCCGAAGTCGCGGACGTCCTCGTGCGCGGTGGCGCCGCGGACCAGCAGGTCCGCGACGGAGGACTCGACGTCGTCGACCTTCCAGTAGGTGATCGACCCACCCTGCGCGTGGGCCGGCGCATACCTGAGGTCGAGGATCCCGAGCTCGTGATCGTGCGGTCCGACCCGCCACTCGACGTACGCATCCTTGACGAAGTACGGCTCGGCGCCGAGCAGGTCGGCGTACCAGGCCCGCGCCGCGGGGAGGTCGGCCGCGTGCAACCTCACCGTCGAGACCCCCGACGTGAACGGCGGCTCGACCGGCTTCCAGGTCGGCAGCCAGGGCAGGTCGGGCAGGCCGTCGCGAGCGGCGACCAGCGAGTACATCGTCGCGCCGTCGACGGTCTCCCGGACGATGTCGCCGTGGCCGGCGTGCCGGGTCAGCTCCTCCATCAGGTGCCACCACACCCACCGGACGTTCCACGCCTCGACGTCCTTCGGGAACCACGGCGCGTCGGGCACCGGGACGGCGGTGTCCAGGTCGATCCGGTGTACGGCGTCGAGCACGGCCGAGGACACCTCGTCGTAGGCCGCCAGCAGCTCGACCAGGGAGTCGGTCTCGCGGAACGTGAAGCCCTCGAGGTAGGCGTCCACGCCGTCGGAGCGCTCGGTCCGGGTCGGCAGGGACGGCGCCGCCTCGGCACTGGCCAACCAGCCTTGCTGGACGGCGGTGACGTGCCGGACCAGGCCGCCGACGGACAGAGCCGATGCGCTCGGCGCGATCGCGGCCTGGCGGGGCGTGAGGCCGTGGACGAGTACGCGGAAGGCGTCCTGGGCCTGGGCGAGGAAGGCGTGGATCGCGTCGGTCTCGGTGGCGACGGGCGGGACGTGGAGGGCCATCGGAGGTTCCTTCGGTCGGGGGAGCGGGCAGTGGTCGAGTCGGATGGTGGTGCCAGTGTCGAGCCGAAACAGGACAGAACCTGTCCGCTACCGCTGGCAGACTGCCTCCATGGCCGAGACCACCGAGCGGGTACTGCGCCTGCTGGGACTGCTCCAGCAGCGACCCGTCTGGACGGGTCCCGAGCTCGCCGAGCGCCTGGGCGTGACCACTCGCAGCATCCGGCGCGACATCGAGCGGCTCCGTGCTCTGGGATACCCGGTGCAGGCGACCCAGGGCGTGGGCGGCGGTTACCAGCTCGGGCGCGGGCGTGGTCTTCCACCGCTCCTGCTCGACGACGCCGAGGCGGTCGCGGTGGCGGTGTCGCTGCGGATGGCCGCCGGCGGCACGGTGTCGGGAGCCAGCGAGGCCGCCCTGCGCACGCTGGCCAAGCTCGACCAGGTGATGCCGCCGAGGCTGCGCAGCGAGGTCCGGGCGATCCACGGAGCGACCCAGACGCTCGACCACGGCCAGGCCGCGGTGGACGGGGACACACTGCTCCAGCTGGCGAAGGCGGTCCGTGACACGGTGCGGGTGCGCTTCGGCTACGAGTCGCGCGACGGTACGTCGACCTCGCGCACCGTCGAGCCGGTCGGCCTGGTGGCGACCGGGCGCCGCTGGTACCTGATGGCCTACGACGTCGACCGCCACGACTGGCGGACCTTCCGCCTCGACCGGATGAGCCGGGTCGCTGCGACGACGTGGCGGTTCCGCGAGCGCGAGCACGAGGACCCGGCGGCGTACGTCCAGCGGGCCGTGGCCAGTGCGGCCTACCGGTTCCAGGCGCGGATCGTCGTCCACGCCCCGTTGAAGGAGATCGCCGAGCGCACCGGCGTGCGCTCCGTGGTGCTGACCGCGATCGACGACGCCACGACGTTGCTCGAGGCGGGCGCCGAGACCCTGTACGGACTGGCGTTCCACCTGTCGTTCCTCGGCTGGGAGTTCGAGGTGGAGGAGCCGGCCGAGCTGCGCACCGCGCTGGCCGAGATGGGCGGCCGGGCGCTCCGCGCATCCGCGGCGTCGGTCGAGTCGTGAGCGCCCCGTAGGCTCTCTCCATGGGTGGCGTGGTGCTCCTGGTCCTGGTGCTGCTGGCGGTCGCGGCGTTCGTCGTCGTACGCCGGCGCACCAAGGAGGCGGCGGCCGAGCGGGCCGCGGCCGAGCTCGCGCCCGTCAAGAAGCTGGCGTTCGAGGACGTCACCGCGCTCGGCGTCGACCTGCAGGACCTCGACCTCGAGCTGGCGGGCCGCCAGCTCGACCTCGGTGCGAACGCCGACTACCAGCGTGCGCTCGACACCTACGAGGCGGCGAAGACCGCGGCCGACCGGATCGAGCGTCCCGAGCAGGTGCAGGACGTCACCAAGATCCTCGACGACGGCCGCTACGCGATCGCGTGTGTGCGGGCGCGCGTGGCCGGAGAGGCACTGCCGCAGCGCCGGCCTCCATGCTTCTTCGACCCGCGGCACGGGCTCTCGGTCGAGGACGTGACCTACGCCCCGGTCGGTGGCGCCGACCGCCAGGTCCCGGCCTGTGAGCTCGATGCCGAGCGGGTCAAGGCCGGTGCCGAGCCCGACGCACGCCAGGTCATGGTCGGCACGCAGCGTGTGCCCTACTGGCAGGGCGGCCGTGCCTACCAGCCGTACGCCGCGGGCTACTTCGGCGGGTTCGGCCCGCTCGACTGGCTGGTCATGGGGTTCGCGTTCAACATGATGGGCGGAGGCCTGGGTGACCTGGCCGCCGGTGTGGGTGACGGCGTGGGCGACGTGTTCGGCGGGATCGGCGACGGTGTCGGTGATCTGGCCAGCGGGATCGGCGACGGCATCGGCGACGTCTTCGACGGCTTCGACTTCTGACGTGCGCCGTTCGGCGGTGCTCCTGGTGGCGGTGCTGGCGGTCCTCGTCGGCGGGCTCGCACCGGCCTACGGCGGGCAGGCGATCTCACCGCCCCCGACCGGCACGGACTGGGACTACCAGCTCGGCGGGGCGCGACCGGTCCCCGGTCACGTCGGGATCGTCGAGCGCGATCGGCACGACTCGCCCGTGTCCGGGAAGTACAACATCTGCTACGTCAACGGCTTCCAGACACAGGTGGAGCAGAAGCGGCTCTGGCGTCGTCACCACTGGCGGCTGGTGCTGAAGGACGACGGCAGGCCGGTGGTCGACTCGGTGTGGGGGGAGTGGCTGCTCGACACCCGGACCGCCGCGAAGCGGAAGGCGCTGGCCCGGATCGTCGGTCGCTGGACCGACGGGTGTGCCCGGCACGGCTTCGACGCCGTGGAGTACGACAACCTCGACTCCTTCAGCCGCAGCCACCACCTGCTCTCGCGCACCGACAACAAGAGATACTCCGCGTTGCTGGTGAAGCGCGCACACGCCGCCGGGCTGGCGGCCGCGCAGAAGAACTGGGCCGAGTGGGACGGGACGCGGGTCGGGTTCGACTTCGCGGTCGCCGAGCAGTGCGAGCAGTACCACGAGTGCGCCATCTACCTGGACCACTACCTCCACGTGCTCGCGGTCGAGTACCACGCCCAGGCGTTCCGGCGGGCCTGCGCGGACTGGAGCACCCAGATGGCGATCGTCCGCCGTGACGTCGACCTGACCCGGCACGGCGTACGCCGGTGGTGCTGACGTTTGGGAGACTGCCGGGGTGACCGACTCCGGCCTGCACACCACCGCGATGGGGGACCGCGGGCCGCGCGTCGTCTTCCTGCACGGGCTGTTCGGCCAGGGACGGAACTGGACCCAGGTCGGCAAGGCCCTGGCCGACCCGACACGGGGCGCGCACCACCGCGTGCTCCTCGTGGACCTGCCGCAGCACGGTCGCTCGACCTGGGACGACCGCTTCGACTACCTGCGGGTCGCTGACCAGGTGGCCGGTCTGCTGGACGCCGACGACCCGGTCGCTCTGGTGGGGCACTCCCTCGGCGGGAAGGTCGCGATGGTGCTGGCACTCCGCCACCCCGACCTCGTCGAGCGACTCTGCGTCGTCGACGTGTCACCGGTGGCCTACGGCCGTCTCTCGCAGTTCGAGGGGTACGTCGCGGCCATGCAGGGGCTGGACCTCGGCTCGCTGACCTCGCGCGGCGATGCCGACGCGGCTGTCTCAGCGGCCGTGCCCGACCCGACGGTGCGCGCCTTCCTGCTCCAGAACCTCCGCCGGGACGGCGCGGGTTGGCGTTGGCAGGCCAACCTCGACGTGCTCGGCCGGGACCTTCCGGTGATCGGTTCGTGGCCGGAGGAGGAGCTGGCCGACACCCCGCCGTACCGGGGTCCGGTGCTGTGGGTCGCCGGAGCCGACTCCGACTACGTCCGCCCGGAGTACGCGGAGGCGATGGATCGCTGGTTCCCCACCAACCGGCTGACGAAGGTCAAGGGGTCCGGGCACTGGGTGCACTCCGAGCAGCCCGAGGTGTTCCTCGAGGTGCTGCGCCGCTTCGTCGACAACGGTCGGCCGTCCGGTGGTTGAGGAGGGCGCTCTGGCCGGCCCCGGTGGTTGAGGAGGGCGCTCTGGCCGGCCCCGGTGGTTGAGGAGGGCGCTCCGCGCCCGTCTCGAAACCACCTCAGCCGGCGGGGGCGACCGTCCGGCGCATCACGGTGTTCCGCTGACCCTTCGCCCGGACGAACGCGAAACCGGCGTTCTCGAAGAGGCTGCGCGTGCCGTTGTAGAGCACGGCGACCCGCTTCCCCTGCGGGTCATGGGGGTAGCCCTCGACGACACCGCCGCCCGCCTGGGCGATCAGGTCGACGGCTCCCTGCAGGGCCATCGTCGAGACGCCACGGCGCCGATACCGCTTGTCGGTGAACAGGCAGGTGATCCGGTAGTCGGGACGGAGGTCGGTCTCCTCGTCGTACTGCTTGCGGTGATAGATGTTCGGCAGCTCCGCACAGGATCCGAACTCGGCCCAGCCCACCGCGACATCGCCGTCGAAGACCAGGGCGGCATGCGCGCGGCCCGCTCGCACCAGGCGCTCCTTGAGCTCGCGGTTGCTCTCGGCCTCGAAGGTCTTCTCGTCGTGCATCGTCTGGAAATAAGTGCACCAGCAGCCGCCGAAGACGCCGTTGTGACGCTCGACGAGGTCGGCGAACGCGTCCCAGGTGTCGGCGGCGAGCGCGCGTACGACGAACGTGTCGCTCTCCGCGGTCGTCCCGGCGGCCATCAGCTGATGCAGGTGCAGAACGGGTGGCCGGCCGGGTCGAGATAGACGCGGAACGTCGTGCCCGGCTGGTGGTCGTGCTTGGTCGCGCCGAGCTCGAGCACGGCCGCCTCGGCGGCGTCGAGGTCCTCGACCATCACGTCGAGGTGCATCTGCTGCGGCACGTCCTGCCCGGGCCAGACCGGCGGCGTGTAGTCGTCGACCTTCTGGAACGACAGGCACTGGCCGTGGTCGGCCTTGACGTCGGCCCAGTCCTCGCTGAGCTCGACCTTCCAGTCGAGGAGGGCGCCGTAGAACGTCGCGATCGGGGCAGGGTCGGGGCAGTCGAGCACGATGCTCGGGAACTGGGCGATGGCCATGACCGTCACGGTAGCGACGATTCCGGACGAGAGGCTTCCGCAAGATCAGCTCTCAGGTGCGAGACCGCTCGCCCCACGGGCGCCGACGGCAGCTCCGCGCTCCGACACGCCCCGGAGATCGCGCGTCCGGTCTTGCCGGAGGCGCCGACGACGGCGACCCGCGGCGGCGGCTGCATCGGCTCACCGCTGCCGGGCGCGGTAGGCCGCCACGGCTGCCCGGTTGCTGCAGGTGGTGCTGCAGAAGCGACGCGACCGGTTGCGCGAGAGGTCGAGCACGATGCCCCGGCAGTCGAGGTCGGCACACACGTCGAGCCGCGACATCTCGTCGGCGCGGATCACGTCGATCATCGCCATCGCCGACTCGACCGCGATCCGGGTCGCCAAGGGCGCATCGGGAGCGACCGCGTGGATGTGCCAGTCGTGGTCGCCGTGCCGAACCAGCTGGGGGAGTGCGTGCTCCTCGCCGAGGAGGTCGTTGACGAGTCCGGCGGCGTGGTCACGTTCGCTGGTCAGCAGGGCCCGTAGCCGGGGCCGCAGGTCGCGGACCAGCCCGAGCTCGGCGGCGTTGCGCAGGCGGGTGCCGGTGAACTCGTGCTCGTCGAGGAACGACTCGAGCTCCTCGAGGGTGGTCAGTGTGTCCGGCTCCTCGGCGGTGTTCACCAGGGACACGGCCGCCAGCAGCGACGCCTCGGTGTCATGAGTGAAAACCACGTTGACAGATTACACGAGGAACTTCTAGTGTCATCGGTCATGGCCACGATGACTCATGACACCGAAGTCGTCCCGGCATCCCGTGCCCGAGAGGGTCTGGCGTTCGCCGTGATCGCCGCGGCGTCGTTCGGCCTCTCCGGCGCCCTGGCCGCGGGTCTCCTGGATGCCGGCTGGTCGCCGGCCGCGCTGGTGATGTGCCGGATCGGCGTCGGGGCGCTGGCCCTGGCAGGGCCGGCCGTGGTCGCGTTGCGCGGTCGCTGGTACCTCCTGCGCGCCAACGCCGGGTTCCTGCTGGCGTTCGGCCTGGTCGCGGTCGCCGGGTGCCAGTTCGCCTACTTCAACGCCGTCGAGCGACTGCCCGTCGCGGTGGCCATCCTGATCGAGTACGCCGCGCCGGTCGCCGTGGTCGGCTGGCTCTGGGCGCGTCATCGGCAGGCGCCCTCGCGGCTGACCGTCACCGGAGCGGCGGTGGCGATCGCGGGCCTGCTGCTCGTCCTGAACGTCTTCTCGGTCGGCTCGGTCGAGGGACTGGGCGTGCTCTGGGCCCTGGGCGGCTTGGTCGGCTGCGCGTTCTTCTTCGTGGTCTCGGCCGGCGAGGACAACGGGCTGCCGCCGATCGTGCTGGCGGCGGGCGGTCTGACGGTCGGCACGATCGCGCTCGGTCTGGCCGGTGTGCTGGGGCTCGTCGAGATGGCGGCGGGCACGGGCGACGCGACGTACAACGGCTCGTCCGTGCCCTGGTGGCTCCCGATCCTCGCGCTCGGGGTGATCACCGCCGCGGTCTCCTACGTCACCGGGATCCTGGCGAGCCGCGCCCTCGGCGCCCGGCTCGCGTCGTTCGTGGCCCTGCTCGAGGTGCTGTTCAGCGTGGTCTTCGCGTGGGCCCTGCTCGGTCAGCTGCCGCAGGTGATCCAGCTGGTCGGAGGGGTCATCCTGCTCGGGGGCGTGATCCTCGTCCGCGCGGGCGAGCCGCAACCACAAGAGCCTCTCCCGTCCCATCCAGGTCGCGTTCCCTACGCTTTGTAGCCGTTGCAACGCCTGACAAGCGACGGGGTCCCCGGTCGACCGGGGATCCCGACCGGGCTACCGCCCCCGCCACTCCGGCGGACGCTTCTCGGCGAAGGCCCGGGGGCCCTCGACGGCGTCCTCCGAACGCAGCATCGCGGTGTACGCCGCGAGGTCACCCGAGCGCATCCGAGCGAACCCGTCGCGTACGTCGAGGCCCGCGGTCGCCGCCAGCACCTCCTGCACGGCCGCGACCGCGAGCGGAGCTCCGGCGCTCACCTGCCCGGCCAGGTCGAGCGCGGCGTCCATCAGGCCCGCCATCGGCACGACCCGGTTGGCCAGTCCCCAGCGGGCGGCTTCGTCGGCGGTCATCCGGCGTCCGGTCAGCAGGAGCTCGCGGGCGACGGCCGCGGGTAGCCGGCGGGGGAGCCGGAGGAGACCACCCGAGTCGGCCACGACGCCGACCCGCACCTCGGGAAGCGCCAGCTCGGCGTGCGCGGCCACCACCATCAGGTCCGCCGCCAGCGCCAGCTCGAGGCCACCACCGAGGGCCATCCCGTTGACGGCCGCGATCACCGGCTTGTGCCGGTCGAACAGCTCGGTGAGCCCGGCGAAGCCGCCCGGTCCGTGGTCGGCGTCCACGGCCTCCCCGGCCGCGGCCGCCTTGAGGTCCCACCCGGCCGAGAAGAACCGCTCACCGGCACCGGTCACGATCCCGACGCGGAGGTCCGGATCGGCCTCGAGGCGGGCGAACGCGTCGTACAACGCCAGGCTGGTCGCGACGTCGATCGCGTTGGCGCTGGGGCGGTCGAGGGTGACGACGAGCACGCCGTCCTCGACCTCGGTGCGTACGGCCTCCACCATGATCCCGCTGGACCTCCTCAGTCTCCGGGCTCAGCCAACCGGATCAGCGCGTCGACCGCCATCGCACCCTCGGGCAGCACCAGCAGCGGGTTGACCTCGATCTCGACCAGCCGGTCGGCGTGGTCGGTCGCGAAGGCCGCGATCGCCTCGACCGCGGCCACCACCGCCTCGAGGTCGGCGGCTCGGCCACGGAAGCCTTCGAGCACCGGGCCGACGCGCAGCCCGGTGAGCGCACGGCGGATGTCAGAGCGCGTCGCGGGCAGCAGGAGCGTGGCGGCGTCGTCGACCAGCTCCACGAGCACCCCGCCTGCGCCGACGGTGAGGCCGAGACCGAGGCGGGCGTCGCGCTGGACGCCGACGATCAGCTCGAGGACCGCGCCGTCGACCATCCGCTCGACCAGGAACCTGTCACCCACGCCGGCCATGGCACCGGCCGCACGACGTACGGCGTCGTCGGAGTCCAGGCCGATCGCCACCCCGCCGACCTCCGACTTGTGGGCGAGACCGTCGGCGACCGCCTTGAGCACGACCGGGTAGCCGAGCTCGGTGGCCAGGCCGGGCAGGTCCGCCGCGTCGTCGGTCGTCGCCGACGCCGGCACGCTCAGGCCGTACGACGCGAGGGCGGCCTTGGCCTCGACCTCGTCCCACGACACGACCCTCCGGGAAACGGCCGCACCCGCTGCGGGCAGCGGCTCGATCTCGGCCACGTCGGCCTGCGCCGCCCCGACCTGCGCCGCGGCCGCGATCGCGGTCAGGCAGCTGACGATGCCCTGCATCGGCGCGATGCCGGCCTCCATCAGCCGAGCGCCCACCGCCTCCGGCATCGACTCCGGGAGCGACGAGACCACGCAGGCGTGGGCACCGGTCTTCTGCCGTGCGTCCTCCCACGCCGTCACCGTCGTCTCGAACTCTCCGACGTCGCACCGGTCGCCGCGCGGGAAGTCGAGCATCAACAGGTGCTGGTCCAGATCGGCGTCCATCAGCGCCGAGAAGCACTCGGTCAGCTGCTCCCCGTCACCCCAGATGTAGGTGTGGTAGTCGAGCGGGTTGCGCACCGAGACCCGGTCACCGAGCACGTCGTGCAGCCGAGAGCGGGTGTCCTCCGGCAGCGGTGGCATCGCCAGCCCGATCCGGTGGGCGAGGTCGGCGAGCAGCGCGGCCTCGCCGCCGGAGCAGCTCGCGGACGCGATCCGCGTCCCCGGCCGACAGCCCTGGACGTGCAGGAGCTTGAGCGTCTCGAGGAAGGTCTCGACGTCGTGGGCGCGAGCGATCCCGAGGCGCCGGAAGAGGGCGTCGACGAGGACGTCGGAGTCGGCCAGGGAGCTGGTGTGGCTGAGCGTCACCTGCGCACCCAACTCCGACGAGCCGGACTTCAGGGCGACGATCGGCACCTTCCGGCGGAGCGCCTCGATCGCCACCCGCGAGAACGCCGACACCTCGGGGATCTCCTCCAGGCACAGCCCGATCGCGGTGACCCGCTGGTCGTCGAGCATCGCCTCGACCAGGTCGACCACGCCGGTCACGGCGCTGTTGCCGATCGTGACCAGCATCGCGACCGGCAGCGAACGTCGTTGCATGGTGAGGTTCTCGGCGATGTTCCCGCTCTGCGCGATCAGGGCGACGCCGCTCTCGACGCGGACGCCGCCGTGCTGCTCCGGCCAGAGTGCGGCCCCGTCCAGGTAGTTCACGAACCCCAGGCAGTTCGGCCCGATCAGGGCCAGGTCGCCCGCAGCCGCGACGAGCTCGCGCTCGAGGCCGGCGCCCTCCTCGCTGTCCTCGGCGAATCCGGACGCGTGGGCCACCACACCGCCGACTCCGAGCCGCGCGAGCTCCGCGACGACCGAGATCGTGGTCTCGCGGTTGACGGAGACGAACGCCGCATCCGGGACGCCGGGCAGCTCGGAGACGTCGGTGAAGCACGGGATGCCGCCGAGCTGGGTGCGGGTGGCGTTGACCGGCCACAGCTCCCCGGCGTACCCGATCGCGAGGGACTGCTCGACCGCGACCTCGGCCGCACGGCCACCGATCACCGCCAGGCTGCGCGGATCGAGGAGTCGCCGCAGCCGGCTCCGGGGAACGTCGGTCACGGCCGCCTCAGGCGCCCAGCGGACGCAGCAACGAGCGGCTGATGATGTGCCGCTGGATCTCGCTGGTGCCGTCCCAGATCCGCTCCACGCGCGCGTCGCGCCAGAACCGCTCGATCGGCAGCTCCTCCATCAGGCCCATGCCGCCGTGGATCTGGAGCGCGCGGTCGGTGATCCGGCCCAGTGCCTCGGAGGCGAAGACCTTGGCCATCGCGGCGTCCTGGTCGGTCATCGTGCCCTGGTCGAGCTTCCACGCCGCCCGGAGCGTGAGCAGCTCGGCGGCCTCGAGCTCGGTCACCATGTCGGCGAGCTGGAACCCGACACCCTGGAACTTGCCGATCGCCTGCCCGAACTGCTGCCGGTCGGCGGCCCACTGCGTGGTCAGGTCGAGGACCCGTCGGGCCCGGCCGACACTGGTGGCGGCCACGGTGAGGCGACTGGCCCCGAGCCACTCGCCCATCAGGTCGAAGCCGTGGCCCTCCTCGCCGAGCCGGTTGGCGGCCGGCACGCGGCAGCCCTCGAAGACCAGCTCGCTGTGGTGGTAGCCGCGGTGGGAGACGCTCCGTGGACCGGGAACGACGGTCAGGCCAGGTGTGTCGAGGTCGACCAGGAACCCGGTGATCAGGTTGACCTTGCGGCCTCGGACCTCCTCGCTGCCGGTGGCGGCGAAGAGGATCACGAAGTCCGACTTGTCGGCATGGCTGATGAAGTGCTTCGTGCCGTCGATGACGTAGTCGTCGCCGTCGCGGACCGCGCGCGTGGTCATCGACCGGACGTCGGACCCGGCACCGGGCTCGCTCATGGCGAGGCAGTCGTACCGCTCGCCGCGCACGGCGGGCAGCAGGTACTGCTCGCGCTGGTCGCCCTCGCACGCCTGCAGGATGTTGCTCGGCCGGGCCACCAGCCACTGAAGGGCATAGCTGGTCTTGCCCAGCTCGCGCTCGGCCAGGGTCATGCTGACCGAGTCCAGCCCTCCGCCGCCGAGCTCCTCGGGCATGTTGGCCGCGTGCAGCCCGGCCTCGATCGCCCGCTTCCGGATCTGGGCGGCCAGCTCCTGGGTCACCTCGTTGGCGCGGTCCACCTCCTCCTCGTGCGGGTACAGCTCACGTGTGACGAACGTGCGCACCGTGTCGACGATGGCGCGCTGCTCGTCGTCGAGCCCGAAGTCCATGACTGCTCCTTGTTCGGTTCTAGGTCTGCCGTCTGATGCCCATGGGTCTGCCCACGACGTCGGGTCGAGGCAGGTCTGCGTGGGCGGCCGCGAGCGCGTCGAGCCGCGCGACCAGGTGGTCGGGCAGGTCCACCGACCGGCCGGCGTCCATGTCGACGTGCACGAGCAGCTGCTCGGCCGAGGCCAGGAGCACGCCGGTGTCACCGTGCCGCATCTCGTGGAAGAGGTGCAGGCGTCGTCGGTCGTGGTCGAGCAGCTGCAGGGTCATCTCGAGGGGGTCGCCGAGCGAGACCTCGTGGCGATGGTGGAGGTGCGTCTCGGTGGTGTAGAGCGAGTGCCCGGCGGCACGGTAGGCCTCGTCGATGCCCAGCCATCGGAAGAACGCGTCGGCGCTGTCCCCGAAGGCGAGCAGGAAGCAGGACTCGCTCATGTGGTCGTTGTAGTCCATCCACTCCGGCGGGGCGACGGTGCGGTGAAGACGCAGCGGAGCCTCGATCTCGGCGCCGTCGTCCCACGACGCGGCACACCCCTCGTACGGCGTCGTCACGCGGTCCGTCGTCGGCTCGGTCATGCCTGGCTCCCTCGGTGGGCGGCCAGCATCGCGTCCACCACGGCCTGCCGGTCCGCGGGCAAGGGGGCCGTACGCCCCGCGGCGGTGTCGACGTGGAGGTAGACGCACTCGCCGGTCGCGGCGAGCGTCCCGTCGGCATGGAGCTCGCTGCGCAGCCGCAGTCGCTTGTGGTCGGCCTCGCTCACCACCGTCGAGGCGGTGAGGGTCTGCCCCGTGGAGACCTCGGCGAGGTAGTACAGGTGCATCTCGACGGTGAACATCGACGCCTGGTGGCTCTGCCGGTAGTCCGCGCTCAGCCCGAGATGCTCGAGCAGGAGCTCGTGCGCGGAGGTCAGCACGATCGCGTAGCTGGCGTCGTTCAGGTGCCCGTTGTAGTCGAGCCACTCCGGACGTACCTGTTCGCGATACGCCGTGAAAGCGGTCGGCTCAGCCATCGTCGCGGTGCCGCTCGAGGAGGAGCAGCAGGTCGACCAGGAAGGCGTCGCGCCGCTGCTCCAGCTCGGACACGGAGCGGCCGTGGGCCGCTCCGACCGCTCCGGCGACCACCCGGTCGCGCAGCTCGGTGGTCAGCTCCGGTGCCTCGAGCCGGGTCCACGGTTCGAGGAGGGCCGGTCCGAAGTGGTCGAGCATGTGGCCCATACCGCCCGGGCCGCCGGCGAGGTGGAACGTCAGCATCGGCCCCATGATCGCCCAGCGCAGACCCGGGCCGTGGGCGATGGAGTCGTCGATCTGCTGCACCGTCGCCTGCCCGGAGTCGACCATGTGCAGCGCCTCGCGCCACAGCGCCTCCTGGAGCCGGTTGCCCACGAACCCGGGCACCTCCTGCTCCATCGTGAGCGAGATCTTCCCGGCCGCGGTGTAGAACTCCTCCGCCCAGGTGACCGTGTCGGCGTCGGTCTTCTTCCCGCCGACGACCTCGACGAGCGGGATCAGGTACGGCGGGTTGAACGGGTGGCCGACCAGGAAGCGGCCGGCATTGACGCACTGCACCGCCATGTCGGTCATCAGCAGCCCGGACGTGCTCGAGGCCACGACGACCTCCGGCGACGTGAGTCGGTCGATCTCGGCGAGCAGGGCCACCTTCCGGTCGAGCACCTCGGGCGAGGACTCCTGCACGAAGTCGGTGTCGGCGAGGGCGTCGGCGAGCGTGTCCGCCCAGCGCAGCCGGTTCCGACTCGCGCCCGCGGACAGCCCGAGCCGCTCCAGCGAGGGCCAGGCCGTGTCGAGCAGCCCCGACAGCCGAGTCAGGGCATCGGGACCGGGGTCCCAGGCGACGACGTCGTAGCCGCGCCGCAGGAAGTGCGCCGCCCACCCACCGCCGATGACACCGGTCCCGACGACGGTGACCGTGCGGACGGCGTCGGGTCTCGTGCGACCTGCGGCCATCACCACCCGACCTGGTCGAGGCCCTTGAGCCCGAGGATCGCGCGTGCCTCGTCGGGGGTGGCGATGTCGATCGAGAGCTCGGTCAGGATGCGACGGATCTTGGCCACCTGCTCGGCGTTCGACTCGGCGAGCTGGCCGCGGCCGATGAACAGGCCGTCCTCGAGACCGACGCGCACGTGGGAGCCCATCACGGCCGAGGCCGTGATCATCTCGAACTGGTGCCGGCCGGCGCCGAGCACCGACCACTCGTAGGCGTCGCCCAGCAGCCGGTCGGCGGTCGACTTCATGTGCGCGAGGTGCTCGACGGTGGCGCCGATGCCACCCATCACACCCATGATCGTCTGCAGGAAGATCGGCGGCTCGACGAGCCCGGCCTCGAGGTAGTAGGCCAGCGTGTAGAGGTGCCCGATGTCGTAGGACTCGTACTCGAAGCGCGACCCTGTCTGCTGACGGACGTCGGTCAGCATCCGCTCGATGTCGGCGAAGGTGCTGACGAAGGGCTCGACCCGCGTGCTCTCCAGGTAGGGCTCCTCCCAGTCGAACTTCCAGCTCCCGGCGTACTTCGGGATCATCGGGAAGCTGCCGTAGTTGAAGGTGCCGAGGTTGAGCGTGCACAGCTCGGGGCGGGTCTCGTAGATCACCCGCAGCCGGTCCTCCACGGTCATCCCGGTGCCGCCGCCGCTGGTGATCGAGACGACCGCGTCGGTGGAGTCCTTGATCCCCTTGAGGTAGTCGAGGAACACCGCGGGCTCGGCCGTCGGCCGGCCGTCCTTCGGGTCGCGGGCATGGAGATGGATGATCGCGGCGCCGGCCTCGACGGCGGCGACCGACTGATCGACGACGTCCTCCAAGGTGTAGGGAAGGTTCGGCGACATGGTCGGCGTGTGGGCCGATCCGGTCACCGCGCAGGTGATGATGACCTTGCGTGCCGGCATGGCTTGCTCCTGGGTCTGGGGATCCGATGAGTGCACGATGCGAACGCGCGCCGCATCATCTGAAACGGTTCTCCCGGACGACCCTGGTTGTCAAGAGTCCACGCCGGTCATGTTGAACGGCCGTTCGATAGCCCGATCGCCCCGCCGCGCGGTGACCGGGTCAGCTGAGCAGGGCCGCGCGGACCTCGGCGGCGGCCTCGACCACGAGCGGGCCGAGCTCGGCGAACCGGGTGACCGGGACCCGGCCGACCGGGCCCCAGATGCTGAAGACGCCGAGCGGTCGGCCGTCCATGTTCAGGATCGGGGCGGACACGCCGTACAGCGCCGGCTCGAGCTCGCCCGCGCACTCGGCGTACCCGCGTTCCTGGATCGCGTCCAGCTGGGCCATCAGTGCGTCGGGGTCGGTGACGGTGGTGTCGGTGAAACGGGGGAGCGGTATGTCGAGCATGCCGCGCGCCTCGTCGCGGGGGAGCCAGGCCAGGAACGCCTTGCCGGTGGACGTCGCGTGCAGCGGCACCTCGCGGGCCACCCAGTTGATGGCCATCACCGACGGCGGGGCGACCTCGCCCACGTAGGTCACGCCGTGCTGGCCGGCGACGGCGAGGTCGGCCGTCTCGCCGGTCTGCTCCGAGACCCGCTCGAGGACGTGCCGGGTCCGGCGCACCAGCCCGTCGTACCCGGCGGAGGCGGACATCCGGATCATCGCCAGGCCGATCCGGTAGCGGTTGGTGGTCGGGTCGCGCTCGACCAGGCCCCGGGCCTCGAGCGTGCCGAGGAGTCGCCAGGCGGTGGCGCGGTTGATCTCGCAGCGGGCCGCCAGCGTGGTCACCGTCTCGCCTCGCGGGGCCGTTGCTGCGACGACCTCGAGCAGCCGGAGGGCCCGGTCGACGGACTGAACGCGCGCCGGAAGTGCCGGGTCGGAACCCACCTCGGTGACGTCGGCGTCGGTGGCCACGGGGCACATGGTGACATGGGTGGAGCGATCCCGCTGACCAGTCGTGATCTCGGCCCGTGCCGTCGGCCGCCTCAGCCCTCGGCTGCGGCCTCGGCGATCGCGGGCAGCCCGAGGTAGCACAGATCGCGGCACTGGCGGTCCCACCAGGAGTCGGCGTACGGCCAGGCGGAGGTCTTGACCACGACGGTCCGGCGCGGTCGATCGACGTACACGAACTGGCCGCGCATGCCGTCGGCCATCACGCGGCTGCCGTCGGCGACCACCGGCCACCAGTGGTAGCCGAAACCGGCGTGGGTGGTGATCGTGCTCGGCAGCCGGCCCGGCTCGAGGAACGGCAGCTCGGGGGTGCTGCTCGCTTCGACCCAGCTCGGATCGACCACCGGGGTGCCGTCCCAGGTGCCCTCGACCTGGAGCCAGCCGAGGCGTGCCCAGTCGCGCGCGGTGACCGCGAGCGCGGCCGCCGCCATCGCGATGCCACCACCGGACGCAGGCCCGTCGAGACCCACGACCGCCGGCCGCTCGGCCCCGATCGTCCGCCACACCTCCGCCAGCGCCTCGGGGTACGCCGCGCCGGTCGCGCGTTCGCGCACCCAGTCGAGCACCATCGAGTCCGGGCTGCAGTAGGCGTAGCGGGTGCCGGGTGGGACCTCGGCCGGGATGCCGGCGATCAGGTCACGGGTGCCTCCGAGGCCCTCGCGCCAGAGCCGGATCCACTGGGAGGCGCGGCTGTCGGGGTCGTGGTAGTCCTCGGCCCAGTCGAGTCCGGTCGTCATGGTGAGGACGTGGCGGACCGTCGCGTCGTCGTAGCCGCTGCCGCGCAGCTCCGGGACCAGGTCGACGACGGGTGCGTCGAGGGACAGCTGCCCGCGGGACACGGCGATGCCGGTCAGCAGGGCGAGCGCCGACTTGGTGGCGGAGTTGCCGAGCAGCCGATCATCGGCGGTGACGCCGTCGGCGTACCACTCGTGCACGAGGACGCCGTCCACGACGACGGCACAGGACGTCGAGGAGGTGACGTCGAGGAACTCTGCGAGCCCCATCTCGCGTCCCGCCCCGACGATGCGGACGTCGAGCGGGCGCTCGGCCCGGGGCCACGGCCGAGGTGCCGGGGCGGGCACCTCCACGTGGTCGAAACCGCGTTGCGGCTCCCGAAAGCTGTCCAGGTCGTCCGGTCGACGATCGACCTGGTTGTTGCTCATGGCGCACCCTTTTCCGCGTTACCCCGGGACTTTCGACCCCGATATCCCCCGAGGTGCCCATTTCTGCCCGTGATGCTTGACACGCATGTGAACGGTGCATTCATCATACGAACACCCGGAACGCCTAGGTCATCGACATCGGTGGCTGCCAGAGGAGCGACCGGCGGGCGAGAGGCGTCGCAGATGACCGGATCAGGCGAGAAGCGCTGGCAGGTGACCGAGAGGGACGACGGCCTCTGGGTCCCGTCCCGCCGAACCATGCTGATGGGCGCGGGCGGCGTCGTGGTCGCCGGCTCCCTCGCGGCGTGCGGCTCGGGCAGCGCCCCAGCTCCCTCGGGTGGTGACACCAGCGCAGCGGGCACCCCGAAGAAGGGCGGCAACTTCCGCCTGGGTGTCACGGGCGGTGGCTCCAAGGACATGATGGACGGGCAGAACATCGTCACCAAGCCCGACCAGGCCCGCCTGGTCACGGCCTTCGAGACGTTGCTGGAGTTCGACGACGACTACCAGCTCCAGACCACGGGCCTGGCCGAGAGCGTCGAGGCCGACAACCCGAAGCAGTACACGATCAAGCTCCGTGACGGCATCACCTTCCAGGACGGCAAGCCCCTCACCGCGGACGACGTCATCTACTCGCTGCAGCGCATCGGCACCCAGGCCAACGGCCTGACCGGCTTCGCCGCCACCGCGACGATGGACATCAAGAACGTCAAGAAGATCGACAAGCTGACGGTCCAGCTGCCGCTGCTCAGTGCCGACTCCACGATCCCGCAGACGTTGGCCAGCTACACGTTCGGCATCGTGCCCGTGGGCTACAAGAAGTTCAGTGGCGATGTCTCGACCCAGATCGGCACCGGCGCCTACAAGCTGAAGAGCTTCACGCCAGGCCAGCAGAGCGTCCACGAGCGCTATGCCGACTACTGGCGCGACTCCTACTTCGACACGGTGACGATCACCGACTTCAGCGACTCCACCGCTCAGATCAACGCCCTCAAGGGTGGCCAGGTCGACGCGATGACCGACCTGCCCGCCAACCAGGTGAACGCCGTGAAGTCGTCGGGAGTCGAAGCGCTGATCTCCCAGACCGGTGGCTGGATCCCGATCTGCATGGCGATCGACATGGCGCCGTTCGACGACCCGAAGGTCCGCCAGGCGATGCGTCTGATCGTCGACCGCCAACAGATCCTCGACCAGCTCGGTTCTGGCTACGGCCAGATCGCGAACGACCTCTACGGACCGTTCGACGAGGGCTACGACAAGGACCTGCCGCAGCGTGAGCAGGACATCGAGCAGGCCAAGTCGCTGTTGAAGTCGGCCGGCAAGGAGGGCCTCTCCGTCGACCTGCACACCACCAACGGTGCGTCCGGCATGGTCGAGCTCGCAAGCGTCTTCGCCTCCCAGGCAAAGGCCGCGGGGGTGAACATCACCGTGAAGAACGACCCGAACTACTACGGCGACGCCTACCTCAAGCTCGCGTTCTCCGTGGACTTCTGGGGCACCCGCGGCTACCTCAACCAGGTGCAGCAGGGCTCGCTGCCCAACTCGCCGTACAACGAGACCCACTGGCCGCCGAAGTCGGGCGAGGGGTCGGACTTCGGTGACCTGTACAAGCAGGCACTCGCCGAGACCGACTCCGCCAAGCGGATCGACATCGAGCACCAGATGCAGAAGGCCGAGTACGACGTGGGCGGCTACATCATCCCCTACTTCAACAGCCTCATCGATGGGCACTCCACGAAGGTCCTGGGACTCAAGCCGAGCAAGGGCACGCTGAACCTCGCGGGCTTCGGGCACGGGTTCCGCACCATCTGGTTCGCCTGAGGACGGCGCCGCCCGATGAAGTTCCTGCGCGGCGGAGGGATCACCGGCTTCGTCATCCGGAGAGTGCTCCTCGGTCTCCTGGTGATGTTCCTGGTCTCGGTCATCGTGTTCGTCTCGACCCAGCTGCTCGGCGATCCTGCCCGCGCGATCCTGGGTCGCGACGCGACGCCCGACCGGCTGGCGGCGCTGCACAAGCAGCTCCACCTCGACAGCTCCAAGGTGGGCCAGTACTTCCATTGGCTCGGTGGCCTGCTGCACGGAGACCTCGGGACGTCGCTGGCATCGTCCCAGCCGGTGACCTCGGTGCTCGGGTCCCGCATCGCGAACTCGGCCGTGCTCGTGGTGCTGGCCGCCGTCATCTCGGTGCCGATCTCGATCGCGATCGGCTCCTACGCCGCACTGCGTCGCGAGAAGCTCTTCGATACCATCAGCTCCAACCTGATGCTGGTGCTGGCGGCCCTGCCGGAGTTCGTGGTCGCCGTGCTGCTGGTGATCCTGCTGTCGACCAACGTCTTCCACTTCCTGCCATCGATCAGTCCGGTGCCGCCCGGCACACATGCGTGGGACTACCCGGACGAGCTGGTGATGCCGGTGGCCACGTTGGTGATCGCGGTCGCGCCGTACGTCTCTCGGATCATGCGGGCCTCGATGATCGAGGTGCTCGAGAGCGACTACGTCGAGATGGCCCGTCTCAAGGGGCTGCCCGAGCGCACGGTGCTGATCCGCCACGCGCTGCCGAACGCGATCGGGCCGGTGTTCCAGGTGATCGCGATCAACCTGGCCTACCTCGCCGGCGGCGTGGTCGTCATCGAGTCGGTGTTCAACTATCCCGGCATCGGCCTTGCGCTGGTGGACGCCGTGACCAACCACGACATCCCGGTCGTGCAGGCGCTCGCGATGCTGATCGCGGCGGTCTACGTCGCGTTGAACCTGCTCGCCGACGTGGCCACCATCCTGGTCACGCCCCGACTGCGGACGCGACTGTGAGGCCCGGATCATGAGCCAGACCGAGTCAGCTCCCGCCCTGGCCGAGGGAGTCGACACCCCGACGCCCCCGGTCCGTTCCACGACGCTGCTCGCGCGTTCGCTGCGCCTGTGGCGCACCCGCATCGGGGCGGTCCTCACCCTGATCCTGGTGCTGATCGCGATCTTCGGCCCGCTCGTGGCGCCACACGGATCCGCCGAGTTCATCGACAAGCCGTTCACGTCCGGTTCGGCCAGCGGCACCGTGTTCGGCACCGACTACCTCGGGTACGACGTGCTCAGCAGGTTCCTGTACGGCGGCCGCAGCATCCTGGTCATCGCGGTGGTCTCGACTGCCATCGGCGTGATCCTCGGGGTGATCATCGGCCTCGTGGCGGCGTACGCCCGCAACGCGCTCGACGACATCCTGATGCGGCTGATGGACGTGATCATGGCGTTCCCCCAGATCATGCTCGCCCTGGTGGCGGTCAGCCTGGTCGGCGCCAAGAACTGGGTGATCATCGTCGCGATCGCCCTGACCACCGCACCCCGCGTCGCCCGGGTCGCCCGCGGCGCGGCGCAACCCGTGGTCGAACGCGACTTCATCGGTGCCACCGAGGCGATGGGTCTGTCGCGCGCGCGGATCCTGTTCGGTGAGATCCTCCCCAACATCCTCGGCCCGATGATGGTGGAGGCGACCCTGCGTCTGACGTACTCCATCGCGGTGATCTCGGCTCTTGCCTTCCTGGGCCTGGCCGCCAACCCGGACGCACCCAACTGGGGCACGATGATCCAGCGGAACCAGGGAGCCCTTGCCTACGAACCGTGGGGTGCCTTGCTGCCGATCCTGGCCATCGCCCTGCTCACCATGGGCACCGGCCTGATCGGGGACGGCATCGGCCGCACCGCCGCCGGCATCGACCGGGAACGGGGAGACGAGTGACGACCGACCAGCTGCCCGACCAGCAGGGCTCGACCACCGGAGGTCGAGCTGCTGTCACGGTCCGCAACCTCCGGATCGAGACCACCCGTGGCGTGGCCGTCGTCCCCGACGCGTCGTTCGAGATCGCTCCGGGCGAGGTGCTCGGCGTCGTCGGCGAGTCCGGCTCCGGCAAGACCACCGTCGGGCTCGCCCTGCTCGGCCACGCCCGGCGCGGCCTGCGGATCTCCGGCGGCACGGTGATGCTCGGCGACCAGGACATCCTGACGATGGGCGACGGAGACCTGCGTCGCCTGCGCGGTTCGCGAGTCTCCTACGTGCCGCAGGACCCCGCCTCCTCGCTGAACCCTGCGCTGCGGATCGACACCCAGCTGCGCGAGGTGCTCGAGGCCCACGGCCAGAACGACAACAGGGCCAACGACGCGCGACTCGCGGAGATGATGCGCGAGGTGGCGCTGTCCGACGACCCGGCGTACCTCCGCAGGTACCCGCACCAGCTGTCCGGCGGCCAGCAGCAGCGCGTCGGCCTGGCGATGGCGTTCGCCAACCGGCCCAGCCTGATCATCCTCGACGAGCCCACGACCGGACTCGACGTCACCACGCAGTCGACGGTCCTGGCGACGGTCCGTGATCTCGCGATCGCCCACGACGTCGCCGCGCTCTACGTCACCCACGACCTCGCCGTGGTGGCCGCGGTCGCGACCCGCGTCGCGGTGATGTACGCCGGCCGCATCGTCGAGCTCGGGCCCGCCGACGAGCTCTTCGAGTCGTCGGCGCACCCGTACACCCGGCGCCTGGTCGGCGCGATCCCGCGGCTCACGGGCGGCCGGAGCCTGGTCGGCATCCCCGGCCACGCACCATCGCCGGGAAAGCGCCCGGAGGGCTGCTCGTTCGCGCCCCGCTGCGCCCTGCGCGTGGACGAGTGCGAGGTCGCGATGCCGGAGCCGGTCGAGGTGAAGCCCGGCCACACGGCGCGGTGCATCAAGGCCTTCGAGGTCGTGAAGTACCAGCAGACCGACTACGGCGACCCGGTCGCCCTCCCGGAGCCCGAGACCGACAAGCCCGTCCTCACCATCGAGAACGTCGTGGGCTTCTACGGCTCGACCGAGGTGCTGCACTCGATCAACATGACGCTCGACAAGGGCGAGATCCTGGCGGTCGTCGGTGAGTCGGGCTCCGGCAAGACCACGACAGCCCGCGCGATCGCCGGCCTGCACCACGACTGGACCGGCTCGATCAGGCTCGGCGACACCGAGCTGGCCAAGTCGGCGCGCTCGCGCAGCACCGACGTCCGCCGCCAGATCCAGTACATCTTCCAGAACCCCTACGGCTCGCTGAACCCCCGCAGGACCATCGGCGAGTCCGTCGGCCAGCCGCTGGGAGTGTTCAACATCGCGTCGGGCAAGCAGGCCGAGACGATGGTCGGCGAGATGCTCGAACAGGTCTCGCTCTCGGCCAGCTACGCGCATCGCTACCCCGACCAGTGCTCGGGCGGCGAGCGGCAACGCGTCGCCATCGCGCGCGCCCTGATCTCGAAGCCGTCGATCCTGATCTGCGACGAGATCACGTCGGCGCTCGACGTCAGCGTGCAGGCGGCGATCGTGGAGCTCCTCGGTGAGCTGCAGCGCAACCTGGGTCTGTCGATGGTCTTCGTGACGCACAACCTGCCGCTGGTGCGCTCGATCGCGCAGAGGGTCGCCGTTCTCGCGGACGGCGCCATCGTGGAGTACGGCGAGACCGCGGCGATGCTGGCCAACCCCCAGCAGGAGTACACCAAGCACCTGATCTCCGACACCCCGTCCCTCGAGACCGCGACCGGCGAGGTTCCGCCGGGCGCCACCCCGACCGACGGGGCTCACCAGGCGTGAGCGCGTCCCCCCCGCGTCCCGACATCCTGATCGTGATCGCGGACCAGCTGACGACTGCCGCCATGCCCTTCCACGGCAACACCGTGACGCAGGCGCCGGCCATGGCGTCGCTGGCCGAGAACGGCGTCGTCTTCGACAACGCCTACACCGCGAGTCCGCTCTGCACACCCGCCCGCGCCTCGCTGATGACCGGGCTGCTGCCGTCGAACACCCACACCTACGACAACGCCGCCGGCTTCTCCTCCGAGCTGCCGACGTTCGCCCACCACCTGCGGGCCGAGGGCTACCGCACCGTGCTCGCGGGGAAGATGCACTTCTGCGGCCCGGACCAGCTGCACGGCTTCGAGGAGCGCCTCACCACCGACATCTACCCGGCCGACTACGACTGGACGCCGGACTGGGACAGCGACCAGCGGCCGCACTGGTACCACGACATGTCGTCGGTGACCGAGGCCGGCGTCACCGTCCGGACCAACCAGCTCGACTTCGACGACGAGGTCGCGTACGCCGCGGAGCGTGGCCTCTTCGAGCACGTCCGCTCCGGGGACGAGCGGCCCCTCTGCTTCGTCGTCTCGTTCACCCATCCGCACGATCCCTACGCGATCCCGCAGGAGTACTGGGACCGCTACGACCCCGCCGACATCCCGATGCCGGCGTACGGCTACGACGCCGCCGTCACCCATCCCCACGACGAACGGCTCCGCGCCGTCTGCGCGATGGACGACGTCGAGATCACCGACGACATGGTGCGCGACGCGCGGCATGCCTACCTCGGGGCCGTCTCGTACGTCGACGACCACCTCCAGCGTCTGCTGGAGATCCTGCGCGTGACCGGCCGGCTCGAGAACACCGTCGTGATCCTCACCAGCGACCACGGCGACATGCAGGGCGAGCGCGGGCTCTGGTACAAGATGAGCTTCTACGAGGGTTCGGCCAGGGTGCCCCTCGTCGTCTCCGCTCCGGCGCGGTTCGCCCGTGCGCGCGTGTCGTCGCCGGTCTCCACGATGGACCTGCTGCCCACACTGGTCGGGATCGCGGGCGGCGACGACACCGGGGTCGCCGAGCACCTGGACGCCGAGAGCCTGATGCCCTTGCTGCGCGGCGACCACGACGACCGCGAGGTGGTCGTCGGGCAGTACCTCGCCGAGGGTGCGGTCGCGCCGATCGTCATGTACCGCAAGGGCTCCTGGAAGCTCATCCACTCTCCGGTCGACCCCGACCAGCTCTTCGACCTGTCCGCCGACCCGCTGGAGCGCGTCAACCGTGCCGACGACCCCGGGGCCGCCGAGGTGCTGGCCGAGCTGCGGGCCGAGGTCGCCGCGCGCTGGGACCTCGAACGCATCGACCGCGAGGTGCACGAGAGCCAGCGCCGGCGCCGGGTCGTGGCGGAGTCGCTCACCCACGGACGTCAACCGGTCTGGGACTACGCCCCGCCGTACGACGCCGCACACCGCTACATCCGCAACCACTCCGACCTCGGTGACCTCGAGGCGATGGCGCGCTACCCGTCGGTGCGGGGCCGCTCGGACCCTCGGCCGGAGCCCTAGGATCCCGAACAGGAGCTGCACCGAGAGCCGGGGGAAGCTGATGCTCGCTGGAAGTCGGCGCGGGGCCCGTGCGTCAGGCGTGATCATCGTGGTGCTCGTCGCGGCGATCGCCCTGCTGGGGCTCCAGGCGGCCGGTGCCGGGGCTGCGGCCGGCACGCAGGACACCGGGTTCAAGAAGCCGTTCTCCGGGGCGGCGAGGTTCGAACCGTTGGCGCCGGTGCAGGTCACCCCTGCCGATGAGCTCCATCAACCGCTCGGGCAGCGCGCTGCGGACCTGATCGCCGCCCAGATCGGGCTGACCCGCCACGACGCCTTCAGCAAGCGACAGTTCCGGTTGTTCATCAGCGGCCGCGGAGTCGGCGGGAGCAAGCGGGCCGCGCGCCTGCTCGACCGGAGCGTCAAGATCTTCATCAACACCGTCGGCCACCCGCTCTACTCCCGCGTGAACGGAGACCGGACCCGGTCGGTCCTCGGCAGCTATGGCCTGTTCGTCACCCGTTCGGGACTCCTGGAGAGCCTGGCCAACTCCCGCGCGCCGACCCGGAAGGCCAACGCCTACATCGCGCCCGGCGGCTACCTGGGCACGTGGTGCATCCACAACGGCGCGACCAAGACCCTGCGGGCCCTCTACCGCTCGGCGTACACGGTCGAGGCGGCCTGGGGCTTCGCCTCGCAGAAGATCTCCGGCAGGGCCCAGCTCGTGCGCAACACCAAGAGCGGCATCACCACCCACGTCGGCATGTCGATGGTGCCGTCCATCTGGCTCGTGAACTTCGCCTTGCTCTACGTCCTCAGGCCCTCGCTCGCGGCTGCGATGCCGAACGCCTGGGCACCCATCCCGCCACCCCTCGTGCGCGCGCTGAAGGCGAGTCCGACCGGTCAGGTGCGGTACAGCAGGTTCCGGTCCCTGCTCCACTGACCGCCACCCTCGGCGTCCTGGCACTCTGATCGCCATGGAACATGTCCTGGGAATCGGCGGGTACTTCGTGCGGGCGGGCGATCCGGAGGCTCTGAGGGCCTGGTACCGCGACTGCCTGGGGCTGGACGCCGACGAGAGCGGCGTCTGGCGCCAGGAGGACGGGCCGACGGTGTTCGCGACGTTCGACTCCGAGACCGACTACCTCGGGTCGCGCACGCAGCGGACGATGCTCAACTTCCGGGTCCGCGACCTGGAAGCGATGCTCGCCCAGCTCCGCGCTCGGGGAGCGGACGTGGCCGAGGAGATCCAGACCATGGACGATGTCGGCCGGTTCGGCTGGGTCACGGACCCGGAGGGCAACCGGGTCGAGTTGTGGCAGCCCGTCTGACCAGGCAGCGCCGTGCCTCGATGAGGTCCGTGCCCCGCCGGTCGTGCCGTCACGGGCGCGCGGTCACCGCCGACGAGCCTGGAACGAGACCGCCGTCCCCACCTGCGTCGGTTGAGCGCGTCACCCGGTGCGCCGGGTGCCGTCGCGTGAGACGCTGGCGCGATGGCTCCCGACGCGGTCCCGATCGGCGACTGGTTGAACGAGGGCACCAGCGATCCCCGGGAGGTCGCCGAGCGGTACGACGAGTGGGCTCGCAGCTACGACGACGACCTGACCGCGTGGTCCTACCGCGCCCCCGTGGTGGTCGCGCAGACGTTCCTCACGCGGCATCCCGCGGCGAGCTCCGTGCTCGACGTGGGGTGTGGCACGGGACTCGTCGGACGAGCGCTTCGCGGCGGCGGCTTCGCGGGAGAGGTCCTCGGGCTCGACATCTCCCAGGCCTCGCTCGAGCTCGCCCGGGAGTCGGGGGCGTACAGCACCCTCGAGGTCGCAGACCTCCAACAGCCTCTCGACCTCGAGGACGACAGTGTCGACGCGGTGGTCTGTGTCGGGGTCATGACCTACCTGCCGGACGTCGAGAAGGTGTGGCGAGAGTTCGCCAGAGTGACCCGCCCGGATGGCCTGGTGGTGGTGACCCAGCGCGAGGACCTGTGGCCCGCCCGCCACTGCCGAGCCGTGGTCGAACGCCTCCACGACGACGGCGTGTGGGCACCGCTCGACATCACCGGCCCGGCTCCCTACCTGCCGGACGGGTACGGCGGGACGCCGGCCGTCGGCTGCTACTACCTGACCGCACGCGTCGGCTGATCCCTCGCGGCGCTCGACTCGACGTCCCCGCCTCTTGTGCGGGGCGTTCGTCGACCTCAGACTGAGGATCTCTCGCGGCGAGAAGGGCCACACCGATGGAGACCTCGACCCAGCAGGGACTCACCTTCGAGGCACCGGGCCCCGGCTCGTGGGACCTCGACGCGCTGCACTTCCCCCGCCCGGTCACGGCCTACTGGGCCGAGATGCACCCGGCGGCGTTCAGCCTCGGGTACAGCGACATGATGACGTTCTACGGCGCCCCGTTCCAGACCAGGCGGACGACCTACGTCAGCGGGTTCTGCTACGGGCAGATGGAGCCCGTGCCACCCGAGTCCTTCCCGGACCGGGTCCAGCGCGCCGCGGACGTGTTCGACAACAAGCTCTGGCGCGAACAGGCGACGGAGTGGCAGGAGGTGCGCAAGCCGACCTCCGTGCAGGCGCACCACGAGATCCAGGCCGTCGACCCCGATCAGCTGAGCGACGAGGCACTGGTCGAGTACCTGCACCGTTGCCACGACCACCACGCCGCGATGATCCGACAGCACATGGCCTTCACCGGTACGGCGGTCATCCCGCCGGGAGACTTCCTCGTCCACGCCCGCGAATGGACGGGTCTGCCGACGGTGAAGCTGCTCGGGCTGATGCGGGGCGCGTCCTTGATCTCGGGTGGTGCCTCGCCGCAGCACGCGGCGCTGGTCGCGGCGTACCGCGCCGACCCGGCCGCGCGCCAGGCTCTCGACGCTGACGAGGATCCCGGAGCCCTGCTCGAGCGCCTGCGGCACGAGCCCGGCCCGACCGGTCAGGCGCTGAACGACTACCTCGACTTCGCCGGCTTCCGGCTGCTGGACGGGTTCGACATCTCGAACCACTACGCGCTCGAGATGCCCGACGTCGTCCTGCGTTCCATCCGCACGGCCATCGACGAGACCGGTGCGGCCTCGAACGTCGAGGCGGAGATCGCCGACGTCCGCAGCCATGTTCCCGAGGAGCACCGCGACGCGTTCGACGCCTCCCTGGCCGAGGCGCGCATCGGCTACAGCGTGCGCGACGAGCGCGGCGTCTACTCCGACATCTGGGCGTCCGGGCTGATGCGTCGTGCCGCGCTCGCGGCCGGCCGTCGGCTCGCCGGGAGTGGCCGGCTCCACGATGCCGAGGACATCGTGTTCGCGGACATCGACGAGATGTGCGCGCTGGTCGAAGGGGCGTCGGCGCCGACCGCTGACGAGCTGGCCGCGCGGCATGCCTTCCACCGGACGTACACCGCGAAGGACGCGCCCACGCACCTGGGCGAGGAACCACCGCCGATGCCCGACCTGTCGACGCTCCCGCCGCCGATGGCCCGGTTGATGGCCGCGCTGGGGACCGCCATGGGTGAGATGTTCGCGGTGTCCGAGGAGACGCACGACGAGACGGTGATCCGGGGCCTCGGGGCCAGCTCCGGCACCCGGGAGGGGATCGTGCGCCGGGTCGCCGGCCCGAGCGACTTCGACCGGATCCAGCAGGGCGACGTGCTGCTCACCGAGGCCACCACCGAGGCCTTCAACATCCTGCTGCCGTTGCTCAGCGCGATCATCACCGACAGCGGCGGAGCCCTGTCCCACGCGGCGATCATCTCGCGGGAGTACGGCATCCCCGGTGTGGTCGGCACCCGTGACGCCACCGCGCGGATCGCCGACGGCACCCGGGTGCGGGTGGACGGTGACGAGGGCACCGTGACGGTTCTCGAGTGAGCGGGATCGTGCCGCTGGTCGAGGCGGACACCGAGGAGCTGTACGGCGCGAAGGCCGTCGGCCTGGGAGATGCGCTGCGCGCCGGACTGCCGGTTCCCCCGGGCGTCGCGCTGCCCGGACCGGAGGTGGACTCCATCGCGTCCGGCGAGGTCACCGCCACGAGCGCGCTGCTCGAGGCCGTGCGGGCGTTACCGACGCCCCTGGCCGTCCGGTCCTCCGCCGTCGGCGAGGACAGCGCCGGGGCGAGCTTCGCCGGCCAGCACATCACCGTCCTGAACGTGCCGACCGCCGAGGACGTCGAGGAGGCGGTCCGGCAGGTCTGGTGGTCGGCCAACTCCGACTCGGCCATCACCTACCGCAAGCGGCTGGGAGTGTTCGCCCGGCCGAGCGTCGGCGTGGTCGTGCAGTCGCTGCTCCAGCCGGACACGGCCGGGGTGATGTTCACGCGCAACCCGATCAACGGGGCCGACGAGCGCATGATCGAGGCGAGCTGGGGGCTGGGCGAGGCGGTGGTCTCCGGCCGGGTCATCCCCGACTCGTTCCGGGTGGCCCGGACCGGTGAGGTGCTGGACCGTCGTGCGGGACTCAAGCGGTTCGCGATCCGCTCCGCACCGGACGGCGGCACCGTGGACGAGGACGTCGCACCCGACCTGGTGGAGTCGTTGTGCCTTGCCGACGAGCAGCTCCAGGCCCTGTCCGACCTGGCCGCCGACTGCGAGCGGGTGTACGGCCCGGAGCGCGACATGGAGTGGGCGTTCGCCGGCGGACAGCTCTACCTGTTGCAGTGCCGTGCCCTGACGACGTCGGCGGGTGCGACAGCGCCCGCGGCGACGAAGCCGCCGGACGACCTGGCCGAGTCGCTCGTGCGGGTGCCGCTCCTGTCCGACCTCGCCGAGCCCGACCGCGACGCCATCGCTCGGCTGTTCACCGCTCGGACCTTCGCCGCGGGCGAGACCGTCACCAAGGAAGGCGCGGACGCGGCGGCGTTCTACGTGATCGAGTCGGGCACGGCCACGGTGACCGTGGGCGGTGCCTTCCGCCGGACCCTGGGCGCCGGGGACCACTTCGGCGAGATCGCCCTGATCGATGGGCGAGCCCGGTCGGCCACGGTGACCGCCGATGGCGAGCTCGTGTGCCAGGGCATCACCCTCTGGGACTTCCAGCCGCTCGTGCAGCGCAACCCGACCATGGCCTGGACCCTGCTGCGGACCATGGCCGGCATGCTGCGCCAGGCCGGCGAGCCCCAGACCCCGCCCTAGCGCCCCGGAAGCGCGACGATCAGCCCTCGGTGGCGACCCGGAAGCCGACGTTCCCGGCGCTGCTGTCCGGGGTGTTCGAGCTCCGGGAGTCCACCCGGTAGCGCCAGCAGTAGCTGTCGTGGCACAGATAGCTCCCACCCCGCATGACCCGCGCGGTGCCGGACGGCGGCCCCGTCGGAGCCGACGCCGGGGAGCGTCTGTAGTACTGGGGGTCGAACCAGTCGGCGCACCACTCCCAGACGTTTCCGGTCGTCTCGTGCAGCCCGAAGTCGTTGGCCGGGAACGTCTCCACCGGGCAGGTGCCGACCCAGCCGTCCTCGCCGCTGTCGTACTGGGGGAAGAAACCCTGGAAGACGTTCATCCGGTGCGTCCCACCCGGCTCCCGCTCGTCGCCCCACGGGAAGTGGTGGCCGCCCTCCGGGCCGCGGGCGGCCCGCTCCCACTCGGCCTCGGTCGGGAGCCGGACGCCGGCCCACCGGCAGTAGGCGACGGCGTCGTACCAGCTGACGTGGACCACGGGGTGCTCCTCGCGCCCCGCGATCGCGGACTGCGAGCCCTCGGGGTGACGCCAGGTCGCCCCGAGCACCTCGCGCCACCACGGCGCACCGGCGACGGCCCGGGTCGGCGGGAAGTGCTGGGGGAGCAGGCCCGCGAACACGAACGACGTGCCGAGCTGCTCGGCCGTGGTGCGGTAGTCGGTGGCGTCGACGAACACCCCGAACTCGGCGTTCGTCACCGTGTGCGTCCCCATCCGGTAGGCCGGGAGCTCGACCTCGTGGGGCGGCCCCTCGCCGTCGGCGGTGTAACCGCGGGGGTCGTCGGTGCCCATCACGAACGTCCCGGCCGGGATCGTCACCATCTCGACGGGGATGCCGTCCGCCCGGGCGGACGCATCGGAGGCGTCGGAGGTGTCGACCGGGACGTCGGGGTGCTCGGGGCGGTCCGGTGAGCAGCAGGAGCTCACCGGGTCTCCTGTCTCGGGAGGAGCACCTCTCGGACGAGCAGCAGGATCGAGGCGGCCGTCGGGATGGCCAGCAGGGCGCCGACCACACCGAGCAGGGTGCCGCCGACCAGGGCCGCCACCACGGTCAGGGCGCCGGGGATCTCCACCGAGCGGGACATCACCTTGGGGTAGATGACGTAGTTCTCGATCTGCTGGTAGGCGATGTAGAAGATCACCGCGATGATGCCGGTCTTGACGTCGGTCGCGAACGCGATCGCGCAGACGATCACCGCGCCGATGGTGGCGCCGATCATGGGGATCACGTCGAGCAGCGCGACGACCATGGCCAGCGCGAGGGCGTAGCTGCCGAGCCCCACGATGAACAGGAAGACGAGGGTGCTGACGCCGGCGCACAGCGCCACCACGAAGGCGCCGGAGACGTAGCCGCCGATGTTGCGCAGGATGCGGTCGCCCAGCAGGGAGACGCGGTCGCGTCGCGAGGCAGGGGCCAGCGAGTACGCCGCCTGCTTCATCGACGGCAGCGAGGCGAGGAAGTACAGCGTCAGCACCACGACGACGAAGGCGTTCAGCAGGATCCCCAGGATCGCGAGCCCGACGCCGACCACGCCACCGAAGGCCTTCTGCGCCCAGGTGCCGGACTTCACGTAGTCCTCCACCTTGCTGGTGATGTCGTACTTGTTGTCGAACTTCCGGATCTGGCCGTTCTTCTGCAGACGGTCGAACCAGCCGGGGAGGTTGTCGCCGATCGCGGTGACCTGGTGGCTGATGATCGGGACCAGCAGGACCAGGAAGCCGGCGAAGACGAGCAGCACGCCGAGGATCACGCACAGCACGGCCCACGGTCGCCGGAGCCCCCGGCGCATCAGGAACTCGACCGCCGGGTTGAGGCCCACGGCCAGGAACAGCGCGACGACCACCAGCACCAGGACGCCGCGGATCGAGACCAGCATCAGGGCGATCCAGATCGCGACCAGGGCGCCCAGGCCGCCGAAGAGGCCCCACATGAAGGGGCCGCGGCTCAGGGGTCGTCCGGGCTCGCCGAGCTCGTCGGGGTCGATCGCGGGGTGGTGCAGGAACTCGACGGCGTCGTCGACGTCCGCCGGGTCGCGCACGAGCTCGTCGACCATGACCGCCTTCTGCTCGACCTCGGCAGCACGCTCGTCGACGTGCTCGGCGGCGTCCTCGGCCCGGTCGGCGGCACCCTCTGCCACGTCGGCGGCGTGCTCGGCGCGCTGGGCGTCCTCGGTGGCGTCGCCCGCGTCGGGGGTGTCGGTCATGCGCCGATTATGGTGGGGCACCCCCTCGCGCGCGCATCGCCCGGGAGGGTGTCCTCGATCAGGATCCCGACTTCTCGTCGTCGCCGAAGCCGGCCATCATCTCGCGCAGTGACCCGAGCTGGGCCGAGATCGCCTCGCGCCGCTTGGTCATCCGGTCCACCTCGGCCTTGAGCGCGGCGATGTTGCGCTCCTGCTCGGCCTGGCCGGCGGTCGTGATGGCGTCCGCCTGGGTGCGGGCCGACGCGACGATCTGCTCGGCCTCGCGTCGGGCTCGGGCGAGCAGGGCCTCGGCCTCCTTCTGCGCCTGCTGGCGGTGGGTGTTCGCCTGCGTCGTGGCCTCGCGTGAGCGGGACTCGGCGGCGTTCGCGCGCTCCTCCGCCTCCTCGACGAGCCGGTTGGTCTCGGCGGTCGCCGTCGCGTGGTGCTCGTTGGCCTCCTTGGCCAGCCGCTCCTTCTCCACGGCCAGCGTGCGCCGGGCCTCCTGCACCTCACGGTCGGCTGCGGCCCGGGCCTGCTCGGCCTCGCGCGTCGCCCCGACCTTGAGCTCCTGGGTCTCCTGCTTCGCCGCGAGCCGGAGCTGGTCGCTCTCGCGCTTCGCGGAGGCGCGCAGGTCCTCGGCCTCGGCCAGGGCCAGCGCCCGCTCCTGCTCGGCGTCGGCGTTCACCCGGGCACGCATCTCGTCCAGCTCCTTGAGCTGGACGATCCGCATGTCGTCGGCCTCGCGGGTGGCCTCGGCGCGGATGCTCTTCGCGTCGCGGGTGGCCTGCTCGCGGATGTCGTCGGCGTCGCGCCGCCCCGCCTCGCGGATCTCGCTCGCCTCCTCCTCGGCCAGCCTGAGCATCGCGCTCGCGCGGCCACCGAGACCGGCGTACGACGGGTTGGCGTTCTCGGCGAGCTCGTCCTGAGCACTGCGGAGCTGGCTCTCGAGCTCCGCCACCCGCCGCTGCGACTCGCTCAACGCCGAGGCAGTGCCGGCCGTGTCCTGGTGGAGCTGACGCAGATGACCGTCGACTGCTGCCTTGTCGTAGCCGCCACGGCGGACGGTCGCGAAGACCGGCGTGGCGGGAGCGGCGGACGTGGCGGCCATCGCGGGCATCGTGGGCCGGCTGGGCGCCGCCGGGGTCATGGGCACCTGGCGCGTCGGCTCCGGCTCGGCAGCCGGCTCCGGGGGCACGTCGGCGGGCTCGGCGAGCGAGCTCGTCCCGGTCGCCTGAGGCGCGGGCTTCTGACCGGACGCCGGCCCCGGCTTCGGCGCTGCCTTCTGAGCGGTGGTGCGGGCCGGCTTCGGGGCCGGTTCGCCCGTGGTCCCGCCGGCGGTCGGTGACGGCACGGCGTCCATCACCTGCGTGGGCTGTTCCTCGACACCGTCGGGGGACTCCTCCGGCTCGTCGAAGATGGACAGGCCCTGGTCACTCATGGTCTGGACTACCTCCCGGAACTCGATGTGGGTCCAGTCTGGCCGATGCGCCGAAACGCCTGCCACCCCGTAGGACGCGCGGGATCGCTGCCGAGTTGCGACACGCCGACCTGACCTGGAGGGACAGGAGCTCAGACGCCCCGGAACGCGTTGATCGCGTCGAGATGCTCGGCCCTCATCGCCTCGTCCCGCACCCCGAGACCCTCCGCGGGAGCCAGGCAGAGGACGCCGACCTTGCCCTGGTGGAGGTTGTGGTGGACGTCGAGCGCCGCCTGACCGACCTCCTCGAGCGGGTAGGTGCGCGAGAGGGTCGGATGGATCATGCCCTTGGCGATCAGCCGGTTGGCCTCCCACGACTCGCGGTAGTTGGCGAAGTGGGAGCCGATGATCCGCTTCAGGTTCATCCAGAGGTAGCGGTTGTCGTACTCGTGCAGGTACCCGCTGGTCGAGGCGCAGGTGACGATCGTGCCGCCCTTGCGCGCGGCGTACACGCTGGCGCCGAAGGTCTCGCGCCCCGGGTGCTCGAAGACGATGTCGACGTCCTCGCCGCCGGTGAGCTCGCGGATGTCGGAGCCGAAGCGCCGCCACTCCTGGGGGTCCTGGGTCTGCTCGTCCTTCCAGAACCGGTAGGCCGCGTCCGACCGGTTGATGATCAGCTCGGCGCCCATCCGCCGGCAGATCGCGGCCTTCTCCTCGCTGGAGACGACGCACACGGGGACGGCGCCGCCGTTGAGCGCGTACTGCGTGGCGAAGCCGCCGAGCCCGCCGCTCGCCCCCCAGATCAGGACGTTGTCGCCCTGTTTCATGGCGGCGCCGTTGCGGGTGACCAGCTGGCGGTACGCCGTGCTGTTCACCAGCCCGGGGGAGGCGGCCTCCTCCCAGGTCAGGTGGGCCGGCTTGGGCATCAGCTGGTTGGACTTCACCAGGGCGATCTCGGCCAGGCCGCCGAAGTTGGTCTCGAAGCCCCAGATCCGCTGCTCGGGATCCATCATCGTGTCGTTGTGGCCGTCGGGGCTCTCGAGCTCCACGGACAGGCAGTGGGCGACGACCTCGTCACCGGGCTTCCAGGCATGGACGCCGAGTCCGGTGGCGAGCACGACACCGGACAGGTCGGAGCCGACGATGTGGTACGGCAGGTCGTGGCGCTTGGTCAGCGGACTGAGCTTCCCGTAGCGCCGCAGGAACCCGAACGTCGCCATCGGCTCGAAGATCGAGGTCCAGACGGTGTTGTAGTTGATCGCGCTGGCCATCACCGCGACCAGAGCCTCCCCAGGGCCGAGCTCGGGCAGGGGGACCTCGTCGATGTGCAAGGACCGGCGGGGGTCCTTGTCCCGGGACTCCAGTCCCTCGAACAGGTCGACCTCGTCCTCGTGGACGGTGGCCGCCCGATAGCTCTGCGGCACCTCCAGTGCGGCGAAGTCCTCCGCGGTCGCGGTACCGGACGAGAGGGCGTCGAGGATCTGCTGCACGGTCGTCTCCTGCGTCGGGGGCGAGTGCTCGGCACCCTAGTGAAGGCCGGCCCCCTGGTGGCCGATCTGTGACCGACTGCTCACGACCGTGCGCCCCTCGGAGGTGATCCGGGTGTGGGGTCAGGACGGCGGGCCGGCGAGGGCGAGTGCGCCCATCGGGTCCCAGGCGGGCAGCACGATCGGGTCCTGGTCGAGTGCGCTCCGCAGCTCGTCGGGCAGGGCGCTCCTCGGGACGGCGATCTCGAAGACGTACTCGTCGAACCACGAGTCGTCCATCGTCCAGAAGCCCTTGTCGGCCTTCTCGGTGCCCCAGGAGTTCTCCACCCGCCAGCGGGTCGGTACCTGACGATCGCCGGGGGCGTCGACGACGTTGACACCGGTGAGCAGCATCGCGTGGGTCATCGACGTCCCGTGGTGGTGCAGACGGTCGGCCTTGGCCAAGACGGGGCCCAGGTCCTGGGTGGCGTACAGCGCGTCGTAGTCGTAGAGCGTCGCGTGCCACAGCCCCAGGTCGCCGTCGAGCATCTGGCCGACGTCGCACCCGAACCACACCGGCTCCGCCGGGCGACCCTCCGACCCCACCAGCGCCTCGGCGGCGAGCTGTTTCATCAGCGGCATCTCGACGTTGAGGTAGACCACCTGGGGAGCGCCGACGACGTTGCCGAGGTGCTCGACGGTGAAGGTCCGGCCGAAGGGGCTGCTGGGACGCGGGTCGTGGACGATGCAGACGTAGTCGTCGATCGGCAGGGTCACGTAGCGCGCGGCGAACTCGCGCGGCGTCAGCTCGCCGTCGCGGTGGAAGGCCTTGTCGGAGTCGCGCCACTGCCAGGAGAACGACGCGGGAGGGGTGCCGAGGTGGAGGCTCAGGATGCGGTGGACCGACGCGAGCACCTCCTCCTTGGCCTCCGCGAGCTCCTCGGGGGTGGCGTTCGCGGCAGACCGCCGACGCAGGTCGGCGGCCGCCCGTCGGAGGAGAGACGAAAGGTCGCGGTTGAGCTTGGCGGTCTTCGAGGACGACTGGGTCTCGGGCATGACCTCCTTCGGCGCCAGCCCGTGCTTGGCGACCAGCGCGAGGAACATGTTCCACTGGCCGCCGTCGTCGGCCGGGCTCGTGAGCAGGTGCGCGACCGTGCGGTCGTCGACGTCCAGGTCGGCCGTGGCGAGGATCGACTCGAGCCAGTGGTTGGCCTTCTCGAGCTTGTCCCAGAACTGCAGGTAGCTCTCCGAGAACTCGAACTCCTTGACCCCGAGCCTGGCGGCGGTGCCGACCCGGAGGAGGTTCAGCCCGGCGAACATCCAGCACCGCCCCGACTGCTTCTGGTCGGTGGCCTCCCAGTCGTCGAGGTGGTGACTCATCGACCTCGGGACCGACAGCATCCGGGCCTGGTCGAGGACGACCTTGTCGACGTCGGTACCTGCCAGGGCGTTCTGCATCATCCGGGCGGTGGGGTCGGCCTCGACCCGCTTCGCGAAGGTCTCCAACAGGTCGGGGGTGAGCTCGCTGGTCATGCTTCCGACGCTACCCCTCGGCGCGTGCCCGTGGCTGCTCTCCTGCTGTCCAGCGCTCCGTCGCAACATCGCCCGGAAGCCGGGTCGACCGGCGCCGTCCGGTCGGCGTGACGTGACGTGTGCAGAGATCGTGGAGGTTCTGTGACGGCCGGCTCATGGAGCCCGATCACGCGTCACCATGACGACCATGAGTGAGCAGCTCGTCCGGTCACCAACGGCGTTCGTCCTCCCCTTCGGTCTGGCAACGACGTGCGAAGCCTTCCTCGTCCTGTGCACCCAGGACAAGTCGGTGATGGGCGTGACGCCCTGGCAGGACGACCCGTTCCACGCCTGGATCTCGCTGGTCGTGTTCGCGCTCCCGATGCTGCTCGTGGTGACCGCGCTCCGCCTCGTCGGGCCGAGGCTGCCGTGGGGCGCCTCGAGCGCGGCCGGTCGGCAGCGTGACCTGGTCAAGGCGGGGCTCGTGCTCACGTCCTTCGTCGGGGCCACGACGCTCGACTGCTGGCTCGCTGTCGGCCTGGGCGAGCATCGTGCCCGCTGGGACGGACGCACGACGGCGCTCCTGGTTGCGCTGGCGGTGCTGACTGCAGCGGTGCCGGTGGCGGCCCGGTGGGGGCTGCGCGACCTGGCCCGGCTCCCGCACGAGCGGGACGCAGACTGGGTCGGTGACGTGCTGCCCACCCCGCTCGCGGCCTGGGTCCGGCGCCACGACAGCGCCGTCTTCCTGTCGGCGAGCACGGTGGCCGCCCTGGCCATCATCGGCGCCCTGGCGTACGGCGAGCGCTGGACCGATCCGCTGTTGATCGGCTGGGCGCTGGCCGTCGAGGTGACCTGCTACTACGCGTTCTGCGTGCTGACCAACGCCGTGCTCGGCTTCGTCGACCGGCCCGATCGCGACCGCCGCACCGAGCGGGCGGTGGTCCTCGGCAGCCTGGTGCTCCAAGCGGCGGTCGCGATGCACGGCCAGCTGGAACCAGTCGTCGGCTTCGGTTCGCCCGACGGCGTCGGCCGCCTCGTCCAGGTCACGGTCGGACCGGGGTTCCTGGTGTTCGTCCTGGCCCTGGCCGTCCTCCGGCTCAGGCCCGGGCCGGCTCGACCAGCTCGATGAGGACACCTCCGGCGTCCTTGGGGTGCACGAAGTTCACGCGGGAGTCGTTCGTGCCGCGCCGGGGCTCGTCGTACAGGAGGCGGAGGCCGCGGTCGCGCAGCACCTGAGCGACGGCCTCGACGTCGGTGACCCGGTAGGCGAGCTGCTGGATGCCCGGACCCTTGCGGTCGAGGAACGCCGCGATCGTCGAGCTGTCGTCGAGCGGCGCGAGGAGCTGGATCATCGCGCCCGACGGGTCGCCGGAGGGCCCGACCCGGAGCATCGCCTCGCGCACCCCCTGGTCCTCGTTGGTCTCCACGTGGACCGTCTCCATGCCGAAGGTGTCGCGGTAGAACGCCGTCGCGACGTCGAGGTCGGCCACGGCGATGCCCACGTGGTCGATCGCGGTGAAGAGGTGATCGGGGATGTCCATGTTCGCCGGCCCAGTCATGAGTCCATCGTCGTACGACGGGGCGCGCGGCCGCGTGTGAGGTTTTCCTCAGCCGGGGCGGCCGCCGCGGCTCGCGGCCGTCGTACGCCGGTCGGTATCGTCGACGGCGAACGTCCGTCTGCTGGTGGGAGGCACCCTCATGTCCGGAAACGTCATCGTCGCCGGGGCTCGTACGCCGATCGGTCGACTGCTCGGTGGCTTGAAGTCGCTGACCGCGGCGGAGCTGGGCGGGGTCGCCATCAAGGGCGCTCTGGAGAAGGCCGGTGTGACCGGTGACCAGGTCGACTACCTGATCATGGGCCAGGTGATCCTGGCCGGTGCCGGGCAGAACCCCGCACGCACCGCCGGCATCCACGCCGGCCTGCCCCTGTCCCTGCCCTCGATCACGATCAACAAGGTCTGTCTGTCCGGCCTGAACGCGATCGCCACCGCCGACCAGCTGATCCGCGCCGGTGAGGCCGAGATCATCGTGGCCGGCGGCATGGAGTCGATGACCAACGCGCCCCACCTGCTCCCGAAGTCCCGGGAGGGCTTCAAGTACGGCGACGTCACCCTGGTCGACTCCATGGCCTACGACGCCCTCTGGGACCAGGCGACCAACCAGGCGATGGGTGCGCTGACCGAGGACTACAACCAGGCCCACAGCGATCTGACCCGCGAGGAGCAGGACGCCTTCGCCGCGGCGTCGCACCAGAAGGCCGCCGCTGCCTGGAAGAACGGCGTCTTCGACGACGAGGTCGTCCCGGTGTCGATCCCGCAGCGCAAGGGCGACCCGGTCGTCGTCTCGCAGGACGAGGGCATCCGCGCCGACACGACCGTCGAGTCCCTCGCTGGGCTGCGGCCCTCGTTCAGCAAGGACGGCACGATCACCGCGGGTTCGGCGTCGCAGATCTCCGACGGTGCCGCGGCCGTGGTCGTGATGAGCAAGGCCAAGGCCGAGGAGCTCGGTCTCGAGTGGCTCGCCGAGATCGGCGCGCACGGCATGGTCGCCGGGCCCGACTCCACGCTCCAGCAGCAGCCGGCCAACGCGACGAAGAAGGCGTGCGACAAGGAGGGCATCAGCCCGGCCGACCTCGACCTGGTCGAGTTCAACGAGGCGTTCGCGGCGGTCGGCATCGACTCCACCCGCGCGCTCGGCCTCGATGAGTCGAAGGTCAACGTCAACGGCGGCGCGATCGCGCTCGGCCACCCGGTCGGCATGTCCGGCGCCAGGCTCGTGTTGCACCTCGCGCTCGAGCTGAAGCGCCGCGGGGGCGGCGTCGGCGCCGCCGCGCTGTGTGGTGGCGGCGGGCAGGGCGACGCGCTGATCATCCGCGTCCCGGCCTAGTCGGTGGTCGAGGAGCGACCGTCGGCGAGCGTCTCGAGACCGCGTCGCGACAGCGGCGACGTGGGCGACCTGGTCACCCGAGCCCGCGACGGTGACCCGCGCGCCGTCGCCCGGCTGATCTCGCTGGTCGAGGACGAGTCGCCACTTCTGCGCGAGGTCACCGCGGCGCTGGCGCCGCACACCGGCCAGGCCCGCGTCGTCGGGATCACCGGGGCTCCGGGGGTCGGCAAGTCGACGTCCACCTCGGCGCTCGTCACGGAGCTGCGGGGGGCGGGTCGGCGCGTCGGCGTCCTGGCCGTCGACCCCTCGTCGCCCTTCTCGGGTGGTGCCCTGCTCGGCGACCGGGTCCGGATGCAGGACCACGCCCTCGACCGTGACGTCTACATCCGTTCGATGGCCTCCCGCGGTCACCTCGGCGGCCTGGCGTGGAGCACACCGCAGGCGATCCGGGTGCTCGACGCCGCCGGCTGTGACGTGGTCCTGATCGAGACGGTCGGAGTCGGGCAGAGCGAGGTCGAGATCGCCGGGCTGGCCGACACCACGCTGGTGCTGCTGGCGCCCGGGATGGGCGACGGCATCCAGGCCGCGAAGGCCGGCATCCTCGAGATCGGCGACCTCTACGTGATCAACAAGGCCGATCGCGACGGCGCGGACACGTTGCGTCGCGACCTGCGATCGATGCTCGCCCTGGCTGAGCGCGCCGAGGGCGACTGGCGGCCGCCGATCGTGAGGACGATCGCGTCGAAGCCGGAAGGGCTGGACGAGGTCGCGGCGGAGATCGACCGGCACCACGACTGGCTCGAGTCCTCCGGCGAGCTGGCCGTGCGGCGCACCCGGCGAGCGCGGGACGAGATCGAGGCCATCGCGCTGACCGCCCTGCGTGCGCGGTGGGGCGACGTGCACGGTCGCTCGGAGCTCGACGACCTCGCGCAGCAGGTCGCAGCGGGGGAGTCCGACCCGTACGCCGCGGCCGAGACGCTGCTCGCCGAGCTCTGAGAGCCGGCTGAGACCGGGGTCACGCGGCGACCGACCGGCGCGCCTCCACCACGTGCTGGTCTAGACCAGTTGAGATGGTCGACGACCTTGCTCCTGTCTCGGATGGAGATCCCCCGTCATGGTCAAGAAGCTCCTGCTTGTCGTCGTCGTGCTCTTCCTCGGGTTCTGGATGTTCACCGACCCGCACGGCCTCGCCCACGCCACCAAGAACAGTGCCGGAGAGACCTGGGACGCGAGCACCCAGATGTTCGCGGCCCTGATCACGTTCCTGCGCGCCTTGTAGCGCGGCGCTCGCATGAGCTGGGCCGACCCGGACATCCGCCGACACCTCCTCCGCGACGAGGGCGAGGTGATCGTCGACGAGGTGCACCACCACTGGGTGGTCTACCTGACGCCGGTGCTCGAGGCGGTGCTCGGGCTCCTGCTACTACTCGCGGTCGGGCTCGTCGACCTCGACCTCGGCTGGATCCCGTTCCTGCTGGCGCTCGCGATCTGGGGGCATGCCGCCTGGCGTGCCCTGGCCGCCCACCGCGACCGATTCGTGGTGACCAACATGCGGGTCTTCCGGGTCAACGGCGTGCTGTCGCAGAAGCTCGCGACGATGCCGCTGAGCCGGATCCTCGACATCACGGTCGCGAAGCCGCTGCACGGGCGCGTGCTCGGGTTCGGGCACTTCGTCTTCGAGTCGGCGGCCCAGGAGCAGGGGCTGCGCGACATCCGGTACGTCGGCCGGCCCGACGAGCGCGACCTGTCCATCCAGCGGGTGGTGCAACGCTCCGGCCTGCGCGGCCCACGCCACTGGAACTGACGATCAGCGCAACGCGTCCGACCACCAGGCGATCGACGCCCGGATGGCATCGCGCGCCGCGTCGGTGTCGTCGACCGTCTCGAACGCGTGACGGGCACCCGCCACGTCGATGACGTCGACCTCACGCCCCGCCTCGCGACAGCGGCTCAGCAGGTCATCGGTGAACGGGGCGATCCAGTCGAAGTCGTGCTCCGGACGGACGAGGAGCAGGGGCACCTGCGTGCGGGGGGCGGAGTCCAGGGCGTCGACCAGCCCGAGCCCCGCGAGCTCCGGATGGCCCACCGCGGCGTAGGTGCCGGCGACTCCCACCACGCCGTCGGGGACGGGCTCGAGGAACGAGCCCATCAGGAAACCTCCGGCCGAGAAGAACCAGAGCCCGACGCGGTCACGGTCGACGCGTGGATCGTCGCGCAGTGCCGCAAGGGCCGCGCGGACGTCCTCGCGCGCCGCCGGGAGCGCGTCGTCCTCGACGAACCCGTGCTCGACCATGGCGCCGACCAGCCCGGCCTGCGCGAGCAGCGCGCCGTACGCGCGGAAGGCCGGCCACGCGGGCGGCCGCACCGGGCGGTCGGGTGGAACCGGCCCGCCATGCACCATCAGCACTGCGGGTGCCGGGGTCGACGGTGGGAGGTAGAGGTCGAGCTCACCGGAGGGGACCGGCTCCAGCGGCTCGTGGGGAAGGACGAAGGGCCGGAGGTGCGGGGGGAGCTCCGCGGTGCTGTCTGTCATCCCGGCCATCGCACCACGCAGCACGGGCGCCGGTCACCCCGTTTAGAGTGCCGGGCATGCCACGGCTGCCGTTCGACCCGATCGACGAGGCGGCGCAGCAGTGGGGCCGGCGGTGGGACGCCGTCCCGGCCATGCACGCGGTCACGTCGCTGATGCGGGTCCAGCAGCTGGTGCTCGGCCGTCTCGATGCGATCCTCAAGCCGCACGGGCTGACCTTCGCCCGTTACGAGGCGCTCGTGCTGCTGTGCTTCTCCTCCCGCGGCTCGTTGCCGCTGGGAAAGATGGGGGAGCGGCTGCAGGTGCACCCGACGTCGATCACCTCGATCGTCCAGCGGCTCGAGGCCGACGGACTGGTCGCCCGCCTGCCCCACCCCGACGACGGCCGGGCGGTCCTGGCCGAGGTCACGGAGGCCGGTCGGGCCCTGGTCGAGGTCGCGACCGCCGACCTGGTCGGCGCCGACTTCGCGCTCGGCTCGCTCTCCGACACCGAGCTCGCCCAGCTCTCGGACCTGCTTCGCCCCGTGCGCCGGGCGGCCGGCGACTACTGAGACGGCCAGGTCCGACCGAGGAAGGAGGTCGGGCCGTCGGCCGGCCAGGTCGAGCAAGGGACGCGACCGAGGGTCGAGGGCGCGCGAGCGCGTCGAGACCGGATGTCCGGGGTCCCCGCCATGATCGGTTCATGACCACCTCCGACGACGTACGACGTGTGGCCGCGGCGCTGCCGCGTGCCTACGAGGTCGAGGTCCGGGGCCGTGCCAAGTTCCGGGTGAAGCAGATCGTCTTCGTGGCGTTCTCGCGCGACGAGTCGGACATGGGCTTCGGCTTCCCGATGGCTGAGCGCGCGGGGCTGGTGGCCTCCGACCCCGACACGTTCTACCTGCCCGGGGCCGCGGACATGAGGTACCAGTGGGTGTGCGCCCACCTCGATCGGCTCGACGACGTCGAGATGCGCGAGCTCGTCGTCGACGCCTGGCGGATGTGTACGCCCCAGATGCTGCACGACCTGCCCGACCAGCCGCCGCCGACAGCCCGCGCGTGGGACCTGGTCGAGCAGCAGGAGTGGCACGACGTACGCCCGTTGCTCCACCCCTACCTCCGCTTCGAGGACGGCGACGTCTCGCTGCACGGGCGCAACCAGGTGCTCGACCACCTTCGTGGTCATCCGACGCCCAGACCGCCTACCGAGGTCGAGGTCCGCGACGGGCAGGTCTACCGCTGGCGGCGGCCGGGGAGCCGGGCTGTCCGCTCCCTGTGATTGCCTGGGTGGCACCGAGGCGAGGAGGAGCGCGATGCCTGAGCAGGCACGGACCCGTGCCGACGCATTGGCCCGGGCCGGGCTGCCACCGGTCGCCGAGCGGGCGGCGTACGAGCGGCAGGTCGCGGACCTGCGCGTCCGCGAGAAGGCGCACACCCGCGAGGCCGATGCGATCGCGGCGTCCCGGCGTCGCCTGCCGATGGTCGAGGTCGACGGCGGGCTCGCCCTGCTCGGCCCGACCGGGCCGACGACGCTGCTCGAGGTGTTCGAGGGACGACGTCAGCTGGTCGCCTACTACTTCATGTGGTGGCCCGGCCGACCGGCGGAGGACCAGTGCGAGGGCTGCACGTACTACACGAGTCAGGTCAGCGAGCTGTCCGCACTGCACTCCCGCGACATCACCTACGCCGTGCTGGTCCAGGGCCGCAACACCGCCTACGGTCCGGCCGACGCGCAGACGTCGTACGACGAGAGCCGGCGCTACCGCGACTTCATGGGCTGGTCGATGCCGTGGTACTCCGCCCAGCCCAGCCTCGAGCAGCTGCTGCCCGGTCGCGAGCTCGGGCTGTTCCACTTGGTGAGCTACGTGCGAGACGGCGACCGGGTCTTCGAGACCTACTGGACCATGCGACGCGGCGTGCAGGCGATGGACTACAACTACGCGCTGATGGACCTGGCCGTCTGGGGTCGCCAGGAAGCCTGGGAGGACTCCCCACCGGGCTGGCCACAGGGCTGCACCAACGTCCGCACCGACTCGGGAGACCCCGAGTGGAGGCCGGCGGCCGAGTGGCGGGGCCGCCCGGTCGGGCAGTGGACAGCTCTGGACGCAGGACGCTCGGACGACCTGGGTGGAGCTCGGTCGGAGCACTCGGCGCCGCCCCCGTCCGGCTGCCACTGAGACACCTGTCCGCGCCGCTGTTCGGCCGGCGTTCACCTTCGTGCGGCACGATCGGTAGGTGGCCACGAAGAAGAAGCAGGGCAAGGGCTCGGTGGACAAGGAGCTGAAGGCTGCGGTGAGGAGGCTGCGGTCGCAGCTCGCCGCCGCGGAGAAGTCCGCGGAGAAGTGGAAGTCGCGGGCCAAGGCGCACCGGTCGGACGCCGTCGGCGCCAAGGCCGAGCTGACCGCCGTACGACGTCGTCTCGACAAGGCCGCCGCCTCCGCCACGAAGTGGAAGGGCCGAGCCAGGTCGGGCAGGTCCCAGACCGCCACGACCGGGTCGGTGCCCGCCCCCGTCGTCGCCGCCGCCGCCGAGTCCGCCACCACCACGCCTACCGCGCCCGACGACGCGTGGACCGTGACCCGGCTCCGCGCCGAGGCGCGTGCCCGCGGGGTGGCGGGGTACTCCCGCAAGACCAAGGACCAGCTGCTCGCCGAGCTGCGCGGTTAGGCGAAGTTAGTAGGACGTCCTACTATTTAGCCATGGTCTCGACAGGCTCGACCGACGACACGAACGCTCGCTCCCGCTGGCAGGACCGCTACGACCGCTCCCGGGTGCGCGAGGCGGACTTCAGCACGCTGTCCGGCCTGGAGGTGCAGCCGGCGTACGGCCCGGCGGACGGCAGCGAGGCCGAGTGGCCAGGCGAGTTCCCGTTCACCCGCGGCCTCTACCCGACCGGCTACCGGGGGCGCACCTGGACGATTCGGCAGTTCGCCGGCTTCGGCAACGCCCAGCAGACCAACGAGCGCTATCGGATGATCCTCGGTCGCGGGGGCGGTGGCCTGAGCGTCGCGTTCGACATGCCGACCCTGATGGGCCGCGACTCCGACGACCCCCAGAGCCTCGGCGAGGTCGGGCACTGCGGGGTGGCGATCGACTCGGCGGCCGACATGGACGTGCTCTTCGACTCGATCCCGCTCGAGGACGTCACCACGTCGATGACGATCAGCGGCCCGGCGGTCCCGGTCTTCTGCATGATGCTGGTCACCGCCGAGCGCCAGGGTGCCGACCTGTCGAAGCTCAACGGCACGCTGCAGACCGACATCTTCAAGGAGTACATCGCGCAGAAGGAGTGGCTCTTCGGCCCCGAGCCGCACCTCCGCCTGATCGGCGACCTGATGGAGTACTGCGCCGAGAAGATCCCGGCGTACAAGCCGCTCTCGGTCTCGGGCTACCACATCCGCGAGGCCGGCTCGACCGCCGCGCAGGAGCTCGCGTTCACCCTCGCCGACGGGTTCGGATACGTCGAGCTCGGGCTCAGCCGCGGCCTCGACGTCGAGGTGTTCGCCCCCGGGCTCTCGTTCTTCTTCGACGCCCACGTCGACTTCTTCGAGGAGATCGCGAAGTTCCGCGCCGCCCGTCGCATCTGGGCGCGCTGGATGCGTGACGTCTACGGCGCGCAGTCCGAGAAGGCGCAGTGGCTGCGCTTCCACACCCAGACCGCCGGCGTCTCGCTGACCGCGCAGCAGCCGTACAACAACGTGGTGCGCACCGGCATCGAGGCGCTCTCGGCCGTGCTGGGCGGCACGAACTCCCTGCACACCAACGCGCTCGACGAGACGCTGGCCCTTCCGAGTGAGCAGGCCGCCGAGATCGCGCTGCGCACGCAGCAGGTGATCATGGAGGAGACCGGCGTCGTGAACGTCGCCGACCCGCTCGGCGGCTCCTGGTACGTCGAGGCCCTGACCGACCAGATCGAGGCCGAGGCGAATGCGATCTTCGACCGGATCCTGGCGATGGGCGGCTCGACGCTCACCCACGGCGACGCTGATGGGCTGGCGACCGCGACCCGCAACGGTGAGAAGCCGGTGACCCGCGGCCTCCTGCGTGGCATCGAGGACGGCTGGTTCATGTCGGAGATCGCCGAGGCCGCGTTCCAGTACCAGACCGCGCTCGAGAAGGGCGACAAGAAGATCGTCGGCGTGAACGTCCACACCGACTCGATCACCCACGACCTGGAGATCATGCGGGTCTCGCACGAGGTCGAGGTCGACCAGGTCCGCGAGCTCGCCGCCCGGCGGACGGCGCGCGACGAGGCGGGCGTCGCGGCGGCGATCCAGCGGATGGTCGACGTCGGGCGCACCGACGGCAACATGATCGAGTCGATGCTCGAGGCCTGTCGGGCCGAGGCGACGCTCGGCGAGATCTGCGACGCCCTGCGTGCCGAGTGGGGCGAGTACCGGGAGCCCGCCCGCTTCTGACGGCTTGCCCGGTGGCGGGTCGTGCCGGACCATCGGGAGATGGCCACCCGCGCGCTCGCCGTCGTGGGCGCGCTCGTCCTGCTCGGAGCAGGGAGTGGCGCGGTGGTCTGGTCGCGGCAGGATCTCGAGGTCGCCCGGCAGGTCCGGCCGGCGTCATCGGTCCCCGACGTCACGACGGTCGCTACCGGGAGCATCTTCCACGTCGAGTCGGGCGCTCGGGCGACGACCTTCCTGCCCCTCGGCTCGGCTCCGGATGACGGTCGGACCCTGTCCGGTCAGCGCGCCTACAACGCGCTCGTGCAGGACGCGTCCAAGCTGAGCCCGATCCCTCCGACCGTTCGCGCCTACTACGGCATGCTCACCGACGCCCGTACGACGCCCCCCGCAGTGCATCTCCAGGTCTGGGCCTTCGCCGTGACCAACAGTTGTGTCACGTCCGACCGCCCGCCGGCAGCCGGGGATCGGACACCCTCGCCGGTGGCGCGACGACAGTGTCGGATGTGGGAGTTCGTGAACGCCCGCTCCGGTCAGGCCCTCGGCGTGATGTCGCAGGAGGTCCTCCCGGACTGAGGCCGAACGGGCCTCCCTAGGATGGCGACCATGACGCAGCAGCCGTTCAGCCGCCCCGGCGCCGTGGATCTGTCCGGCCTCACCCGTCCGCCCGCGGGCGCCGGACAACCCCCGGCCGCGGGGGGTCCCGTGAGCGGCTCGGGGGCCCCGATGGCCGGTCACTCGGCGTACTCCGTCGACGTGAGCGAGCAGAACTTCCAGACCGTCCTCGAGTCGTCGGTCACCGCGCCGGTGGTGCTGGTCTTCTACTCGCCCGACCGGGTGCCCGAGAGCTCGACGTACGCGCAGGAGGTCGTCTCGGCGGTCGACGCGTACGACGGGCGGTTCCTGGCCGGCCTCGTCGACATCGACACCTCCCCGACCATCGCCCAGAGCCTGCAGATCGCCCAGGTGCCGCTGCTGATGGTGATCCTCGACGGCCGCCCGGCGGCGCAGCCGATCCCCGGCGTGCTCAAGCGCGAGGAGATCGACACCCTCCTCAACCAGCTGGCGCAGGGGCTGACGGCGCAGGGCATCACGTCGCGGCACCAGCCGCTCTCCGCCGTCCCCAGCGGCGACGGTGAGCAGGACGAGGCCCAGGTCGACCCCAGGTACGCCGCAGCGCAACAGGCGCTGGAGAACGACGACATCGACGGGGCGGTGACGGAGTACCAACGGCTCGTCGCCGCCAACCCCGCCGACACCGAGGCCGCGGCCGGCCTGGCGATGGCCCTGGTGCTCCAGCGCACGCAGGGCGTCGACCTCGATGCCGCGCGCAAGGCCGCCGCCGCGAGTCCCGACGACGTCGAAGCCCAGACCCTGGTCGCCGACCTCGACCTGCTCGGCGGCGACGTCGACGACGCGTTCACCCGCCTGGTCGACCTGGTCCGGCGTACCGCCGGCGACGAGCGCAACCATGCCCGCGAGCACCTGCTCGGGCTGTTCGCGGCGGTCGGCAACGACGACCCGCGCGTGCTGCGCGGTCGGCAGAACCTCGCCTCGGCGCTCTTCTGAGGATCCGCTGATGGCCACGATCGTCTTCTGTCACGCCCACCCCGACGACGAGGCGTCGCAGACGTCCGGCGCGATGGCGCGAGCCGCCGCCGAGGGACATCGCGTCGTCGTCGTGTTCGCCACCAACGGCGATCTCGGCGAGGTCGCCGTCGACGCCGTCGAGGGTGAGACCGTCGCGGACTACCGCCGCCGCGAGGCCGAGGCCTCGGCCCGCGCCCTCGGCCTGGCCAGGATCGCCTGGCTCGGGTACTCCGACTCCGGGATGACCGGGTGGGAGCAGAACCACGCCGAGGGCTCGTTCCACAACGCCGACCTCGACGAGGCCGCACGCAGGTTGGCCGACGTGGTCGACGAGGAGGAGGCCGACGTCCTCGTGGGCTACGACTGGCACGGCGGCTACGGCCATCCCGACCACGTCAAGGTGCACCACCTGGTGCACCGCGTGGCTCCGCTCGCCCGGCGTACGCCGCGGCTGCTGGAGTCGACGATGAACCGCGACGCGATCCGGAGAGCCTTCGAGGCGATGAAAGCAGGCGGGGCGGAACCCGACTGGAACCCCGACGACGCGATGGACGACGGCCACCCGCTGGGCGAGCCCGAGTCGGAGATCACCTGGCAGGTCGACGTCTCGGCGTACCTCGACCAGAGGCGGGCCTCGATGGTGGCGCACCGCTCGCAGGCCACCGACATCGAGCAGTTCCTGGGGATGCCGGACGAGGTGTTCGCGCTGGTGTTCGGCACCGAGCACTACATCGAGCCGGGCGTCGGCGGACCGATGCGACGGGGCTGGCCGTTTGATCCAGACGGCGACGCATGAAGAAGGAGCTCGGCGGATGCCGCGCCGAGATGGGGCGTGGGACGCGAGCGAGATCGAAGCCGCGCGAGCGCCCCACGCCTGGTCACGGCACGACCGAGCGCTGTCGTCACCGTCGCGCCTGAATGACTGGGGGCTAGGGCCTCAGGAAGGCACAGGCCGGTGAGCGACTGAAGTTGTCCGACCCCACTCCAGAACGATGTACGACGATCGTGATGTCGCAGTCGAAGGCGATTCCCGTGGAGTCGGTCACGGTGTCCTCGAAGGCCGCGACGTAGGAAGTGCCGGTGTTCGCCTGGAAGAGGTCCGAGCCCCCCTTCTCCGTCGTCCCGCGCTGCGCCGCCTTGTACTTGCCGCAGTGCACTGTCGGTGTCGCTGAGACCGACCACGGGATTCCACCGGCCAAGGAGATGCTGAGACCGCAGCTTTCGTCGTACCAGGTCTGAGTCATGTCGACGGCACTCATCTTCCAACGAGCGGTGCTGTCGCACCCCGTGCTGGTGATGGGCCAACCCGTGACCTCGATCTTGGGGTCGCGGAGCTTCATGTTCGTCCACACGAAGTAGCGCGGGTCCCAGCCGTTGTCGAGCTGATAGGCGTACCGGTGGGTGGCGGTCATCCTCCCGCTGATCTCGATGAAGGCGCACTCGTGGATCTCGGTCGACCTGAACACCCAGTTTCGGAGGTACGGCTGACTCACGTCGACGGACTTCTGCGGGACCGCGGTCACAGCGTGCGCTGGATCCGAACCGACCTGCACCGCGACGGGGCCTCCAAGACTCAGGGTCATCGCGGTCGCCCACATCGCAACCTTGGCTCGTCTGGACATGTGCCCCCCTGGATGTGTCGCCGGCTGCCGAACGGTAGCCCTCTCGCTGTCTCCGTGTCACTGGCCCGACCGAGCCCGGAGCTACGCCGTCGAGTCGCTCGACCTGCCGAGCGCCGAGCGACCGGCCTCGAGCCGGGCCACCGGGACGCGGAACGGCGAGCAGGAGACGTAGTCGAGCCCGACCTCGTCGAAGAAGTGGATGGAGGCCGGGTCGCCACCGTGCTCACCGCACACGCCGAGGTGCAGGTCGGGGTTGGCCTGCCGACCGAGCCGGGCGGCGTGCCGGACCAGACGCCCGACCCCGTCGACGTCCAGGGACTCGAACGGGCTGACCTGGAAGATGCCGTGCTCGAGGTAGCGGCTGAAGAACGACGACTCCACGTCGTCGCGCGAGAAGCCCCAGGTCATCTGGGTGAGGTCGTTGGTCCCGAACGAGAAGAACTCCGCCGACTTCGCGATCTCGTTGGCGGTGACGGCCGCGCGGGGCAGCTCGATCATCGTGCCGACCTTGTGGGGCACGCTGCGGCCGCGCTCGCGCTCGACGTCGGCGGCGACGTGGCCGATCTGGCCCTTGATCAGGTCGAGCTCGGTGACCGCAGCCACGAGCGGGATCATGATCTCCGGCTGCGGGTCGCCGCCGGCGTCCAGCCGGTCGGCCGCGGCCTCGAGGATCGCGCGTACCTGCATCTTGAACAGCCCGGGGATCACGATGCCGAGCCGGACGCCGCGCAGTCCGAGCATCGGGTTCTGCTCGTGCAACCGTTTCACGGCCTCGAGCAGACGCTGGTCGTGCTCGTCCTCCTCGTCGGCCTCGTCCTCGAGCGCGACCTTGACCGAGAGCTCGGTGTAGTCGGGGAGGAACTCGTGCAGGGGCGGGTCGATCAGCCTGATCGTCACCGGCAGCCCGTCCATGGCCTGCAGGATCCCGCGGAAGTCGTCGCGCTGCAGGGGCAGCAGCTCGGACAGGGCGGCCTCCTGGCCGGCCTCGTCCTCGGCCACGATCAGGTTCTCCACGAGCTGGCGCCGCTCGCCGAGGAACATGTGCTCGGTGCGGCACAGGCCGATGCCCTCGGCGCCGAAGCGACGGGCCCGGGCGGCGTCCTCGGGGGTGTCGGCGTTCGCGCGCACCCGGAGCCGGCGCACGTCGTCGGCGCGCCGCATCACCCGGTCGACGGCCTGCACGAGGTCGTCGTCGACCTGCTCGCCCTCGAGGAAGCGCATCACCACGGAGTCGGTCACCGGCACCGCACCGAGGAACACCTCACCGGTGGTCCCGTCGATGGAGATGACGTCTCCCTCGCGGATCGGCTCGCCGCCGCGTACCTTGGCGCGCTTCTTCTTGGAGTTCACATCGAGCGACTCCGCCCCGCACACGCAGGTGCGGCCCATGCCGCGCGCGACGACGGCGGCGTGCGACGTCTTGCCCCCACGGCTGGTGAGGATGCCTCGCGCGGCCACCATGCCGCGCAGGTCGTCGGGATTGGTCTCCTTGCGGACCAGGATCACGTCCTCGCCTCGCTCGGCCCACTCCACGGCGGTGTCGGAGTCGAAGACCGCCTTGCCGACGGCGGCGCCGGGGGAGGCGTTCATGCCCGTGGCGATCAGCGTCCGCTCGGCCTTCTCGTCGAAGCGCGGGAACATCAGCTGCGCCAGCTGCGCGCCTGTGACGCGACGCAGGGACTCGTCGGTGTCGATCAGGCCCTCGTCGGTCATGTGCCGGCCGATCCGGAACGCCGCGCCGGGCGTCCGCTTGCCGACCCGGGTCTGGAGCATCCAGAGCTTGCCGCGCTCGACGGTGAACTCGATGTCGCACATGTCGCGGTAGTGCTTCTCGAGCTTGTCCATGATCTGGAGGAGCTCGTCGTGGGACTTCCGGTCGACCACCGCCATGTCCGCCAGCGAGACCGTGTTCCGGATGCCGGCGACGACGTCCTCGCCCTGGGCGTTCTGCAGGTAGTCGCCGTACACGCCCTGGTTGCCGGACGCCGGGTCGCGGGTGAACGCGACGCCTGAGCCGGAGTCGTCGCCGCGGTTGCCGAACACCATCGCCTGCACGTTGACGGCGGTGCCCGTGCCTTCCTGGATGCGCTCCTGGCGGCGGTAGAGCACGGCACGCTCGGTGTTCCACGAGTCGAAGACGGCACGCATCGCCAGCTCGAGCTGCTCGCGCGGGTCCTGCGGGAAGTCGCGACCGGCGTGCTCCTGGATCGCCTGCTTGAACGTCTCGACCAGGGCACGCAGGTCCTCGACGTCGAGGTCGGTGTCGGAGGTGGTGCCGCGGTCCTTCTTCCGCCTGTCGAGGGCCTTGGCGAACACCTCGGAGTCGATGCCGAGCACGGTGGCGCCGAACATCTGGAGGAGGCGACGGTAGGAGTCCATCGCGAAGCGCTCGTTGCTGCTCTGCTCGGCCAGGCCACGCACCGACTCGTCGTTGAGACCGACGTTCAGGACCGTCTCCATCATCCCGGGCATGGAGACGGCGGCACCGGAGCGGACGCTGACGAGGAGTGGGTCCCCCGGGTCGCCGAGCCGACGTCCCATCGCCTTCTCCAGCGACGCCAGGTGGCTGTCGATCTCGTCGTCGAGCCCGTCCGGCACGTCGCCGGCCTCCAGGTAGGCGCGGCACGCCGCTGTCGAGATGGTGAAGCCCGGCGGCACCGGGAGGCCCAGGTTGGTCATCTCGGCGAGGTTCGCGCCCTTGCCGCCGAGCAGGTCCTTCTGGTCCTTGTCGCCCTCGGTGAAGTCGTAGACGTAGGTCATGGGCCGATCCTTCCCTGTCGTCCTGCCAGGCGCCATCACCGGTTCAGGGGGCGCCTCCACTCTCGACGTACGCCGGCCCCCCTCCGGCCGCGAGGTTCTCCAGGGCCGACTCGATCCGGCGCGCGGTGAAGTCGGCGCACCGCTCACGCACCTGGTCAACGGTCGCGAACTCCGCCTCGCGGATCTCGCGGGCCTCCTTCACGATGCTGTCGGTGAGGTTCGCATCGTGCTCACCACCGTCGAAGACCAGGCAGACCGCGTCGTCCCAGCCGCTCCACGGCGGGAGCCAGTCGGTGAGCAGCAGCGCGCCGGCGTCGAGCTCGAGCGCCAGCTCCTCCTCCACCTCGCGGGCGGCGGCCAGCCGGGGCGACTCCCCGACCTCGACGACGCCACCGGGGAGGTCCCAGTCGTTCTTGTAGGTGAGCCGGCAGATCAGCACCCGGCCCTCGCGGTCGCGGACGAGGAGCTGGCTGATCGCCCGCTTGCGGGGAAGGAACGAGTTCAGCAGGGCCCGGAAGCCCTCGGGCTCGGTGATCGGGGGATCACTGACGAGTCGCGCGAAGATCAGCATGCCGGGGGAGTCCGGGCGGTCGGCCATGCCCGGCTCGAGACGCTGGAGACCTTCACGGCGCAGCCCCGAGCGCGTCGCGACGCGCTGCGAGGCGACGTTGCGGGGATCGATCTCGGCCTGCACGCGGCGGATGCCGAGGTGGTCGAAAGCGTGCTGCACCAGGAGCCGGGTGGCACGGGTGGCGTACCCCTGGCCGCGGTGGCCGGCGTACATGGTCCAGGACAGGGAGGCCGCCTCGCCGTGCGGGCGGGCCTCGACGACACCGACGGTGGCGCCGTCGTGGAGCACGGCGAAGGTGAGCCGGGTGCCCGCCTCACGGTCGCGCCGCCAGCGCTGGACCACCTCGGCCATGCCTTCGTTCGTCGACAGGCCGGGGGCGTCGAACCAGTACCGGATCTCCTCGTCGTCGCCCGCCACGTGAGCGTCGATGTCGCGCTCGTCGAAGGGCCGCAGGGTCACGACGCCGTCGGTCAGCGGCTCCTCCCGATCGGTCACGCTCCGACCCTAACCAGCCCCTCCGCGACGGTGGTCGCGGAGGGGCTGGTGGGCGTTGACGGTGGTCAGCCGGCGAGGGCGGGGGTCGCCTCCCGATCCACGCCGACCGGCTTCGAGCCGGGGAGCCGCGACCCGAGCAGGGCCACCGCGGCGGTGATCCCGGCGAGCACGACCAGGCTCCAGGCCAGGGCGTGGGCGTAGCCGCCCGAGAGGCTGCCGAAGAACACCATCCCGATCACGGCGACACCGACCGCGTTGCCGACCTGCTGCACCGTCGACATGACTCCGGAGACGGCCGCGCCGTACGCCGGCTCGACCCCGGACATGGCGGCGTCGATCAGGCGAGTCAGGGTGATGCCCATGCCGACGCCGGCCAGGGCCAGTCCCGGAACGAGGTCGAGGAGCGGTCCGCCGACGCCGTGCTCCTGGACCGCCGCCAGGAGGGCGAGGTGTCCGGAGCAGAACAGTCCGGCGCCGACCGGCACCGTCCAGCGGCCGAGGGCCTGGGCCAACCGCGGCTGCAGGGCGGTCCCGACGATGTAGGGCACGGCGACCAGGGTGAACACGCCGCCCGAGGCGAGGGCACCGAGCCCGCGGCCGTTCTGCAGGTACAACGCGAGGACGACGAAGTACGACGCCTGGCCGGCGAAGAGCAGGCCCTGGCAGGCGATCGCCACCCGGACGCTGGGGATCTGGAACGCCCGCGGCTCCAGCAGCGGCCGCCGGCCGCGGCGGAGCTGCGCCCGGCCCCGGACCGCGGTGACCAGCCCGAGCACGACCGACCCGCCCAGGGAGACCCAGGTCCAGGTCGGCCAGCCGAGCCGCCGCCCCTCGAGGAGGGGGAGGAGCAGCGTCGTCAGCGTGGCGGTGGCCAGCACGACCTCGGTGAGGTCGATCCGCTGGGCGCGGGCGTTGCGTCGGTCGGGCAGCAGTCGGGGCGCCAGAGCCAGGGCGGCGAGGCCGACCGGGACGTTCACCCAGAAGATGGCGCGCCAGCCGGAGCCTGCGAGGTCGAGCTGGATCAACGCGCCCCCTATCAGCTGACCGGTCGCCGCGGCCAGACCCATCACCATCGAGTAGATCCCGATGGCCCGGGGCATCCGCGGGCCGGCGTACACGTCGCCGATCAGCGCGAGCACCATCGGCGAGACCATCGCACCGGCGATGCCCTGCAGCAGGCGCGCTCCGACCAGGAGCTGCATGGACGGCGCCAGTCCGCAGGCCGCCGAGGCGGCCACGAACAGGCCCGTGCCGAGCGAGAACATCCGTCGTCGTCCCCATCGGTCACCCAGGCGGGTGGCTGCGATCAGCAGGGAGCTGAAGGTGAGGCCGTACCCGGCGACGACCCACTCGAGGCCGCTGTCGGAGGCATGGAGGTCGCGCTGCATCGACGGCAGGGCGACGTTGACGATGAAGAAGTCGAGCACGACGAGGAAGATGCCGGCCATCAGGACGACGAGCGGGCCCCAGCCCGCAGCGTGGGCGTCGTGACGGGAGGCCATCGCCTCGCGGTCTCGTGCAGTGGTGGTACGTCGTGTGGTTCGCATGGCGGGGACGCTCCGGTCTCCCCCTGGGGGAGGGTCAACGCGGAAAGGAAATTGACCCTCCCCCAGGGGGAGAGTGTGAGATGGCCGCATGACGCCCGAGATGACCGGCACCCCCGCCCGGCTCCTCAGCATCGGGGAGTTCTCGCGGATGACCTTCCTGTCGGTGAAGACGCTGCGGCACTACCACGACACCGGCCTGCTCGCCCCGGCCCGGATCGACGGGTCGTCCGGCTACCGCTACTTCGACACCTCGCAGGTGACCACCGCCCAGGTGATCCGTCGCTTCCGCGACCTCGACCTGCCGATCGAGCGGCTGCGGGCCTTCCTGGACGCCCCGGACGAGGAGGCGAGGAACGCCGTGATCGTGGACCATCTCGACCGG
>Ga0070665_100000300_pt1 | contig 77545 bp, 71 predicted proteins | sample KBSS13metaG_FD_65862 | JGI IMG/M metagenome (GOLD analysis project Ga0070665, IMG submission 65862) | Switchgrass rhizosphere microbial communities from Kellogg Biological Station, Michigan, USA - KBS S1-3 metaG | ecosystem: Host-associated > Plants > Roots > Rhizosphere > Soil ... | reverse complement strand
TCGAGAGCCACCTCAGCCAGCTCGGCGGGCTCTATGTCGGATCGGTCCTGGTCGAACTGGACGCCGCGGCCGCCGACAGCTTGCGCGCCGCCGTGCGCCGGGTGGACGCCCAGGGGCTGGAGGTGCGGATCGCCGCGGCGATCGAGGGCCCAGGCGTCGTGGGCGAGGCGGTGGATTTCAGCCTGGTGGGCCAGGACCGGCCGGGGATCGTGCACCAGGTGACGGCGACGCTCAGCGGGCTCAACGCCAATATCGAAAGCTTCGACACCGGCCTGAGCGTCGAGGCCCACTCCGGCCAGCCGCTGTTCCACCTGGAGGCGCGCCTGCGGTTGCCGCCCGGCCTGGCGGCCGAACGGGTGCAGGCGGCGCTGGAGGAGATCTCGGCCGAGATCATGGTCGACATCGCGCTGACCGCGGCCGAGGAGGGCTGAGCGCTACCGCTTGCTGAAGCCGAGGTCGCCGCCTTCGCCGATCTCCGCCGGACGCGCCGGCGGCAGCGCCGGGCGGTTCTTGTAGCGGATCGGGTGGGCGATGCGGCGGTCGCCGTCCGGTCCCCGGGCGACCACGCCGCGCTCCCAGAAGTGCGGGTGGCTCAGCCCTTCCTCGCGGGTCAGGACCGGGGCGATCGGCACGCCTGCGCGGGCCAGCTCCGTGACCAGCTCGTCGCGCGGCCGCTTGGAGACGGCCGCCACCAGGTCGGCCCGCAGCTCCGCCGACCGCCGGTCGCGCTCGGCCATCTTCACGCCGACATGGGTGTCCAGGCCGAGCGCTTGGCAGAGCTTGTCCCAGAAGTGGTCCTCGCTGAAGACGCCCAGGACGACATAGCCGCCGTCCGACGTCGCGAACTCGCCCATGGCCGGAGGCTTGTTCTTGTGGCCGGCGGGGGCTTGCTCGCCGATGGTTCCCGAAGGGGCGACGCAGTAGAGAATGACGTCGGCCATGGCCACGTCGATGTATTCGCCCTGGCCCGTGCGACGGGCGCACAGCACGGCCGCGAGTATGGCGAAGGCCGCCGTGATGCCGGAGCCCTGGTCGCCGACCAGCGGCTTCGCTGCAACAGGCTCTCCGCCTTGCTCGGGGTAGGTGAAGGCCCCGGTATAGGCCTGGTAGTTGTGCTCGTGCCCGGGGGCCATGGCCAAAGGCCCGGTCTGGCCGAAGCCGGAGATCGAGCAATAGACCAGCGCCGGATTGACAGCGCTGAGCTGGGCGTAGCCGGCGCCCAGGCGGTCGGCCACGCCTGGGCGCGAGCCCTCGACCACCACCTCGGCGTCCTTGGCCAGCTCCAGCAATTTCGCCCGGTCTTCCTCCCGCTTGAGGTCCAGCACCAGGCTGCGCTTGTTGCCATAGTAGTTGGCGACCCGGTCGGGCATGATTCGTTCGCGGTCGCCGCCCGGCGGCTCGATCTTCAGCACGTCTGCGCCCAGGTCGGCGAGCAGCTGGGTGGCCGTGTGCCCGGGCTGCCAGAGCGAGAGATCGAGCACCCGAAGGCCCGCCAGCATTCCGTCCATGCGCAAGTTCCTCGCCTTCCTATCGTCTTTCCAGAGCCCTACGGACCGCCGGGAAGCTGATCTTTCGGAGCGAAGGCCGTCAAGCCGAGAAGTGGGCGCCTCCATTGACATGCGGGCGTCAGGAAGGCGGTCTGGGGGCCGAATGCGCGCGGCCGAAGCCGGTTGACGCCTCAGGGAGGTGTAGGTACCTACTCCGCAGTCGCAATGGGCACAGAAGGGCCGCGCCGTCCCAGGCTGCGCCGATGGGAGCATGGTCATGACCGATCTCAAGGCGGATCCCGCCGCCGAGCAGTTTCGGCAGGAGGTTCGCCGCTTCCTGGCCGAGAACCTTCCGCCCGAGATGGCGCGGCGCAACTCGACCGGCTTCCATGGCCCGCGCACCGACTGCCGCGAATGGACCCGGATCCTGCACGGCAAGGGCTGGTCCGCGCCCAACTGGCCGGTCGAGCACGGCGGCACAGGGTGGACGCTGGAGGAGCAGGCGATCTTCGATGAGGAGTGCTTCAGCGCCGGAGCGCCGATGCTGGACATCTTCGGTCTCTCGATGGTCGGCCCGCTGATCTACACCTTCGGTACCGACGATCTTAAGCAGCGGATTCTGCCGCGGTTCCTGCGCGGCGAGATCTCCTGGGCGCAGGGCTTCTCCGAGCCGAACTCGGGCTCGGACCTCGGCTCCCTGCAGACCCGCGCGGTCGTGCAGGGCGACGAGTACGTGATCAACGGCCGCAAGATCTGGACCTCCAGCGCGCACCAGTCGGACCATATCTTCCTGCTTGTCCGGACCGGCGAAGGCACGCAGAACGGCCTGACGATGCTGATCGTCGACATGAAGGCGCCGGGCATCACGGTCCGGCCGATCGTCGACATCCGCAAGGAACACAGCCTCAACGAGGTCTTCTTCGACGATGTCCGCACGCCGGTGGCCAACCGCATCGGCGAAGAGGGCAAGGGGTGGGGCTACGCCAAGGCGCTGCTGGAGAACGAGCGCTCGTTCGCCGCGGAAATTCCGCGCAACCGCAACGGCCTCGCGCGGCTGCGCCGGATCGCCTCGGAGACGAAGCGGGACGGCCGGCCGCTGATCGAAGATCCGCTGTTCGCCGCCCGCATCGCCGAGCTCGAGGTCGAGTTCATGGCGCTGGAGTTCCTGACCCTGCGCGCCATGGCCGGCAAGGCGGACGGCGCGGCCTTCGGTTCGCTCTTGAAGGTGCGCGGGTCGGAGCTGACGCAACGGACGACCCAGCTGCAGATCGAGGCCCTGGGCGACCACGGGGCCTATCTCTATTCCGAGCACGCCTTTCTCGCCGGCGAGCCGCAACCCGCGCCGGGGCCGGAGCACGCCTTGGGCGTCTGGGCGGAGGCGATGTATCGCCGCGCCTCGTCCATCTACGGCGGCGCGAACGAGATCCAACGCACCCTGATCGCCAAACAATACCTGGGCCTTTGAACGATGGATTTCCGCCTATCCGAGGAACAGGTCCTGCTGAGCGAGAGCGCGCGACGCCTCGTCGAGCAAGGCTTCGACTATGAGGCGCGCCGCAGGGCGGTTGCGTCCGGCGCGGCCTACAGCCCCCAGTTCTGGGGGCAGTTCGCCGAGCTGGGCTGGCTGGGCCTCGCCATTCCCGAGGCGCACGGCGGCTTTGGCGGCGGCGCCGCGGACTTCGCCGTGCTCGTGGAGCGGCTGGGGGCCGGGCTGATGCTCGAACCCTACGTGCCGGTGACTGCCGCGATCAGGACCCTCATCGCCGCCGGCGCCGCGGGGAAGCTGACCGCCGCCGTCATCGACGGCTCCGCGCGTCCGGTCCTCGCCCATGGTGAACCGGGCTCGGGCGCGACCCTCGAATATGTCGAAACCCGCGCGGAGCGTAGCGGCGACGGCTGGCGGCTGTCGGGCGCCAAGACGCTCGTGCTCGGCGGGGCGGCGGCGACCCATTATCTGATCAGCGCGCGCACCGCGGGCGAGGCGGGCGCGGCGCAGGGCGTCAGCCTGTTCCTGGTCGCTGCGGACCATCCGGCGCTGGGCCGCAGGGATGTCCGGCTGACCGATGACAGCCTCGGGAGCGACCTCGCCATCACCGCGCTCGACCTGCCCGCCGCGGCGCTCGTGGGGCCGGAAGGCGGCGCCGTCCCGGCGCTGCGCGAAGGCATGGCGTGGCTGCAGCTCGGCCTGCATGCCGAGGCGCTCGGCGCGATGGACAAGGCGCTGTGGACGACGCGCGACTATGTCCGCACGCGAAAGCAGTTCGGCGTCGAGCTTTCCACCTTCCAGGCCGTCCAGCATCGCCTCGCCGACATGGCGATGGAGACGGAGCTGGCCCGGTCGATGCTGTTGCGGCTGATCTCCGTATTCGACGCCGCTGGCCCCGAGCGCGAGCACACCCTGACCGCGGCGAAGGTGCTGTTCGGCAACAGCGGCTTCTTCGTCGGGGCCCAGTCGGTGCAGCTGCACGGCGGCATGGGCATGACCGACGAATACCTCATCGGCATGTACTTCAAGCGACTGGTGCTGCTGCGCAATCTGCACGGCGGCGCCAACGCGGCCCTTGCACGTCTGGGGCGCGAACAATCCAACCTGGCGATGGAGCAGGCCTGACATGGCCGCGAAGGATCCGATGATCGTGGGGATCGGCCGATCGTCTCGCCGGAGGAGAATCCGGAGCTGCACATCCCCGGCCGGATCGTCGGCGCGTCCAATGAATTGATCAGGTCAGCGCAGGCCGAGATCGTCGATCTCCCGGGCAGCGAGTGGAAGGTCCCGGACTTCCGGGTCCAGTCCTAGCGGGATTTGCGTCTGGGCGGGCCGTCGCCTCGTGGCGGCGGCTCGCTCCGCAACACCGCGACGAACTCGCTCGACGAGTTGCGGCTGAGGCCAGGCGTCTCCCGCATCCAGGACGCGATCAGCTCATGCGACCGATGGACCTGGGTTCGCGCCAGCTCCTGGTCGCCGGCCAGTATTGCGCGCCCGAGGCGGGCGCGCTCGCGCCGCCATACGCCGCGTCTTTGCGGATGGTCGTCCCACAGGGCCAGCACGCCCAACGACCGGAACGTTTCGACCAGGAGCTTGATCAGGTTGTTGCCGCCCAGCTCCAGTACGGCGTTGGCCAGGGCGTGCTCCTGCGCCATCAGTTCATCGACGGCGATATGGCCGTCCGCAGGCGTTTCGAGTGCTTCCACGGCCGCTTCGAGCCGGGCGCGCGCCGCCGTATCGGTGGCGAGACAAGCCGCTCGGGCCGCCTCCATCGTCAGGGCGTGGGTCGCCGAGAGGGCCTCTTCCAGCGTCGTTCGCGACAGGGTGAGATAGACGCTGATCAACCGCGCGACGGTGTCGATCGTGGGGCGCCGGGCGTAGAAGCCGCCGCCGACGCCCCGCTTCACCTTGATCAGCGAGTCGTGCTCCAGCACCCGCACGGCTTGGCGTAGCGTGGGGCGGCTGACGTTCAACCATTTCGCGAGCTGCTCCTCGGAACCCAGGAAGTCTCCGTCAGCGGCCTTCAACACCATGGCGCGGAGTTCCTGGATGGCATGCTCGGTGGCAGGCTTAGGTCCCCTCGCCATGGGCGCTGCGTCGACGAGCGCGGACCGTGCGCCGGTCTCCGGCGAGGCGTTCGGCGCGCCTGCCTTGAGCGCTTTGGGGCGCCTGTCGGCCGTCACCGCTCAGGCCCTTTCATTGCACCATCCTCTCGCCCAGCGCCCCTAGATTTCATGCTTCGGCGATTGACGCAAAATATGTAAAAGAATACCTCTAAAACATGTCGCCGGCCAGGCTGACGGCCCGGACGCGCAGCGCGCGACCCGGCGAGCCGCAAGAACATTTTAGGGAGAGCGCCGTGGGGCAGACTGCGTGGCAAGGCGGTGGTGACGCCGAGGGCGGCGTGCCCACGCTCGAGGTCGAGGGCTACCGCGCGGTCATCCGGCTCAATCGGCCCCGGCATCACAACCGCCTGCAACCCGATGACGTGATCACCTTCGGCAAGCTGCTGGACGAGGTCCAGGCGGCGCGCGACATCCGCGTCCTTCTGGTCACGGGCGCGGGCCCGAGCTTCTGCTCCGGCTATCACCTCGGCGCCATCGGCTCCAATGCGATCGGCAAGGCGCCCGATTTCCCGGGCAACCCCATGGAGTACGCCGCGCTCGCCGACCGCATGGACGCTCTGCCGATGCCGACGATTGCAGTGGTCAACGGCTCGCTCTACGGCGGCGGGGTGGAGCTGGCGGTCTCCTGCGATTTCCGGATCGGGGTGACGCCTTCGCGGATGTTCATCCCGGTCGCCCGGTTCGGCTCGCAGTACCTGCTGAACGGCATGAAGCGGCTGGTGCACCGACTGGGCCTGGCGGCCGCCAAGCGCATTCTGCTGGCCGGCGAGGAGTTCGACGCCGAGGCCATGTTGCGGATGGGCCTGCTCGACGAGCTGGCGACGCGCGAAACGCTTTGGGACCGGGCGCTCGCCTGGTCCGATCAGATCGCCAAGCAGGGGCCGCTGGCGGTCCGCGCCATGAAGGTGGCGCTCAACGAGATCGCCCGCGGCGAGTTCGACGAGGAGGCGGCGCGGGCGCGAGGCACCGCGCTCCAGAAGACGCAGGACGCCGCCGAGGGCATCGCCGCGCGCGAGGCGCGCCGGCAGCCGGTGTTCCAAGGACGCTGACCGCCGAAAGGGAGAATGACGATGAGCCAGGGCGTTCTCGCAGGCCTGAAGGTGATCGAAGTCAGTCGCCACATGAGCGCGGCGGTCTCGGCCATGCAGCTGGCGGAAGCCGGAGCGGCGGTGACGCGGATCATCGCGCCCGGAGCCGACGACGCAGCCGCCGTTGATCCCGGTTTCGCCGCCTGGCACCGGAGCAAGGAAAAACTGACGCTCGACCCGACCAGCCCCGATGGGCGGGCGGGCCTGGAGAAGCTGCTTGCTTCCGCCGACGTCCTGATCCACGACCTCGGTCCCAAGGCCGCCGCGGCGCTGGGCCTCGACGATGCGCGGCTGGCCGCGGCGTTTCCGCGCCTGGTGATCGGCGGGATCCCGACCTGGCCGGCCGGCCACCCCAAGGCCGACGATCCGCACCGTGAGACCCTGGTCATGGCGCGGCTGGGAGTCCTGGACGAACAGCGGGCGCACCGGCCCGGTCCGATCTTCGTTCGCATGCCGGTCGGCGCCTGGTGCGCGGCCTGGCTGTCTGTGCTGGGGGTGATGGCGCGCCTCGTCCATCGCCAGTCCAGCGGCCGGGGCGGCCCGGCCCACACCAGCCTGGCGCAAGGTTCGCTGACCACGCTGATCCAGCTCTGGGCGCGCGCCAGCGAGCCGAGTCCAAGCTTCAAGAACGGCATGCCAAAGACGGCGCCCTGGAGCATTTTCCAATGCGCCGACGGCGGCTGGATCCACGTCATCGGCACGCCCGATCACGTGCCCGCTATGCGCGCGGCCATGGACGCGCTGGGCGTCGAGGCCGTGGCCCAGGCGAATGGCCGCTGGCCGGTTTACGGCAGGCGGTTTCCGAACGGCGGGGCCAACGCCGAGATCTTCCGCACGCGGCCGGCTCGGGCCTGGCTCGAGGATCTCTGGGCGCACGATGTGCCGGCGCAGTTCTGCGCCCAGCTGGGCGACGTCTATTTCGACGAGCAGGCGCGGCTGAACGGCTATGTGGTGGAGCGGCAGGATCCGGTCTTCGGCCCGACCGTGCAGCCGGGAATCCCGATCGACATCGAGCCGCCGAACCGGATCCGCGACCCCCGTGAGGCGACCCCGGTCGAGGCTGCCGTCCACGCGGCGCCGTTCGCCCCGGCCACGGCCCCGGGCGCTGCGCGGGGTCCGCTCGCGGGCCTGAAGGTGCTGGACTTCGGCAGCTTCATGGCCGGCCCTTTCGGGCCGCAGTGCATGTCCGAGCTGGGCGCCGAGGTCATCAAGGTGGAAGCCGTGACCGGCGATCCGAAGCGGATCATACACCGCAACTTCGCCGGCTCCTGCCGCGGCAAGCGTAGCGTCGCGCTCGACCTGCGCGATCCGCGCTCGCGGCCGGCGCTGGAGGCGATGGTCCGCTGGGCCGATGTCGTGCACCACAACATCCGCGCCGAGGCGGCGCAGCGCCTGGGCATCGACTACGAGAGCCTGAAGGCGATCAAGCCCGAGCTGATCTACTGCCACGTGACGGCCTACGGGCCGAAGGGGCCGCGGACCACCTGGCCGGGCTACGACCAGGTGTTCCAGTCCTTCATCGGCTGGGAGATGGCGGGCGGCGGCGAGGGCAATCCGCCGATCTGGTACCGGTTCGGCATGATGGACGTGTTCTGCGCCATGAGCTCGACCTTCGCGACCCTGCTGGCCCTCTATCACCGCAACCGCACGGGAGCGGGACAGGCGGTCGCCGCCTCCCTGCTCGGCGCCTCGGCGCTCACCGCCGGCGAGAGCGTCGGCCGGCCGGACGGCTCGGTGATTCCCTACGCCCAGCTCGACGCGGCGCAGATGGGCGTCTCGCCCGAGCACAGCCTCTACGTCTGCGCCGATCACTGGATCGCTGTCGCGGCGCTGGAGCCGCAGGAACAGGCGGCGTTTGGCCGGCTCTGCGGCGATCGGCCGGAATCCTATTTCCGCGAACGCCCCGCGGCCGAGGCGCTGGCCGCTCTGGCCGAGGCCGGCGTCCCCGCCGAACAGGTCCGACGGGACGCCATGGAGGCCTATTTCGAGGATCCGGCCATCCGCGCGGTCGGCATGGTCGCCACCTATCCGAAGAGCGCCTGGGGCCGGCTGGAGCAGATCGGCGCGATGTGGGACCTGGGCGACCTGCCGCTGACCTTCGAATATCCGGCGCCCCGCATCGGCGAGCACAGCCGCGACTTCCTCGAGGCGGTCGGCCTGCCGCGCGCCGAGATCGACGCCCTGCTCGCACAGGGGCTCCTGGCGCAGGACCCGAGCGGGGCGCCGGCACGCCTCGAAGCCGCCGGATAGAAGGGCGAACTCATGTCTCCGAGAACGCTCACCTTCGACGTCACCGACGCGGTCGGGGCGTCGACACCGCAGCACGTCGCGGCCTGGCTGTTCCTGCCGCCGACGACGCGGATCGGCCCGGCCACGCGCCTGCTCGTCTGCCTGCCGGGCGGCACCTACGACAAGCGCTAATCGCGCGCATTTCACCGACGCGGGCCGCGCCAGCATGCGAGCGATCGACGTCACCGCTTACCGGTTCGGCGATCGCGGCCAATTGCGACAGGCATTCTACTGGCGCGACGTGCCGGAGGAGGTGATCGCCTTCGATACGGCGTCCGCGGTCGAGGTCTCCGGTCGCTTGGCGGCCCGCACAAGCGGCGACAACGTCGCCCTCGACGACGCGGCCAAGATCGACGTTCCGGTCTTCATCGGGGTCGGCGAGCGGGACACCGTCCTCTCCGCCCACGAGGAGGCCCGTTACTATCCGGCGAGTTCGGACGTCACCGTCTATCTGCTGCCCAGGTCCGCCCATTGCCACAACTTCGCAAGCACACGGGCGCAGCTCTGGGACCGGGTGATCCGCTGGATCCCGACGGTCGACTGAGACGTCAGCCGTCGGCGCCGGCCACGCCCGCGAGGACGGCGCCCGCCTTGAGCGCGTCATCGGGCGCCAGCGCCATAAAGGCCTGCCGTTGCTGGCGCGAGAGTTCCAGGCATTGTTCCCGATCGCCCGCCAGTATGGCCTCGCCGAGACGAAGTACGGCGATGCGGCGCATCCGGCGCACCGCAGGATTGGAGATGAGCGCCTGGGTGGCGGTGCTCTCGTCGATGAATTTGCGGGCGATCTGAAAGAAGAGCCGCAGCACCGGATTGCCCGCCATCGCCAGCACGAGCTGTTCGAAGCGGCTCTCGTACTGGACGAACTGGGTGTAGTCGGCGGGCTCGCCGGCCTCCTGGAAAGAGGTCAGGAAGTCGCGCAGGTCCGCACGCGCGTCGGCGTCGGTGCAATCGCAGGCCCGGGACAACATGTCCTTGTGCAGGACATGCGACACCTCCAGCAGGTCGAGGATCGTCGCGCTTTCGAGCTGCAGGTAGAGCGCCGCGGCGCGCGCGGCGGCGCGCGGATCGGGGCGGCCTGCGTAGTAGCCGCCGTGCGGCCCCATGCGCTTCACCAGCAGGTGGTCCTGCTCCAGAATGCGCACGGCCTGGCGAAAGGTCGGCCGGCTGACCCCGGTCAGTTGCTGCAGTTCCTGTTCCGAGCCGAGGAAGTCGCCTTCGTGCGCGGCGAGCGCGAGCCGGCGCAGGCGCTGCATCGCCGCTTTGAGAACGGGCGTCGACGTTCGATCCGGCGTCTCGCTCATGCGTCTCCAGCTCCTTCGAGGCGCCTAGATGACGCACCTGGACGCCTTATAGCTGCGCGCATCGAGTCGGTGTTCGACTATGAGGCTGTCGCCCTGAGCGCATTCTGCATCCTATAGTGGGTTCAGCGCCTCCCCACAGAGGCGGCGCACCCACGGAGGAGGGGCCCATGGACAGCGCCGTCGCGATCACGAACCTGCTTGGCCGATACGGCGAATGCATCGACCTGGGCGACCTCGCGGGCGCCGCCGCTCTCTTCACCCACGCCAAGATCAAGCTGCGCGGCGGCGACGAACTGAACGCGGACAGGCTGGAGCAGCACTGGAGAAATTTGATCATCCTCTACGAGGACGGCACGCCTCGCACCAAGCACGTGATCACCAACCCCATTGTCGAGGTGGACGAGGCGGCGGGCACGGCGACCTGCCGCTCCTATTACACGGTCTTCCAGGAGGTTCCTGGCTTTCCGCTGCAGCCGATCGTGGCCGGCCGCTATCACGACTGGTTCGAGCGGGCCGACGGGACCTGGCGCTTCAGCTATCGCGACTACTCGCTGATGGACCTGCTGGGCGATCTCAGCCGCCACATTCGCATCGACCCGACGAAGTCCGCTCGCTGACCCGGGACCGCCGGATGGAGCGATAACGGGCCGCGCACGTTTCTCCGCCAGAACTTCAGGAACGGAGCATCCGATGACCCTGGTGGTGATTGGGGCGTTCTTCGTGACCATAGGCGTCGCACTGGCGGCTGTGCGAACTGCTGAACGGGGCCGGCTAAGCCAGCCCGACCCCCGTGCATCGGCCCGGCCCGACACGCTGGAACCCACGGGCCGGGGCAGGCGCCTCAGTTTCAAGGCGGACCTGCCCGGCTTGGCGCTGGCGGCCTTCGGCGTCGTTCTGATCTGCGTGGGCGCAGCGACCCTGGGATTGCCGGGTTAGACGGCCAGGGCGCCTTCCGCCCGGGCGACCTCGGCGATCGTACGGATCGCCTCTTCATTCGGATTGTGGAAGCGCAGCGAGGTAAGCCCTGCGTCCGCCCAGCGGCGGAACTTCTCCCGGATGCGCGCCGGCGGGCCGATCAAGCCGCCCTCGTCGATGTCTTCGTTGGGAAAGGCGGCCGCGGCCTCCGACGTCCAGACGGAATCGAAGCCGAGCTCTTCGGCCAGCAGGACCTTGCTCATGGGCAAGGCCATGCGCGCGCCGCTATAGCCCAGATCGAGGGCGAGTTTCATGGCCGAGCGCCTCCTTTGGGACTAGGGTCAGGCGCCGCGTTGCTGGCGCGAGCGCTCGAGCACGCTGTCCCGGCTCTGCGTGAGGTTGGCGCTGCTGGAGCCGGAGTGGCCGCCCTGGACGCTGAAGCCGAGGTGGGCCGTGAGCGCCTGGTCCATCGGCAAGGTCGCGTTGGCCCGCCAGTCGCGGCGCAAGGTGGCGACCTTCTTGCGGTCCTGCTCGGCGATCGCTTCGGCCAGAGTCAGGGTGAACGGGATCAGTTCGGCGTGCGGCACGACGTGGTTGGCGAGCCCGATCCGCTCCGCCGTCCGCGCATCGACGAAATTGCCCGTCAGGCTCATTTCGCGGGCCTTGGCCATCCCCACGCGCCGGGGCAGGTCGACCGCGACCGGGCCGGGATAGACGCCGACCCGCAGGTGGGTGTCGGCGAACCGGGCGTTCTCCGAAGCGACGATGAAGTCGGCCGCCAGAGCCAGCTCCAGGCCGCCGGCGACCGCCGCCCCGTTGACCGCCGCGATCACCGGAACGCCCGAGTTGCGGACCGCCTCGTTGAACCAGGGAATGTCGGCGAGCTTGTCGACGCCGAGGTTGCGCAGGTCGAGGCCCGCGCAGAACGCCGGATCCGCCCCGGTCAGCACGATGCAGCCCGCATCCTGCGCGGCGTCGATGGTGGCGAAGATCGCCTTGGCGAGCTCGACGTTGATCGCGTTGCGGGCCTGAGGCCGGTTCAGGGTGAGCAGCGCGACCGCGCCCCGCCTTTCGCTCAGAACGACGTCATCCATCTGGCATCCCTCCTGTTCACGCCGTTCGCGCCGGTGCTTTCGCGACCACGCGGGATTGGTCAGCCCGAGGCAATGACAGTCCGGCCCGCTCTCGCCTGGTGATCGCTGCGTTCAAGTCCGATTGGATCAATTACGCGACCGCCGCGCAACGCCAACCGTGCTGAAGAACGGCGTCGGGGACCATCACTTCATCTATGATCGATTCCCCGGATGCCGATCTTCGCTTCTGGATTCCGGCGCGCAGTCGCTCTTACATGGCGTTCGCTTCAGAAGAAGAACGGCTGCGATGAAACCATACGGCCATTTGATCGGCGCTGAACTCGGGCGCGGACGGTGGAGCTGGGACGAGGAAACGGTGATGCTCTACGCCGTGGGCGTGGGCGCCGGCCTCGACGACCCGGTCCGGGATCTCCACTTCACCACCGAGAACACGCCGGGCGTCCCGCTCCAGGTGCTGCCGACCTTCCTCACCCAGATGGAGGGCCCGAGCAACTGGAGCAGCGTATTGGGCTGGGGCGACGACCAGTATGCGATCGCCGCGGTGCACGGCGAGCAGAGCGTGACGCTGGCGCGGCCGATCCCGACGCGCGGCGCAGTGTCGATCGTCAATACCCTGGACGGAATATACGACAAGGGTTCAGGGGCGCTGGTGGTCACTGGCAAGCGGGTGATGCTTGAAGACACCGGCGAATATCTGGGCTCGGCGGGCACCATCATCTTCGTGCACGGCAAGGGCGGTTTCGGCGGTCCGCGCAATCCGGAAGGCGAGCCTTCGGCCGAGATGCCGGGCGGACCACCCGACGTGATCGTCAGCCTGCCGATCGGCCTCAACCAATCGCTGATCTACCGACTGCTGGGCGACCGCAACCCCCACACGACCCAACCGGAGCGAGCACGCGCCGACGGGTTCGAGCGTCCGGCCTACTTCGGGCGCGGCACCTACGGGGTCATTGGTCGCGCCCTTGTGCGAGGCTTGTGCGGCGACGACCCCGCGCGTTTCGGCCATATGCAGGGGCGCTTCTCCAAGCCCGTCTATCCCGGCGATCGTCTCGACACCCTGATTTGGCGCACCCCCGATGGGGCGAGGTTTCAGGTCAGGGCCAACGGCGAACGCGTCGTCTTCGATCGCGGCGTCTTCCGCTTCGCCGACGCCGATCGCTGAGTTCGCGCGTCCAAGGAACAGTCGTCCTGGTCGCGGTGTTGCGCGACGAGTCTGTGGGAATTGCCCAGGCTCAGCCGGAAGGAGCGCGCGTCATGGGAATCTTCAGCTCGATCATGAACAAGATCTTCCACCACCCGACGGCCCAGGCGGCTCCGCAGCGGCCTTCGGCCCCGCCGCAAGCTCCCGCAGGCCAGAGCGCGCCGCAGCCGTCCGTGCAGCCAGCTCCGGCGCAGCCTGCCGCCCAGGCCGAGCCGCCGCCGCAGGTCGATGTGGAAGCGGTGCTCGCGACCATGGCGCAGGACAAGGCCGGCGGGGGCAACTGGCGAACCTCGATCGTCGATCTGCTCAAGCTGCTCGACCTGGATTCCAGCCTCGCCGCGCGCAAGGAGCTGGCCCGGGAACTCAATGTTCACGCCGGCGTCGACGGCAGCGCGGAGCAGAATATCGCCCTGCATCGCGCGGTCATGGAAAGGCTCGCGCTGAATGGCGGCGTGGTGCCCGACAGCCTTCTTCGCCACGTGGCTTGAGGCCCGCCGACGGTCGGTGCGAGCCGTCCGTCGCGCATGATTCAGTTGGCGCGCGACGCGTGGCTGTCGCTGATCGCCCCCCCGATATCGCTGAGATTTGTCGATCAACGACGCACCGGCTTGAGGATTCTTCCTCCACCGGGCGCGGGAGCACGTCTTGCTCGACAGAATTCTGCAGGTTCAGCGAGATAGACTTCGACGGCGCGGACCCCACGGGGTCTATGCGGTCCCGTTAATAGTATCGGTGCGCATAGACTATTCGCCTCTGCGATGCGCGCGACGGTCTGCGGCTGAAGCGCGGGCGCGCCGCCCAGCAGATCTCCTTCGATCAAAAGAACGGCGCATCTTGATTTAAGACGCCCGCTTGATCGTATTGCTCGCGTCGCTAGTTGACATGCGGAGTGCATGTGTTTACGCGCCGCCGAAATGGCGAAAGGAAGTCGAAGTGTCAGATACCATTGAGCTGCAGAAGATCGTTGGACAGGTGGCTGCCGCCTATTTCAGCAACAGCCACGTCAGCCCTGCGGAAATCCCAACTGTCATCGGTCAGATCGCCAGCAGCCTCGGTGCAGTCGGCGCACCGGCGGGACAAGCCGAAGCTGAATCCGCCGAAGAAACGAAACTGACGCCGGCGCAGATCCGGAGATCCATCCGGCCGGAAGCGCTTATCAGCTTCGAGGACAGCAAGCCCTACAAGACGCTGCGCCGCCATCTGGCCGTTCGGGGGCTTTCGCCGGACGACTATCGGGCCAAGTGGGGCCTGCCGAAGGACTATCCGATGGTCGCCCCGTCCTACAGCGAGGCGCGCTCGGCCATGGCCAAGGCGCTGGGTCTGGGCAGCCGGGTCAGCGCGCAGGCCCAGCCCGCCGGGGCCGCCGCAGCGGCGCCCAAGCGCCAGACCAAGGGGCGCAGCCCTAGCCCGCGCGGCCGCAAGCCCCGCTCCGCGACGGCCGCCGCCGCGTCCGAATAAAAGTCACGGGAGAACGGCGGCGGCCGCCAGCGGCCGTTCGCCGTCGCCCCTTCGTGGGGCGGCGGTCGCAGCACGCGGCGCCAGCTCGAATGGTTGCAGTAAAGCCCGGCGGTGGATGAAGGTCAGTCGCAAGTCCGCGATCTTCATCCACCAAGGGATCAGCCATGGACGAGCTAGTTCGATGGATGTCCGACGAGTGGGACCGTCCGCCATCGAGGAGATCATCAAGCGTTATTTCGCCTTGGTCGACAGGCGTGAACTGGACTTGCTGGACGAACTGTTCGAGCCCGACGGCAAGATGCCGGGCAAACCGCTCGCCGCCAGTCATCTGATGCATCACTGCATCATCGAGCTGCAGGGCGAGACGGCGAAGAGCGATGCCTTCGCCGTCTCTTACCTCGTTCTCGAAGGCAAGTCGGACCGGATGCTGGTTCGCGGGCTCCGTCACCTCGACCGCTTTCAGCGCCTGCCGTCCGGCTGGCGGATTCAAGAGCGCTGGCACAATCTGGATTGGGTGTTCGAGGGCGAGGCCACTCACGTCCTTCCGCAGGAAGCGCGCAAACAGCTCTCTGGCATCTGAAGGTCGGTGCGCTCGGCCGCGGCTCGGAGGGAAGAGATGGATCTGCAACTGTCCGGAAAAGTCGCCGTCGTCACCGGCGGCAGCAGGGGGATCGGCAAGGCGATCGCCCATGGCCTGGCGGAGGAAGGCGTCTCGGTGGCGATTTGCGCGCGCAGCCGCTCCGCCGTGGAGGCCGCAGCCAGCGACATCTCGAGCGCCACGGGGCGTGCGGTTCAACCCTATGTGACCGATGTAACGCGCCGATCGGACGTCGACGCCATGATGGAGGATATCGCCCGCCGGTTGGGGCGGCTCGACATCCTGGTCAACAACGCCGGCATCCCGGGCGGCGCTGAGAAGGGGCCGCTCCAGGTCGTGAGCGACGAGGGCCTGTTGAAGGACCTCGACACCAAATACGTCGGCTATCTTCGCTGCGCGCGCGCCGTTGCGCCCTACATGCAGAAGCAGGGCTGGGGCCGGATCATCAACATCGGCGGCTATGCGCAGCTGGCGGCCAGCGCCTACAGCACGGGCGCCCGCAACATGGCGGTGGTGCACCTCAGCCGGATCCTCTCGCTGGAACTGGCGCGCGACGGCGTCACTTCGAACGTGGTGCATCCCGGAGCCACGCGCACGGAACGCACGGACCAGCTCTGGGCGGAGACGGCCGAGCGCGAAGGGATCGCTGTCGAAGAGGTCATCGCGCGCTACGATGTCGGCAACGACTACCGCCGCTGGATCGAGGCCAAGGAGGTCGCCGATGTCGTGGTGTTCTTAGCCTCGCCAAGATCCTCGGCTTTGACCGGAGAAACCATCGGCGCAGGCGGCGGCGCCCGGCCGGCCATGTTCATGTGAAAGCTCATGGCGCGCAAATGGAGCGCTAAGGATGGAAAGCAGCGTCAGGCGCTCTTCGATCGATACGAGCGGCTATTCAATCAATCGCTCCACGGCGACGTGGACATGGATGAGGTCGCCTCGCTTTACGCTTCAGAGTTTATCGCCGCCTCGCCGGCGGGGGTGATGACCGGCAAGAACGACGAGCAACTGAAACGGGTGATGGCGCAAGGTTTTGAGCGCTATCGGGCGATCGGCACGAAGGCGATGCGAATACGCGAGGTCGGCTTTTCCGCCCTCGATGACCGTCATTGCGTCGCCCATGTCGCCTGGACAGGGACTTACAACCGCAATGGCCAACCGGATATCACTATAGATTTCGACGTCCAATATTTGGTCCAGACCTTAAATGGAAAGCCCAAGGTCTTTGGCTGGATTTCGGGCGATGAGCAGGCGCTTCTGAGGGAGCGCGGCATCAACTGATATTCACCGGAAACCCCTGCTCCACAGTGTGACACCAGGCGCGTGGGAGAAGCGCGAGCAGATGACCAATCGATTCATTACTCTGCGCCTCACCATCCAGGACCCGGTCCCAGGGGTGACCTACAGTCTTCAGGACGCCAAGAGCGCTCCGGTCGGCCCGGTGGTCGCCGACGGAGCTCCGCTGGCGTTCGACGTGCCGGTGAGGGCCGCGGCGGGTCCAAGGTTTCTTGGCGAGTTCGTTCGCCGCGAGGGGAAGGCGCGTCGCTTCGTCTATATCGCCATCGGCGCTCAGGCCGGGGATCACGCCTCCCCGTGGCGCCGCCGCGTCAAGGTCGACATCCACGATCTGCCGTCTGAACTCCTGGAGAGGGCGCTTGCCGGAGAGGTGTTGGAAGCCTGGTTGCCCGGGCGCGACAAGGATGGCGGACCGGCCTGCGCGACCCAAAGACCGCTGAATGGCTGGCAGGTCGCGCGGTAGCGAGCGTCACGCCTACGCTTCGGCGCGCGCCCCGACCTCACCCGGCGCCTCCACCATGTCGACCGCGACATCCAGCGACTGGCGGCCCGCGCCGAGCAGCACGCCGTCGATCGGAGCCACGTCGCAATAGTCGCGGCCGCAGGCGAGCACCAGGTGTTCGTTCGCGGTTATCAGGTTGTTGGTCGGATCGAGGCCGACCCATCCCATCGTCTCGCCGCACCAGAGCTCGACCCAGGCGTGGGTGGCGTCGACTCCCTCCAGGCGCGGCTGGCCGGGCGCGGGGCGCGTGCGGATGTAGCCGCTGACATAGCGGGCGGGGAGGCCGACGCCGCGCAGGCCGCAGATCATGACGTGCGCGAAGTCCTGGCAGACGCCGCGGCGCTGAGCGAACGCCTCGGCCACGGGCGTACGCACGTCTGTCGCCTCGGTGTCGTACTCGAACTCCCCTTTGACGCGGCTCATCAGTTCGGTCGCGGCCGCGAGGATCGGGCGGCCGGGGGTGAAGCTGGCGGAGGCGTAGTCGGCGATGTCCGGGTCGTAGGGCGTGGCGCGCGTGGGGTAGAGGTAGAGCGTCGGCGATTCCGTATCGAGCTTGCGGGCGACCAGCGCGGTCTCGCGGACCAGGTCCCAGGCCGGGCTCTCGGCGTCGCCCTTAGGCGGGGCGGCGTGGACGTCGACCGTGCACCGACTTTCGATGGTGAGCGCCGTGTGCAGCTTGTCGATCACGATCGACACGACGTCGGCGCCGTATGCCCCGCGCTTGACGACCTTCGCGGCCGGAACGGGTGTAACGGCGATGCTGCTTTCCAGCAGGGTCTGGCCCGCATTCGTCACAGGCGTAAGCCGCAGCACGCAGCGCGCGAAGGCGACCTCGCTGTCGTACTTGTAGGTGCTCAGATGGCGGACGGTGTAGATCACGCCAGGCCGGTCAGCTTGACGGGCGGAGCCGCGGCGCCGCCCTGTTGGAAGAAGCGGTCGGCGATCGCGTTCGACAGCCGCATAAGCGCGTTTTCGAAGCTCACCATCCGCTCAACCTCGAGCCAGGCCGCCTCGGTGGTTTCGAGTTCGGCGGCGAGCGGAAGGACATGGCGCGCCGGCGCCTCCAGCATGCCGTTGTCCAGCAGCGGCGGCAACGCCGAGAGATGGTCGGCCAGTATGCGCACCTGAAACGCCAGCGAACGCGGGTTGAACGGATCGAGCAGCGACATGTCGCGCACGGGGATCAGCGCCAGCCCCTCGAGATAGCGGGCGCGATAGGTGATCTGGCTGTCCATCAGGTCGAGAAGCAGGTCGAGGTCGTCGCTGGTCGCCTGCTCGCCGGCGAAGGTCCGCGCCAGGCGGCAGGTGTTGGTCGCGCGCTCGAGCCGCCGGCCCATGTCGAGGAAGCGCCACCCGGGCGTCCGGTTCATGTTCTCGGTGGCGAGGCCGGACAGCGCCGCGAACAGCTTCAGCGCGGCCTCGACATGCTGGAGAATCTCCGCCTCGGTGGCCAGCGATCCCGGCTCGTCGGCGAACTCGTCCTCCAGCTGGACGAGTACGCTCCAGAACTCGGCGGACAGGCGCTCGCGTGTTCCTGCGGCGGCGCGGTGGGCGTTGCGGACGATCCTCAACACCGAGCCGTAGGCTTTTCCGTCGACAAGGGCGGCGCGCGCGGCGGTCGCCGGCGGGCCCTCCGGCGCCTCCTCGTCGAGCGCGCCCCAGTCGAGCAGGATCTGGCGCAGGCTGGCGCGCATCCGACCGCTGCTGAGGATCGCCGGCTCCGTGTCCATGACGCTGGCGCAGACGCCGCGGATGAGGCGCAGGGTGGCTTCCGCGCGCTCCAGATAACGGCCCAGCCAGTACAGGTTGTCCGCCGCGCGACTGGGGAGCTGGCCGGTGATGCGGCGCGGCATGATGTTCTCCTGGCTGGCGAGCAGGGTGAGCGGCTCGACCGGCTCGTCGTCGATCACCCAGACGTCGGCGGCGCGGGCGTCTTCCGTCATCGAGATCGCGCGGGCGTCATGTCGCTCGGAGATGCGGCAGAAGCCGCCCGGCATGATCTTGAATCCCGTCGGCGTGCGGGCCGCATAGACGCGCAGGACGAACGGCGCGGCCTCCAGTCGGCCGTCGCGAAGGGTCGGCGTCGTGGAGAGCCGCACCACCTCCTGGCCCACGAAGTCATTCGGGCGACGCCGCATCTGCGCCAGCAGCGATTGCTGCTGTTCGGCCGGCAGGTCGGCGAGAAGCGAGGGCGGTAAGGATCGGCCAGCTTCCGGCGCCATGGTGAAGGCCGGCGCCATGACCATGGATTCGAGGTGGCTCTCGACCAGTTCGCGTTCGCGCTGCTGGCCGCACCACCAGGTGGCGACGTTGGGCATCTTCAGGTCTTCGCCCAGCAGCAGCCGGCAAAGCCGCGGGAGGAAGCCCATCAGCGCCTTCGATTCCAGCACGCCGGAACCCGGGATGTTCAGCATCGCCACGCCGCCGGCGCGCAGCACCTCCAGGACGCCGGGGGCGCCGAGGCGGGAGTCGTTGTTAAGTTCCAGCGGATCGATGAAGTCGGCGTCGACCCGCCTCAGGATGACGTCGGCGCGCTTCAGGCCCGCGATGGTGCGCACATAGACCCTGCCGTCGCGCGCCACGAGGTCGTCGCCTTCCACGAGCATGAAGCCCAGGTAGCGCGCCAGATTGGCCTGCTCGAAGTAGGTCTCGCTGTGCGGCCCTGGGGTGAGCAGGCAGATGCGCGGCTCCCGCCGCTCGGCAGTCGCCGCCAGTCCGGTGCGCATATCGTCGAAGAAGCCGGCCAGCCGCTGGACGTTCATCGCCTTGTAGATGCCCGGATAGGCGCGCGAGAGCACCAGCCGGTTCTCCAGGGCGTAGCCGGCGCCGGAGGGCGCCTGGGTGCGGTCGTCGAGCACCCACCAGCGGCCGTCGGGGCCGCGGCCGATGTCGACCGCATAGAGTTGCAGGTAGTGGCCGCCGGGCGGCGGCACACCCGCGATCGCCCGGACATAGTCGACGCTGCCTGTGAAGGCCGCCGCGGGCAAGGCTCCCTGCTCGACGAGGCGGCCTGGGCCGTAGATGTCCGCCAGCACCGCTTCGAGAAGATTGGCGCGCTGCTCCACCGCCGCGGCGATCTGCTTCCACTCGGCCTTGTCCAGGATCAGCGGCAAGGGACCCAGCGGCCAGGGCCGTTCGCGGTCCTCGCCATGGATCCGATGGCTCACGCCGGTGTCGCGGATGTGGCGGGTCGCCAGGTCGAAGCGCGACCGGGCCTCGACCCCGGAATACTCGGCCAGTTCCCCCAGGAAGCTCAGCCAATGGGGACGCGGGCGGCCCATGACGTCCAGCAACTCGTCCGGCACGCCTGGAAGCGGCCGGTAGTTGCGGAGCCATTCGGAGAGGCGACGCGCCGCGGGGACGCCCAGGTCGGGCGCAGGCTGCACGCGGCGCTCAAGATCCACCCCCACGCGCCCTCCTCAGGTCCAGGGTCAAGGGGAACTCCCCACTCGGCTCCCCTGGCGGGATCTCGACGGAACCGGGACTGTGGCCGTGCTCGACGAACCGCGCCCGGCGCCTCGCCTGCGCCTCATATGAGTTCACTGGGAAGGTATCATAGTTGCGCCCGCCCGGGTGTGCGACGTGATAGACGCACCCGCCGATGGAGCGCCGGCTCGCCAGGTCGACGACGTCGAAGGTCAGCGGCGCGTCGACCGGAAGCGTCGGGTGGAGGCCGCTGGGCAACTTCCAGGCCTTGTACCGCACGCCCGCGACCGCTTCGAGCGAGACGCCGGTGGACGTCATGGGCAGGGGCCGGCCGTTGCACATCACAAGGTGACGGTCGGGGATGAACCCCGCGACGAGGACCTGCACCCGCTCGACCGACGAATCCACGAACCGGACGGTTCCGCTGCCGGAATTCTCCTCGCCCATCACCAGCCAGGGCTCCAGGGCGTGACGCAGCTCCAGCGCGACCGCGCCGTACTGCACCCGGCCATGCACCGGGAAGCGGAACGCCCGCTGCGCCTCGTACCACCGGCTCTGCAGCGAATAGCCCGCGCGGTTCAGGTCCGCGATGACCTTCTGGAAATCGTCCCAGACGAAATGGGGCAACATGAACCGGTCGTGCAGCGCGGCGCCCCAACGCACCGGGCGTCCCTCCTGCGGTTCCTTCCAGAACCAGGCGACGAGCGCGCGCAGCAGAAGGTGCTGGGCGAGGCTCATGCGCGCGTCGGGCGGCATCTCGAAGCCCCTGAACTCCAGCAGGCCCAGGCGCCCTGTCGGGCCGTCCGGCGAATAGAGCTTGTCGATGCAGATCTCGGTGCGGTGGGTGTTGCCGCTGACGTCGCAGAGCAGGTTGCGCAACAGCCGGTCGACCAGCCACGGCGCCGGCGCTTCGCCTTCGTCTGGGGCCGGGATCTTCGCCAGCGCGATCTCCAGCTCGTAGAGGGACTCGTGCCGCGCCTCGTCGATGCGCGGGGCTTGGCTGGTCGGTCCGACGAACAGGCCGGAAAACAGGTAGGAGAGCGACGGATGCCGCTGCCAGTAGAGCAGCAGGCTCTTGAGCAGGTCCGGGCGGCGAAGGAACGGGGACTCGGCCGGGCTCGCCCCGCCCAGCACGACGTGCGCGCCGCCGCCCGTGCCGGTATGGCGTCCGTCGATCATGAACTTGTCCGCGCCCAGGCGGGACGCGCGGGCGTCCTCGTACAGGCCTTGGGTGATCTCGACGCACTCGCGCCAGCTGGCGGCCGGCTGCACGTTGACCTCGATGACGCCGGGGTCGGGCGTGACCTTGAGCACGCCAATGCGCATGTCGTCGGGCGGCGGGTAGCCCTCGATCCGGAATCGCCGGCCCTCCGCAGCCGCCTCCAGCGCCGCCACCAGCTCGAGGTAGTGCTCCACCTGGGCGACCGGGGGCATGAAGGCGTGCAGCATCCCGTCGCGCGGCTCGACGACCAGCGCGGTGCGGACATGGACCTTGCCTGCGGGCCGCGCCGGCGGCGTCGCCTGTCCATCGAACCGCGGGAGCGGCCCGCGCGCCTCGGACGGATCGACCGGAACGATGTAGGGATAGTCGTCGGGGTCGAGGACGGGCAGGTTGGCGAGCGGAAGCCGCAGGCCGGCGGGGGAGTCGCCGGGCGTGAGGAACAGGCGGCCGCGGCGAAAACGCCAGGCTTCGCTCAGCCAGCCGTCGCCCTCCGCGGTGGTCATCGTCTTGCGCAGCGGCAGGACATAGCCGACCGGCTCGGCCAGCCGTCCCTCCAGCATGCGGCGGAGCCTCGCGCGGCCGCCCGCCTCGGCGAGCTCGGCCTCGGGCAGTTCGAAGTCGTCCGGCAAGTCGGCTTCGCTCTTGATCGCGACCAGCGGGTCCTCCACCGCCGGCAGCACGTGGTCCGGGTCGAGGCCGAGCCGGCCGGCGAGCCTGCGGATCAGGCCAAGGGCGTCTTCCAGGCTTGCATCCGCCTCGGCGTGCTCTCCCTCCAGAGGCTGGCTCGCCATGATCGGGTGGCCGTCGCGGCGCCAATAGAGGCCCAGCGCCCACCGCGGCAACGGCTCGCCCGGATACCACTTCCCCTGGCCGTAGTGGACCAGGCCGCCCGGGCCGAAACGCCGGCGCTGGCGATGGAGGAGCTGCTCTCCGATATGCTGCTTGGTGGGGCCGAGCGCCGCGATGTTCCACTCCGCCGACTCGTAGTCGTCAATCGATACGAACGTCGGCTCCCCGCCCATGGTGAGGCGCACGTCCTGGGCGACGAGGTCGCGGTCCACCTGCTCGCCCACGACGTCGAGCGCGGCCCAGTCCACCTCCTCGAAAGGCTTGGTGATGCGGATCGGCTCGACCATGCGCACGACCTGCATGGAGAAGTCGAAGTCGGCCGCCGGACGGCTCGCCATGCCGGTGATCGGCGCGGCCGAGCGGTAGTGGGGCGCGGCCGCCAGCGGGATATGTCCCTCGCCGCAAAGCAAGCCCGAGGTCGCGTCGAGGCCGATCCAGCCCGCGCCCGGGATGTAGACCTCGGCCCAGGCGTGCAGATCGGTGAAATCCGTGTCCGTTCCCATCGGTCCCTCGATCGGGTCGATGTCGGCCTTGAGCTGGATCAGGTAGCCGGAGACGAAGCGGGCCGCGAGTCCCAGGCAGCGCAGCATCTGGACCAGCAGCCAGGCGCTGTCGCGGCAAGACCCCGAGCCGAGTGAGAGGGTGGCGTCCGGGCTCTGCACGCCCGGCTCCATGCGCACGACGTAGCGGACCGCCTGCTGCACGCGCCGCGTGAGCTCGACCAGGAAGTCGACGACGCTATTTCCCTCGACCGCCAGCTCGGCGACGGCGGCGCGAAGCGCGGGCCCGTCGTCGTCGACGGCGAGGTAGGGCGCTAGGTCGTGGGCCAGTTCCGGCGGATAGGCCAGGGGAAGGGTCTCGGCGTAGCTCTCGACGAAGAAGTCGAAGGGGTTGGAGACGACCATCTCGGCCGTGAGGTCGACCTCGACGCAAAGCTCGCGGGAGGGTTCCGGGAAGACGATCCTCGCCAACCAGTTGCCGTGCGGATCCTGCTGCCAATTGATGAAATGGTTGGCCGGCGTGATCTTCAGCGAATAGCTGGGGATGCGGGTGCGGGTATGCGGCGCCGGCCTCAGCCTGACGACGTGCGGCGAAAGCTCCGCCGGCTTGTCGTACCGGTATCGCGTGACGTGGTGCAGGGCGGCTACGACGGACAAAGCTTCATTCCTCCGAGCTTTGTAGTGGCCGAAATTTGGCCCCGGACGTACGCGCCTGCACCTCGAATGCGCTAGAGCGGGCGCCGCCTGATCATTTGGCCGCCCAGCGGAGCCGTGGGCGCCTCACCATTGGTCAGTTGGCGCGTCGCGCCAAGGGGGCTCAGCGCGCGGATGCTCGTCGTATGGATCGACGGAAGCCGTCAGCAGGGCCATCACCGCGTCCAGCGCAGGCCTTTCGTCGTGGTTGAAGGCGCCGCGGCCCGCGGCCTCCGCCACCAGCCGGTTGACGAAGTCGAGCTTCAGCACCACCGCCGGGTTCAGCCCGAAGGGGTAGAGGTCCGGCTGGCCCATGCTGCGGTTCACGGCGTTGAGGGCGAAGGCGAAATAGGGCCAGGTTCCGGCCAGCTCGGCGGTGCTGGCGGCGTACGGGTCGCCGGCCATGGCGACCGTTCCGGTGGCGGGGGACCGGGGTGTCAGCGTCAGGTCGAAGTCGCTGATCGCCGCCAGGGCGTCCACGATGTGCAGCAAGTGGGCGAAGGTTTCGGCGAAATCCTCGGCCGGATGCATCGATGCATAGCGGGAGACGTAGTTCGACGCCCAGGTCTCGCGCTCGGCGTTCGCGTAGTAGGCCGCCGCCGCGGCGGAGTAGTCGGCCCGTTCGTCCCCGAACAGGGCGCGGAATGGTTCGATATGGCGCGTGTTCGCCACCAGGCGGCGCCAGAAATGATGCCCCAGCTCGTGGCGGAAGTGACCGACCAGCGTGCGGTAGGGCTCCGACATCTGCACCCGGATGCGCTCGCGCGCGGCGTCGTCGGCCTCGACGAGGTTGAGCGTCACCACCCCTTCGAGATAGCCGGTCGGGTGCATGGGCGGGCCGCCGGTCTCCGCGGCCGGGTCGTACAGCAGGTGGAACAGGAGGGCGGGCTCCCCCTCCAGGTCCAGGCCCAGCCGGAGCAGGCCCCAGATGGCGCGCCGCTTGGCGTTCTCGACCCTGCGCCATCGCTCGAGCACGCCGGGAGCGGTGAGGTCGGGTATGATGGCGTTGTGCCGGCACGACCGGCAGAACCCGCTGCGGTGGCCATCCGTCACCAGCCAGTTGCAAACGCCATAACGGCTGTTGGCGCAGGGCGCGGCCCCCGCCAGCGGCCCGGCCTCCGAGCACCAATACCCCGTCGCCAGGTCGAGGGCGCAGAAGGCGTCGGCCCCGGGGTCGAACCCGGTCGCGCGGCCGCAGCCACGGCAGTGACGGGCTTCGAGCTGCAGCAATCGCCGGCAGTTGGGACACACGAGCAGGGCCAAGTTGCGCTCCGTCTGACGCTGGACAGGCGAAGCCTTCTAGCAGCCGCGAGGTTCCATGCGCGCACAGGCTGGCGGGTCCGGATCACGTCGGCCGCTGCTTCCTTGGACGGCCTCGGATCTAGGCAGATCCTGCGCGCGGCTGCTCAGGCGGCCGGCCGCGGCACGACCTGCTCCAAGGTCTGGGAATCTTCCGGCTTCGACGCCGTGCAAGCACATGCTGCCGAAGATCCTGCCGCGCATCGAGATGGAGGATTGAGTTGGCGAAGGTGATCATCAGCTGCGCGGTCACGGGCTCTCGCACACCCCCGACCATGTCGGACGCGCTTCCCGTCACGCCGGAGCAGATCGCGGCGCAATCGATCGATCCCGCCGAGGCTGGGGCCGCGATCATCATTTCCACGCCCGCATGCCCAGCACGCTTGCGATTTCGACACTCTGGCTAAACGACGGCAGGGTGCTCGCCTGGACGCTGTCATCGGGCCGTGCCAGCGTGAAGCCGCGACTTCTTCGGGAGGAAATAACAATGAGGGTCGGCTGGATCGGCGCGGGCAGGATGGGGTCGCAGATGGCGCTCCGGGCTGCCGAGGCCGGCCACGCCCTGTCGATCTTCGCCCTCGAAATCGCCCACGCTACGGAGCTGCGGGCTGCGGGCGCGACGTTCGCGGCGTCGGCGGCCGAGGCCGTGCGGGACGCCGAGGTGGTGTGCCTGTGCCTGTTCAGCGACGAGCAGACCCGCTCGGTGATGCTGACCTCCGCCGGCGCGCCCACCGAAGCCTTCGCGGCCATGAGGGCGGGGGCGGTCCTGGTGATCCACAGCAGCGGTTCGGGGACGCTGGCGCGCGAGCTTGCCGCCGCCGCTCCGGCGGGCGTTCGGGTCACCGACGCGCCCTTCAGCGGCCAGGACGCTCACGTCCGTGAAGGGACGCTCACCGTGCTGGCTGGCGGAGACCCGGATGCGGTGGAGGCGGCGCGCCCCGTCATCGAGAGCTACGGCAAGCTGACGCGCGTCGGCCCGCTGGGCTCCGGCCAAACCATCAAGCTCGCGAACCAGCTGCTCTACCGCGCCAACCTCGAGGCCGCCGAAGCGGCGGTGCGGGCGATCGAGGCGCAAGGCATAGACTGCGCCCTGGCGGTCCGAATGCTGCGCGATTGCAGCGGCGCGTCCTTCGCGCTCGATCATGTCGCGCAAGGTATCTCCATCGCTGACCGGCGGCGCACGCTGAAGCCCTACTTCGACGTCTATTTGCCGGCGATCGCCTTGGATGGCCTCGACCTTTCCCTTCTCATGCGAATGAGCGCCTTGGCCGAGGAGGACGAGCGTGCCGCCTGAGGATTGGCTGAGCGCCCGCATCCGGGATAGCCGGTCGCCCGACGGGGTGATGGTGCGCAATCCCCCCCCGGACTTGATCCTGTTCGGCGGCGGGCTGCCGGACCCGGTCACCCACCCCACGGCCGAGATGCGCGCCATGATCTCGGAGATCATCGCCGCGAACGAGCCGGCGGTGTTCGGCTACGGCGTCGCCGCCGGTGATCCCCGCCTGCGCGAACTCATCGCCACGCGGCTCGGCGGCGAGCGGGCGGGCCTCGGCTCGGACAATGTCGTGGTGACCAACGGCAGCTCAGGCGCGATCGGGCTCACCGCGCTGGGGCTGCTGGAGCCGGGCGACGTGGTCGTCGTCGAAAGCCTGACCTACAACGGCGCGACCAAGGCCTTCATGCAGATGGGCGCCAGCGTCGTGCCGGCGCCGATGGACGAGGACGGGCTCGATCCCGACGGATTGGCCGCCGTGCTGGAGCAGGTGCGGGCGGCCGGACAGCAGGTGAAGCTGATCTACACCATCGCCAGCTGTCACAATCCGAGCGGCGCGGTGCTGTCGCTGGAGCGGCGTATGCGGCTGCTGGCGCTGGCCGAAGCCCATCAGGCGCTCGTGGTGCAGGACGACACCTACGGCGAGATCCGGTTTCAGGACGACTTCCCGCCGCCGATGATCGCGCTCGCGCCCGAGCGGGTGGTGCATCTCGGCTCCTTCAGCAAGACCATCGCGCCGACGCTGCGGGTGGGATGGGTCGCCGCGGGCCGCGACATCGCCGCGGCGTTCGCCAGGGCCAGAACCGACCTTGGGATCAGTTCGGTGAACCAGCGCTTCGTCGCCCGTTTCATCGACGAGGGCTTCTATGAGCCCCACGTTCGCAGAGCGACCACCCTCTACAGGCGCAAGCGAGACCGGCTGTCGGCGGCGCTCGAGCTTCATTGCCGCGGACTGGCGAGCTGGCGCACGCCGGAAGGCGGCTTCTTCCTCTGGCTCGCCCTGGCCCGGAGCGACGCCGCGCAGCTGAGCGCCGCCTGCCGCGAGGAGAAGGTCGCCATGCTGCCCGGACCTTATTTCACGCCGGACGGCGCCGGCTTTCCGAACCACATCCGCCTCTCGTACGGCCAGCTCGCCGAAGGGCTGCTGGAGGAAGGGGCCGCGCGGCTCGGCCGGGCCATGGCGCGGGCGGCCGACACGGCGTCCTGAGCTTCGAAAGGGAGAGAACGATGAAGAAGACCCACATCGGATTGGGCGAGGGACGGCCGAATGTGGGCATGTCCGCGGCGGTGCGCTGCGACGGCCACATCTACGTCTCCGGCCAGGTCGCCACCAGCGATGGCAAGATCGTGGGCGAAGGCGACTTCGAGGCCCAGGCCGAGCAATGCTTCGCCAACATCGCCCAGATCCTGGAGCAAGCCGGCGCGGGCCTCTCCGACGTGGTGTGGCTGACCACCTACCTGACCTCGGCCGAGTACGCGCCGAAGTTCCTGGAGCTGCGGGCCAAGCACTTCCCCGCCAACCCGCCGGCCACCACCACCGTTCTGGCCCAGCTGCTCAGCCCCAAGTTCCTGATCGAGATCCAGGCCATCGCCGTGCGCGGGGACTGAATGTCCAGGTGGGCGGCGTCTATCCAAACAGCCCAGGTGACCGCGCCGGCGAGTCCTGCAGATCAGCCCTGAAGGTTTGCATCACCTACGCGCCTTGCGAGCGTGCGTCCCGCTTGGCCTTCTGCTCGGCCTTTGTGAGCGCCTTGTGCTCCTTCCGCTCGCCGCGCTTCGTGTCGAGGGCTGCAGCGGCGGGCTTTGCGGACGAAGGGGCCAAGGCCTATTCGTCGTCCGTCTCCTCGCCATGGACGATCGTGATCGTGTCGGTTTCCTCATCGACCACGGTGGGAACCCCCAGGACTTCTCGGCCGATTATCTCGAGGGGCCCAGATCGACCGGTCTCGGCGACGTAATCCTCCTTGAGGACGGCCCAGGCCTCGGGCGAGAGGTGGACATGCTCCACCTTGGCGCCCTCAGTCCGCATCCTGGCCAGGATCTCTCGCAGGTCGTTCAAAACAGACATTCGCATAGACAACGCCGCGCCGGCGTTCGTGTTCACCGTCCCGCCACAGGACCAACCCGGCTTAGCGGAACACTATGCGCCCCAAGCCCACGGGTGGCGCATTCATGGCGGGCGCTGCGGCGCTGTGATGGCGCTCCTGGGTGAAGCGGCTCAATCGCGCCTCGCTCTAAAGGCCCTTCGTGGATCCGCCGTCGAGATCGATGATCGCACCTTGCAGCAGTTCGCCGGCTGGCGAGACGATGTAGGCGACGAGCGAGGCGACGTCTTCCGGGGTTCCGCCGCGCTTCGCGCCCGCCGCCCGGGCGCGCTCCTCCAGCTTCTCGGCGACGTCCGCCGCATCGACGCCGCTCGCCCCCAGGGTCCGCTGGATCCGCGGGGTGTGGACCAGGCCGGGATTGATGGCGTTGACCTGCACGCCGTCGGTGACGCCGGCGTGGGCGAGCAGTTTGGTGATCGCTAGCATGGCCGAGCTCGAGCCCGCGGTGATCGCCGTGAACGGGGTCGGGGTCCTGGCGCCGATGCCGCAGATGTTCACGATCGAACCCTTGCTCTCGCGCAGGTCGGGCCAGGCGGTGCGGCACAGCCGAATGGCGGCGAAGACCTTGATCTCGAAGGCGTTGCGCCACTGTTCGTCGGTGATGCTGAAGAAGTCGCCGTTGTGCGTCAGGCTCGCGCAGTTGACCAGCACGTCGATCCCGCCCATCGCGCTCCGCGCCATAGCCACGATCCGCGCCACGGCTTCTGGCTCGGCGAGGTCGGCGGCGAGCGGGTAGGCGACGCCGCCGGCCGTACGGATCTCGGCGGCGACCCGTTCGAGCTCCGCGGCGTTGCGCGCGACCAGAAGCACCTGGGCGCCGTCCGCTGCGAGGCGCTTGGCGATCGCCTCGCCGATGCCGATGTTGGCCCCGGTGACGATGGCGTGCTGACGGCGGATCTCACGTTGGACGCTCATACTCTACCTCCCCTCGTTTGAAGACAGCCTACCGCTCCCGCGGACCGCTGGTCGAATCTTGGAGGCGCGGCGCCCAACCGCGGCGGCGACTAGGGCGGGCCGGAGGCTTTGATCATGAAACTAATTGCGGGCTCCCGCGCTGAAGCTTGCTCGGGGTCTACAGAGGAGAAGAACCGAATGCGCAACGTTCTCGCGACCTTGGCCGCCGGCGCGGCAGCCTTCAGCCTGGTCGCCTGTGAAAGCAAGCAGGACAAGGCGGCTGAGGCCAAGGCCGACCAGCTCGAATCCCAGGCCGCCGCCACGCCGAACGAGGCTAAGGAAACTCAGCTCAACGCCCAGGCCGACAAGATCGAGCAACAGGCCGGCAACGCCGACGGCGGCGCGACCACGACGAACACGCCTGATACGTCGCCGTCTCGGTAGGTCTACGACGGCGGCTCCCACTCCCTTTAGGAGGGGCGAACGGCCCCCCGGCGCTCGCCGGGGGGCCGTTTTCGTCTCGAGCAAGCGCGGCGCCCAAGCTGAGCCGCATGGTTCCGGCTGCGGTCGCATGGGCGGCAGTTGCTTGCGCCGTTCTCCCGTCGTTCAACTGGAGGCGCCGCCGAGCCGGCCCAGAATCTGAACGAAACTAGAACATAAGCCAATATGGGAGAATGTCATGACGGCGCCGGCGCGGTTCGAGACTTCGGATGATCAGTTTGCGCCTACGGAGGGGCTGCCCCCCTTCATGGAAGGCATGACGACTTATGCCGTCGATCCCGAGCGCAGGATCAGCGTGCTGCTGTCGATCTACAAGGACATCCGGTGTGTAACTCACAGCTGGCAGAGCGTGACGGTCTACTTCCCGCACGGCCGCGCCGCTCTGGTGCTCGACCATCCGTCGCTCGAGACCGGCTCCACCCTCAAATCCGGCGCCCTGCACTACACCCAGGTCGAGCCGTTCGCCCAGTGGCGTTACAGCTTCGAGGGCCGGGCCGACTACACGCGGCAGGAAGACACGCTGAAGCTGGGGGGCGGCGCGCGTGAGCCGGGGCCGCTGTCCTGCGAGATCGACATCCGCTGCGCAACGCCCCCCTGGTCGCCGCCCTCCACCGTGTTCGCCCCGCGCGGCGGCGCGGAGTCGGACGTCAACCTGTTCGGCTTCTACGTCCAAAATCATCGGTTCAGGGATGGGTGCGGGATGCGAGCGGCGCCCGAACGGAACTCATCGGAACGGGTTGGCGCCACCACGTCCGATGCCCACCGTGGGACCGCCCGGTCTTCGGTCACAGCTTCATCCACGTCCTGTTTCCCAGCGGGCGCGCTTTCGGCCTGCAGGTCGCCGAGCTGGTCGAGGGTGAGACGAGCGGTTTCGGCTACATCTTCGACGGCGAAGCTCTGCACCAATGCGCGGTCAAGAGCCTCACGCCCTGGAACCGGCTGATCCCGCGCGGGGAGCCGGTGACGGCCGTTCTCCAGCGTGAAAACGGCGAGGTCATAGAGATCACCGGCGAGACGCTCAACAACGCCGCGCTCAAGAACCTTGGCGAACGGCCTGTTCCAGCCGACCTGTCCGACCCCGACGGTCTGTTGACGGTCTTCGGCGACACCCGTTGGACCTGGGACGGAGAGATCGGCCACGGCACTTGGGAGCGAACGAAACGCGTTCGCGGGCTTCGCCTGTAAGCGGGTCGTGGAATGTGACGGCGCGCATTCGAAGACCGTCGTCACATCGTGGCTCGCCAACAGCTCACAATATAGTCTTCGATCCGCCGATGGTCCGCGCGTGCTGCGCGTGGAAATAATCACACTGGAAGCCGAGCCGACCGTGTGTCGAGGGCGATCCAGAACGAAGAGGGAGGGTAAGCATGAGCAAGCTTCGCGTGATCCATTGCGGCACCGGCGACATGGGTCGGATCGCCTTGCGAGCCATTCTCGACCACCCCGACCTCGAACTGGTCGGCCATTACGTCTGGTCGGCGGACAAGGCGGGGAAGGATTCCGGAACGTTGTGCGGCGTCGGCCCGGCCGGGATCAAGGCGACGAACAGCTGGCAGGACCTCCTCGCTTTGAAGGCGGACTGCCTGATCTACTTCGGCAACGCGATCGGCCGGGAAGAAGAGAGCATCAGGGACATCATCCCCTTCCTGGAGCAGGGAACGAACGTGGTGTCCTTCTCGGCCTTCGCGCTCGCCCACCCGGCGACGGCGCCGGCCCATCTGCGCGACCCGATCGAGGCCGCGTGCAGGAAGGGCGACTCCTCGATGTTCTTCACGGGCATCGATCCGGGCTGGGCGACCACCGACCTCGCCATCGCATCCCTGGCCGCCGCGAACCGGGTGGACTGCGTCAGGGTCCTCGAGCTCGGCTACTGGGGCCAGTACACGGCCGAATACGTCTGCCGCGAGTATTTCGGCTTCGGCCAGGAGCCGGGCTACCAGCCCCTGCTGATCACCGGCGGATTCCTCAAGACGATGTGGGCGCCGACGCTCGACCAGATCGCGGAGGTGCTTCAGGTCGAGATCGAGGACTGGGAGACCGTCTACGAGACCGACAGCCTGGACCACGACGTACAGACCGGGTTTGGCGTCGTGAAGGCGGGAACCGCGTCGATGGTGCGCTTCGAGCTTCGCGCCATGGCGGGCGGCAAGCCGATTGCGGTCGTCGAGCATGTGGACGCGGTGGCGCGTGGGCACAAGAACGACTGGAAGCGGCCGCACGGGCCCTATGACCTGTCCTACCGCATCGAAGTGGAGGGCGACCCGGTCTTCCACGTCGAGATGGGCTACATCACGCGAACGAGCGCGAGCCAGACGGCGGGCAATTGCTCCGTCATGCCGGCCGTCAACGCCGTTCCGGCCGTCTGCGAAGCGGGCTCGGGCCTGCTCGGGCCGCTCGACGTGCGTCGCTATTGGTCGAGGAACGTCCGCACGACACGCTGATCTGAGATGGGATCGTCGCGGATAACAACAGGGGAGAGACGCCATGCTGAAGGGCAAGAAGATCCTCGTCACCGGCGTCAGCGGACAGGTCGCCTTTCCGCTCGCCCAATGGCTGGCCCGGGACAATGAAGTCATCGGCGTGGCGCGCTTCGCCGAGGAGCGGGCGATCGAGAAGACCAAGGCGGCGGGCATCAGGCCCGTGCGCGCGGACCTCGGCGCCGGCGACTTCGCCGACGTGCCCGCCGATGTCGACTATCTGCTGCACTTCGGCTTCACCCGGGGCGGCGAGACCGAGTTCGACCGCGCCATCCGGGTCAACGGCGAGGGGACGGGGCTGATCCTGCAGCATTGCCAGCGGGCGAAGGCGGCTCTGGTGGTCTCGTCCGCCGCCGTCTACGCGCCCAACGATGATCCCTTCCACGCGCATCGCGAGGATGGGGCGCTGGGCAGGGGCTTCGCGCCCTGGTCCCCGACCAGCCCGGTGACCAAAGTCGCTGAAGAGGCGGTGGCGCGCTTCGCCGCACGCGCGTTCGGCCTGCCGGTGACGATCGCCCGGCTCAACACCGTCTATGGCTCGCCGCGGAATCTGCCGTCGACGCACATCCGCCAGGTCATGGCCGGCCAGAAGGTCACCTTGCCCTGGGACCCGAATAATCACAGCCCGATCCACCTGGAGGACATGTACGCCCAGCTCGAGCCCCTGTTGGCTGCGGCGTCGACGCCCGCGACCATCGTCAACTGGGCTGGCGACGAGATCGTCTCGGCGCAACACTGGTGTGCGCTGGCGGCCGAGCTGGCGGGCGCCAAGGCCGATCTGGTGGTGCAGAAGCTGCCCGGCGCCGCGCCCGGGAATGTGGCGGACGTCGAGCGGCGGCGAAGCATCACCGGGCCTTGTTCGATCTCGTTCGACGAGGGTTTCCGCCGCCTGTACGCCGAACATCACGCCGCTGGAGGCGTAGCCTGATGACCGCCTTCACGAGCGAAGCCTTGCTGTCGTCTGCGGCGGCGCCTACCGGGCGCGAAGGGCCTTCTTGTCGATCTTCCCGCTGGCCAGCTTGGGCAGTGAATCGACGAACTCGACATGGCGCGGGCGCTTATAGCTGGCGATGAGGCTGCGGCAGTGCTCGATCACCGCCTCGGCGGTTAGGGTGCTCGCCGGCTTGCGCACGACGACGGCGCACACCGCCTCGCCCCATCGCGGGTCGGGCACGCCGATGACGGCGGCCTCGCTGATCTCCGGATGGGCGTAAAGCACGTTCTCCACTTCGCGCGAATAGATGTTCTCTCCGCCGGAGATGATCACGTCCTTCTTGCGGTCGACCAGGAAGAGGAACCCTTCCTCGTCGAGGAGACCGATGTCGCCGGTGCGCACCCAGCGGTCGCAGATCGTCTCGGCGGTCGCGGCGGGATTGTTCCAGTAACCGGTCATGACGGCGGGACTGCGCATCAGCACCTCGCCCGCCACGCCGGCGGGGCAGGGCGCATCCCCCTCGCCCGCGATCCGCACCTCCACGCCGCGCGGTGGAATGCCGACCGACGTCAGATGCCGCCGGTCGGCGTCCGTTCCATCCAGGCGATGGCAGCGCGCGGGCAGGACCGTTCCCGTTATCTCGGTCTGGCCATAGCTCTGGATGAAGACCGGCCCCAGGCGGTCGAGCCCCTTGCGCAGCACCGTCTCCGGCATCGGCGCGGCCGAGTAGAAGACGACCCTCAGGCTGGAGAGGTCGAAGGCGTGCAACTCGGGATGGTCCAGCAAGGTCTGGATCATGGTGGGCGCCATGTGGGTGACCGTGATCCGCTCTCGCGCGATGGTCTCCAGCACCCGCAGGGCGTCGAACTCCCTGTGGAGCACCATCTCCCCGCCGGACCAATGCAGGCCAAGCTGCACGGCTTTTCCGCCCATGTGGAAGAGCGGCATCATCACCAGGCCTCGATCGCTGGCGGTGAGCCCCATCTTCGCCGTCATCAGCGCGCCCAGCGCGCGAAAGCCGCGATGGCTGTGCATGCAGCCCTTGGGCGTTCCGGTCGTGCCGCTTGTGTAGAGGATGCAGGCCAGCGCGTCGGCGGAGAACGGCGGCCACGCCGCGGACGCTGGCGCGGCGGCGATGAAGTCCTCATAGGCGGTGGCCCAGGCGGGCGCCGCGCCGATCGCGATGCAATGCCGGAGCGCTCCGACGCCGCCGCGCAGGGCCGCGACGGTCGCGCCATACTGCTCCTCGAAGAACAATACCACTGGGCTGCAGTCCCCCAGGATCACCGCGAGTTCGCCGGGCGAGAGGCGGTAGTTCAGCGGGACGATGGGAATGCCGGATATTTCCGTCGCGGCGTAAAGCTCCAGCATCTCGACGCAGTTCATCGCCAGCATCGCGACGCGCTGTTCGCGGGTGATCCCAAGCGCGGCGAGTCCGGCTGCGAGGCGATGGCCGCGGCGGTAGAGATCGGCGTGGGTCAGCGTGCGTTTCGATGAAGAGACGCCTGTCGTCCGGCCGAGGCGCCAGGCGTTGAGCCACAGCGTCTCGCCTAGCGTTCCCGTTGTCGCGCCGGGAAGCTCGTCCGAACGTCCATCTGCCGCCATCGGCTTCTTCTCGCGAGGACCGATCGCCTCAACATACCGACCGGTATTTTTCTTGCCATGCGCTTGTTCGGCGCCGCCCTATGCGGCGGTGGGAGGACGGGCGTACGGTGAAGGTCCAAGAGGTCGACCGGCTGGCCAAGGGCGATCCGCTGAGCTTGCTGCTGCCCGTGGCGCAGGCTTCGGTCGCGGAGTGCACGGCGATCTCTTCCGCCCGCCGCCTCACCGGCGGCGCCAACCAGGAGACCTGGGCGTTCGATGCGGTGACGCCGGAAGGGACGACGCCGCTGATCCTGCGCCGCGCGCGGGGCGGGGCCCTGCAACGGTCCACCGGAATCGGCCTGCAGGCGGAAGCAGTCGTGCTGCGCACCGCCCACGCGAACGGCGTGCCCACGCCGGAGGTGTTGCATGTCCTGCGGCCGGAGGACGGTCTCGGACAAGGCTTCGTCATGCGTCGGGTCGCGGGCGAGACCATTCCGCGCAAGATCCTGCGCAGCGACGCCTTCACCGCCGTGCGGCCGCGGCTCGCTCGCCTGTGCGGATCGGCGCTGGCCGCGATCCACGCCATGCCGACGCAGGGCCTGGATCGCCTGGAGAGCTTTACGCCGATCGGCAGGGTCGAGTGGCTCCACGGCCATTATCGCGCGACCAGGCAGGCGAGGCCGGTGTTCGTCTATGCGTTCGCCTGGCTGCGCGCCCACGCGCCCGACCCGCCGAAAGCCGCCGCCCTGGTGCACGGCGACTTCCGCAACGGCAATCTGATGATCGGTCCAGATGGGATCAACGCGGTGCTGGACTGGGAGAACGCCCATCTCGGCGATCCGGCGGAGGACCTGGGCTGGTTCTGCACGCCGACATGGCGCTTCGGCCATCTCGACAAGCCGGCCGGCGGCTTCGGCTCGCGCGAGGATCTCCTGGCGGGCTACGCGGCGGCCGGCGGCGCGCCGCCGTCACCGGAGCGCCTGCGCTTCTGGGAGGCCTATGGCTCGCTCTACTGGGGCGTGGTGTGCGCGCGAAGCGTGGGGGAATTCCGCAGCGGCGCCGACGCTTCGGTCGAGCGGGCGATGATCGCGCGCCGCGCATCCGAGGCCGAACTCGACCTGCTCCGCCTGATCGCGCCAAGGAACTGACCGAGATGCACGACGATCCTGGCCCCTCCGAAATCCTGGCCGCGGCGACGGCCTTCGTGCGCGGCGAGCTGTTGTCCGCGCTGCCGCCGGATCTGGCCTTCAAGACGCGGGTGCTGGCGAACGCGCTCGACCTGGTCGCGCGACAGATCGCAGGGGGCGCGCCACAAGCCCAGGACGAGGAGGCGAACGCGCTGGCCGAAAGGATCGAGCAGGGCGCGATCGCTCTGGACGATCCGGCGCTCGTCGCGCAGCTCTGGGCGACGACTCTGGCCAAGATCGCCGTCGACCAGCCGACCTACGCCTCATACCGCGCGGAAATGGACGCCGACCCTCGGCGCGTCTCGCAGGGGTAAGCCCATGGACTTCGAACTGCCGCCCGATCTGCTGGCCTATCTCGACGAGCTCGACTGCTTCATCGCCGCCGAGATCAAGCCGTTGGAGGAGCAGGACGACAACATCCGATTCTTCGACCATCGCCGCGAGTGGGCCCGAACCGACTTCGAGCGGGGAGGACTGCCGCGCCACGAGTGGGAGGCGCTGCTGCGCGAAGCGAAACGGCGCGCCGACCTGGCGGGCCACCTGCGCTTCACCCTTCCCAGGAAGTACGGCGGCCAGGAGGGATCCCAGCTCTGGATGGCGGTGATCCGCGACCGTTTCGCGGCCATGGGCCTGGGGCTTCACAACGACATTCAGAACGAGCATTCGATCGTCGGCAACTTCCCCTACGTCGCGATGCTCATGCAGTACGGCTCCCCGGAGCAGCAGGACGACCTGATCCCCGGCATGTGCGACGGCTCGCGCCGCATCTGCTTCGGTCTCAGCGAACCGAACCACGGCTCCGACGCGACCTTCATGGAGACGACCGCGGTTCGGGAGACCCGCGACGGGGTTCCCGGCTGGGTCATCAACGGGGCCAAGATGTGGACGACCGGCATCCATGTCGGCAGCCATTGCGCCACCTTCGCACGCACCAGCGGGGCCGACGGCAGCGCCAAGGGCGTCACCTGTTTTCTCGTGCCCATTCCCAATCCGGGCCTGGAGATCGGCGAGTATCTCTGGACCTTCAACATGCCCACCGACCATCCCTACGTCTATTTCAGGGATTGCTGGGTCCCGGAGGCCGCCGTGCTGGGCGAAGTCGACGACGGGCTGATGGTCGCCCAGTCCTTCGTCAACCAGAACCGCCTTCGGCAGGCAGCCGCATCACTGGGCGCGGCGCAATACTGCATCGACGAGAGCGTGAAGCATGCCCGCGGGCGCAAGCCGTTCGGCAAGCCGTTGTCCGACAACCAGGCGATCCAGTTCCCGCTCGTCGAGCTGGCGACGCAGGTGGAGATGCTTCGCCTGCTGATCTACAAGACAGGCGCGCAGATGGACACGATGACCCTGGACGAGGTCGAGCGGACCATCTCCGACAAGGTCTCGATGTGCAATTACTGGGGCAACCGCTTGTGCACGGAGGCGGCGGATCGGGCCATGCAGGTGCACGGGGCGATCGGCTATTCGCGGCACAAGCCGTTCGAGCACATCTTCCGCCATCACCGCCGCTATCGGATCACCGAAGGGTCGGAGGAGATCCAGATGCGCAAGATCGCCGCCTTCATGTTCGGCTATCGCGGGCCGCGAAAGGGCTCGTTCGACTGATCCCCCCGTGTCGGCGAAGGGGCGGGGAGAGCCTGAACGCGCTTGATGCGGCGGTGTCCCACGGACAACATGCCGACTGCGACGCGCCATCGCCGCCAATAATCAAGAGCATTCTGGAGGAACGCCGCGTTGAAGCCGCCGATGCCGCCATTGCTTAAGCCGCTGCCCGACCACGTCCCGCCAGCGCTTCTCTACGATTATCCATTCCGGCGGGGCTACATAACCTCCGAGCGCACGCCATGGGAGGTGATCGACGAGATCATCGCGAAGGCGCCGCCGATCTTCTATTCGCCGGTGGTCAACAGCCTCAGCGACGGCTGGGTGGTGAGCGACGGCGCGACCTGCCGCACGCTGCTCAGCGACGTGGAGCACTTCTCGCGCAAGACCAAATTCGAAGTCCGCGAAGCCTCGGCCAGGCGCTTCCTGCTGGTTCCCGCCACCGTCGATCCGCCCGATCACCGGCCGTTGCGCATGATGCTCAATCCGCTGTTCACCGCCGCCCGCATGGCGGCCCTGGATGACGAGATCCGAGCCGCCGCGCGTCTCTATGCGGAGGCGCTCCGGGATCGCGGCGCGTGCGAGTTCGTCAGCGAGTTCGCCTTCCAGTTTCCGATCCGCGTGTTCCTGACGATGATGGGGCTGCCGCTGGAGATGACGGCGCAGTTTCTCGAATGGGAGCGGAACCTGATCCGCGGCGCCGACATCCGCGTCGTGGGCGAGGTGATCAATCAGGTGTTGGCCTATCTGGAAGGTGAGATCGAGGAGCGGCGCCGGCGCCCGCGCGACGACCTGATCTCCCAGGGGATGGCCGCATCCTACGAAGGCCGCCGCCTCGACGAGGACGAATTGATCGGCTTTTGCTTCAACCTGTTCACCGGCGGGCTCGACACCGTGTCGGCCAGCATGAGCCACCATTTCGCACACCTCGCCCAGCGTCCCGACCAGCAGGCCTGGCTGCGAGAGGATTCGTCCCGCGCGCCGGACGCGGTAAAGGAGCTTCTGCGCGCCTTTGCGCCGATCACCCAGGTGAGGGCCTGCATCAAGCCCATCGAGGTCTTGGGCCAGATGATCCTGCCGGGCGACCGCATCGCCTTGCCGACCGCCGTCGCCAATCGCGATCCGGAACTCTACGATCAGCCGTCCGAGGTCCGGCTCGACCGCAATCCGCGGCACATGACCTTCGGCGGCGGCGAGGTCATCTGCATCGGCATGCATCTGGCGCGCCGCGAGCTGACGATCGCGCTGCAGGAATTCCTGCGGATCATTCCCGAGTTCGCCTTGGCGCCGGGCGAACCCATCGCCTACGACTTCGGCGGAGTCCCCCAGCCTGTCGAGGTCCCGCTCGTCTGGGCCGCCTAGAGCGCGTCAGGGGAGAGCAGCGGTCAGGCGACACCCGATCGCAAGGTGTTCTCGGCCGCCGCCCACGGATCGGCCTTGGCGCCGCGGATCAGGCGTCCCGGCAACCGCCCGGTGGGCTCGCCCCCGCGATAGGTAATTTCGCCCGACACGATCGTGGCTTCATAGCCGTCCGCCCCCTGGTAGAGGCGGCGGGCGCTGGACGGCAGATCGTAGCGCACTTCCGGTCGGCGCAGTTTCAGCCGCGGGAAATCGATCACGTTCACGTCGGCCTTGTAGCCGCGGCTCAGAAGGCCACGATCGAAGAGGCCGACCGACTCCGCAGGCGTGCGCGTCAGTTCGCGCACCACCCGCGCCAGCTCGATGCGGTCGCCGTCGCGGTCGCGCACCCAATGCGACAGCGTGAAGGTCGGATAGCTCGCGTCGCAGATCATGCCGTAATGGGCGCCGCCGTCGCCCAGGGCGATCACCGTGTCGGGATGGCGCATCATCTCCAGCGACGAATTCAGGTTGCCATCGTCGAAGTTCACCACGGGCAGGTAGAGGATGGCGCGCCCCTCGTCGCCCAGCATGTCGTCATAGGCGAGTTCGGACGGCGTCACGCCCAGTCTGGACGCGCGCTCGCCGATCCGCTCGCTGAGCGGCGGCTCGTAGGTGAACGCCTCGCCGACGACGAACATCTTGTCGACGAGGTTCGTCATCCAGATGAGGTGCGGGTTGCTGTGTTCGGACGGCTCGGCGAGGATTCTCGCCCGGCGCGCCGGGTCGCGCAGGGCGGCCACCCGCTCGGCGAGCGGCAGGTGCTCGATCTCGCGGTAGCTTCTGCGGAAGGAGAACGGGTTGAAGGACAGGTCGAGGCCGAAATGCAGGCCGACCGGCCGCGGCGCCACCTGACCGGTTATCTTCACGCCGCCGGCGTTGGCCTCTTCGATCAGGCGCAAGAGCTTGCGCCAGGCTTGCGGGCCTTGGGATTCGATCTGCAGGAGCGTGAAGGAGAGCGGCCGGCCCGACGCGGCCGCGAACCGTCGCATGATGTCGAAGTCCGAGGTGTCGCCGACGGCGAGGCCGGGAAAATCGGAGATGTACTCGATGACGCCGGTCCCGGCTTCGCGCAGCCCGCGGGCGAGCGCCAGCAGCTCCGCCTCGCCGCCCGTCTCCGTCGGCGCGAGTTGGCCGTCGACCGCGCGGTGTGAAAGCGTGCGCGACGTGGTTACGCCGAGCGCGCCGGCCTGCATCGCCTGCTTCACGATCTCGGTCATCTGCTGCAGGTCGTGCAGCCGCGGCGGTTCCCGATCGGCGCCGCGCTGGCCCATGACGTAGACGCGCAAAGGCGCGTGCGGCAGTTGCGCCGCGAAATCGATGTCGCACCGGCGCTTGTCCAGCACGTCGAGATAGTCCGGGAACGTCTCCCAGTTCCATTCGAGGCCGTCGGCCATCACCGGCTCCGGGATGTCCTCGACGCCGGCCATCACCTTGATCAGCAGCTCGCGCTGGTCCGGCTTGCAGGGCGCGAAACCCACGGCGCAATTGCCCATCACCACGGTGGTGACGCCGTGGATCGAGGACGGCGTCAGCCGGTCATCCCATAGAACCTGCCCGTCGTAGTGGGTATGCACATCGACGAAGCCCGGCGTCACCAGCTTGCCGCGCGCGTCGATCTCCTCGCGGCCCGCGCCGTCGACCGTGCCGACGATCGTGATCCTGTCGTTGTCGATCGCGACGTCGCCGGCGTAAGGCTCGCCGCCGCGGCCGTCGACGATCGTACCGCCGCGGACCACCAGATCATGCAACATGGAAACCTCCCAATCGGTCGGTCGGGGCAGCCGAAACATCGGCGTGCGGCCCGGCTCTTTCCAACATGTTGCGCAGCTAAAGCCCCCGCGGCAAGCGCGCTGCTCCTTGAGGTGAGCCGTCCTGTTTCCCGCCGATCGCACAGGCGCCCACCCGACCTGCCTCTACCCGGATCGACGACGTCGCCGGCGCGATGGCCGACCTGACCCCGGCGGAGCGGGAGAAGGTGCTCAGCGGCAATGCGGCCAAGGTGTACAATATTGCGCTGAACTGACGGCTCGATACAGATGGGAACGAGGCCGGCGCAAGGCCCTGCCGCGGAAGCCTAGGAGGGAGAAATACATGTACGACCTTGTCATCCGCAACGGCCTGGTGATCGACGGAAGCGGGGCTCCGGGAAAGGTCGCTGACGTGGCGATCCTGGACGGCCGCATCGCGGCCATCGGCGTGGTGGAAGGCGCGGCCCGGCGGGAGATCGACGCCTCGGGCCTGGCGGTGGCGCCAGGCTTCGTGGACGTCCACACCCATTACGACGCCCAGGTGTTCTGGGATCCGGCGCTGTCGCCCTCCTGCTTCCACGGCGTCACCACCGTGGTGGCCGGCAACTGCGGCTTCAGCATCGCCCCGCTCACGCCGGAAAGCTCGCCCTACCTGCTGCGCATGCTGGCGCGAGTGGAGGGCATGCCGGTCGACTCGCTCACTGAGGGCGTGCCGTGGAACTGGCGCAGCTTCGGCGACTTCCTCGACCGTCTCGAGGGCAAGGTCGGGCTGAACATCGGCTTCATGGCCGGCCACAGCGCCATCCGGTGCGCGGTGATGGGCGAGCGGGCGGTCGGCGAGCCGGCCCGGCCGGAAGAGCTCGAGGCGATGCGGCAGATGCTCGACCGCTGCCTGTCCGAAGGCGCGCTCGGCTTCTCCTCGACGAACTCGATCAGCCACAATGACGCCGAGGGGCAACCCGTGCCGTCTCGTCACGCCACGCGCGAAGAGTTCGTCGCGCTCGCCGCCGTCTGCGGCCGCCATGAGGGCACTTCGCTGGAGATCATTCCCGGCATCTCGCCCGAGCAGGCCGAGCAGCGCTCCCTGATGATCGAGATGTCGGCGGCGGCGAAGCGCACGGTGAACTGGAACGTGCTGTCCGTCGGCGACAATCCGGCGGTGGTGGACGCCAAGCTGAAGATCAGCGACGAGGCCCGCGCCGCCGGCGGCGAGATCATCGCGCTGACGACCGCCGCGCCGATGAACCTGATCATCAATCTGCAGAGCGGCTTCATCTTCGACATGTTCGAAACCTGGGATGAACTGTTCAGGCTTCCGATCGAAGAGCGCATCGCGCGTCTTTCGAACCCAGAGATTCGCCGCGAACTCGACCGGTTGGCGCGCAAGTCGCCCCAGCTGGCCCATATCACCCGCTGGGGCGATCTGACGATCTCCACGTCGCTGGACGCCAAGCTGGTCGGCCGGACCGTCGGCGAAGTCGCCGCCGAGCGCGGTGTCGAGCCATTCGACGCCTTGCTCGACATCGCCATCGCCGACGACCTGAAGACCGGTTTCCTGGCTGCCGGCTCGGGCTCCAGCGACGAGGCCTGGCGACGGCGGGGCGAAGTCTGGAAGGATCCGCGCACCGTCATCGGCGCATCGGACGCCGGCGCGCACCTGGACATGATCGACACCTTCGCCTTCTCGAGCATGGTGCTCTCCGAGGGTGTGCGCGAGCGCAAGCTGCTCAGCCTGGAGCAGGCGGTTCACCAGCTCACCCAGGTCCCGGCGGAACTGCTCGGCCTGCGCGAGCGCGGCCTACTGCGGCCGGGCTGGCGGGCCGACGTGGTGGTCTTCGACCCCGCGACCGTGGCGGCCGGGCCGATCTATATGCGCGAAGACCTGCCGGGCGACCAGATGCGGCTCTACGCCGACGCGATCGGCGTGGAGCACGTGGTGGTCAACGGCCAGCAGATCGTGGAACACGGCCAGCACACCGGGCGGCTGCCCGGCCAGGTGCTGCGGTCCGGGCGCGACACCGCCACCCGCCCGATGCCCGCGCGCGCCGCCTGACGCACGCCGACCCTGCGAAAAATAGGCCGATCCGCAGATGCTCTAACGGACCGGCTACAGTTGGGGACGCCACGTAATCGTGGGTCACTGGTCAAGCGGCGAAATCGAGCGGCTTGACCTTCCAGAGAAGCTCGGCCGGTGGGGCTGGATTAGCGGTCCCTCCCCACCGGTCAGCTCTCAGGAACCGAAGGTGTAGCGCAGCGACACGCCATAGCTGCGCGGCGGCGCGTGGATGAACGACTGGACGCCGTTGGTGTCCGGCGAACTCGCCGACGTCCCGAAGTTGTAGTCGGCGTTCGTCAGGTTCTTCACGTAGAACGCCACGTCGACGCCCTTACCCTGGATATCGGCCAGTTCGACGCGCAGGTCCGCGGTCGTATAACCCTCCACGGTGGCTGTGCCGAGGCGGAAAGAGTCCGAGTACTTGACGTCCAGGTTCGCGCTCAAGTTCCCGCCCAGGATCTGGTCGGGGTAGTTGATCGTAACGTTGCCGTTGCCGGTGTACTTCGGTTGCTGCGCCAGGACGATCGTGGTCGCCGGGCGAACGTTGCCCGCCTTCAGCAGATTCAGCAGGTTCTGGTCGATCGTGACGTCGTTGACCTTGTAGTCGACGTAAGCCATGCCGGCCCCGAGCGTCAGCCATTGGGCCGGCGTCACCGTCGTACCGAGTTCGAAGCCGCGGATGGTCAGGTCGCCGACGTTGCCCACCGTGGTCGCTGCAGCGTGGCGGATGGTGACGCCGGGCGTGCCGACGGGATAGGCGACCTGGGTTGTGTTGGTGGTGCAGTTGGCGGCCCGGCCCACAGAGCCGATCGCTTCCGGCACGCACACGCCGCCGCCAAGGCCGGAGGAGCCGACGCCGAACTGGTTGCCCTTGTCCTTGCCGGTGAATACGGCGATGTCGAAGGTGCCGCGGGCGTCGCCCGCGTTCCAGCGCAGCTTGGTCCCCACTTCCCAGTCGGTGAGGGTTTCCGGCACGAAGGTCTGGACCGACGCGAGATACGGGTCGAACAGCGGCGTGTTGTAATTGCCGGCGCGATAGCCGCGACGGTGCGCGACATAGACCATGGCGTCGGGCGTGACCTGCCAGTTGGCGCCGAAGGTGTAGGTCAGCTTCTTGAAGTCGGCCCGGGGCAGGATCTGTGTCGAGGCGGCCGTCGCGCCGACCACCTGGGCGGCGGTGAGCGAGCCGGACATGCACTGGTCTTCAGTGATGTAGTTGGTGTGCCGGCTGGTGTAGAGCGTTCGGCCGAACGGCGAGTAGGTGGCGCTGGCGGCGCAGCCCTTCACCGAATCCCAGGTCTGGCGCAGGCCGGCGGTGACCGACAGCCCCTTCACGAAGTCGTCCAGCGAATAGTCGACCTGGCCGTAGAGCGCCTCGCTTCGGTTGGTGAGGTATCCCGCCACCTGGGTGTGCGACAGGCCCATGAAGGCGTTGACCTCCAGGCCCTGGTTGCCGCCGACGCCACGGGGCTGTTCCTTGTAGTAGAAGCCCCCCAGCGTGTACTTCAGCTTGTCGTCGAAGAATGAGCCCGAGAGCTGCAGTTCGTCGGTGTATTCTTCGAGGCCCACCTGCGTGCTGGTGTCCACGATATCGAGCGCCGTGCCCTCGTTGTCTCCGAGGTTGTAGGTGTCGACATAGCGGTAGCCGAAGATGTTCTTCAGCGTATGGTTGTCGTTGATGTTGATCGTTGTGGTGTTGCTGATGCCCTTGACGATCATGACGGAGTTACGCGGGTCGTAGTTCGCGTATTGGACGCGGTCACTGGCGGCGCCGGCCTGTTGCGCGAGCCGGTAGTCGCAGTTCACCGCCGTTCCGCACTGGGCGAGAGCGAGCATGTTGCTGGCGAAAATCGGCCCCAGGGTCGGACCGAAGATTGCGTTCGCCGCCCCCGCGATCTGCGCCGGGGACCGCAGGTAGATCGCCGGCGGCGACCCGCCAAAGCCGTTCGGGAAAAAGCTGTCGAACAGCTGGTTGTTGGCGCCGCGGACCTTGGTGTAGTCCGCGACGGTCACGTTCTTGATCCAGTCGGTCGGCGCGAACCGGACTGAAGCGCGATACGAGCGCGCGTCGTATTCGTCCAAGTCGTGCTTAATCGGGAATTCATGACCCGGCGTTGCGCGCAGGGTGACCGGATCGATCGTATAAGGCGTGAAGCCGACGACCTTGGTGTAGCCGCCGCCCGTGGACATCTGGGTGGCGAAGCGGACGGCGAGCTTGTCCTCCCAGATGGGCAGGTTGATCGCGCCCTCGAACTGCTTGTAGGTGAAGCTGGCGACATCCACCTTGGCGTAGCCGCTGAAGGTGTCGGTCGGCGCCTTCGTATAGGTGAGCACCGCGCCGCCGATCGAGTTGCGGCCGAACAGCGTGCCCTGCGGACCCTTCAGGACCTGGATGTTGTCCATGTCGTAGGTCGGGATCAGCGAGCCCTGCGTCGAGAGCGGCACTTCGTTGAAATAGGTGATGACGCCGGCGTTGATGTTGCCGGTCACGCCACGCGTCTGGCCGCGGATGGTGATAAACGGATTGAGCTTGCTGCCGCCGCCGGAGATGTTCAGCCCGGGCGTGATCTTCACGAGATCGGCGACGTTGTTGACGCCCTTTTTCTCCAGGGTCGCGCCGGAAAAGGCGCTGATCGAGATCGGCACCTTGGAGACGTCTTCCGCGCGCCGGCGGGCGGTCACGACGACCTCGCCCATGGTGGCCGATCCGGCCGGTTCGGCGGCGGGGCTGGGCGCGGCGGTCTGAGCGTGGGCCATGCCCGCGGTCGCGGACAGGCAGGCGCCGACGAGAAGCAGCAGCTTCCGCGAGGAAGCCTGTTCCCCCGAAGTCTTCGTTTTCATGTAATTATATATCTCCCCTAAGGATCATAGTCGATTATGAAGTGCGGACGCACTTCGGGCGGCATGAGGGGACTTCTATTGGTCCCTAGATAGATTTCTCGGCTCAGGTGGTCTTGTGGACGATTGTCGGCGCCGCCGCGTCAAGCGTGTGGTTCGACCGTCATTGCTCTAAGGCCCGCTCTTTCCCCGATTATCTTTTTTTTGGGTGGCGTCGACCTGAACGGTGGCACGAAGCGACCATGCGCCCGCCCTAACGGCTGAATCAACCGGCCAAACGTCACCCGGCCGGGACATTTGTTAGATTGGGCTCAGCTGTCGATTGAATATTGCTCAGCAGCCATCTCGCCTCGCTCATGTCACTTGTCGGTCGAGACCTCGCCCTGCGAGGGCGTCAGCGCATCGACGATCCGATGGCGCAGCCATCGCAGGCCTTCGTCCCGGTCCCGCTTGATCGTCCAGAGGAGCCGCACGGGCGTCGAATTCGGCTGGTATGGCGGGGGCAACAGTCGTATCGCGGCGCCGCCATACGTCTCGGCGATGCGGCGAGGACAAAGCGCGATCATGTCAGTGCGCTTGATAATCTCCAGCGCGGAGACCGTGTCGGGAACGATCATGCAGATCTGACGCGTCAGCCCGTGGACCGCCAGGACGCTCGCGAGCTCGAATTGCTTGAGCGTCTGTTGCGACGCGCCGTTCCGGTGGGAATCCGTCGCGCGGATGTCGACGTGGCGCAGTTCCGCCAGGTCGGCGAGCGACAGCGGACCCGCGGCGCGTGGGTGGTCGGCGCGGATCGCCACCACGACCTCTTCATGCCGCAGCAAGCAGCTCTCGAAGCCAGGCAGGGTTCGGTCGACGGTGGCGATGGCGAGGTCGAGGCGCTCGGCCTCGAGTTCTTCTTCGAAGCCGTCGTGGATCTGGCGCAGGTCGAAGCTAACGCCCGACCCGTCGCGCTCCAGTTCCGCGGCGAGCACGGGGCCGAGCGTGATGCACAGCGACCGCAGGCAGCCGATGCGGAAGAGCCGATTGCTGTTGTGCGGATCGAATCTGCTCCAGTCGAAGGCATGGTGGAGGATGCCGAGAGCCTCGCGGATCGGCGCGATCAGCGCGATGGTGCGCTCCGTCGGCTCCATGCCCCCGGGCGTGCGCCGGAAAAGCTCGTCGCCCAGCATGTCGCGCAACTTGTGCAAGTGGTGACTGACCGCCGAGGGCGTGAGATGCAGCCGCGCCGCAGCGGCCGTGACGCTACGCTCTTGGTAGAGCGCGTCCATCGTCCGCAATTGGTGTAACTGCAGTCCGCCCATCCGATCTGCGGGGGCTGTCGGCCATGAGGCGGATGTGAGCGTCATGCGACGGACTTTGAGAAAATTGCAAGCGACGGGCAAGGCTCATGACCATGTCTCAATCGGTCATGGCCTCGCCGCCGACCGGAGATGGATTTCTCCAGCGTCGAGCCGCGGCGTCGCGGCCGCCGCCTGACCGCGTGGGTGGACGGCCGGCCTGGAACCGCTGCGCGCGCAGCGTGACCGCCGCGTCAATGTGCCCTCGTGACGGCGCGCGGCTGGCCCCCGGCGGTCCCGTATGCGGCCGTCGGCGCATGCTCGGCGGCGCCCAGGCGCTCTTCGATGATCCGCCTCGCCGCGGGCAGCCCGAGCATGAACAGGAACCCGGCCAGCAGCACGGTGACCACGTAGACGACCGCCAGCGACAGGCGCACGGCCTGCGGATCCTTGAAGACGAAGTCGGTCAGGAAGCCCACCAGGGGCGGCCCGATGCACATGCCCATGACATTGAACACCAGGAGGAAGATGGCGGACGTGCGCCCCCGATAGGCGCTGGGCGTCGCCAGGTGCAGGTGACCCACCGCCGGCCCGGTGAAGGGCTGCAGGAAGTGCACGATCCCGTAGCCGAGCACCGCGAGCGAGACCGAGGTCGAGAGCCCGAAGGCCACCAGAGCCACCGCCGCCGAGATCAAGGCCGCCCAGACGAAATACCGGAGATGCGCGTCGGTGCGCCCGCGCGCGTACCAGCGGTCGACGGCCCAGCCGCTGATGACGAAGCCCGGAACGCCGGTGAACATCGCGACGAGGCCCATGATGAACCCGGCCTGGACGTAGGTAAGGCCGTAGTTGCGGATCAGGACCGTCGGGAACCAGGCTGCGGCAGCGTAGGAGACGACGGCGATCAGGCCGTAGCCGAAGAAATGACAGCCGTAGTAGCGCTTGTGCGACAGCAAGTATTTGCCGAAGCCCGCGGCGGCCCGCCCGGTCACAGGCGCAATGTCCTTGCGCTTCGGCTCGGGGATCAGGAAGACCAGGAAGGCCAACAGGAGCCCGGGTGCGCCGGTCATCATGAATACGGCCTGCCAGGGTGCGACGGAGCCGAGACCCGGGATGACGATCTCGCCCATGCTCTCCAACTTGCTGATCAGGGCGCCGCTGGCCATGTAGGCGCTGGCCGAGCCGATCGCCGAGCCGGTCGCGAAGATCCCTAGCGCCATCGCCAGGCGACGCACCGGGAACAGATCGCCGATGACCGAATAGGCCGAGGGGGAGAGGCTCGCTTCCCCGACGCCGACGCCGAAGCGCGCCAGGAAGAGCGGCAGGAAGCCGTTGGCCAGTCCGCAGGTTGCGGCCGAAATCGACCACAGGGTCATGCCGAGATAGATGATGATGCGACGCGAATAGCGGTCCACCAGCCATCCGACCGGTATGGCGAAGATCGCATAGAACAGGCCGAAGGCGACGCCTTGCAGCAGTCCCATGCTGAAGTCGCTGAGCCCGAGATCCTTCTTGATCGGCTCGACGAGCAGATAGATGACCTGCCGATCGAGGTAGGAGACGATAGAGATCAGCACCAGGATGCCGAGGCTTGTCCAGGCGACCAGGCTGACTTTTTCAGGATTTCGATCCACGCGTCTCCCCCGTCTCTTTTCTGTATTCGTTAGGCTGGATGCCTGGGTCTGAGCGAGGGCGCGCACGCCCAGACGCCCCACTTTCCGCGCCCGGCGGCTGTGAAGAAGCTCAGCAGCATCCTCATCGTGGTTGGTGTTGGGAAATTCCACAACCCTCTCGCTGTGCTAGCCACGCCAAGGGCGTCGGGCGCCGCATCGGCCCTCCTGATCGGCGGCCTTTGCTACTGGCGCGCAGCGGCGTTTCACCAGCGGGATATCGAGGCGCGCCGGAAGCTCGACACGGCGGCGGCCGGCTAGCCGCCGAAGGCGTACTTCAGGGCAACGCCGTAGGTGAGATCTTGCTCTTGGGCGGGCGCTGACATCCGGCGCCGGCGGTGATGGAGGTTGGCCAGCATGTGGATGATGGATGGGGGTTGCGCGGGTGGCGCCGCCGCCTGCGTTTGCGACAGTCGGTAGGGCGCGTGGGCAGGCGGGGCATGGTTTCGCCGCTCCGGCCCGGGCAGTCAGGAGGCGACGGTGGCGATTCCCCTCGAAGTGTTTCCGACGGGCTGGTTCCAGATCGGCTGGAGCGCGGAGATCGCGCCCGGCGCGGTGACGCCGCTCAGGTATTTCGGCGAGGACCTCGTCGCGTTCCGCTCGACCGACGGGCGCCTCGCGGTTCTCGACGCCCATTGCCCCCACCTGGGAGCCCACCTGGGCCACGGCGGAAAGGTCAGCGGCGATTGCGTCCGCTGCCCGTACCACGGCTGGGAGTGGGATCTCGAGGGCGTGAACACGCGCATTCCCTATCAGGAGCAGCCGGTCAACAAGCGTCTGCGCAAGTGGGCGACGATCGAACGCCACGGCATGATCTTCGGCTGGTTCGAGCCGACGGGCGGCGAGCCGCGCTGGCCGCTGCCGAACTTGTTCGCCGACTTCGAGGGCATGGAGGCGCCTGAGAGCGACTTCTATCCCTGCTATCCGGACGCGGTGGTGAACAAACCGGGCGAGCCGTTCGCCGTGCAGTTGATGATGGAGAACTCCGCCGACTGCACCCATTTCAAGTACGCGCATGGTACGCCGGAGACCCCTGAGCTGCTGAACTTCGGGGAGAAGGGCGCCTGGTGGTGCGGCGAGATCGGCTTCCGTTCGCCGCGCACCAAGGAGATCGCGCTGCGGCTCTATTCGGTGCGGCCCAACGTCGGGCTGGTCTTCACCTATTACAACGGCCGCTCGCCCTACCGGTTGATCCTGGCCGGAACGCCGGTGGACCAGGGCGTCAGCCACGTGCGGGTCAGCTACTTCCTGCCGCGGGCGCCCGGCAGCCGCGACGTGATGCCGGAGGACCTGCGGGAGTTCGCCCGCGGCGCCGACGAGCTCTACGAGCAGGATGCGCGCCTGTGGCGCCACCAGCGCTTCGAGCAGCGCCCGGTGTTCGCCGCCCAGGACGTCGCCGGCTACAGCTCCTTCCGTCGCTGGTCGGAGCAGTTCTACGTGAAGGCGTGAGGTTCCGGCCGCGCGGTCAGCGCGTGTGCCCCGCTCCGCCGTTCACTGAGATGATCTGACCGGTGATGAACCGGGCGGCGTCGGAGGCCAGGAAGGCCAGCACCGGGGCCAGGTCCGTCTCGGGATTCCCCAGCTTGCCGCCCAGGGGAATGACGGCCCGCATCTTGGCGTCGTGGGCGGCGAGCGCCTCGGGGCTCATCCGGGCGCGATGCCCGTCGTACATGGGCGTCCACATCGCCGGCGCCAGGGTGTTCACGCGAATGCCGTACTTGCCCCACTCATGCGACAGGGTGCGCGAATAGGAGGTGACCGCCCCCTTGGACGCCGAATAATGCGCGCCGTTCGGATAGGGACCCAGTGCGGCGTCCGAGCCGACATTGATGATCGCGCCGCCGTGCTCCTTCAGGTGCGGAAAAGCCGCCTGGCACATGTTGGCGAGGCCGAACACGTTCACCCCGAACAGCCGGCTCCAGTCCTCACCGGGGATGGTCTCCGCCGGCGAGCCGAGCTCGATGCCGGCGATGTTGAACAGCACGTCCAGGCCGCCGAGCGTCTCGACAGCCTGGGCCAGGCCCGAGCGGACCTGTTCGGGGTCCGAAACATCCACCTGCCTGAACCAGGCCTTGCCCGGTCCGCCGTTGTTCGCCTGGGCGACGACGTCTTCGCCAGACGGGAGTCTGTCGAACGCCACCACCTGGGCGCCTTCACGGACGAAGTGGACGAGCGCGGCCGCGCCTATGCCTTGCGCGCTTCCCGTGACGACGATCCGCTTCCCTTCGATGGAGATGGGCATTTCCTGGTCCCTTGTCGCTTTCTTGAGGGCGCATTTGTTGGCTAGCGGCGGGACCATTCAAGCGAACAATAACCCGCCTCCGCGGTCTCGATCGCGGCGCGGCGTGCCGACGGGGGCTGTCTTTAGGCCTTCCGCGCCGCTCAGGTCTTGTCCGCCGCCGGCGTATGGCCGGGACGGCACTTCAGGAGCTCTTCGCGCGTGGTGTTGAGGAGTTCCTCGGCCAGCGCCTTGTCATTGCCGCACTGGGCCGCCAGCGACGTGGCCCCGACGAGCGCGGCGAAGGTGACGATGGCGTGGCGCCGATCGGAGCCTGACTCCTTGGCGATCTTGTCGATCAAGCCGTTCACGCGAGCGACGTACCCCGCCTGGATGGTGTCCTGCCGCCGCGCGACGTCCGCGCCAAGGATGGCGGCCGGGCAGGCCGGGTTGTTCTCGGAGGCGAGATCGCCCGAAAGATACTTCTTCAGGAATTGCTTCCAGACCTGTTCGTCGCCAAGCTTGCGCGCAAGCCGCTCCCACTGGTCGACGGTTTCGTCGAGCGCGGCCATGCAGGCCTCGGAAACCAGCGCCTCCTTGCTCTGGAAGTGGCCGTAGAATCCGCCGTGCGTCAGGCCGCACTCGCGCATGATCTCGTCGACGCCCACGCGGTCGACGCCCTTCTCCAGGAAGAGCCGGGCCGCGGTCTCCACGATGCGGCGACGCGTTTCCTCCTTGCGGGCCACCATCGGGTTCACGAGCGCTTCCTCACAGCTTTTTTCGTGTCTTAGCACCTTCATCGAACGCTCCAACTGCAGAAGCCGGTGTGCGCTGCAGCAAAAAAGTTTAGCTTGGGGGCCCAACCCACCTTGATCACGGCCCGGCAAGCGCCACATGACGATCGTCATGCCGGATGACGTGCGTCATGCGATATGACGATCGTCATATAGGTAAGTGCGGGGATTTCGCTATGATCAGCGTGTTTCGACAGCCGGCTCCGGCGGTAGCCATGGCGCTTCTGCTCGGCGCGGTCACGCTTGAAGGCTGCAGCAAGGCCGAGGCGCAGGGGCCTGCGTCGGCGCCTCCGGCGGTCACGGTCGCCAAGCCGCTGGTCCGGATGGAGGCCGACTGGTCCGAACAGTCCGGCCGCTTCGTCGCGGTCGAGACCGTCGACGTCCGGCCGCGCGTCTCCGGCTATCTGAGCTCGGTGCACTTCAAGGACGGTCAATATGTCCAGAAGGGGCAGCTGCTGTTCACCATCGACCCGCTGCCGTTCGAGGCGCGGGCGGCCCGGGCCCGCGCCGAACTTGCTCAGGCCGAAGCGCGGCTGGACCGCGCCCGCAGCGAACTCGCCCGCGCCGAGACCTTGCGGGCCGCCGCGGCCATCTCCACCGAGGAGTACGACAGCCGCAAGGAGGCCCAGGCCCAGGCGGTCGCCGCCCGTGCGGCGGCCCAGGCCGCCCTGCGCAGCGAAGCGCTCGATCTCGGCTACACCCGCGTGGTCGCGCCGATCGCGGGACGCATCTCCGACCGGCGGGTGGATCCGGGCAACCTGGTCGCCAACGGCGAGACGGTGCTGACCCAGATCGTTTCGGTCGATCCGATCCACTTCGAGTTCTCCGCGCCTGACGGCGCCATTCCGGCTGAAGCGCGCAGCGGCGAGCCGCAGCAGGCCCTGCTCAAGCTCGCGGGCGAGGACCAGTTCAGCCATCCTGGCCGGCTGGATTTCCTCGACAACCGGGTGGATGCGGGCACCGGCGCGATCCGTGGCCGGGTGGTGCTGGACAACGCGGACGGCCGCTTCACGCCTGGCCAGTTCGGCCGGGTGCGCATCTTCTTCGGCGCGCCCAAGCCGACGCTGCTGGTGCCGGAAACGGCCATCGGCTCGGACCAGTCGCGCAAGTTCGTGCTGGTCGTGAACGCCGCAGGCGACGTCGAGTACCGCCAGGTGCAGCTGGGTCCGGCCGTCCGCGGCTTGCGGATCGTCAAGGCGGGCCTGAAGCCCGACGAGCGCCTGGTGATCCACGGGCTGCAGCTCGCCCGGCCGGGACAGAAGGTGCGCCCGGCGCCCGGCCAGATCGCCGACGTCCAGGCCGCATCGATCGCTCAGGCCGCCGCACCGCTAGGCTGAGACCTCCAGCCCGCTCCAGATTTCGACGAAGGGGGAGGCGATGAGCCTGCCGCGCTATTTCATCGACCGGCCGGTGTTCGCCGCCGTCATGTCGGTCATCATCACTCTGCTCGGCCTCATGGCCCTGGGGCGTCTGCCGATCTCCGAATACCCTGAGGTCGCGCCGCCGACGGTTTCGATCACCGCCACCTATCCCGGCGCGAGCGCCGAGACGCTGGCCGAGACCGTGGCCGCACCGATCGAGCAGGCGGTGAACGGCGTCGAGGGCATGATGTACGTCACCTCCCAGGCGACCGCCGACGGCCAGCTGACGATCAACGCCTACTTCAAGCTGGGCACCGACCTCGATAAGGCGCAGGTGCTGGTGCAGAACCGCGTCGCGACCGCCGAGCCCAGGCTGCCGGAGGATGTGCGCCGCCTGGGCGTCGTCGTCGACAAGAGCTCGCCCACCTTCCTGATGGTCGTGCACCTGCTGTCGCCCGACGGCCGCTACGACCCGCTCTATGTCTCCAACTACGCCAGCCTGAAGGTGCGCGACCAGCTGGCGCGCATCCCGGGCGTCGCCAACGCGCAGCTGTTCGGCGGCCGCGACTACTCGATGCGGATCTGGCTGGATCCGGAGAAGATCGCCGCCCTGAACCTGTCGCCCAGCGACATCCTGGCCGGGCTGCGCCGCCAGAGCGTGCAGGTCGCGGCCGGCTCGCTCGGCGCCGAGCCGCAGCCGAGCGGCTCGGCCTACGAGGTGACGGTCGAGGCGCCCGGCCGGCTGGTCGATCCCGACCAGTTCGCGCAGGTGGTCGTCGCCCGCGGCCCGGACGGCGCCCTGGTGCGGGTGCGCGACATCGGCCGCGTCGAGCTGGGCGCCCAGACCTATCAGGTCGACGCCTCGCTCGACGGTCAGAAGGCCGTGGCGATCGGCATCTTCCAGCGACCCGGGTCGAACGCGCTGCAGACCGCCGACCAGGTCAAGGCCGAGATGGCCAAGCTCTCGAAGAGCTTCCCGGACGGGCTGAAGTACGACGTCGTCTACGACACCACCCGCTTCGTGAACGCCTCGATCGACAAGGTGGAGCACACCCTCTTCGAGGCGGTGATCCTCGTCGTGCTGGTGGTGTTCCTGTTCCTACAGAGCTGGCGGGCGGCGATCATCCCGGTGCTGGCCATCCCAGTCTCGATCCTCGGCAGCTTCGGCTTCCTGGCGGTCACCGGCGGCTCGATCAACACCCTGTCTCTGTTCGGCCTGATCCTGGCCATCGGCATCGTCGTCGACGACGCGATCGTGGTGGTTGAGAACGTCGAGCGGAACATCGCCCGCGGCCTGTCGCCGAAGGAGGCGGCGCGCGTCTCCATGGACGAGGTCGGCGGGGCGCTCATCGCCATCGCCCTGGTGCTGACCGCGGTCTTCCTGCCGACCGCCTTCATGGGCGGCGTGGCGGGCCAGTTCTTCCGCCAGTTCGCCCTGACCATCGCCAGCGCGACCCTGATCTCCTGCTTCGTCTCGCTAACGCTCTCGCCGGCGCTCTGCGCCATTCTCCTGAAGCCGCACGCGGCGCACGGTCGCGGTCCGCTCGACCGCTTCTTCGGCGCGTTCAACAAGGGCTTCGAGCGGCTGGGCGAGCGTTACGGCCAGCTCACGGCGCGCACGGTGCGGATGGTGGGGATCGTGGGCGTGATCTACGCGGGCCTGCTGGTCCTGACCGGCGGGGCGTTCATGGCGACGCCGAAGGGCTTCATCCCGCAGATGGACCGCGGCTACGGCGTGGTGGTGGCGCAGCTGCCGGAAGGCGCCTCGCTGCAGCGCACCCGCGCGGTCGTCGCCGACGCCGTGAAGCGGATCCACACCGTGCCTGGCGTGACGCACGACGTCACCTTCGTCGGCTTCTCGGCGGCGACGGGCGGCCAGGCGACCAACATCGCCACCATGTTCGTGACCTACGAGGACGCCGAGGCGCGCGCCCGCAACGGCCGCACGGAGGCGAAGGTCCAGAATGACATCCGCAAGGCGCTCAGCCCGATCCAGGATGCCATCACCGTCGTCATCAGCCCGCCGATGATCATGGGCCTGGGCTCCAGCGGCGGGGCGAAGATGATGATCGAGGACCAGAGCGGCAAAGGTTATGCGGCGCTCGCCGACGCCACCCAGGCGGTGATCGGGGAGATGATGAAGGACAAGCACATCGGCTTCGCCTTCACCCCCTACGAAGCGCGCACGCCGAGGCTGAAGGTCGACGTCGACCGCGACAAGGCCGAGGCCGCCGGAACGCCCGTCTCCGAGATCAACGACGCCCTGCAGGTCTATCTTGGCTCGGCCTACGTGAACGACTTCAACTACCTCGGCCGGACCTATCGCGTCACGGCCCAGGCGGACGGTGATTTCCGGCGCACGCCGGACGACCTGAACCGGCTCTGGGCGCGCAACCTGGCCGGCAAGATGACGCCGCTGGGGAGCGTCGTGACCGCCCATGACGCGACCGGGCCTGGGCGCGTGCCGCGGCACAACCTCTATCCCGCGGCCGACCTGAGCGCGGCGGCCGCGCCTGGCGCCTCCTCCGGTCAGCTGATGGCCGCCATGGAGAAGGCCGCGCAGAAGGCCCTGCCGCCCGGCTTCGGCTACGAATGGACCGAGCTCGCCTATCTGCAGAAGACCGAGGCGAGCGGCGCGCTCGGCGTCTTTTTGCTGGCCGGCCTGTTCGTCTTCCTGGTGCTCGCCGCCCAGTACGAGAGCGTGACCTTGCCGGTGGCGGTGATGTTGGTGGTGCCGTTGTCGGCGCTGAGCGCCCTCATCGGCCTCCTGCTCCGCGGCTTGGAGATCAACATCCTGACCCAGGTCGCCCTGATCGTCCTGGTCGGGCTCGCGGCGAAGAACGCCATCCTGATCGTCGAGTTCGCCAAGCAGCTGGAGGACGAGGAGTCGCTGACCCCGCAGGCGGCCGCCATCAAGGCCGCGCAGCTCAGGCTGCGGCCGATCCTGATGACCTCGCTCGCCTTCATTCTCGGCGTCTCGCCGCTCGTGTTCTCCACCGGCGCCGGCTTCGAGCAACGGGTGGCGATCGGCACGGCGGTGTTCGCCGGCATGATCGGGGTCACCATCATGGGCCTGGTCCTGACGCCCGCCTTCTATGTCGCCGTACGCACCGCGTCCCAGCGGCTGCCGCAGCTCCGTCTGCGGCGTCCGCGGATCGCGCCGGCCGAGTGAGGAGCCTTCCGCCCATGCCTCTCTCCATGCGCAAGGCTGTCGCCGCCGCGCTCGCTACGACCCTTGTGACCGGCGCCGCCGCCCAGGCGTCGCCGCAGGCGGCGCCCTCGACGCAGGCGCCGCCGCCGCTGGCGGCGAGCCTCGACCTCGACGCTTCGGCCCCGCGGGTCGACTGGTGGAGCGGGCTGGGCGATCCCCAGCTCGACCAGCTCGTGGCCTATGCGCTGCGCCGCAACCGCGACCTGCGCGCCGCCGAGGCCGAGGTGCGCCGCGCCCGGGCGCTGGCCAAGCTGGAGGGCTGGAGCCTGCTGCCGACCGGCAGCCTCGCCGCCAGCGGCGGCCGCGCCCGTGACGCCAACTTCGACACTCAGGGCGGCTTCGTCGCCGCCGAGGGCCAGGTCGCCTGGGAGGCGGACGTCTTCGGCCGCCTTCGCGCCAACGTGCGCGCGGCGCGGCTCGACGCCCTGTCGGCCGAGGAGGCCCGGCGCGGGGCGATGACCGCCATCGCAGCCCAGATCGCCTCGACCTACGTCGAGCTTCGCGGCGCCCAGACGCGGCTTGCGGCCGCCGAGGCCAACGCCCAGGCGCAAAGCGAGACGCTGCGGCTCACCAGGGTGCTGAACGACGCCGGCCGCGGCACGCCCCTGGACGTCAGCCGCGCGCAGGCGCAGCTCGAGTCCACCCGCTCGGCGATCCCTCTGCTGCGCGCCCAGATCGATGGCGCGGCGGCGGCGCTCGACGTGCTGGCGGCGGGGCTCACGCCGGAGATGAAGGCGGCGCTTCTCGGGGCCGGCGCGGTTCCGGAGCCGCCCAGCCGGCTCTCCGTCGGCACGCCCGAGGGGCTGCTGCGCCGCCGGCCCGACATCCGCGAAGCGCAGGCCAGGCTCGACGCGGCCCGGGCCCGCGTTCGCGCATCGAAGGTCGACTGGTGGCCCAGGCTCACCTTCCTGGCCTCCGCGAGCAGCATCGCTGGGCAGATCGGCCAGCTCGACCAGAACCGCGGCTTCTCCTTCACCCTGGGCCCCAGGATCGACTGGCCGGCGCTGGACTTCCGCCGCAATGCGCTGCGCACCGAGGCCGCCCGCGCCGGCGCCGAGGTCGAGTACGAGCGTTATGAGAAGCTGGTGCTCTCCGGCGCCCGCGACCTGGACGCCGCGCTGGCCGACCTCGCCGGCGCCCTGCAGGCGGAGGACAACCTCACGGTCTCGGTGGAAGCGGCGCGCCGGGCGGCCGAGATCTCCCGCCTCAGGTACCGCGAAGGCGCCGATCCCTTTTTCGCCGTGCTCGACGCCGAGCGAAGCCTGGCCGGCTTCGAGGACAGCCTGGCCGTGGCCCGCACCCGCTCGGCGCTCGCCTATGTCCGCCTGGGCCAGGCGGTGGGCGCAGGCTGGAGCGACGATCCGGCGTACGTGGCCTCGACCGCCGCGGGCGGTCCCGGATAAGGCCCCGGATAAGCCCCGCCGCGGCGGTCCCTAGCTAGCGGGGCGCTCTTACGGGGCGCTTCGCCGGAGATCGTTCAATACAGGTTGGCGCTGTTCTTGCTGTGACCGGTCAGCAGCCGATGGGCTGCCCAATTTTCGACCGGCGAGGCGGGGGCATCATGGCGGACGGAACAGGCCTGAACGAGGCTGCGCACGCGACCTCCATGGCGCAGCCGAGGTCGAACAAGCTTCCGGACAGGCCTCTCGAGATCACGATCCACGACCTTTGGCGGCGCATGCTTGGCCGGCCGGACATCGGGGTGAAGGAGACCTTCGCCGACCTTGGCGGCCAGCCCGCCCAGGCCCAGCGCATGCTGGCGGACGTTGAACGCATAATCCGGCGGCCGCTGCCGGAGGGCGCCTGGCGCCAACAGCTCACCATCCGGAACCTCTCGAGGGCGGTCGCCCTGGAGGCCGAAAAGGACGGCTTGGTGACCTGCGCCGCAGAGGGCGATGGGCGGCCGTTCTTCTTCTGTCACGGGGACTACTCCACCCGCGGCTTCTACGCCCTCGACCTGGCCGACCGGATCGGCGGGCGCACGCCGGTCTATCTGCTGCACCCGGCCTACGAACCGGGCGGGCAAGTCAGTCTCGACGAGATGGCGAAGGGCTATGTCGACGAAATCCTCCAGCTTCAGCCCAAGGGGCCGGTGGACGTCGGCGGCTACTGCAACGGCGGCACGGTGGCCTGGGCGGTGGCGCACCAGCTGGCGGCGCGCGGTATCGAGGTCAACAGGCTCGTCCTGATCGACACCATGACCCTCAACGCCCGGACGACCTTCCGCACGGTGGCGCGGATGGCCGGCGACGACAGACGCGTCAAGGTCATGTCGGAACTCTGGTGGCAGGCGACGGAATACCGCCCCGGCCCGCTCGTGATGGCCTTCCACATGGTCACGCTGGCCTTGGGCAGAAAGGCTCCGGACGTGCCGCAGCGCACCACGAGGCTGGCCCGCGTGGAAGATGCGGCCTGCTATACGCTCGCCCCCTACATGCTTCCCAAAGCGCGGTGCCACGTCGACTATGTCGTCGCGACGGACAGCGTCTCCCAGCCGGAATTCCAGGCTCGGCCGCTCGCCAAGCTCGCGCCCAGCCTCACCCGCCACGTCGTCAGCGGCGGACACCTGACCTGCATCACCACCCACGCCAATTCCCTGGCCGCGGTCCTGCGGAGCGTGTTGGAGGCGCCGCCGCCCAGGAAGGCTGCTCAGCGCCGCTGACCCGGCAAAGAAAAGGCCGCGTTCGCCAGCCCCTCCGCAGCCTCGCATAAATTTCCCGGGACGTGTCGTGCCTCCCGCGGGTTGTTCGTCCTTGGCGTAGGAGCAGCCCGGAGAGAGACGATGCCGACGAACAGCTCAATCACGCACGTCAGGCCGGCGCCGGCGCCGGCGGCCGGAGGCTCGCGATGAGCCCGACGATCACCGCCTTCGCCTCGTCGCCCGACCGCGGACAGGGGCTGGCGCGCGACATGCGGGTTCGGTGGGCGCTGGAGGAGGTCGGCCAGCCCTATGACGTTCGCCTGCTGTCCTTCAGCGAATTGAAGGCGCCGGCGCATCGGGCGCTCAATCCGTTCGGTCAGATTCCGACCTATGAGGACGACGGCCTCGCCCTGTTCGAGTCGGGCGCCATCGTGCTCCACATCGCCGAGCATCATGCGGGCCTGCTGCCGAACGACGCGAACGCCCGGGCGCGCGCCATCGCGTGGATGTTCGGCGCTCTCGGCACGGTGGAGCCGCCGATCGTCGAGCGCAGCATGGCCGTCCTGCTCGAGCGGGAGAAGAGCTGGCACGAGGAGCGGCTGCCCATGCTCGACGAGCGCGTCCGCACCCGCCTGGCCGAGCTTTCCCGCCGCCTCGGCGGCGCCGACTGGCTCGACGGTCCGTTCAGCGCGGGCGACCTGATGATGGTGACGGTGCTGCGCAGGCTGAACAGCTCGGGCCTGCTGGAGGCGTACCCCAACCTCTGCGCCTACATCGCCCGGGGCGAGGCGCGGCCGGCCTACAGGCGGGCGTTCGACGATCAGCTCGCCGTTTTCACCGCCGCATCGAGCCGATGAACGCGCGGCTTCGAAACTAGAGCAGAAGGAGAAGGATCGATGGGCTCCAAGATGACCACCTGCCTGTGGTTCGACCACGGCCAAGCGCGCAAGGCGGCCGAGTTCTATGCGAGCGTCTTCCCCGACAGCCACGTCGACTCGGCGATGAAGGCCCCTGGAGACTTTCCGGACGGCCAGGCGGGCGTCGAGCTGACGGTGCAGTTCACCGTGCTGGGCATGCCGTTCATCGGCCTCAACGGGGGGCCGATCTTCAAGCCCAACGAGGCGGTGTCGTTCATGATCGAGACGGAGGACCAGGCCGAGACAGATCGCTACTGGAACGCCATCGTCGACAACGGCGGGGCGGAAAGCGAGTGCGGCTGGTGCAAGGACCGCTGGGGCTTCTCCTGGCAGATCACGCCCCGCCAGCTCAACGAAGGCGTCACCGATCCCGATCCGGCCGTCGCCAAGCGGGTGTTCGAGGCGATGATGACGATGAAGAAGATCGACGTCGCGAAGATCGAGGCCGCGCGGCGCGGCGACGGCTGAGGTCGGCGGCCCCGCGCTCAGGGGGCCAGGCCCAAGGCCTTGTCGAGCTTCGGGTCGCCCTTGGCGGCCGCCATGTCCCTCGCGCTCTCGCCGGCCCGGTTCTCGCGATCCAGGCTGGCCCCGCGCGCGATAAGCAGGGCTGCGACAGCGCGCCGACCGGCCTGGATGCTCTTCATCAAGGCGGTCTCCCCGGCGGCGTCGGCGGCGTCGACGGGCACGCTTCGCGCCAGCAAAGCTTTCACCTCGTGGAGTCGGCCGGCGGCGGCGGCGGCTCCCAGCTGCTCCGCCTGGTCGGCGAGCGATCCAGCTCTATCGCTGCGGCTGGCTGCGATCGCGCTGGGGTCGGCCGCGGGGAAGGCCCGCGCGCGAGCCTGGCCCGTCCCGGCGTCTTGCGGCGAGGGTGGTGGGGGAGAGGGTTCTTCGACCCGTTGCGGAACGGGCGGCGCGGGCGCGGGCAGTATCACCGGAACGTTGGACGTCGCCTCCGCCCTGCGCCGCGCCGTGACGACGATTTCCGGCTTCGGGGCGGCGGCAGGAGGGGCAAGGGCCTCAGCGGCCGCTGGCCTGCTTTCGTCGGAACGGGCTTGCGCGGGGGGGCGCGGGGACGGCGATCGCGGAGGCGCGCGCCGCGCAGGGGCCGCCTCCGCGGGCGCGGTCTCGACGTGAGGCGCAGCAGCCTTCGGAGCGGCTTGGGGAGGGGCCTCCGCCGGCGCCTCGGCGGGCTCCGGTGGAACCGGCGCCGCCTGGCGCATGTGCATCGCCAGCAACACGCTTAAGGCCCCGACCGCGGCGGCGGCCAAGGCGCCGCTCAACCGCCATGCCGGGCGCCGCACGCGGAGGGGGACGGACGCAACGTCCGGCTGGCGCGCGACGGCGGCGAGCACGCGGGCGCGCCGGGCCGCCCGCGCCTGTTCGTCGGCCAGCATCGCCTCGGCCTCGAGATAGGCCTTGTCGACCGGATCGGGCGCCGCGTCGCGATCAGACATGATCCGAACCCTCCGCCGCGAGGACTTGCCTCAGCCTCATGCGCGCATAGCGGAGGCGGCTCTTGGCCGTCTCTAAGCCGACGCCCGTGGCGACGGCGATTTCCGCCAACGGCAGCTCGGCGTAGGTGAACAGGAGAAAGGCGCTCCGTTGCTCCAGGGGCAGGGCCTCGATGGCCAGGACCAGTCTCTGCGCCAGTTCGCGCGATTGCATCCGCTCCAGCGGGGTCGGGCCGGGATCGGGCGCCATCGTCGCCCCCTCCTCGTCAGCCGACACCAGGACGGCCACCTTCTGCCGGCGAAAATAGTCCCAGACCTTTCGGCGCGCGATGGTGAACAGCCAGGCGGCGAAGCTCGCCTTGCGCGGGTCGAAGGCGGCCGCGCTCCTCGCGATCGAGATCCAGGTCTCCTGGTGCAGATCCTCGGCCGCGTCTGCATGCGTGGAGCCCAGCATCCGGCGGACGAACTGAAACGAGGCGCGGTCGTAACGGTCGTAGAGCTGCCCGAACGCCTGCGGATCGCCGGCGCCGTGGGCTCGCAACAGCTTGGCGTCGTCCGCTGGGTCCGGCTCCATCACCCAAAGTCTAGCTGCGGCATGTTCCAATCGGCAAAGGCTCAGAACCTGGGGGGCGGGTCGGGGACGTAGCCTTCCGGGCCGGGCCTAGCCGGGAACGGTCGCGGCCGGCGCTCAGCGTAGGGCGGAGCCGGGATCACCCCGTTGGCCGCTAAGTTGGCGTAGGTGTCGTACTCGATCTGCCGAATGAACTGCGGATGGCGCGTCGCCCGCTCGAAGCTCACGATATTGGCCACGGACCATTCCCGCGGGCCGTGCGCCGTGCCCAGCCTCTCGTCGCGCCGCCGCGCCGTCACGGTGATGTCGTCCGGTCGCCTCGGAGCGAGGGCCGCCTGCGGCTCCTCCACCCGCTGGGCCGCGGGCGGAACCGGCGGCGGCGGGCTCGCCGGAGCCGCACGCATCGCTCTTGAAGCGCTCTCGGCGCCCCGTCGCGCTTCGTCGCGAGGGGCCGGCGTGGAGATGGCGGGGGGCGGGGGAGCGATCTTCTCCCTGAAGACGGCCATGCCGATGACCCCGACGTCGCTCGGACGCCCCGTGCGGGCGGCGTAGGACTGTGAAAGCGAGGCGAACGAGAATGCGGCGACCTCGGTTTCGGACTTGCGCCACCCGTTGATCTCGTCCGATCGGTGGGGGCCGAGCACGTAGCCTCTCTGATTGTAGCCGGCGGTTTCGCCCGTCACGATGTTGACGCCGTCGACCGAGACGACCACGAGCACGCGCCCGTCGGTGTTGTTGGTCAGCCTGAGGCTGTAGCGCCTGTCCGGTTCGCCCGCGACGTACAGCCGGCCCTGGTGGCGCCAGACCCGCAGCGGCTGGCCTGTGTCGCGGTCGATCACCTGCAGATCCACGGGATCCTGGGAGGCCCAGGCGCTCGTCGCGCCGAGAAGCGCCGCCATCGCCATCGCCATCGCCAGGACCGACCGCCGCGGAACGGACGTCCGAACTCCACCAGCTGACCCCATGCGCGTCTCCTCATCTGACATGAGGTTCTACGCAGCCGGACGGCGAACGGGGTTAGCGCGCGCCGTTCATTCCGCCGACAGCTCGGCCGCGGTAACCTCCGGCGGCATAGGGAGCGTGGAACAACCATGGTCGACCGCCGCATCGTCTCCGCCGCCGTCGTGGGCGGGCTCATGGCCGCGGGCCTGGCCGCCGCGGGCGCCTTCGTCGGCAAGGGGGTGGAGAACGCGCGCGTCGGCGACCGCGCCGTCACCGTGCGCGGCCTCTCGGAGCGGATCGTCAAGGCCGACCTCGCCGTTCTGCCGCTGAAGTTCGCCGCCGCCGGCGACGACCTGCAGGCGGTGCAGGCCGACATCGACGCCGACATCGCGGCCGTGCGGCGCTTCCTGGCCGCCCAGGGCTATCAGGCTTCCGAGATCGACCTGGGCCGCCTGGAGGTCACCGACCAGTTTGCGCGCGAGTACCAGCAGCAGAACGTCGCCGCGCGCTACCGCGTGGCCCAGACGGTGATCGCGCGCACCACCAACGTCGACCGGGTGCAGGCTACCACCCGCCAGCTCGACCAACTGATCCGACAGGGCGTGGTGCTGCAGGACTACACCGGCCCGTCCTACCTGTTCACCCGGCTGAACGAGGTGCGCCCGGCGATGATCGCCGAGGCCACCGCCAGCGCACGCACGGGCGCCCAGCAGTTCGCGCGCGACGCCGGCGCCGACCTCGGCGGCATCCGCTCGGCCACCCAGGGCTCCTTCGAGATCCTTGGGCGCGACGAGATCGGTTACGAGGCCAACTCCCAGGTGTTCAAGAAGCTCAGGGTGGTGACCACCGTCAGCTACCAGCTCCGCTGAGGCCGTGGCGCGCATCCGCGCGTTCGGACGCCATGCGCTTCCTGTGCGACGAGATGCTGTTGCGGCTGGCCAGGCTGTTGCGCGCGGCCGGATACGACACCGCCCTGGCCGAAGGCGGCCAGAGCGACGCCGAGCTGCTGCGCATCGCGCATGCGGAGAACCGCGTGCTCATCACCCGCGACAAGGCCCTGGCGAGAGCCGGCCATCCGCGCGCGACGCTGGTGAGCGGGCGCGGGGCCTACGCCGAGGCCGAGAGCTTGTCGGCGAGCCTCCCGATCGACTGGCGGCTGGCGCCGTTCAGCCGCTGCCTCGTCGACAACGCGCCGCTGCGGGAGGCGAGCGCGGCTGACCTCGCGCGGGCGCCGGCCGAGGCGCTAGGCCGCCCTGGCCCGTTTCGAGCCTGCCCCGCCTGCATACGGGTCTACTGGCCGGGCAGCCACGTTCGCCGCCTGAGCGACCGCCTCGACCGCCTCGCCCAAAATCCGCCGCATGCTTGACTATACAAGCGCTGCAGTTAGAGCGCTCGGATCTGCGCTCTACGTCGGGGGTTGTTCGAGATGCGCCATATCATCGTCCTGGCCGCGGCCGCCGCGGCCTTGCTCGTGTCCGCCTGCAACACCGTCGAGGGCTTCGGCCGCGACGTTCGCGCCGCCGGCGATGCGGTGAGTGGATCGGCCAGCAGCGCCAAACGCTGATCGCCCGACGGGTCGGGGAACGCGCGGCGGCCCCGCGAGGTTCGGGAGGCTTGCACCGCCCACAGGAGCAAGCGGAATGAGCACCTCCAAGCATTCTCCGTCCGCTCATACGCCGACGACGCTGCCGCGCGACGACCTTCAGGACAATCCGGGCGTCGGCGCTTCGCGGGGGACCACCATAGCCGGCGAGAACCCGCACATCCTGGCCGACGATGGGACCAACACCGAGGAAGGCGACGCCGGGAACGACGCCGACGCCACCGGCGCGCCGACGCCGCAGGAACACCATCGCACCAACAAGTAGCCGCCGTGCAACAGGTCGCCGGAGAATGCGACTCGTTCGCACATCCCCTTACATCTGGCGGCGCGAAAGGGCATATCGGGGTCCATGGCCGAGATTGCTCATCCTCTGCTCCGCTCCATCCTCCGTGGCGGTAAGGGTCGATGCCCGGCTTGCGGCGAGGGCCGCATGTTCTGGCGTTACCTGAAGGTCTCCGCGCATTGTCCGTCGTGCGACCATGACCTGGCGCGCTATCCGGCGGATGATGGCCCGGCCTATGTCACCATCCTGCTGATCGGCCACCTGATCGTTGCGCCGCTGCTGTTCTTCCCGATCGTGTGGGAGAGCCCGGCGATCTATTCCGTACCCATTCTGCTAGTGACGCTGGCTACCGTGACGCTCCTGACACTGCCGGTCATCAAGGGGGCCTGGGTCGGCCTGATGTACGCGCTCGGGCTAAAGCCCAGCGACGCCAGCCTGCACACAGCCGACGCGGTCGACTGAGCCTTCGGGCTCGCTCACCTTCTCCAATTGTCGTCGCCCGGCTGGTCTCCGGCTCGCCAGACTCCCGGAACCGCCTCGCACCTTCGCCGTTTCGCACGCCGGAGGGCGGGGCTTGACTAGAGGAGTGACACGCCCATGGGCCTTGGGACCATCCTGATCATCATCCTGATCCTGGCGCTGATCGGCGCCCTGCCGAGCTGGGGCTACAGCCGCAGCTGGGGCTATTTCCCGAGCGGCGGCCTCGGCCTAGTCCTGTTGATCATCGTCGTTCTCGTCCTGATGGGACGAATCTAGCGCCGCCGCCGCCACTGGCCTGACACCGGGATTTCGTTAGCATCCCCCTCCGCCACGAAGGGGGATGCATGGCGAGCCTTCAGGAAACCCGCGCCGCGTCCAGTGAGGCGCACACCCTCTCGGTACCGGGCCGCATCAAGGCGATCCTCGGCGGCTCGGCGGGCAATCTCGTCGAATGGTACGATTGGTTCGCCTATTCGTCGTTCGCCCTCTATTTCGCCAAGCACTTCTTCCCGAAGGGCGACCAGACCGCCCAGCTGCTGCAGGCCGCCGCGGTGTTCGCCGTGGGCTTCCTGGCGCGCCCAGTGGGCGCCTGGCTGATGGGCCTCTACGCCGACTGGCGGGGGCGGCGTGCGGCGCTGACCGCCTCGGTCGCCCTGATGAGCGCCGGCTCGTTCGCGATCGCCCTGATTCCCGATCACCAGGCCATCGGGATGGCGGCGCCGGCGCTGCTGGTGGTGGCCAGGCTCGTCCAGGGGCTCTCGCTTGGCGGGGAATACGGCGCGAGCGCGGTCTATATGAGCGAAATGGCCTCCAGCCGGCACCGCGGCTTCTGGTCGTCGTTCCAGTTTCTCACCCTGATCGCCGGCCAGCTTACCGCGCTCGTGGTGCTGATCGTGCTGCAGAACACGCTTCCCAAGGCAGACCTCGAGGCCTGGGGCTGGCGCATCCCCTTCGTCATCGGCGGCCTGCTGGCGGTGGTGGTCTTCTGGATTCGCTCGGGCCTCTCGGAAACCCGCAGCTACCTGGCCGCCAAGGCCGAGGGCGCCAAGCGCGCCGAGACGCGCATGCTGCTGCGCGACCATCCCCGCGAGACGCTGGCCATATTCGGCCTGACCTGCGCCGGCTCCTTGGCCTTCTACGCCTACACGACCTACATGCAGAAGTTCCTGGTCAACACATCGGGCTTCAGCAAGGACGCCGCCACAACGATCACGGCCGGCGTGCTGCTGCTCTACATGCTGATCCAGCCGCTGGTGGGCTGGCTCAGCGATCTCGTGGGCCGCCGCACGGTGATGACCGCCAGTTTCGCGCTGGGAGCGCTCGCCACCTATCCGGTCTTCACCCTGATCGCCCAAGCCAGGTCGCCCTGGGCGGCCTTCGGCCTGATGCTGCTGCTGGTGACCCTTCTCTCGGGTTACACCGCCATCAACGCTGCTGTGAAGGCCGAGCTCTTCCCGACCCATGTGCGCGCGCTCGGCGTAGCGCTCCCCTATGCGCTGGCCAACGCGGTGTGCGGCGGCACAGCCGAATATGTGGCGCTGTGGTTCAAGTCGAGCGGCCTGGAGAGCGGCTTCTACATCTATATCGCAGCGGCCATGGCGGTCGCGGCCCTCATCACGTCGCGCCTGCCCGACACCAACGCGACCGAGCTGATCCTGGAGGGGTAGCCCTCTCCGCTACGCGGGGGGAGAGGGGACCAGCCCCAGCGCCTTCCGCGCCGCCTTGGTGAGCTTGGCGGCCACCAGAGCATGCGCTGTGCGCAGCCAGTCCTCGACCTCGGGGTCGTCTAGCGCCGCGAGCTCGGGGAATTGCAGCCATCTGGCGCGGGCCAGATAGGGGGCCGCGCGCGCCACCCCGATCTCCTGCAGCGCCTCGTAGGCGATGTCCGTCACCTTCATCGAGACGCGGGAGGTCTCCGGGTCGGTGACCGCAAACATCTTGCCGCCGACCTTGTAGACGCGCTCGCCGCCCCACTGGACGTTGCAGGTCGCGCCCGGCAGGCCGAGCGCGGCCTTCTCGAACGCCTCGGGACTCAAATCAGACCGCCAGGCCGATCGGGCAGCTCACGCCCGTTCCGCCGACGCCGCAGTAGCCGTGCGGGTTCTTGGCCAGGTACTGCTGGTGATAGTCCTCGGCGAAATAGAACGGGCCGGCGGGCTCGATCTCGGTGGTGATCTGGCCGTAGCCCTTGTCGGAGAGCGCCTTCTGGAAGGCGACCTTCGAGGCCTCCGCGGCCGCGGTCTGGGCGTCGCCCGCGGTGTAGACCCCGGAGCGGTACTGCGTGCCGACGTCGTTCCCCTGGCGCATGCCCTGGGTCGGGTCATGACCTTCCCAGAAGGTCTTCAGGAGTTCGGCGTAGGTGATCACCTTAGGATCGTAGACCACCAGCACCGCCTCGGTGTGGCCGGTGCGGCCGGAGCAGACCTCCTCGTAGGTGGGGTTGGGCGTGATCCCGTTCACATAGCCCACGGCGGTCACCCACACGCCCGGCAGTTGCCAGAAAACGCGCTCCACGCCCCAGAAACAGCCCATGGCGAAGACCGCGGTCTCGAGCCCTTCGGGATAGGGACCCTTCAGCGGCCGGCCGTTGACGAAGTGCGTCTCGGCGGTGGGGATCGGGTGCGCGCGGCCGGGGACGGCGGTTTCGGGCGTCGGCAGATCGAGGGACTTCTTGCCGAAGATCAGCATGGCGGGCTCCTCCTGAAGCGGGAAACATAGGCGTTACGTCCGGCGGATGCACCTGGATGCGCCCGACTTCGTATGCGGTGATCGTGGCCGGGTCGCCATGGCGGCGGCGACCAGTCGCCCGCCCTGGTTGGAGACACTCGTGGTGCACGCGGGAGGCTTCTTAAGCCAAAGGCCTCAAGTTATTCGGCGTCGCGGGTTATGTGTCTATGTTGTCGCTATATTAAAAATCTCTACTTGAACAACCTGGGGCTGTTGCACGCCGGATTAAGTGTGGCCACTCTGCAACAAATAATTTCGGCCCGACGTGTCCAAAAACCGTCTGCGGCCATAATCCGGGGAGGAAGTCATGCTCAGAGTGCTGTTGTTTTCATCGGCCGCCATCGCGGGCGCGGCTCTACCGGCCATCGCTCACGCGCAAGCCGCCGGCGAGCCCGCCGCAACCAGGGTGCAATCGGCCGCTTTGTCGGAGGTGGTGGTCACCGCCCGCCGGCGGGCGGAAGACGTCTCACGGGTTCCGATCTCGATCAGCGCCTTTTCGCAGGAGGCGCTGGAGCGGAAAGGGGTGCTGAACCTTCAGGATCTGGCGAAGATCACGCCCGGCCTCAACATGACCCCTGGCGGCTCGCGGTCCAACCCGTTCATCACCATCCGCGGCCAGTCCAAACAAATCACCGGCAACGTCCAGCCTGGCGTCATCGGCTATGTGAACGAAATACCGTTGGCGAACTACGGCGCCAACATCCCGACGTTTGACATCTCAAACATTCAGGTCCTCAAGGGGCCGCAGGGCACGCTGTTCGGACGCAACGCGATGGGCGGCGCCGTCCTGGTCTACAGCAATCCGCCAAGTCACACCTTCGGCGGTTACGTCAAGGGCGACTTGGGCAGCTACAACTACCGAGCGGTCGAAGGCGCGGTGAACATCCCCCTTGTGCAGGACAAGGTGGCCATTCGTCTCGCTACGCAGCTGTATCACGAGGGGGGCTCGATCCAGTCCCAGATCGTCGCTCCCTACACGTTCAACGCCGCCGGCATCGCGACCGCCGGCCCGCTCCTGCCGCTCGATCACAATTGGGATGAGCTTAAGGGCGAGGCTTACCGAGCGTCGTTGCTGCTCGAGCCGACGGACTGGTTCAAGAACGTCACTGTCTACGACCATTCCAAGATACGCGGCGCCGCCAATATCCAGTTCACCCGGTTCTTCCCACAAGGCTACTTCGGATCCGCCCCAGCCCTCCAATTTCTTCCGCCGGCGACCCTGTTGTCGAGGTTCGGGCCTGTTCTCGGCCAGAACATCATCAATCTCTCTCAATGCGGGTACTCGATCGCGTGTGATTGGCGCATAGCGGAGCAATTCTACAGGACGGGGAACGGCCGAGAAAACATACTGAATACGGATCCGTGGACGGCTCGGACCATCAGCTGGGGTATCGCCAACACCACCACCGTCAACATCAATGACAGAACGACTCTAAAGAACATCTTCGGATATCGTAATGTCGACAGCTTCAATGTCACCGATAGCGACGCCACGCCGCTGGTCATCGTGACGTCGCCCTCTCAGGTGCGAATTCGGACCTATACGGAAGAGCTCCAATTATCAGGCGATTTGTTCGAAAATAAGCTTAAGTATACGCTCGGCGGATTCTACTTCAACGAAGCGCCGGATGGCCCTGGAGGCCAATTTGGTGGAGAGGTCAATTCTTTCTTCGGCCTCTCGCACGTGATCGCCTACACTTACCTCCACAACAAGAGCAAGGCGATATACGGGCAGGTCGATTATTCTCTGGACGACTTCATCAAGGGATTGACCATCACTGCCGGACTTCGTCAAACATGGGACTCGGTGAGCGGCTGCGCCCCGTCGGTGACATATAATTCAAATGCGCCGGAGCAGATACTTACGGCTCCCCATTCGCCGAACCTCCTGTCGGAAGAACAGTGCAAGAACAACTCGGCCACTGTTGCGATGTTCCCCGGTGCACGTTCCATCCTCGCTCAGAATCTTCCGAGGCAGGACTTCAACAAGCTCACCTATACGTTGGGCGCGAACTGGCAGATTACACCTGACATCATGGTCTATGGCACGCATCGTCGCGGCTATCGCACCGGCAGCTACAACACGCCGTTGTTCGACGCGCAGTTTCTCGGCCATATTCAGGCGTTCGCGCCCGAATCCATTGAAGACTGGGAAATCGGGACCAAGGCCCGCGGAACCGTGGCCGGAATGCGCGGGTCGTTCGATCTCGCCGTCTTCACCGGCAAGGACAAGGACTACCAACTGGCAGTGGCGACCGCGGCCCTGGCGGCCGGGATCTGCGTTCCTCAAGCGATCACGGCTACACGGCCGGCGAACTGCACCAACGCCTTGCTGGGCGGGGCGCGAGGGGTCACCATCGCGCACTCGCCGTCGACGACGGTTGTCAACGGCGGGGAAATCACCATCCGCGGCTTCGAGGCCGCAGGCTCGCTCGTGCCGATCGAGGGACTGACGATCGGCGCGGGCGTTTCCTTCGTGGATTACAAGGTCAACGAGGTGTCGATCGACGCGAACCTGCTGGCCCTTCTGAGAGCGGCCGGTCAGAACCCTCCCACCACCATCGTCCTCACTCAGCAGCCGCGGTGGACGTACAATCTCGACCTCGAATACGTCTATCCTAATAAGGTGCTGGAGAGCGAGGTCTCGGCGACGGTCAACTACAAGCATTCTGACAAGTTCGTCTCGACTGCAGGCCTGGTTGAGGCGCCGGATTTCGACGTTTGGGACGCTCGCCTGACCTTCGCCGATGTCGCCGGCTCCGGCGTCGACTTTTCCGCCTGGATCAAGAACATCACCAACAACTACTACGCCTCGTTCATCGCCAGCGGCGCGCCGCAGTCGTTGGGATTGATAGCCTGGAACACCGCGCAGCCCCGCACCTATGGGGTGACCGTGAAGTATAGTTTCGGCAATTGATCTAACCTCGGCCGGCCCGGCGTGGAACACCCGCCGGGCCGTGTTCCGTGGTGCGCGCGCCTCGCTCTAAAGCGCGCCGATCTCCGCCAACGCCTGACCTTCGCCGATGTAGCGGGGTCCGGCGTCGACGTCTCGGCCTGGATCAAGAACATCACCAACAACTACTACGCCGCCTTCGTCTCCAGCGGCGCGCCGCAGTCGCTGGGCGAGGTGTCGTGGAACGTCGCGCCGCCCCGCACCTACGGTGTGACCGTGCGCTACACCTTCGGCGGCTAAGCCGCTCCTGGACTGGCCCGGCGCAGGATCGCGCCGGGCCATCTTCTCGGTCGCATGCGCGCCGAGTCCCGGTCTTCTCTTAAGTCGACATCGCAACGGGACGGCTCTGACGCGCCAATCGCTCCCGGCGCCCAACTGCGACGATGCGTGCGGACGCGCCCTGTGGCAGACTTCGCTGGGACGCTGACCTAAGGAGCGCCGATGCGCAGTTTCCCAGCCTTGATATCCGCAGGATTGATAGCCGCTGCAGCCGGCCCGGCGCTCGCCGTGGGCGGCGGCGGCGGGGGCATGGGCGCCGCGCCGAGCGCCTCGGCCCCAGCTTACGACCCTGCGGCGGACTACGCCAAGGGCGTGGAGGCCTTGCAGGCGGGCAAGTTCAGGGACGCCAGCCGGGCCTTCCGGCGCGTGACCAGCGCCGCGCCCGGGACCGCCGAAGCCTGGCGCGGGCTCGGCGAGGCCGCCGCCGGAGAAGGCGACTGGAAGGGCTCCAAGGCCGCCTACCAGCATGCGGTGAAGCTCGCGCCCGACGACGTGGCCGCGCATGCCGGCTTAGGCATGGCGCTTGGCCGCCTGAAGGACCCCAAGGCCCAGGGCGAGCTCGACTGGATCAAGGCGAAGGCCCAGGCGTGCGCCGACGCCTGCCCCGACGCCGCGGCGCTGAAGGCGGCGGCCGAGCAGGTGCAGGGCGCCATGGCGGGAAGCCCGGAGGCCGCGCCGCGGGCGGCGCTGGGCGAGCCGATGATCTTCGCCGGCGCCGCGGCCGGCGACCTCGCCTATTCCACCGCCGTGGGCCTGATCAACGAGCATCGCTACGACGCGGCGCTGGCCTCGCTCAGCCGGGCCGAGGCGGTGTTCGGGCCGCACCCGGACATCCTCACCTACCAGGGCTACGCCTGGCGCAAGAAGGGCGATTACGCGCGCGCCGAGCGCTACTACCGGGCGGCGCTGGCCATTGCGCCGGCCCACCGCGGCGCCAGCGAATACTATGGCGAGCTGAAGGTGGAGCGCGGCGACATGGCCGGCGCTAAGCTCATGTTGGCGAGGCTCGAGACCGCCTGCGCCTACGGCTGCGCCGAGGCCGAGGAGCTGCGCCGGTGGATCGACCACGGCGGCGACCCGCAGCGGCCCTAGGGTTGGCCGCCGCCGCCGCAGGCCTGGCGCTCGCGGCCGACGGCGATCCGCCGATCCGCGCCCTGCATTGGATCGCGGCGGGCGCCGACCCGCTGCGGGCGATCGCCACCCAGCCGACCGAGTGCCTGAGACGTCCCGCCGATCCCCAGGCGGCGCTGCAGATGGAGGTCGGCCGCGCCGCCTTCCGCGACCCCCTGCTGCTGGGCGGCCAGGCCTCGCGCGCCAGCCTCGCCTGCGAGACCTGCCATCGAAACGGCCGCACCAACCCCGACTTCCACTTCCCGCGGATCTCCGGCGCGCCCGGGACCGCGGACGTCACCCAGTCGATCTTCTCCACCCGTCGGGGCGACGGGATCGACAATCCCAGGCCCATTCCCGACCTGAGCGGCCCCAAGGCGAAGCTAAAGGTCGACCAGGCCCCGGAGGGCCGCGCGCTGGAGACCTTCATTCATGGCCTCGTGGTCGAGGAGTTCGACGGCGACGAGCCGCCGAGGGCCGTGCTGGAGGGGCTCGCCGCCTACGTCCGTTCGCTTGATCCCTCCGCCTGTCCCAAGGCCGCTCGGGAGCCTGTGGGCGCGGCGGTGCTGATGGACGACGCCCGCCGTGCGCTCGCCGCCGCCCGCGCCGAGATCGCCCTCGGCGACCGCCCCGCCGCCATCCTCCTGCTGGGCGCGGCGCGCAGCCGTCTGGGCCTGATCGACGAGCGCTACGCCGACGCCCCGCGCCTCGCTCCGCTGCGCGGGCGTCTGCGCAACGCCTCCGCCCGCCTGGCGCAGGCCCAGGGCGCCCTGCGCCAGGGCCGCGATCCGGAGCCGGCGATCTTCGACCGCTGGTTGGCCGACAGCCGCCGGCTGGAGACCGGCCTCCTCGCCGCCGAGCCCGCCTCCCTCTTCAATCCCCAGCGACTGGAGGCCGCTATCAAGCGCCGCTTGCCCGCTTAGGCTTCCTCAGTATATTGCGCGCCTTCCGCCGGGGGCCTGCTCCCGAACGGAGCGTGGTGAGGTGGCCGAGTGGTTGAAGGCGCACGCCTGGAACGCGTGTATAGGTGAAAGCCTATCGAGGGTTCGAATCCCTCTCTCACCGCCACACAGTCTGCAAGTATATCTCCAGTATAAACCGAGAATACGATGCAGAATTACTCACAGCCGAAACTCAACCACATCTTCTGAATTTCTCATAACGCCCACATACGCGCAAATTTTATCTCTGGCGTTTTCACATCGACTTTAGTGTCGACATTTCCGGGCGTTAGCAGGGAAAAACTCTATCGAGAGTTCGAATCGCCGTCTGGCCGCCACACAGTCCTACAACTCCGCTCTCGCCCCACGCGGGTGAGCTAAGTCCCGGCGACAACGGGCCTTTTGCCGCGCAATCCCCCACGCGCCCTCCTGTTTTCTCGCCTGTCGACGCCCCGTGGCGCACGAATTCGCGCCCGCGTCTCCGCGCGGACCGTGGTCAGTTGAGTTCCCTGGTATCAGGGAATAATCAGGGATCTTGAGGCGGAGGACGCCGCGCCGACCTTGGTATGTAGCGGTTAAAGCTGATCTTTTGCGATCTTCGCACCTGGTCCGTTTCTCGCCGCAACAGGGATTTCCTCGCAGCGATCAGGGAAATCGGAATGGCGGAACAGGGATAATTTCACGCGGCTAAGCGGTCGCGATCTTGGCTAGCCACCTCGTCTGATCGGCCCATGCCAGGGGCGGCGGATCGTTGATGAGATCCTCCAGCTTCAATCCGCGCGGCTGGCGTCCGCTCAGGAAATCACGCTGCAGCTCAGGAGAGAGGAAGGCCAGCATGACGAGCTTCCGCTCGTAGGGGTTAGCGGGCGACTTCACCTCTGCCGCACCTCGACCGATAAGGCCGTGCTCGACGGCGATCCGGCGGGCCTTGCGCAAGGCCGCGACCAAGATTGGATCGATGGTCGACGACGCACCGCCGACGAGCCAGCAACGCCCCCCGCGGAAGCTGGCGCGGATCGGGAGGTAGAGCCGAACCGCGTCATCACCCAGCTGCTCCAGCTCTTCCTGGCCTTGGAGCCTCTGCCGCATGGCTGTTGGGGTTTCCGACTTTCGCCGCATCAGCACCGCGATGGACCTCGGATGAAGTTCTACGCGCAGCAATCGCTCGAACGCGTGGCTCGCAGACGCGACTCCGAGGATCTCGGCCATGCGATGCCCAAGAAGCTGCTCGAGCTCTGCAGCCGCCACGCGGCGAAGCTTGTCTCCGCGTTCAAGCTGACCGCCCGTCAGCAGCGGGTTGGAGACGTAATAGCGATGCAGCCGGCTTCCTCGCCGAGTAAAGGTCGGCGTCATGGGATGACCATCGGCGTCGAAGAGCAGGCCTTTCAGCGGCGCTGTCTTGGCGAGGGTCGGCCGATCGGCGTGCGCCGAAGCTTGCTGCGCCAGCTTGGCTTGGACCGCCTCGAAAAGCTCCACGGCTCAGCGACAAGCACGGTCGAGTGCTTGAGCTGAATGTAGTGAATGGTCGAAGCATCATCGATCCGTTCGGCGCCGTGGTAGAGCCCAACGTCAATGATCTCCTCGCCGGCCGTCACGGGCGGGCCGGGTGTTTCCTCGACCGAAGCGCCTTCTACGGTAAGAAAAGCGCGACCTTCCAGAGTGGTGCCGGTTCGGCCATCTCAGGCCTGCGCGAGAGTTCTTCAACAACGAAGCCAGGGTGGCGCAGGCTGCCGATGACGCAGACCACCACCGCCAGAACAATGAAGCCTCCCACTGCAGCTAGAAGCAGATGGCTATCGTGGAGGTCCTGGGCGCTCACGAACATCAGGCCATGGTTCTGGTAGGGGAATGGGTGTGCGTCATCAGGTGCGGTCGGTCTGTGGCCCGCCCAGCTCATCACGAGGCCGCCGTAAGCGAACCACGCGAGCACACCACCAAACATGGCGCACCGCAGACTTTGACGGAGGACTGACGTAAGGGTCATCGGCTCATATTGGCGATCGTTGCAACACCCGAGAACCACCCTGAACGGTCCTTCTGAACGTCCGGATCGCGGCGCCGATGTCGTGCGGCCGCGATCCGAAGCTGTTCCTCAGAGCTCGACCTGCGCAGAGAGAGCCAATGCGTCGTCGACCTCGATCCCGAGATACCGGACCGTGCTCTCGATCTTGCGATGCCCGAGAAGGAGCTGACAGGCCCGCAGATTGCCTGTCCGCTTGTAGATCAAGGCGACCTTCGTCCGCCGCAGACTGTGGGTGCCGGAAGCGCGCGGCTCCAACCCGACGGCGCTCACCCATTGAGCGACGAGCCGCCCATACTGCCGGGTGGTGATGTGATCGCCCGGGCGGCTTCGGCTCGGGAACAGCCAATCATCCGTGCGCTGGGCTCGAAGCTTCAACCAAGCGACCAGCGCCTCGCGTGTCGGTTCGGTGATCTCAAACGGGACCGGCCGTCCGGTTTTCTGCTGAATCAGCGTCGCTCGATCGCGAAGCCCGCCACCCGGTGCGATGTCGCTGACTTTGAGCTTCACCAGGTCGCAACCGCGCAGCTTCGCGTCGATCGCACAGTTGAACATCGCAAGGTCGCGCACACGACGCGCGGTCCGCAGTTGATGGCGGATCGCCCAGATGTGCTTCGGTTTCAGCGGCGGCTTCGGGCCGATCATCCGGCCCGTGTTCCACGGGCGCGGCGGGACCCGGAACAGGTCAAGTTGAGCCATGGCTCACCTCCAGCTGGCCCAGCCCCCCCACCCTACAGCGGCCGCTCGAGCACGATCACACCGCGCCAGAAGGAGACGTTGGCTCGCCCCCAGAAACAGGACCTTCGCGGGGGCGCCCGAACGGGACTGAATGACCCTAGTCCGACATTGAGACGGAAAGGCCGTTGACGGCTTGTGCGCGCCGAGGCGTGCAGCAATGCTTGCGCATGGGAACGAAACTCAGCCCACAAGAAGCCTCGGCTTATGAGGCCCTGGACCGCCTCCTCTATCGGGAGTGGGACCCAATAGGCATCGGGCGGGGATGCTCCAGATGACGAGTATCGAATGTATCTCCCCGGCTTTTGGGCTCTCGTGAATGAGGGAGGGTCGGCGGAGGAGACGGCCGCATAGAGGTTGCTCGGCGGCTCCAACGTCCTGCGACCAGCCAGATAGCTGGCGCTCTAGCGTACCGCTTTAGGCGAGGAAGAGGAATGTCTGGGGTAGGTCTTGTTCGCCCGAGCCGGGAAGGCGACCAGTTCCACTATCATTGGACCGCGCGCCAATGCCTGAGACTGCTCGCCGGCCATGATGGACTCGTCGCCGTTACGCACCCATAGTGAGTATCGTCTCCTGTGAGTTGGTAGGGATTCAGACAGACGAGACGCAGGGGTGCCTGCAAAGCTCGGGCATGCCCCATCACAGGTTGATCCGACGCCTTGAGTGCCAGTGCGGGAGCGCGGCGAGCTTGACGGTCCTAGAGGAAGCTGGTCCGCCGTTCGGCGACGCCCCCCGGCGGGAATATCAACTCGCCGGTCCGTTCCTTCTGAAAGCGGATAGTGGGGAGGTTGAGTGCGCCAATTGCGGCACGACGCAACCACTGCCCTTCACGCCTCCAGCTAAGGATGACGGTCGCCCAAACTGACCACCTCTTGGGCAGCCCAGCAGCGGCAGCTAGGTAGCCATGTACGCGCGTGTGAGCGCGGCCGCGTCACGAGGATGTCCGCCACCCGCTTGCGATCCTGAACTCTCGGAGTGGTGGTACCGGGGGGCGTAGCCCGAAGAGGTCCTTCTAAACGTCCGAGAAGGGTCGTTCAGCCCCGTTGGGCCGGCGGCGCGAACGTCCGCATTCCGGAGCGAACCCAATGTCCGATGTTGGCGCTAGCCGGCCGGAAATCGGTGCGCGGTCTGGGCCATGGACGCGCGCCTCTCGAAGTCGTCGAACCAGGCGGCTAAACTGGGCCTGTTCGTCCTCCACTCGCGGTCGGGCCAGCGGAAGTCCAGGTAACCTAGCAGCGCGCCCGCCGAGACTTCGCCTATGGTGGGAGAACTCCGCAGTTCGACGCTTTCCAGGTGATCGAGGGATGCGTCGATCGCCTGGCGGAACCTGGCCAGCATGGTTTCGGACCGCGCCTCAGATGGCCGACGCTCATCGGCGTAGAGACGGCCAGCCGCCGTGCAGGCGCCGTCGGCCAAGGCTTGCAAGGAGAGGGCGCGCCATCGCTCGGTCCCCGCAGGCGGGAAGAGCGCGGGGGCGCCCGAGAGCGCGTCCAGCCGCTCCGCGATCAGTCCGGACTCCCAAACGATCTCACCGTCGTCGAGAACCAGCGTAGGGACCTTGGCCAGGGGGTTGAGGTTGCGCAGCCGCGGATCCGTCCAGGGATCAACCTCGACCAGCTGAATTGCGTCAGCGACGCCGAGCTCGTGGGCGGCAACCCGCACCTTTCGCGCAAATGGAGATGTTGGCGCGTACCAAAGCTCCATCAGACGTCCTCGCTGCAGCTTGTCATCGCGTAGATGGTCTGAGCTAGAGTGACCCGCAATAGAGCGGCCGAACGTCCGGACTCTGGAGCGACCTCAGAGTCTGCTCCTGGCGCAATTCGGACCTGCTTAGCCTCCCAACGGTGTTGTCAGCGCAAATTCACGGGCCGCTAACTGAAGCGGTTGAGACGGGCTTCCATGGCCAAGTCTGACAATCCATTTCGCTGGTT